>JAABUH010003156.1_pt1 | contig 14612 bp, 17 predicted proteins | sample 5559121 | NCBI WGS metagenome assembly JAABUH01 (sample SAMN10711871, study PRJNA513364) | rock metagenome | isolation source: Antarctica rocks | place: Antarctica: Victoria Land, Battleship Promontory nord | collected 2015-12-28
GTCGTCCCGCCGGCGGCGAAGAACGCGGCCGGCGGGAAGCGCGCCCGCCGGGAGTCGGCGATCTCGTCCCAGGCGCGACGGTTGTGCCGCGTGAAGCCCTCGATCGACACGCCCGCCTCCTCCCCTCGCCGCAGCACCCCTAGTACAGCGTGCTCGGTATTCCTCCGGGGTTTCGTAGCGCGATTTTCCTGCTACAACGCCAAGAATACTACCGAGCTATTCCGAGCGCGCTGTACTAGTGCACCGTTCCTCAAATACGATGCGTATTAGAAAGCGCGCAATTCCTATGCTATTTACGCGTAACTGTAGTATGTATGCAATCTTCTATGTACACCATACATCAGGAACGATGCACTAGTACTACAGCGACACTTATCCTGTTCTTCGGTGCCAAGACGAGTACGTTCGCGGCCTACCAAACTACCATTGGCGGGCAGGAGCCCAGTACGAACGTCAAAGTGTCGCTGTAGTACTAGAGGGCGTCTGAAAATGGCTTGGGTCCTCGTTATACGGGCAAGTGTACCCTATCGCGACACTCGCGGCCACATGAGGCTGGGTCTTGCCGATATTCGCTGATCCGGATTCGGCTTTTCCCGAACAACGGCGCGCACTGTTGGCCGTCGGCGATGACGTTGCGACGGCGGGCAGCTAGCGCGACCGATCCGCCCATGCCAACGCATACAACAAGCGGCAGGCGATCAGCGAAAGGCGGCAAGACCCATGATCCGGTACACATGTTTGCAGCTGGCCTGGCAAGGACTCTGGCCGCATTATCCAGGCGCAGCGCCATGATCGCCGCCGGGGCAGCAGCAGTTCTTGCCACCCAAACGATCAATATGTGTCCGACATCATGTGGCGAGGTCTGCTTGGATGGTGCGCTTGGCGACGCGCAGGCCCAGCTTCCGCAGTTCGCCACGGATCCGCTCGGCACCCCAGCGGGGGTTCTCGCTGGCCAGCCGCCTGATCAGGGCAACCGTCTCCGCCGCGAGCGGCGGGCGGCCCGGCCCCGGGCGCGATTGACGTCGCCAGCGTGCGCGGAACCCCGCGCGATGCCAGCGCAGCAGCGTCTCGGGCTGCACGAGGAGGCGGGCGTGTCGCCAAGCGCGGACGTGCCCGGCGAGCAGCACCAGCAGCGCCCGATCCGCCCCCGTCACGGCGGGGCGCGCTACGCCACGGCGCAGGACCAGCGGCTGCCGACGCTGCAGGGCATGCGCGGCGCGCAGCGGCGCCCGGCTCCGCAGCAGATCGCCGCCGGTCCCCGCCACGTGCGTCCGGGCCACCGGCCTCGCCCAGCGGTAGGTGCGGAGGGTACGCCGCAACGACGTGACGAGACCAGTCAGCCGGCGGTGGCACGCGCGTCCAAACATTCTCACGCCGGTTCTCCCTTGCTCCGCGGCATCAACCCACGAGAGGCCCACCCTCCCCGTCAAGGCGTAATTCTCGCCGTGTGAGGGGCGATCAGCGCCGTGGACTGCGGCGTGGACGCAACCCGGATGGATTTTGAGCCAACACAGGCGCGCCGCGCTGCTCATCGTGCAACCTGAGACCCTGCTGCGCTGGCATCGCCAGGGCTTCCGCCTGGTCTGGCGCGCCAGGTCAGCCGCCGCATCGCAGCGCCCGCAGGTGTCGGCGGAGACGCTCGCGGCGATCCAGCGCCTCGCGGCGGAGAACCGGCTGTGGGGCGCCGAGCGGATCCGCGGGGAGCTGCTTAAGCTCGGCATCCGGGTGGGCAAGCGCACGGTCCGGCGCCACATGGGCGCGGCGCGACCCCTGCGGCCCGGCGGGGTCGGGCAGCCGTGGGCGACCTTCCTGCGGAACCACGCCCACGAGACCTGGGCCTGCGACTTCCTCCAGGTCGTCGACCTCGGGTTCCGCTCGCTCTGCGCGTTCTTTGTCGTCGAGCTCGGCTCGCGCGGGGTCGTCCATGTGGGCGTCACGCGCCACCCGACGGATGCCTGGGTGGCGCAGCAGCTGCGCGAGGCCACGCCGTTCGACCAGCGTCCGCGCTCCCTGATCCAGGACAACGACCGCAAGTACGGGCCGGCGTTCGCCCGCGTCGCGGCGGGCAGCCGGATCGCGGTGCTGCGCACCCCCGTCCGGGCACCGCGGGCGAACGCCACCGGCGAGCGGTTCCTTGGGAGCGTGCGGCGCGAGTGCCTCGACCACGTCCTCGTCCCGGGCGAGGGACACCTGCGGCGCGTGCTGCGGGAGTACGCGGGCTACTGCAACACGGCGCGGCCACACCAGGGGCTCGGGCAGGCCGTCCCCAGTGTCCCGAAGCCGACGTCACCCTCCCGCCCTGCCGCACCCTTCGTGGCCATCCCGGTGCTGGGAGGGCTGCACCACGACTACCGGCGGGCGGCATGACCGCCCTTTGCCGCAACGAAATGCACCGGACGGCGACGGGAGCCAGCACAGCGGTTCTGACGGCGCGCGCCGTCGCGGCGTCGCCCGGCTCAGCCGGGGCGATGGGCGCGCACGGCGCGGACGAAGGCGGGGGCGTGCTGCGCGAGGGTGTCGAGGATAGCCTCCAGCGTGCGCGGGCGGTGGAGTTCCGCGCCCTGGGCGACGAGTAGCGCGTGCATCCCGCCGGGATCCTCGGCGAGGAGGTCGCTCAGGAAGCGGTCGGGCGTCCGGGCGACGACGCCGTGCGGTTGCAGCGCCCGCGCCGGGAAGTGCCGGACGTTATTGGTGACGATGATCGTTGCCCCCGCCGCCGCCGCCGCCGCCAGGACGTGCCGGTCGCCGGGGTGATTGCCCATCGCCGGGAGCAGGTGCCGGTAGTCCGTCACGGTGGCCGCCGGGAACGACCGTTGGAGCGTGTCGAGCAGCCGCCGCGCCCGATCGCTCGCATCGGGGTAGCGGCCCGCCAGGAGCCGCGCCAGGTTCCGCTCGACCTCGACCAGCGTCTCGTCGCTCCAGTAGGCGTCGTACCAGCCCGCCTCCTCGGCGCGGAGCAGGGTGTCGCGGAGCGCGTTCGGGATGAGGACGTTGGCGTCCAGGACCACGGCGGGCGGTGCAGGGGCGTCACTCGTCATAGATGCCGAACTCGTCGCTCAGCTGCGCGATCTCGCGCACCCCGGCCCGCCGTCGGGCGCGGTAGGCCAGCAGGTCGCCGACCTGGATGCGGTGGTGGGTGCCGACCCGCCGATGGGGGATCGCCCCCCGATCGAGCAGGCGGGCGAGGTACTGGCGCGAGACCTGGAGGAGCTGCGCCGCCTGCGTCGTCGTCAGCTCCGCCCCCTCGTCCAGAACGGTAACCGGCTTCCCCGGCCGGAAGAGCCGGGCGGCGACCGCCAGCGCGGAGGCCAGCGCGACGGGGTCTGCCACGGGCACCGGGGTCTGCCGCCCGTCGGGATCGGCCACCAGCACGCGCGCCCCTGGCCCGGCATGGGCCTCCAACTGCTCGCTCAGTTCGCTCAGTGCTTGCTGCTCCGCCGCCGTCAGCGTGACGACATCGGGCGCTGCCGCGCGGATGATCATGGTGCCACTCCATCACTGCGGTGCCGGGGCGGGATGCTACCCACCATGCCCCCCTGTAAGGTAGCAGTTAAGTGCCACAGATGCAACCGCAGGGACAGGCCACAGCGCCGGGACGGGGAGATGACTACGTCACTCGTCGCTCGCCCCGCACACAGCCGGTGTGCTGGCTCATTATCCATCCGGGTGTGCCCGGTGGGCGGTGTCGCTGCTGCCGACCAGCCATGACGAGGGCTGAGAAGAGTGCGGGGGAGGGGCAACGCACGTCCACACCTGGTCGGTGCGATTGAGGGGGAGCAAACGCCTGATGCTGCTTCGCCGGTGCCGTCGTCGGCCGACCGCATTCGTCGCCGGTGTGCGGCACGCCCTCCGCACGCGCCTCCGGTCGAGACCGGCGGTGGTGACACACGCGACAGGGACGGGGGCGGACCTGCTGCGCCGCCGGGCGCAGCTGCTCGCCGAGAACGCCCTCTTGCGTTAGCACCTGCTCGTGCAGCGGCGCAGCGTCCCGCGCCCCGCCATGGCGCGGGCGGATCGGGCGCTCCTGGTGCTGCTCGCCGGGCGCGTCCGCGCCTGGCGGCAGGCCTTGCCGAGCGTCCAGCCCGAGACACCGCTGCGGTGGCACCGCGCGGGGTTCCGCGCCTTCTGGCGGCACAGGTCGCGCCCGAGGCCGGGTATTGTCAAGGCAACTGTCGAGCCTCGTGGGAGGGCGGGTGTGCGATACTCGGCGCAGGAAAGAACAGGCTGCCGCGCCCACCGACAAACGCCAGCGCTTTCCGCCGGCGATCATCGGCCACGCGGCACGCCCGGCCATGGCATAGGGGGACACATACCGGTCATACCGTTGGCCGATGAATTTGGCGTGCCGCCACGCCGTTTCGCCCGTGTCACGCTCCACGGTCGGCCACCAATGCGACCAATATGTGTCCCCTGAAGTGGGCTCTTACGCAATCTCGCTGATCACGAGAAGCGAGTAGGGACAGGGTCGCCAAATAGCGCTGCCACCCTCCTCATCACGCCTCAATCGACCGCTATTCCGGCCAAACCTCGTCTTATGATCGCTGACACATGCTTGCACCGACCCAGGCAAGAACTGGGGCCGTGATGGCGAGTGGTAGCGCCATAGAACGCAACGCCGCAGCGGGATTTCTTGCCACGCGAAGGATCGCCATGTGCCCGACATCATGCGGCGAGGCGTGATTCCGGCGGTCATTCCCCACTTGGCACTCAATTTTGACGACGATCAGCGAGATTGCGTAAGAGCCCTGAAGTGATGGCCGGGCGTGGCCACGCGGTGTGGTTGTTCTTCCGCTTCGCCCTGAGCGACCGCAACGTGGAGGAGCGGCTGGCCGAGCGCGGCGTGATCCTCACGGATGAGACGGTGCGCCAGTGGTGCCGCACGTGCGGCCAGACCGACGCGAACGCGCTGCGGCGGCGACGTCCGCGCCCTGGCGACACGTGGCACCTGGACGAGGTGTTCGTCCAGATCAACGGCGTCCAGCACGATCGCTGGCGCGCCGTCGACCAGGACGGCACCGTGCGCGACATCCTGGTGCAGCCCCGGCGCGACCAGCGGGCGGCCGTGACGTCCCTGCGCACGTTGCGCAAAGGCCTCGCGTACGTGCTGCGGGTGGTGATCACGGACACGCTCGCCAGCGACTGTTGAACGACAATTAGCGGCGCGGCGCGCGGTGCTCCCGAGCGTCGAGCACCGGCGACACACGGGGCTGCACAACCGGGCCGAGCACGCCCACCAGCCGACCCGGGAATGCGCGCGGCGACTGCGGCGCTGCACGGACCCGGGCCACGCCCAGCGCTTCCTGGCCCCGGGCTAGAGAACGTGCAACGGGGGGCAAAGTACGCAGGAGGGAAGTACCGCTTTCGGTCCTGGAGGTGGCACTTCCGACTGCGTGGGCCTATCTCGAACTGACGAACGGGGACTGCGAGCCCGCTGCGTTGCGCTGCAGTACCGACTCGCGCGTTTCTCGGCACTTCGCGGCGACCTATACAGCACGATACGGGGCAGATAGTGGCGCCGTGTCCACGACGTGCGCCCCCACTTTGCCCCTGGTCACAGGTTCTCTAGCCCAGGGCCTACCAGGCGTTCCGGGAACTCGGGCGGGTGGTGCGCACGGTCGTCCTGCTCCAGTATCTCGCCGACCTGGCCCTGCGCGAGCGGATCACTGCGGCCACCAACAAGGCGGAGGCCTACAACGGGCTGACCACGTTCCTCTTCTTCGGCGGCGAGGGGGTGATCGCCGAGAACGACCCCGAGGAGCAGGAGAAGCGCATCAAGTACACCGACCTGGTCGCCAACGCCGTGATCCGCCAGAACGTGGCCGACCTGACGCGGGCGCTGCACGAGCTGGAGCGGGAGGGCCAGCCGGCCAGCCGGGCCGCGCTGGCCGCGCTGCGCCCCTCCCGCACGCGCCACCGCAAGCGCTTCGGCGACGACGTGCGCGATCCGGACACGCGGCCCGCGCCGCTGGACGACGAGCTGGCCGTGTCACGCGCCGGACCCTGATGCCGCAACCGAGGCCAGGGTGCCTGTGGCAGGTTGTTGCACGTACTTGGGCTGTACCCCATATCGAGCCACTCTCAAACACTGTCACAGTTTATCGTGTCTCGCGGCGGAAAGCGCATGGGTAAGTCGGGCCAATCGGGGGTATATTCGTCGCCGCTTGACGGTCGATGGGCTACACTGCGGGTGGATTACCGACACAACCTCGCCCGCTTGAGACATGGCAATTCGCGCAACGGAGGAGGCACTTATGAGTACGGTAAGCTCTTCGATAGGCGACAACATTACCCACTTCTTCACACCGCCCGAGACGATTACACCCGACGATGGGCCCAGTGTCCTGTGCCTCCTCCGGCGGGAGATTCAAGAGTGCCTGGTCGGCTCCGTACGAACCGAAGGCGATCTCGTGGAACAACTCATCAATCCCTGCGACCACCCTGCTACGCACCACCTTTTCGCCTCGACGATGCTCATGCTCACGGGGATTGATCTACTCGCGAAGTTCTACGCCGGGTGTGATTCGGACGGGGTTGGCAAACGGTTCAACAACTTTGCCCAGAAGTACATCCCCCACACGCCTGAAGATGCCCTCTACGCTTTGAGGAATTCGCTGCTGCACTCCTTCGGTCTGTACAATAAAGACAAGAAGCTTGGGCTGTCCAATAGTCCACCCTCCGGGCCTAACGATGCGCTCCATACCGCTCCATCGGTACACGATAAGGCGGATGGGTTGGGCGTATACATCCCCCTCCTCTATCGGGACTTCGTGGGGGCGATTGAAGGTTACAAAGACGATCTCCGCTGTGGTGAGGACAAGAGTTTACTACAAGACAATTTCGCACGGATGCATCCAAAGTACGGCACGCTCCGCATAACCAGCACAAGCACCCCTCCTGCTACGCCTTGTACAATTTCTACGCTTTCACCTCCTGTCTCAGGCGCCCCCGAGGCATTCCCGCCGGACGGGTCGTTGCGATCTACGAGCGGGCCGCCCCGGTGAGGGCGCACGATCTGGCGTGCTGCGTGGCGGTGGGCGGAGTGGTGCCTGCCACGGCATGCGCTGGGTGCGGCGCGGGTTGACGGGGGCGAGACATCCTGACGAGTGGCGCGACGCGGGGCGCGGGGCTTCGGGCGGCGTCGGAATCGTCGCGCGCCGTTTCGGGGCGTGTGGCGGCGCCGGGCGCGCAAGCGGGGCCCCGGGCGCGCAAGCGGGGCCCCGGGCGGGCGGGCGGGGCCCCGGGCGGGCGGGCGGGGCCGTCACGCGAACGGACGTTTCAAGGGGTGCCTCTCTCTTATCCCGCGGAACTTTACCTGACAGTACCATCCTGCAGCTATACTCGCCCCATAAGCAAGCAGATGGCACTCCGTCAGGAGTTCCGCTCCCCGTCGCTGTGGGCATTTTTGTGCTGTAGCGTAGCCATTCGGATCTGTATCAAGCGACGCAGCACACAGACGTGCCAGGAAGTACCACCGCGCTATCAGACTTATGACTCTTCCAAATACTCCCTCCTGTCTTCATACTGTACAGTAAGGCCGTAATTCATAGTGACGACATAGAAGGTGTGGCATGGCGCGACGTCGAACGACGCGATCAACCTCCTCCGGTATCGGCTGCGGCACGATCGCCCTGCTGCTCGTGCTCTGTCTGGGGATAAGCGCGATTAGCAACAGCGGGAGTAAGGGTGCCGATCGCACCCCGACAAGCGTCGCGGCTCTCCCGACCGCCACCCCGGTGGCGGTCGCCCAGGCCCCGACGGCGACGCCGACGGCGCGCCCCACCGCAACGCCAACCCCGCGCCTCGTGCCCACGCCGACGGCCGCCGCCGCCCGTACCGGGCGGGTCTCCGACCCGAGCGGACTATGCTGGGTGACCCTCCCCCCGGGCTTCGCCGAGGACGCCCCCGGTGAGGCGTACTTCCCGGCCGACGATCAGAGCGCCTTCGTGATGCTGGAAGGGCCGCTCACCCTCGCGGCCCAGGACACCCCGGACGCGATCGCCGCTGCTGCGAAGGCCTGGATCGCGGAAGCACTCGTCGGCTATGCCGAGATAAATGCCGCCCACACCGAGGACGCCACCCACCTAGCTTTCGAGGCCGCGACACCCAAGGGGGATCATGGTCGTGGCTCCATCCTGGCGCGCCGACTCGACGGCCAACCGTGCGCCCTGATCTTCTTCGCCTTGGATGATGACCCGACATTCGAGCCGACGCTCGGCGGCTTACACGCCACATTCGGGGCCGCCACCCTCGTTGCTCCACCAGTAGCGGTGATCCCGGCGACCGCCACCGCGACCGCGACCGCGACGCCGAAGGGCTTCTTCGGGACCTCAACCGTCGGCGGACCGACACCGACCCGCTATCCCACATCCGCTCCGTACCCGACCTCCCCGCCCTACGTTGCGCCTTCGACCGGCGGCACCGACGGTGGCAGCGGCTGCGGCAGCCGGGGTGGCCCCGGCGGTCCGCGTACGTCGAGCGGGAAGTGTCCAGCGTGGCCGAAGAAGCGGTAATCCACCGCTAACCAGCAGCCATTGGACGCGGAATGTGCTGGCTATATCAAGTTACACCGAGTGAAGATACCCGCATCCATTCAGGTTAGGGCTCCGACAATCAGTGGAACGAAAAGTCGGGTTCGCCTGTGAACTCTCGTGGGAACGCCTCATCTGCGGCGATCTCTGCTGGGCTGCGGAGCGGCCGGGGCGTGCCCCGCGCAACCGCCTCGGCAAGACCAAAGTGGTCGTGGCCCAGCAGATTGCTATGGCCATGGCCCAGCGGGGAGAGGCGCGCCACACCCTCGTCCTGGACCGTGGCACCGTCGCGCTGCCGCTGCGCCAGCGCGCGGTCCAGGTCGCGCGTGTTCCAGAGCGTGACGACATTGACGAGCAGCCCGAGCGCCCCGAGTTGATCCTCCTCCAGGATCGGTATGTGTAAACCAACTCATGACGAGGTGTGCACGGCCTCCTTTACACATAGCGCCCGTCGGCGTGGCAGAATACTTTGCGCCTCCGGTGGGAACGATAGTAGAGCCACTTCTGACACACCTCGCCACGGCCTGCCCGACCCATACTTGCACTCGGGAGTGGCAGAACTGTTCCACCGCTGCTTGGGGGGGCACAGTGGGCGAGGCAGCATGATCGGCGGAAGAAGGTAGCGGCATGCGCGTCCTCTTCACCACGCTCCCGCTCGCGGGCCATTTCCACCCCCTGGTCCCGATCGCCCGCGCGCTGGCGGCCGCCGGCCACGAGGTCGCCTTCGCCGCGCGCGCCGCCTTCGCCCCGGCCGTCGAGCACGCCGGCTTCCGCGCCTTCCCGGCCGGCCTCGACCGGGACCCCGAGGAGGTGCTCCCGCAGCTACGGACCCTGGGGGGGCGCGACCGCGTAGCCTTCACGGCGCGGGAGGTCTTCGCCGGGCTGCGGCCGCGGCACCTCATCCCCGACCTCCTGGCGCTCGCCGCCGCCTGGCCGCCGGACCTCCTCGTGCGCGAGGAGCGCGAATACGGCGGGTGCATCGCCGCCGAACGCCTCGGCCTGCCTTACGCGGCGATCGGCATCGACGCCAGCGGCGACCACCTCCCCCCCGGCCTGATCGCCGCGCCCCTGAACGCGCTCCGGGCCGCCCACGGGCTCCCGCCCGACCCCGACCTGGCGATGCTCCACCGCTACCTGACGCTGCGCCCCTTCCCGCCCGGCTTCCAGGATCCCGCCCTCACGGTCGCGCCCACGGCCCACTACCTGCGCCCGACACCCGCGGATCGCTCCGGGCCGGAGGGGCTGCCCCCTTGGATCGATGCTCTCCCGAACCGGCCGGTCGTCTATGTCGGCCTGGGCACCGTCTTCAACGACCCCGCCGTCTTCCGCGCCGTCATCGCGGGCCTGCGGGACGAGGCGCTGACCCTCGTCGTCACCGTGGGGCGCGACCAGGATCCGGCGGCGTACGGCCCGCAGCCGCCCAATGTCCACATCGCGTGCTACATCCCCCTGTCGTTGCTGCTGCCCCGGTGCGCGCTCGCGGTCACGCATGGCGGCTCGGGCACGCTGATGGCTGCGCTCGCCCACGGCCTGCCGCTGGTGGTCATCCCGCTCTCGGCGGACCAGCCGGTCAACGCCGCGCGCTGCGCCGCGCTCGGCTTGGGCGTCGTGATCGCGCCATCTGACCTGACCCCGGAAACCGCCCGCCGGGCCGCGCTGACGGTCCTGGAGGATCCCGCCTACCGCCGGTCCGCCGAGCGGATGCGCGCCGAGATGGCCACCTTGCCGGGACCGGCGCATGCCGTGGCGCTCCTGGAACGGCTGGCGGCGGGACACTAACCGATCGGGACGGCGACGCAGTAGGCCCTATCCCTGCCACTCCCGAGTGCGAGTATGTGTCGGGCAGGCCGTGGCGAGGTTTGACTTCTGATGACGATATGGGGGATCGGAGATGTCGTCGGACGTCCCCACGCTCGTGGTCATGGCAGGATTACTCGGTGCGGGGAAAAGTACCCTCGCTCTCGCACTCGCCCGTGCCCTCGGCTGGCCGGTCGTGGATAAGGACCTGTTCGACGCGGTCGCCCGAACAGCGGGGGTGACGCAGGTCAGCCCGACGGCGCTCGCCTACGATCTCGCCTTCGCGCTGCTCCAGGATATGCTCGTCGAGCAGCGGCTGTCTGCCATCCTCGATTGCCCGGCGGTCATGGCCGACCCGGTGGAACGTGGTGCGCAGCTCGCGCAACAGGATGCGTCAGAAGTCAGACGATGCCTGGTAGGAACGGTCGGATTCTGGTCGCGTTGGGGCCTTGACTGCTGCGTGAAGGAGCGCCCGATGCCCTGTCCTCACTGCGCCGCGACCGCGACCGTCGCACAACTACGGCGCACCGCACTCGGTTATCACACCTTCCGCTGCGGCCGGTGCCGCCGGACCTGCAACGAGCGCAGGGGCTCCCCGTACAACCACCGCCAATACCCGACCGATCTCGTGCTGTTGGTCGTCCTCTGGCGGCTCCGCTACACGCTGCGCCTGCGCGACCTGGCGGAGCTGTTCCTGGCGCGCGGCTTCGTCTTCAGCCACGAGGCCGTGCGCGACTGGGAGGCGCGCTTCGCCCCGCTCCTGACCGCCCGGCTGCGCGCCAAGCGGCGCGGCCAGGGTGGCACGAAGTGGCACGCGGACGAGACCTACGTCAAGGTCAACGGCACCTGGTGCTCCTTGTACCGGGCGATCGACCGGGAGGGCAACCTCGTCGAGGCCCTGCTGCGCGAAAAGCGCGACATGGCTGCGGCGCCGCGCTTCTTCGCCCAGGCACTGGACATCGCCGGCCACGCTCCGGAGCAGGTCACCACGGATGGCCACGACGCCTACCCGCGTGCAATCCGCGAGACACTTGGGACGGAAGCGGCCCACCGCTGCCGCCGCTACAAGAACAACCGCATCGAGCACGATCACCGTGGCATCAAGCAACGCTCCTATCCCATGCGTGGCTTCGGGAGCTTCGTGTCCGCAGCACGCTGCTGCTCGGCCTTCGCGGAGCAGCGCCAGTACTGCCGCGCCCAGGACCGGTCGGGCGCGCCGCTCTCGCTCGCGGCACGACGGCAGCGGTTCCAGGGCCGGTGGGCGGCAGTCATGGCCGAGATGTCCGCCGCCTGACCAGCGGCGGGGCCGGTTTCATACTGCCCGCGACACCCAACGGCAACGCCCCGCGTCCCATTTCTGACGCATCCCGACGTCACCGCTCGCGACGCCGCGTTCTCTGCGGTACGGCACGCCGCCGACCACTTCGGCGCGCTCGATGTCGTCATCAACAACGCCGGCTACGGCCACTTCGGGATGGTCGAGGAACTGACCGAGGACGACGTGCGCGCGCAGCTGGAGACGAACTTCTTCGGCGCGCTGTGGGTCACGCAGGCGGCGCTGCCGATCATGCGCACGCAGGGCGTCGGCCACCTCATCCAGGTGACGAGTGAAGGTGGCGTCACCGCCTTCCCCGGCATCGGGGCGTACCACGCCTCGAAGTGGGCGCTCGAAGGATTAAGCCAGTCCTTGGCCCAGGAGGTGAAGAGCCTTGGCATACGCGTGACCCTGGTCGAGCCGGGGCCGTACGCCACTGATTGGCTCGGCGTCGGGGCGACGCGCAGCGAAGAGCATCCGGCCTATGTCGGGGTTCGTGAGGCGCTGCGGCATTCGTGGGACGGCGGCGACGTGGGCGACCCATCGGCCACGCGCGCCGCCATATTGAAGGTCGTCGACGCGGCCTCGCCGCCGCTGCGGATCTTCTTCGGCAAGACGCCGCTCGCCGAGGTGACGGCGGACTATGAATCGCGCCTCGCCGAGTGGAACGCATGGCAGCCCATCGCGGTCGCGGCTTTCGGCAAATAGCGAACCAACCGCAACCCTCATCGCGCCGACGACAACGGCACAGCGTCCATATGAATGGAGAGGCACATGAGCGGCTCGAACATCGCCATCGCGCGGGATCTCATCGCGCGGTTCTTCAATGGACACGATCCCGACCTGACAACCGAGTTCTTTGCGCCCGACTTGGCATGGCATGGCGGCAGCGTCGGCTCGGTTACCGGTGCCGAGAATTATGCCGACGTGATGCGCCAGTTCTTCGCCGCGCTGCCCGACGTGCATGCCGCCGAGCAGGAGGTGCTCGGAGACGGCGACCGGGTCGCGATGCGTTTCATCGTCGACGGAACGCACAAGGGCAATCTCTGGGGTGTCCCGGCGACCGGCACGCACGTCACGTGGAATGCCATCATGACCTATCGCTTCGTCGATGGTCAGGTCGCCGAGCAGTGGGCAGCCGAAGACTGGGTCGCGATCCTGCATAGCATCGGTGTACTCACTCCGCCGTGGCTTGTACGGGACTGATCGGATCGGTCTCGCGCGTTGAAGCGCTCCAACGCGGCGAGTGGAACGGTAGCCCGCGCCGACCCACGCCGCGCCGTTGCATTGCTGGCCTACCCGCGCGTGTTGGGGTCGTCCAGGGCGTTCGCCGCGATCAGCGCGTCGAGGAAGCCGGGAAACCGATCGTTGAGGTCGGCCCGCCGCAGGCGCATGTCGTAATTGCGCCCCTGTACACGCGTGACGGTCAGACCAGATTCACGCAGGATCCTGAAGTGGTGCGACAGCGTCGACTTCTGGAGGTCCAGGCCGAACTCCTCGCGCCGACAGGGATGGAACTCCCCGTCGGCGAGTATCGCCAGCATGCGCAGTCGGCCCGGATCGGTGAGCGCCCGCAGGATGTCCGCGAGGCGGATGGCCTCCGCTGCGGGCATGGGCAACACATGACTTTCCACAATTGTTTCTTCGTGCCAGTCTCCGCGCCTGGGCCGCGGGCTCCCGAATCGGGCGCGGAGACATCTTGCCTCCCCGTAGAATGATACCTTGACTGCTCGTTGCTGCCCATGCGGCCCTGGCCGAGAATGGTGTTGCTGTGGCACCGGACCCACGGCGGGAGGGGCGCATAGAAGACGACTTCATGGTGATGGCGTTCGTGGTGCTTGACAAGACGATGCAGGCACCGGGGCATTGTCAACTTGAGGGCGAGGGTCGTCGGCATGCGATACTTGCTGCATGAAAGAAGCTGACGCGCTCCCATCTTACGTCGGTTATCGCTTCCCTCGAGCGATCATCGCGCACGCCGTCTGGCTCTACTTCCGCTTCGCCCTGAGCTACCGCGACGTGGAGGAACTGCTCGCCGAGCGCGGGGTGATCGTCACCGACGAGACGGTCCGGCAGTGGTGCCGCAAGTTCGGCCAGACCTAGGCCAATGCGCTACGCCGTCGGCGACCCCGGCCGGGTGACAAGTGGCATCTCGACGCGGTCTTCATCCAGATTAATGGGCGGCAGCACTACCGCTGGCGGGCCGTTGATCAGGACGGGCAGGGGCTCGATATCCGCGTGCAGGCCCGTCGCGACAAGCAAGCCGCCACGAAGTTCCTGTGCAAGCGGCTTAAAGGGCTCGCGTATGGGCTCTTCCGCACTCTCGCTGCACCGGCCGCCGGCTTCCCCACTTGGGACCGCATCGGGGCAGTGCACCAACGGCAGGGCGCGGAGATGCCCCCACTTCGCGCCCTGGGCTCCCCACTCACCGCCCTGGTGCAGCGAGAATGCGGAAGAGCCGCGTATGTGCCACGCGTGGTGATCACCGACACGCTCGCCAGCTACGGGGCCGCGCTGCGGGAGGTGCTGCCGAGCGTCGAGCATCGGCAGCACAAGCGGCTGAACAACCGGGCGGAGCATTCGCACCAGCCCACGCGGGAGCGCGAGCGGCGGATGCGCCGCTGCAAAGACCCGGGCCACGCCCAACGCTTCCGCGCCGCGTATGGCCCAATTGCCTCGCACTTCCGCCCGCGCCGCCACCGCCTGACCGCTTCCGCCTACCGCCAACATCGCAACGACGCCTCCGCCACCTGGCGCGAGGTCACTGGCGTGGCCGTTGCCGCCTGATCCGCCGGGTGACGCAGGCCGAGCACGCCGACGAGCGATCCCCTCACTCTACCGCGCCCTCAAGTTGAGCCTCCCGTGTCAAGGGGGCGGGCGAAATTGAGCGAGCAGTCGTCTTGGACCTCGTTACGGCGATGACGACGAGCGGTTGGTAGGGTGAAGATGGGGTCGTATCCGTCGTACTCGCG
>JAABUH010003157.1_pt1 | contig 14610 bp, 9 predicted proteins | sample 5559121 | NCBI WGS metagenome assembly JAABUH01 (sample SAMN10711871, study PRJNA513364) | rock metagenome | isolation source: Antarctica rocks | place: Antarctica: Victoria Land, Battleship Promontory nord | collected 2015-12-28
GGTCCATAGTCTATGGCGGGCTTAGCCTTGACAAAGCGACACAAGTGCTCAAAACATTCTCCGACAATGAAGTAAGCCATTACGATTGTCTTTCTGAAGTATTTGTGACATGAAAGCTCACGAAGAACAGCGACTGCCCATCACTTCTAAGCCATACGTTAGCGCATCCTCGGAACAGAGCGTCACTATCAGTGGACCACCTTCAGTCTTGGAAAGACTACGAAACTCTCCAGATCTAGCAAAGTCTAACGCTTTGAACATCACCGTCTACGCTCCTTACCATGCACCCCATATCTTCTCCGAAGTCGCTGTTGATTTCATTCTCGAGTCCACATCGACCGAGACCTGGTCAGCGCAAACCACTAATATTCCTGTGTTTTCAAGCACGTCAGGAAAATTACTCTGGGCGGACAATTTTAGATCACTGTTGAGAGCTTCACTAATTGACATTCTTTTGGAACCGCTTAGAATGGACAAATTAGTCCAGGGTATTGGGCGATTTACTACAGACACGCGTGTTTTAGTGCACCCGATTTCCACGAATATCGATTCTGCTTTCCGAGCGCAACTTCGTAATGCAGGTGTAGATCCGATAGGTTTACCAGATGCACAGTCGCCAGCCAGTGGAGACGTCCTCGATGAGATTCCAATTGGAAGACCAGAAAGATCCAAGATCGCGATTGTTGGCATGTCAGGTAGGTTTCCAGACGCAGAGGACCCCTCAGCGTTCTGGGACCTCCTTCACAAAGGCCTTGATGTCCACAAAGTGGTACCAGCAAGAAGCTGGTGTGCCGAGACACACACCGACCCTACTGGCAAGAGAAAGAACACGAGCGCCACTCCGTATGGTTGTTGGTTGGATCACCCCGAGTATTTCGACAACAAGTTCTTCTTCATCTCTCCAAGAGAGGCACCTCAGATTGACCCAGCGCAACGAATGGCTCTCATGACAGCATACGAGGCCATCGAACAAGCTGGTATCGTGCCAGATGGTTCGCCTTCAACGCAAAAAGACCGAGTGGGCGTTTACTATGGGTGTACGAGTCAAGACTGGATGGAAACAAATAGCCCTCAAGATATCGACACCTCCCACATCCCTGGTGGCAACAGAGCCTTCATCCCCGGACGTATCGACTATTTCTCCAAGTTTAGTGGGCCAAGTCTCTCTATTGACACGGCTTGCTCATCTAGCCTTGCTGCTATCAACGCAGGTTGCTTGTCTTTATGGCGTGGCGATACCGATACAGTGATCGCAGGCGGTACGAACGTTCTCACGAATCCTGATCCCACAGCAGGCTTAGACAGGGGTCATTTCCTCTCCCGGACTGGCAACTGTAAGACGTTTGATGACGGTGCCGACGGGTACTGCAGAGGTGAAGGAGTTGGCACGATAGTTTTGAAGCGCCTCGAGGACGCAATCCTAGACAATGATCCTATCCAGGGTGTCATTTCCGGTGCTTACACAAACCATTCAGCAGAGGCCGAGTCCATCACTCGCCCACATGTTGGAGCTCAACGAGACATCTTCCGAAAGATCTTGAATCACAGAGGTACTGATCCTTACGATCTCAGCTACATTGAGATGCACGGTACAGGCACTCAAGCTGGGGATAACTCCGAAATGACTAGCGTTTTGGAGACGTTCGCTCCGCAAACAAAAGCCAAGAGACGAGAAGATCAAAAGCTGTATGTTGGTTCGGCAAAAGCCAACATAGGCCACGGTGAGGCTTTTTCGGGAGTAGGCAGTCTTGCCAAAGTGCTGCTTATGATGAAGAACAACACGATCCCACCTCACGTGGGAATCAAGACCAAGATCAACCACAGATTCCCCACAGACCTCGCAGATCGTAATGTTCTCATCGCAAAGGCACCTACGCCATGGGAGAAACCCACGGGTGGCCTTCGTAAAGTTATGATCAACAACTTCAGTGCTGCGGGCGGGAACAGTGCCTTACTTGTGGAGGATGCGCCGCCTGAGAAGCATAGCTCCAAACCAGATCCTCGCTCTTCACATGTGGTCGTAGCGTCCGCAAAATCTGCGGTGTCTCTGAAAGGCAATTTGGAGTCCCTCATATCTTTGCTCAGCAAAGATTCGGACGACTCGCTTCTGTTACCGCGATTGTCATACACGACGACAGCTCGGCGAATGCAACACACTCACCGCGTGATGGTCAGCGGATCGAATCTGAATGACATTAAATCAAAGCTTCAGACCGCGATCGACGAAAGTCATGGGATCACGAGGCCACCAGCTGCTCCTAAGCTTCTGTTCACCTTTACCGGACAGGGTTCGCAATACCCCGGTATGGGTAAGCAGCTCTATGAGAACTTCTCCTCTTTTAGATCGGATGTTCGTCGACTCGATCACCTCGCTCACTCCCAGGGTTTCCCGCCGATCATCCCTATAATCACGGCCAGTGGTGGCTACATTGGAGACTTCGAGCCGGTGGTCGTCCAAGTAGCCACTACCTGCCTTGAGATAGCATTGTCGCAACTCTGGGTTTCCTGGGGTATTGTCCCTCATGCAGTCGTTGGCCACAGTCTCGGAGAATATGCTGCTCTCAACGCGGCAGGTGTACTTTCTGAGGCAGACACTATTTGCCTGGTCGGCAAAAGAGCGCAGCTACTGCAGGAGCAATGCAAGCGGGCTACCCACTCTATGCTCGCAGTAAAGTCTCCATTGAAAAACATCGAGTCCCTCCTAAAAGGCAAGAAATATGAGGTGGCTTGCATCAACTCGCCAGATGATACCGTGCTAAGCGGCAAAAACGAAGATATCCAGACAGCGCAGAAGATCCTGGCCCGCAAAAAGGTCAAGACGACCACGCTCAAAGTTCCATACGCATTCCACTCCTCGCAAGTTGATCCGATCCTGAAAGATTTGGAATTCTTCGCACAAGGCGTGACGTTCCAAAAGCCCAATGTGCCTGTTTTGTGCCCATTGCATGCCAGCGTCATTAGAGAAAGCGGAACCTATGGACCTGCTTATCTCTCGGCCCATTGCCGTCAACCTGTCAACATCCTCGGAGCTATTGAATCTGCCATAGAGGCTAACCTTGTGACGGACACTTCTTTGGTCCTCGAGATTGGTCCACAGCCGGTGGTGTCTGGTTTCGTCAAGACCACCTTAGGTTCCAAGACAGCGACCCTCGCATCTATGCAACGAGGTAAAGATACGTGGACTGTTTTGACAGACACCCTATCGAAGTTGTACGCCGCAGGCCTGGAGATCAAATGGGCCGAATATCACCGGGACTTTGCGTCATCTCATAAAGTACTGAGCTTGCCTGCTTACAAATGGGATCTCAAGTCATACTGGATGCAATACGTCCATGATTGGTCACTCCGTAAAGGTGACGCACCTGTACCAGCCGAGGAAATGTTAGCAGCAGGTACCATTACTAAGGACTCATTGCCCGCGGATGCTCAGCCGAGCGAGAAACCCAAAGCACCTAAGGTTGAGAAAGCTGATGTACCTAAACTTGAGAGCACAACGGTACACAAGGTGATAGAAGAGAATATAGATGACCAGAAAGGCTCCATCATCGTTGAGTCTGACCTTGCACGTCCCGATATGAATCCGCTCACCCAAGGTCACAAAGTCAACGGCGTTCCTCTTGTCACGCCATCAATATACGCTGACATGGCTCTGACGATCGGTAGATATCTACTCGACCGCTACCAGCCAAATGTGAAGGAGCAATTGGTTGATGTTGCTGATATGGTACTTGAATCAGCACTCGTCGCCAGACCAGAAAGTTCGCAGCTTATGCGAGTATCTGGCAAAATTGATTGGTCCAAGAAAATGGTCGCGTGCGAATTCTTGAGTGTCGATGCAGCGGGTAAGACGACGCAAAGACACGCACAATGCAATATTCGATTTGAGGACCCTTCTTGTGGAGAGCTGGTCCAGTCGAAGATGGCTCTCATCAAGCCTCGCGTTGATGAGCTGTACGGAGGCCTTCAGGACGGGACAACTTACCGTTTCAGCAAGTCGATGGCCTATAAGACGGTCAATCGCTGGCTCAATTTGATCCCACCTATCAAGCAGTGACAGAGATCGTGCTCGACAGCAATAAATTGGAATCCACCAGCCAGGTCAATTTTGGAAACTGCAAAAAGTCTGGCACCTTCTATATAAACCCCGCTTACATCAACTCACTTTCAGAGAGTGGAGGTTTCGTCATGAATTGTATTGACAGTGCAAATCTTGAGAAGGATATATTTGTCAATCATGGCTGGAAGTCCATGAGGCTGTATGAAGAACTTTCCTCAGACAAGGTCTATCGGACTCATGTCAAGATGCACGAGACAGAAGACAAGATGTGGAAAGACGATGTCATGGTAATGTGTGACGACCGGATTGTCGCCAAATTCGGAAGCATTTTGGTAAGTCGAGATATCGAATGACATCTAAGAAAATCCCACTTACCACATTATTAGCTTCAAGGTGTACCACGACGACTTATGAACATGATCCTGGCACAAGGACTCGGTCAAAAAGCTCAGCCAAAACAGGCCGCTGCGCCAGCACCGAACCCAAGTACACCAACCCCGAAACCTGCTGCGAAGCCCGCTCCTAAGGCCACCAAGCCAGCTAAGGAAAAGAAAGTCAAGAAAGTCAAGAAGGTTAAGAAAGCCGCTGAACCGCAAAATACAGTGAAAGTTCTACAGATCATCTCAGAGGAAAGTGGGGTAGCCTTGAGCGATCTGACAGACGATAGCACTTTCGCTGACCTTGGTGTCGACTCACTCCTTGCTATGATAATCTCTAGCAGGGTCAAAGAGGAAGTTGGCATTGACACCGATACCTGGGAATTTTCTGATTACCCGACGGTGAAACATCTCAAGGATTACTTGGGCAGTAGTGAAGGCGCAGCAGAAGAGGGAGAAGTTGAAAAAGAGGAAGAAGAGGAAGAGGAGGGAGAGGAAACAGTCGCGGAGTCCGCTGAGTCGTCATCAGCTCCATCAGCAGCGCAACCCGCCACCACCTGCCCTACTGGTCCCGTGAATGGCGGCAATGGCGATGCAGATTTCGGACGGATCTTGCTCGTCATCTCAGAAGAAAGTGGAGTCGCTGTCGAAGACATGACGGACGACAGTGTGTTCGTGGACCTGGGAATTGATTCTCTGCTATCCCTCATCATTGCCGGTCGATGCAAAGAGGAGCTTGGCCTGGACGTTGATACGAGCTCCATGTTCGCGGACATTCAAACTGTGAGGGAATTGAAGACCATGGTCTCAGGACTTGTTGGAGAGATCAGCGGCAGCGTGACGGAGGGTAATGCTGCACCATCGATAGAAAGCAGCGCCCAGAAAGATACGCCAGAGGAAGCTCCCACTACGGATGATGCTGATTCGACTTCATCTGGGGTTGCCACTCCTCAGAGTTCTGGTAGCATGTCTGCAGGAAAGGAACAAGCCAGAGGAGCTTCGCCTGTATCGGCTGGTACGAACGTTTCTTCAGATGCCGAGCAGGAGGTTGTCAAGCCAAAACCAGCAATCGTCAACATACGGCCCGCCTCGTCTGTTCTCCTTCAGGGAAGACCGCAAGCTGGTAAGAAGACCTTATTCCTCTTCCCTGATGGTGCCGGCTCCGCCTCTTCCTACTCCAGTCTGCCCAAGGTGAATCCCGACCTTGCCATCGTCGGATTGAATTGCCCCTACGCACGTTTCCCAGAAGAGATGACTTGCACTATCGATCAGCTCATCGGAAGCTACATTAATGAATTGCGACGCCGACAGCCTGTCTGTCCTTATAACTTTGGTGGTTGGTCGGCAGGAGGGATCCTAGGGATCCTAGCCTATGCCGCAGCGCAACAGATCATCCGAGAAGGCGAAGAGGTGGAGAGTTTGGTCCTCATCGATTCGCCAGTACCCAAAGGCCTTGACAAGCTTCCCCAGCGCTTCATGGACCACTACAATAACATCGGCTTGTGGGATAAAGGAGTCCAGCCTGCCAAGGAACCAGCTCCTCCGAAAACGCTGGTCCCTCACTTCAATGCGACCATGGACATTCTTCAGCACTTCTACGCTGACCCTCTACCGATGGGTATGACACCCAAGTGTTCAATTCTCTTCGCGACCGAGTCCGTCATGACCGGGGACAAGGCTCTTCCCCCTGGAGACGATGATGTGCCGGACATGGCGTGTCTGTCGCAGAAGCGCACTGATTTCTCGCCGGGTGGCTGGGAGGACCTGTTCCCTGGTGACGAAGTCACCGTCGAGAAAGCAGAAGGAGCGCATCACTTTTCGATGATGCAAGGTGAATTAGGCAAGCAGACGGCGAGCTTCATTGACAGGGCGACGCAGTGAGAAGTGTCGAGCTGGCTGGGTTGGCGTTCTGATGACTTGGATGACTGTACGACTCTAGAGCACTGTAATTTTGTATATCCTCTTAGACTTAGACTTAGATCTCTCAGGAAAAGCATGAATAAGAAAATGTCACATGAATTGCGCAGAAGGCAAGGTGACTGCTCATGAAGAAATGCAATAGCTTCGGCTGGGCATTATTACATACCTTACGAATTATGATTGTGGCCCCCACGGCGGCTGGTCCCACTTCTAACTCCTTGGCAAGGGCACCATTCCTCCTAGCTTGATCACTTTACGAGGGCCACTCCCCTAAACCCCACCCTCTGTGGAAGGGTTCACGCCCTAAGTGGCACCCCTAAGGAAGGGTTACTTCCCTTAAAGGCCATTGCCTAATGAGGGGCTGCCCCCCTAAGGGACAACCCACCGGACTGGCTGAGTTCTAGAACTAAGTGGGTTTCGCGGGGGCGAGCTCCCTGACTTGGTTCAACGGGTCAACCTCCATCTACTGCCATCACTTTACCTTAATAATACTTCACCTTCGGTCCTTACCCCGGTGAAGATTGGAAATCGTAGAGAATGCCGTCCTCACGGTTGCGCAACCCTCCGACTTTGCTTGAAGCCGGTTGAAGTATTATTGAACAGCCCTTTGCCAAGTCTCACTCCTACCCTTGCCTCACGCGCCTTCAGGACCCAGCCATATGCTAGGATGAATTCCTCAACGTATCGTCGCCCTGGTACCTTTTCCTCGCGTCGACCATCATCTCCAGGAATACCTCCACAAGATGCTGATCCCTCCGAGAGCGATTCGTCCAGCTCGTCCCAAGTCACTGCTCAATCCCGCAACACCCAGTCACCACAGCCACCGCAATCCTCTCAATTCGCTCGCCCACTATATCCCGCTTCCAGTGCAGGCAGCACAACCTCGGTGAACAACTTCTCTAGACCCTCGCCGAACCGGGAGACGTCCAGTGAGCTGCCTCTGCGCACTGTACCCCAACCTCAAGTGCATAGACGACAGCATTCGCAAGGCTTCTTCGAACCATCTCTACCTTCAGCTACCCCTTCAGATCAGTCGAATATGGCGAGCCTGACAGCTTCCCAGATAGCTGCCCAGGCTGCCATGCAACACCAGGCCGGTGCTACACAACAGCACAGCAGACAGCGCTCAATGACCAGCCCTAGCCCGCATCACAGCCCTCCTGGAACAACAACTGGGAGACGAAAGCCACCACCCATCCAAACCGTTTCCTCAGACAACACAAAAAAAGCTTCCGGACCGCAAACTCCAGGAAGACAAATCTACAATGGGGCGGTGGGCGGCCATTCTGCTGCAGCCACAACCGCGGCCAACGCCGCGTTTCCTCGAAGTGCCCAGGTCTCACCCAATCTGCCAACCTATGAACCACCAGAGAAGGAGCATAAGCTGAGGACAGAGAAGTCCAAACTGAAGCTGTTTTCGAAACCTAAGAGTGGGGCTAGCAAAGACTCGGACAAGGAGAAACCAGTACCTTCGCCCAACAAAGCAGGACCATCGAGTTCAAGCGGACTAAAGAACATGGTGAATCCTTCTGTGACAAGTTTTGCCGATTCAATAGCTTCGAGTGCCTCTTCTATATACTCTACGAACAACGCATCTACATCTACGCTCGTCCCCTCGGACCGGCAGACAGCCTATGAGAAGGAAAAGGCACACAAGCATCACTTCCTGTCCCGGCAGAAGAATAAATTGAAAGACAGAATAGCCGACGAGCATAGTTTACCCCTGTCCTCAGCGTCAAGCAACTCCAAACCCCTGGATCCAAATGCACCCTCGTCCCTATACTCCTTCGCCCCAGCTCCTCCAAGCCCGGCATCGTCGTCATTCAGTGGCCTCGATCTTCGGCACGGAGGCCGCGCACTACGGGAAAAGAAGAAAGAGGAAAAGTCCTTGCCATATGCTCCGCCATTTGCCCCGAAAAAAGCCGACATCGACAGGGTGGACTGGGCAACTGGTGGGGCCTTGACTGGCGGTGCAGGGCATGCTGGCTCGCTTTTTGGAGCTCCTTCAAGTTCGCACGGTACTGAACTACCAACCAATCCAGCGGCTCTGCAGGGTTTCGGATTGAACAATATGCGGCCAGAAGATGTCTGGGATTTCTTAAAGGCGAAATTACTCATCACGTTCGAGGGAGAGGAGCTGAGAATACCAGTCGAAGATCTCAACAGACTTGTCACCATACATATTCAACGATGTATTCACAAACGTACTCCCGCCATCATCATGGACGATCTTCGCGACTTGCTCTACACCGGCTTCGCCTCCTTAGATCAGACCCTTTACAGTCTACCCGACCGCGCCTTAGTTCCTCACCTCGTCAACATGTGGCTTTTCGTCTTCGGTACCGTTCTCCCTTACATGCAAGCCGTCTTCCTACCGTTAGACCTAGAGTTCAAAGGCCATGGCCCGCTCATGACACCCCAAGAGGCCACGGAATTCTGGGGAGCCAACCCAGACTCTACCGATCACGCGTTTGGAAATGAATTCGATGTCCGCAGGATTGTGCTTGTCTCTTACCGCGACAACGTTGTCCTCATGCACTACGAAGTCCTCAAAAACACATTCTCGAGATTGAGCTTGGACAGCATCAATGTTGGTGTCAGCCCCATTGTCGATTCCTTTGATGGCGTCGTGGGAGGGCGTCCCGGCACAGCAGCTAGCTTGGATCCTGGTGTCTCAAGCTTCAACTCTCAAGGGTCGACACTTCTGAATGATGGCGGCCGTAGCCGCGCTGCATCAAACCTCTCCGCTCCGGAACTCCCTTCATTTGGTTCCCCACCTGGACGCAATGCTCGCCCTCACCAGGGCCCCCCAGATAGCTCGCAAGTTACCGAAACAGTGGGGCGTATGTTGCAGTGTGTGAGCGTGCTGGCGTCGGTGCAAAGTGGGGATGATTCTCAGTCGAAGATGGAAGACTTGGCAAAGTTGTTGAAGTTGAATTGGCTTGGAAGGGGAAGGACGGGACGAAACCGAAGAGGCTTTGTGGGCGGTAGGGTCAAGATGGTGAATCGGGAGGGCAGTGAACAAGAGGTGGAGCGGCAGCTAAGTCACCTCTGAGGTGCCTGAATCTGCTCGGTTCTACAATGTGATCATGTCAGGAAGCGTGATTGTTCCTTTGATACCCACAATTCGACAACTTTAGCGGATTAGATCATCTTGATAGGGAGTGAAAGTGACTCGAGAAAGCGGTGGCATGTTCTCTACAGGGTCGCTGACCATTACCTTTTTATTATTTGATTAATATTACATCAAGTGACGCGAGTCGTTTGCGTCTGGCTTTGCTTGCTTGATAGTTACAATTGCAGCAGATACAGCAAACACGCGAACGTCTTGACATCGGGTCCGATTGGACACTACAAGTTGCACTTGCGAAAGCTAGCCGTTGTTTGTCCTCGTTGTGGCCAGTCCCTGCTTCCAGTTGACATCAATCTCAGCACCCGTCGAACAGCACATGAGTATTGCGCCACTGAATCACCATCATCCTGTCGCCATCGTGGTCTGCGGGCGGGCGTCGTCATCGCCTCGGGGTCAACCTACCCTTCGGGAACTCAGGCTTGTTTCGCTGGTCTCAACATTGAATGTCTCCTGATGATTGCATGTATCTGTCGATTGAACTCTGTTTATTGTGTGCACCCGGCAGCAGAGATTAGCGTGGCCGGCATGGCTCGAATTGCTCACGCACGATGTGCGCAAGGATCAGTGACTGCTGCGAGCGCCCCCGCCGTAGCCAGCGAATGGGGTTTCTGCTCTGAGAACCGAGAACATCAAGACGACAAGCTCGCTGCGGTGGGTGAAGGAAATGTACCGGCTAGAATGCTCTCCATGGTATAACTCCCAACAATATCCTAATAACATGTCGTCCTACCTCCTCTCCTTCTACGACTGTCAAGTTCCGCCCTACATTTCTTTCACCTAGGTATCTTTCCTTTGCAAGTTTGGGAACAGGGCCATTGCAGTGCTGAGGCAAGCGATGATAGTAAGCTTGCTATTGGAACGAGTAACGTGCTCCGCGGTGCAGTCGCAGACGGAGTCGATGATGTGACACGTCGTGCATGATGCATGGACGTAATGCTAATGCACTCTCCCCACAGCTAGGGTAATATGAGCATGCACTGCTCCACCTGGGCTTATGCGCCTCGCCTTAGGGCCGCTCTTCCGGCCTCCAAACTGGCCGCCGCCATGCATGTACGCGGCGGAATCTACAGGGCCGGCAGTCGGTAGCCGCGAGCTTTCATGCAACGTCTTTTCGTGGCCCTGGTACATCTGTCATCATACAATCGCTTGATTGCCTTCACAACTGAACTCTGTGACATTCTGTGTCATTGACTATCGGTTAGCCAATCTGCGAGTTTGACTTATCTGCTTACAGCATGCAAGAATTGGTGGCGGCCCAGTGCCTGTTGAGATTGCAAACAATTTGAATGATACATACAACAGGTGCTCTCGTGCAGCCTGCTTTCAGTGCGAGATGCGACGTTGTGGAGACTGTTTTACCAAGCGGAGTACCCGAACCCACCTACGCAGTAGAAACTTACTACGCCATGTCTAAGGATCAGCAGCCGCATTCTGTCTAGGCTACAGGCCCGTGGCTGGCTGAGGATCATCCTGGCAGGCCGAAGAACGTTGCAGTGAGTCCGTGTGATACGGCGTCTTGCTGTTTGCTTGCAGGGAGCTTGGGCTACGTTTACGAGAGGCCTCGACTGGATCACTGGCGACGGACAGTAGCAGTATGAGGAGCTTGGAACGATAACGGATGCGATCGAATCGAATGAGAGACCTGTTTGCTCGAATCTCTTACGTTCATGATTCCGATCTTACAGTGGATTGTCTTTGGATCGGGTGCTCGACCGCCTTCATCGGAATGTTCTTATTCTCGTCCATTGCTGCAGATGCGAAGAACATACAGCTCCAATTTAGCGCATCGGTGTACAGGAAGTCCCAGGCCGTATTCTTCGACTTTCACCACAACTCAGTGCTAAATTGTACAAACAAGCGTCATGACCATCGATCGCATCTTTACATTGATATAAATTGATGATTTAAGCTCTAGAAAAGAAATTTATAACGAGGGGTCTAGTGTGCCCTTGAACCGAGAAAATTTCATCGATGAAAGACGATCCTGTCCAGCAAATCTTATGTTCGAAGCCCTACAGAGCACAGCTCGCTGTACTTGTATTATCAGCACAGCCTACACAGACGAAAACAACCGAGAAAGCCGTAACACGCACGAGATTACCAAGAGGTCGCAAAAGTCCTGGACTGAGGCGAGGCTTTGGGAGACACTGCCTGACATCCGGTCGCAAACTTCGCATGGGATTATTTCGAATCCCTAGACGTTCAATGGAGATGTAAGTTCTGCCTTTGGCATACATGAAGGAGACACTGACGGCCACAGTCCCTCAGGTCATAAACCAAGAATGATGATAAATCCCAGCACACGTAATGCCCAAGTCTGCAATCGCGGTATCTCAGAATTTGGTTGCGAAATTTACACAAGTCCGCCTCCGTCATGGGACGTTTTTCAAGAGAAGATGTCGACTCTTCCTTCAGAAATTTGCAAGATTATTATGGATATTCTGTTCACGGATATTTTTGGCCCCAAAAGACTCCATCCAAAACTAGACCAATCTGTAATGCCAATTTTCTTGGCTTTGAGCAAGCAATCATATGACAAGTACAGAAAGGTTTATTGGTCGCAGAATACGTGGATCATTGGAAAGGGACCGGTCAATGATTCCATGCGTTTCATGACGCTGGCACCATACGACGCTTCAACCACCGAGTTCTCAAAGCAAAGACCCAACGAGGCTGCACTGACGATTCGACGAGCAGAGGTCTTGTTCTCCAAAGATGACCTACAAAGCCCACAAATCGTTCGGGCAAAGGAGGCCCGAGGATCACAGTCCAATGGCGAGCATGAGCACCGGGAGGATTGCAGTACATACAACGAAATTGACTCCAAAACTTTCATAGCATCCCTCGTGCAGATTTGGCAAGACAAGTTCGACCGAATCGCGTTCCTTGGCTTGGATTGCTTGGTGCTTGATTTCTCGCAGGCCTATGGTCCGGATGCATCTTTCTTGGGTGTTACCGCTGCCCAGCGCTTCCTACCTTTCATCCATCGAGTCCCTGTGGAGCTCAAGATTGTGGCACCTACTGAACTGCTCGAGAAAGAGATTCGAAGTGTTTTCCAGGAATTGAATAAACCCGCGACAGTTCTAGCAGGACCATCTCCGGGAGACTCGGCCTGAGTTGTAGCTCTTCTGGTCACAAATAGGTATCGAACGTCAGTGAAGTCATCAAGAACTACTTCACGTCGCAAGGGCGTTAGGGTGGGACTCTTTCCTTGAGATTCATGACAGACGCGTAGACATGAGAGTCAGAGGTGTAATTAATGGCTGAGAAGGGCGCTATCCTGATTGACCAATCACAATCTTCTGATCGGATATAGGCTAGTCCCTATCGGGTGACTCGTCATCGACGCGTTTGGTGACACCTCGTGCATGATTGATCGGCAACGATGCCCGGCTTGGAAAGCTTCCAAGTGTGGAGCATCAGAGAAATTTTTCTACACTCTTTGATGTCTTGACGCAAGCTGACAGTTGGGATTCTCCAGCGTCATTGAAACCCAGCCATCAGACAATCCTAAATATCCTTCATCAAAATGCTACCCTTCAGCTATATTAGACGCAAGCGTGCCTCACGTAATGAAAGCAAGCCCACCGCAGTTGACAAGATCACTAGCCGCCCCTACATCAATCCTCAGATCGCCTCTCCACTATTTGCCCTCCTCCCCGCAGAGATCCGCCAGCATGTCTTCCACTTCGCGCTTCTTAGCTATGCGGACCCTTCGAAACCATACTCGCGACACATTTTCTGGTATCGCCCTGGCTACACACATGCAAGAGCGATCGCAATCAGCCTCTTGCTTACCTGCCGCCGCGTCTATCTCGAAACCGACCTCCTACCACTCACGCAAAATGAACACGTCGTCTGGGGCGTCGAGCGCAGTCGAATGCCGCCTCATGCATCCTCTTACCTCCTCGATGGCAGCATGAGGTCGTCCCATCGTAACGCGATCCAATATGTTCACATGTTCACCCAGCAATTTTGGCTAGAGGACTGGAAGGATAAGTGGCTATCTTATTCACACAGCTGGCCCGATGGATGTCCACCGAGACTGAGGATTACAATAAGACATACGGATTGGTGGTACAACCTTCTTGGGGAGAACAGTCCGCTGGCGCTTGATCCGAAGAGAAAAGGGAGAGCGAGAGTGGCGGACTGGGTGAGAGAGGAGGAACCTTTTGAAGCGGGAAGTTGGGGACAGAGGTTTGAAAACATGAAGGGGTTGAAAACATTTGAGCTAGAGCTTGAGACTGTGGAATCCAAAAGAGAGGAGCTGAACATAATTATCCAGAGAGCGCCCACATGGAAGTTCCGATTAGGCGATGGTCAGCTACTGTTGCTGGATGAGAACAAGATAGAAGAAATCACATGGACGGGATCGAAGCACTTCAAGGGTCTCAATGCTCCCAGTGTGCCTGCTGGTCTACAGCTGCGCCAAGGGAGCGCAGTAAGCTTCTCGGGATTGAGCAAGAAGAGGATGAATTCTGAGCCAGAAGAACTTGGACCCGGAGATAGTTTGGCTTATTATGTCGTGACTCTGACCTGGCGCGCCCATACTACCCCCGAGGAAGTCTTTGCCAAAGAGGTGGATGCCTCCGCTGTTGCGTCTACCACGTTTGATCCTCCTGTAACCTCTTCCACTGCGCCAGTCACAGCTCCCAGTGTATCATACAACAGGCTGAATGCTGTCCCTACCTTCTATGGGTGAGCACCCATGACCGGTCTTCACTGATCGCGACAGCGATCATCTGGCTTAGCCTGTTCAAAGCCGTGATCATTTCAATATTCCGGGTCAACGTCCTGGAGAGGATTGCTGGCTATGGTGGGCCTTCGTTTCCATCATTCAAAATACCTCCAATTCTCCAATATGAAGACAAGCCAACTTAACGGGCAGAATCGCGACAGCGAAGCGCTATGTCAGCTTCAGGGTAAACAGGCCTAGACACCCCGCTATCTGCATCGTCGGACTTGATGTGATTCACACGACTAAGGAACGAAACTTGGAATGACCCTTGGAATTCTGGCTCGGTTCATTCTAGGCGTAACAAGACCCACTAGCATCTTAGAGAACGAGAGCCTCGGAAGAGCTTGGTAAAAGCTTCTCTCCGGGAGAGACTTTCGTCTGGACT
>JAABUH010003159.1_pt1 | contig 14601 bp, 25 predicted proteins | sample 5559121 | NCBI WGS metagenome assembly JAABUH01 (sample SAMN10711871, study PRJNA513364) | rock metagenome | isolation source: Antarctica rocks | place: Antarctica: Victoria Land, Battleship Promontory nord | collected 2015-12-28
CGGAGAGACACAATGTCAATTCCGATGTGACGAACTCTGATACACCGACCTCGATACCGAGGATGCCCGATCCCACGGTGACTCGAGAATACAACAGCAGAGCTTTGTCGTCTTACACGAAGACGACGGATACATGAACGGCTCGCTGAGGCCCGACGCGGCGACTCGAGGTTGGGATAGCAGAGCAATGTCGCCTTCCGGGGACGACCCATACATGAATGGTCCGCGAACGCCCGATCCCACGGTGACTCGAGGTCACAACAGCACAGCATTGGCATCGGGTGCCGCCGGCGGATACACGACCGGCTCGATAACGACATACGAACAGCCTTCGTTTACGGATCTTGAACACCCTAAAAGCGGTCAATCCGGAAATCCTTGGGTGGTGGTGTCTGACCTGCAACGGTGGTGACGTTGGTGGCGATTGTTGTGAATGTTGTCTGTTGTGATTGTTGTTAAGATTGCATTCGATCCAGTGTTTGAGGTCATCGTACTCGATGAGAATAGTCGCCAGATAGCTGCACCTCTTGGTCTCCTGTACACATCCTGTTCTCTTCGAATATGCCTGACCGATTCTTCACATGCACATGCACGTCCTCATATGTAAGATGTTTGCTAGCCAAGGAGAACTGATGGTGACCTACTGATGGTGACCTTGAGAAAAGTAGAGCTCGTGAGGGTCGAAAGCGGGTCAATCTGGACCTCTTCGAGTCTAGCTCGAAAGTATCTGAATCGCAGAAGGCTTGTTCCCTCAAGATCGTAGATGAGAAGCGTCGCTGAAACAGCCCTGTGCAGATCCGCCCTGTTCTGGCGCGTGCACTACTTAATCGGTCTGTACCCGGACGTCATTTGTTCCGCCTCCACGACTCATCAAGAACACTGCAGGCCCTGAATCGTAATCGAACGGATTCCAGCTTAAAGCCTTATCGGTAGTACGACTACGGGGAACTTGCAAACGTATCAGGAAAGCTGGCGCGGAGCGGAGCGCGGTGTATGAGAAGCGGGAGCCAAGCAAATTTGAACACCGGTGACGTACTCCTGCATCGAAAACCTCCGTGTAGCGATCGAGAATTGCGGCTCTCCGAATCGTTCGGGACCGCGTTTAAAATGCCCTGAAAGATAAGAAGGTTAGCCTGATTGGTCGGAGTCTGGTCGTGTGAATGAGAGGACCTTCCCTAATGGGAATACCTCTTCGGTGACTCCTTATCTCCCTTCCGCGACGAATGTCCTTGGTAACCTAATGGGAGGGAAGATGGCCCGTGCAAGCATTGTCGTTTCCGAAATTTCTTGTTTCTCTTTTACTGTGATCGTCTCTGGACATCTGGTCAAGGGGAGTTTTTTTTCGCCTCGACTCGACTCAGAACCGCCCTGTACTTTACCTGAGCACTCTCAACCACCATGTCGAACTCGACCACCGACTGGCTCGATACCGGTGACAATGCCTGGCAACTGACCGCTGCCAGCTTTGTCGCCTTTCAATCGATCCCCGCTCTCGCCATCCTCTACGCAGGTATCTCCCCGAGGAAATGGAGCGTCAACAGTGGCATGTGAGCTGGTCATGGATTGAAGGACTCGAATCAAGCTGATCGGAGAAACTAGGATGGTCTTCTGGGCTTTCTCGTCTACCCTCATCATTTGGGTTCTTTACGCCTACAAGATGGGTTTCGGAGAGCAGTGGATCCCCCTTTGCGGTAGACCCGGGAATGTCCTCGGTATCAACACTCAACTCAGCCAGTCCACCTTGCCCACCGCCGCACTGACCCAGAACTTCCCGTTGGCCACTATGGTGTGAGTCTAGCTCAAGTTCAGTCACATTCACCGGAATACGATCGCTGACGATTTCATCAGGTATTTCCAATTCGTCTTTGCGTGAGTCATCAAGCGATGAGCTTGACTGACTTTGTAGTGCCATCACCGTCATCCTTCTAGCTGGAGCGCTCCTCGGTCGAATGAACTTCCTCGCGTGGGCGCTTTTTGTCCCCCTCTGGATCACCTTCTCCTACACCATAGGCGCATTCTCCATTTGGGGAGGAGGCTATCTCTTCCAACTCGGCGTTATCGATTACTCCGGAGGGTATGTCATCCACCTCTCATCCGGAACGGCCGGTTTCGTGAGCGCCGCAATCGTCGGTCCTCGTCATCCCATAGACAGGGCCGATCACCGACCGTCCAACCTCGGTTTCGTCATGATCGGCGCCGGTCTCTTGTGGATAGGATGGAATGGGTTCAACGGTGGTGATCCTGTGCGTTAAACATGACATGACGAGACAAGCCCCGCTGAGCTTCATCAGTACGCCGCCAGCGCGGATGCCGGTGTTGCTGTCCTCAATACCAATATCTGTGCGGCGATGTCCCTGATGACCTGGACGGCTCTGGATGTGCTCTATTTCAAAAAGCCCGCTATTATTGGTAGTGTCAACGGAATGATCACCGGTCTAGTCGCCATCACTCCAGCTGGCAAGTTTTTCTTCCGTCCGCCAGAAAAGCAATCCTCTGACGTTGATCCCATGTAGCCGGTGTCATCCCTGGCTGGGCCGCGATCGTCATGGGTCTTATCTCCGGTTCGATCCCTTGGTGTTCGATGAACCTCCTCGGCCACCGCTTCTTTTTCCGCCGCGTCGATGACGCCCTCGGTGTCGTTCACACTCACATGGTCGCCGGTTTCCTCGGCGGTTTCTTCACCGGTATCTTCGCCACCATCGACGGTTGTGCTGCCTTCGGGATCTCCAACCCGGGCGGAGCGATCGATGGCAACGGCAGACAAGTCTGGGTCCAGGTCGTTGGAGCGCTGTTTGTCATCGGTTGGAACCTTGCCGTCACCGCCTTGATCCTCTTCTTCATCAAATACGTTCTCCGCGTCCCGTTGAAGATGAAGGATGAGGTGCTGCTGATCGGAGACGATGCGGTCCATGGGGAAGCGGCGTACACGTTCGAGCAAATGCCGTTGATGGAGAGGAATGGAGACATCGAGGAGGGGACCGGGAGCCCGATGGGGAGTGCGGAAATGCAGAACAGGAAGAATGTGGATAACGAGAGGTCACACGTGAGGTCGGAAGAGGTCATGGCGTAGGTATCTGGTCTGCGTTTTGTAGATTTGTGGACGGTGTGTTCGTCTTGGTAATACTATGCAATACAGTCCGCAAAATGATTCATGCATACAGCGACACGCCAGTCTATTTACTGCGATTAGACCGTGGTACGGAAACCCATAAGCCAGACTTGGTGAACTGGCGGGGAATCGGCGAGCCGGTCGGCTAGCCTGCCGTGTGTCTCTTGGTATCAGCTCGTCCAGCTCACTGCGGAGAATTGCGCTCGCCCATCTGAGCCGCAGTTCGCTCTAGCCGTAAGCTTTCTCTATCTGGGCTTGCTTATAGCGTGGCACGAAAGCTATCGCAAGTCCGCCCAGCTCTTCCCCTTCGGCGGTTTCTCACTGTACCCCACCGCATCAGCTCCTCATTCCCGTTCTTCTCAATTCCCGCTCACATGAAGCCCGGATCGACTCGTAGTCCTTCCCCACGATCTTGATTCGGTATGAGCGCATTCGTGACCTCGATCGCCGGTCCCTTGCCGCATCTAGCCAGGCATGAGCAATGTGAAAAGAGTAGAACGGGAGACATACTGCCGGAAGACTCGCTCGAGGGGCCAGCATGTCACTCCCGCCACATCGGGAGTGCATTCGTACTGCATGATGGAGAAGAGGGTGCAGTCATCCTTTAGGCCCGCGGTGCTTTTAGGCGATGGCATTTTGAGCTTTGGTCCGAGTTGAGACGCAGCGAAGGAGCGACTGCAAGTCTGATCTTCGTCCAGACCCGTGACGTGTTTTTTTTTTCGGCGTAACTGTTCTTCCTGGCTATATATTGCCGTCAGCACGAAAGGGATTGATACCATTTCTTGGCTGTAAGATATAACCTTTCAGTGTCTTCCGGATATATCCTTGTCTCTCAGTGTCACACCACTTATTACTTGTCACCGACTGCTTCTCATTCCACCATCGAACCTCAGCAGCGGGCATGAATCCAGGTGATGACGGCGGCGAGCACCAGAAGGGAGGGAAAAGCATGAGGTTCAACGCCACTCGATTGGATCAAGGCCTCATTGCTTCCAACTTATCTGCCGTGCCTGAGCCCGCGACTTTCGTTTGTCCGGACAATAGAGAATCTGACCTGACCCCTCTCTGACAATCAGTCCCTCACCCCTTGACTACAGTGCTTCATTCGCTTTGACCCTATTGTGCCATGACACTAGACGCGACACGATCCGCTTCTACGCATTCCGCTATAATGGGCGATACCACGCAGGATTTCTGCCGTCGATATATCACTCTTGAACGAACCAGTCCACTACCCAAAGCACGAGCGTCTTCTTCGATTCTACCGCTCCAGCCGCTATCCGTATCGCATACTATCCCCAGCGGCTTGTCCCATCCGACTTCGCGAGCGAGGTACGTCACTTCCGCGCCTGGCACCCCTTACCGAGTCCCCCTCACCTGATGCTCGTCACCACACCACACCACGCCAGTCCCAGCTGACAACCGTGTAGTCATGCATGCCAGCTCAAAGGATGTCTTCCACCAGCCGCCACCGACTCCCCACCTCTCCACCCGTACCTCACCGTCGAGCCCCTCATCCCTCCACATACTACCCACGTCGCCTCCGCCCCCGCCATATCCGCATGTGCGCCCCCGAGCGGAACGGTCTCTTCACGTTGTGCGAGGCGGACGAGATCGAGATCGAGACGGAATCTGAGACAGAGCCGGCCTTCACGTTCAACCTACCTTCCGCGACCGAATCCAGCATCCTGCTACCATCACCTGTCCCTTCATCCCGTGAAATGGACTTGCCGAGAGACGTCGATGTGGAGGATGATGGCGAGGAGCTGCTGATGGATTTTCACCGTCTGTCGTGGTCCAGTCGTGAATCGAATGGGATTGAGACGGCAATTGGCACGCCGAATTTGGAGGAGGAGGATCCGTTCTCCTTTGAGTATACCTGGCGGGACATGCCGGTCGATGCCGCCACGGGCCCGGGCCTCGACATATACGATAATGACGAGGCGTTCGTCGACGCGAAGGACACACAGTCTGTGGCTAGGAATCGCTTGCTTCGTCCCCCACCGCTCGACTTCAGCCAATATCATCATCCCTTCAGCGCAGCCTCTTTGTCTCGCACCGAGACGACCGACACACCTCGTGCCTCCGCCTTCCAGGAGTCGCCATCACTCCTGCCTGCGCTCCCTATCGCCTCACCCAAAACATTTCGGACGACACGCAGACCAGACTCGCCGCAACTTCCGCACATCGCTCGCTACTCCCGCCGTCACACTGAGAGCGAGAATGTCGACCTGATATCCGCCCTCGACGATCTCCTATCTTCATGCGGCGAGCCCGACTCCCCGTCGGACCACTCCTCTTCAGGCTCCGAGGACGACCTTGATCTGGATGTCCCTAATGCTAGCTGGTTCCCCCTTCCTCCAGCACGTTACCCGGACGTCCAGTTCCCAGTCACACCATCGCCCAATCCTCGAGTCCTCTTCCCGCCGTCCCCGCCACACCAGCTCAAAAGAGTCGATGCCCGGCAACCGTGTTTACAAGGGGATCACACTTTCTTGGAAGCCTTGAGTAGGGGAGAACGCCATTCACCTGCGACGAGTGCGGGTAGTGGCGGGTCGAAGAGGAGTCTGCCGGAGCGCAAAGGGTTGCCGGGAGCGTGGATGATGTTCGAGCAGGAGGTGTGAGATGAGGGCCGAGCCGCCAAGCGGCGAAGGCTGCGGACTCTGTTCGTTACGATAATAGACGGGTTGTGTCGTTGTAGGTCTGAGCAGGGGGACGACAGGTCATGATTTATCACGCGAGGGCATCTCATACGATCGGTGCCATCATGCGTAGCTTTCAATCTGCTTAGGTCATAATCTCCTCGTTTGACAGCATCAAGGGCAGGAGCGACATTGACTAGCCTGTGCATGCAATTGATCCTACTCTCACCCTTTGAACTCGTATCCCCCTTCTCGGGGTTTACAAGCCATCGAGTACTGACTCAACATCTCTCCCTCTAGCCCAGGGTACGTCATCTTCGCCTCGAAGCTCTGTCCACTCTCGATGGGTCCGACTCCCTTCGGCGTGCCCGTAAGCAATAAATCGCCCTCCTACAACAAAACATCAGCTCGTCCAAAATCTCCACATCTGAGTAAGGAGTATAGGTATGGCGAACATAGAGAGGGGACCCACCTCGAGACGCATGATGCCCGAGACGAAACTGATCAAACTCGGGACGTCGAAGATCATGTCGACCGTCGTTCCGGACTGCTTCACTTTCCCATCGATGCTGAACTCCAGGCCGACTTTGGTCGAGTCGGTGATCCGTGATTTAGGGATGAATGGACTGATCAAGTCACACTTGATCAGTCAGATGGTATGAGAGTAGAGGAGGAAGACGGACCCGATGGGGCAGAACGTATCGTATCCTTTCGCGGTGGACCAGGGTAGACCTTTCGCTTTGACAGCATCTTGTACGTTCCGCGCCGTCATGTCCACGGCCAATGCTGAAACACACCCACCGTTCAGCTAAGAATGCGACGGGGTGAAGGGAAGGGACCGTAGCCTGCAATATAGGACTCCGCTTCGGATTTGGGAATATCGCGGCCCTTCTTGCCAATCACCACTCCGAGCTCCACTACTCCATTCAGCCGGCGGTTCCGTTTCAAAAGAGAAGGAAGAAGGGAGTAGCATACCTTCATGGTGAACTGTCGTTCCTCGTGGGATCTCGACATGTCCTTCGCCTGGCGAGATGTAGGATGTCGTGGGTTTGAGGAAGAAGAACGGTTCTACTCTCCCAGCTCATCAGCTCCATGGAGACGAGATGATTCGTGAGGAGGAGAGCAAGGGGACGATTGGGGCGGAACAAGATGGCTTACCTTTGGGTAGAGCGTTCCCGAGCTCTTTCGCATGGTCTGCGTAATTGCGACCTATCGCGACTATCTGAGCGCGAGCTCGTCAGTCCTCGTTGCGATCGAGACAAGGGGAAGAAAGGGAAGGTAAAGCGAAGTGGGACTGACTTTTCGGCCCGTACGGAGAAAGTTGGACATGTCCATACGACGTTGAATGGGTTTCCCGAATAGCGTGTTAGATTGCAAAGGAAAAGTCAATGGAGGCATGCAGCTTAGTCGTCCACGTGATCCTTTCCCCTTCTGTCCAATTTCCCATCGTCGATCAATTTTCTGCAGAACAACCTTCAAGGATCGAGAAAGGCATCCACGCCCATGTCCTTTGGTAGACCAGGTGGTTTTGGTGATCTCATCAAGCCCGCTCCGCCCCAGCGGGGCTCTTTCCCACTCGATCATGATGGTAGATCATTTGCCTCCCTCCTCCTATCCCATTGGCCCGTGAAGTCCCACCTGCGAAAGAGTCAAGCCATACTGACGAGCTCGACGTCGTAGGAGAATGTAAAGACGCGATGATCGCTCACTTGAAATGTCTCAAGACGAACGCATACGATAATGGCAAATGCAGGTTGGAAGCGCGGCGATATCTGCAATGTCGGATGGACAAGTCAGTCCACCGTCGTCTTTCGAAAGCATCCTAGCTGATCGTGAAATCAGTGGATTGATGATACGCGATGACATGCGGAATCTCGGCTTGGGCGATGTGGGAGCACCAGCTCCACCTCCGACCCCGACGACGCCTGAGGCTTCCCGGCCGAGACCACCGAAAGATGCGCATATTGTAGCTGCTAGCACCGAGAAGCTCCCAGCTAACCCCATCGGCACCTCCGCCAACGCAAGTGCCAGCGCCGACAAATGCCCAGTCGATCATTCAGTCCGGACCAAATGGCTCTCCACCGCCCCAACCGATCACCCTTTTCATCCCACCACCCCCTCCACCTCCCCACCCGCATCCTCCTCGCGTCCACCGCGACTCTCAGAAGATCGGGTGACATCCTCCATCCCCCGTTCCGCCACTTCCCCACTCGCTCCCTCCCAACAAATCAACTCTGATTCCCCTGCAAACTCCGACACCCCCATCGCCAGCACCAGCACCGACCCCAGTGGAGGGGAGGACAAATGGGTCTACCCCTCCGAACAACAATTCTTCGCAGCGATGCAACGCAAGAAACACAATCCCCGATCGGGGGACATGAAGACCATCGTACCCATCCATAACGCTGTGAACGAGAAGGCTTGGGAGGAGGTACTTGCTTGGGAAGGGGGGATGGGAGGGGAGAAATGTGGAGGACCGAGAATGATCAGTTTTGCGGGGAGGCCGAAGGATAGGACGCCCAAGGCTTGGATTAATACTGCTCTTGGGTACGTCGATCTCACTCCTCATTCAAGGGATCAGGGGAGAGGAAGAGAGGGAGAGAGGGAGAGAGGGGAAGAGGAGAAGAGGGGGCGAGGAGGAGAGGAGGAGAGGAGGAGAGGAGAACGAGAGGAGGACAAGCAGGGAGGAGCAGACGGGTAGCGCGGCTGATGTGGCATAGGTACACACCCCCATTCGATCGACACGATTGGTTGATCGACCGTTGCGGGACGAGGGTGAGGTATGTGATTGATTTCTATACGGGAAAGGCGGATGCGGTCCGACAAGGGAATATGGCGTTTTACCTGGACGTGAGACCGGCGGTGGATGATTGGGAAGGGGTGAGGACGAGGGTGATGGGGTGGTGGAATCAGTGGAGGAGATGATGCATGGTCGTCAGCCTCATTGAGCTGCAAATGAAAAACCCGGTTCAATCGTTGTCCTCGTGTTTCAACGGGGCATATCCGGCATGTAATACCAGACGTGACAGACACGACATTCAACTGACTCTCGTATGGAGCGGTACGACGTGTTCAGACAATGATGCACCGTGACGGAAGAATCCGCATGCATCCACGCTATTGCCCAAACCTCCACCAGCCCCCCTTCTCCTCCCCTTCCTCCACATCCCTCCGCCTCTCTTCGACCTTCCTCCTCACCTTCTCCCAGTCCTTCTCCAGCGCCCTCAAATTCCACATCACCTCATTCAGATTCGTATCCTCCGAGAGGTAGAACTGGATCTTCTTGCTCGCCCAGCCTAACGCGTCGTCCTCGTCCGCATCGTCCAGAGTCTTGCGGAGATCCTGCTCAACTTGTTGGGCTTGAGTGTTGAGCTGTTCCAGTTTGCGGCGGCGCTGGCGAATCGCGTCGATGATGTTTTGAGTGGCTTTGAAGACGCTTTCCTCGATGATCTCGGCTGAATCAGGTGACATCGTATGGCAGGGAAGGTGGAACACACCTTTAGCTCTTTCGCTTTACTCGCGAGTTGCCGCTCGCGTCGGCGCAACTCGAGTACAATCGCGCACATCTCCACATCGATGGCGAGGTGTTCCCTAAGTTGTTTCAGCTGAAATCCATGAAATGCGATAACCGACACATGCGCTGGCGAGATCCGCAACTCTTTGTAAGCCGTCCTATCCTGCAAAGAATGTCTGCGATCATCATCAGCTACGATCATCCCGGTGCCTCGTTCAGCATACCGTCGCTGAAGTTCAGAAACTGGAGCATTCGGATCGTCCTGCTGCCCCTTCCCCGTCCCGTGGGGAGTCAGCACCTCCCACTCCATCCCATTCTCCTCAATAGCCACGTCCGCCCCATCACTCGAGGTCCGCAGCATGGCAGTAGCTCTTCCCCTTTCCCGCCACGCTACCGCTCGCTCCGTCGCCGGTGCCGCCATAAATGAAGCTCGATCTGCATCCCATCGATCCTCTATCGAAGCTCGAGGGTCGAGGCTCCACGCACGCAGACCATGCCTTGGCTTTCCACCGGAATCTTCGTTTGACATATTCGTAAAGAGGGAAGGACGAATACTGGTAGGCCTCGAACTGGAAGGACGTAGAGACATCCGAGTCGAGTTGGAACCGAAGTGGGGTTCGAGATGGCGGTGAGAGGCAGTAGGACTTGGGGACACTGGGCCTGGGATGAGCCATGGTTGATTTGAAGAGCTGCGATGCTCACTAGACATCCGGTCAAGCTGCTCCTCCACCTCCTCGACGTCGCTGCGTAGCTGGTCAGCGGGATCGGATCCTGTTCACGCGGACTCACGGCTCGATGACTGTCGGTATAATGCTCTGCTTGCGCCCCTTAAGAGCATTCCTGAGACTGCTTGGACCCGGTCCTCCCGTATCTGAGTCCGAGGTCTCGTACGTTGTGCCTCGTCGTCTGCTCCCGTCAAGCGTGTACAGGTGATTTACTCGATTTTGCTGGACTCACGAGACCAAACCAAACCCCCCTTTCAACGCTTGACCAGTCCTCGCCGTAACCCTCTCGAATGCTCCCCTCGCTCCGTGGCCAGCGTTATCCTCTGCTTCCTCGTTCGCCAAAAGATCCCTTGTCGGCCTCTTCCTCAGAATGCCCCTACTCCTGGAACCGGCTTCCCCGTGTTCGGCAACACTGCCATGCCACAAATTCGCCACCCTCCTCGCACCCATCACGTCCCAATCCTTTTCTCGCGATTTCAGGATTCCCTTTGTATAGGCCTCGAGGTCCGCAGTGATTACGTCGGGCGGCGCAACAGGACCGACGTTGCCTTCGGGATGAATCAAACCGACACCAGTATCACCCTCTCCGTCAGCGGTTTTGGGCTGCAGGTGATGTTCTCGCTTGCGAAGCGGCGTGTCTTCAGCACCGGAGCCTTTGAGGTTGGAGGATATACTGTTGGTAGCTTGTGCGACTCCTGAGAATAGTAGGCGGTGGACTTTGAGTGCATCCGTGGGCGATCGTGTCCTCTCGTGCAGGTAGTGGGTGTTGAGCCATCGTACGCTGGATACATCGAGATAGTCCGCCTTTGCCGAACCGCGACCGGCAGTGAGCTGTATGGTCGTCAGCAAATTGATATTGTTTGACTCATAGAATCACTTGGAATTGGTGCCAAGCACGGAGTAAGCGGCGTATACTGGTGAACGGATCTTTAGGCAACTACACGTAAGCGCTTCGACTTGTCTGTTGCTCACCCTTTCCACTCCAAGAGCGGCAAGCTGATATCGGACACTGGTGACGGAGCTGAGCAGAGCGGAAAGCGTTTTCGGGTCGATACATCCTCCGGAGGTCTCTTTCTGCGGGACGTCAGCAATGCTCTAGGCTTCCAGCCGGGACCCATACCTCAAGTCGCATCGATTCCTCGTGCTCCATCCCCATCACCCTCCTCCACTGGAGAATCCCGGCTTTCGTCTCGTCGCAGAACAATCCGTCCACTTCGAGATCGTCCCGTGTGGTCCCGAACATACCCCAAAGCGCCAGGGCAGCTTGGATGAGCTTGATCAGCTCAATCGCCATCAATGTAAAAGGGTCGGTAAGGATAGGGTGGAAGCCATTGGCGGTTGCTCCGGGACTGGCGGTGTTCGAAGGAGAGGTATTTGGCGAGTTTGTACGGGAAAGCGGGGCGTTGGGGTTGGCCGGAGTGGGTAGGCGGTAGAGCTCGTAGAATTTGCGGCGGACAGCGGGACTGAGACGATCAGCGGGTTCGCGAAGATTTGCGGCGAATTCACATGGGACTCTCCATCTCCATAGCAGCTCGACCGCCGCATCCCAATCGTCGCAGGTCGGTCCTGATGATCATGTATGGCCTCGCCTCCCGTAGATCGCCTCCTGGAATTGGAAAGCTGCCTCGTCAGCCTGTATTGCAACTTGCGACATACATGTCCTGTCCGAAAGCAGAAGGCGTGGTGACGAGTAGAGTGCCATAATCGGTCTGGATCAGCCATCAGCTTCGGATCCTCCAAAGAAGCAGAGCCTTTTCACCTTACGAGGCTGTGAGCGTGTCTCGCTAGCGATGAACTGTGTCGCCGTGGCCAACTCAAGCTCGCCCACGCTCTTTGATAGGCTACTATCGGGAACGAGGAGGTAGGCCGAGACCTTGCGGTTCACATCAGTATTGATTGCCGTCCCATTTCATAGCTGATCAGGAGGTGACGCACATGCTCGGTAGGTTTCCCCGTCTGAGTGATGATCGTCTGCGACCAATGAGTCCTCGACAAATACCTAGTGCCATCAGCCTTATTTCCAATCCGAGTGATGATGAATGTACCAGGTACGAAGGAAGTAGAGCGAGTAGCCGGGTAAGACCACCTCCTTTTCAACTCTCAGCCTCCCGATCTTAGGCAACCATTTCTCCTCCAGCTCTTCCCGTGATCTATCCGTGGGTATCAAGAGGCCTTGGACGGGCTTCTCGAAGGGCGAAGGGCGGTCTGCTGCTGGCGGTGAGGGAGTCGGGGTGGGGAGACGAGAAGGCGCGGTAGGGGAGTTGAGGGAGAGAGATGATAAGGCGAGCGACATCGTGTCCGCTCAGCTATAGCAAACAGTCTCGCATCGTATTATCGCATCTTGGCGTCGTTGCGTGGTGAAACCCGCTCGTAGGTGCGTAGGTGTGGTCAGGTCGACGTTGAGTGGGAATACGGATGATGTCAGAATTGACAAGAATGCCCGATGTATTAGGGGAGAGTATCTACTACTCTGGCAGCAGTTTCGTGCAATGTCGCGATATCCGCTTCTACAGTCGAGACCACAGCCTGTCGAGTCAAGAACCGAGACAAGGTGACATCACATGCCGCAGGGTCGTCGACCCGTCCCGTATGCATCTCACTCCTTGTTCAGCTGACTCTGATCTCGAACTAGCTGCCGCAACTAGCTATACTGCTCAAACTCATGACAGATGGTTTCCAGGATGGTATATCTCCCTCAATCCGGTCACCATCCACTCGACTCATGCGTTACAGTCAATCATGCCGTCCAGCTCAACCAGAAGTATCCATATATCTCAATGTAGAGCCCGGCTCGAGCCCGCCTTGTTCCACGGCTGTGAGGTCTGGGTCGCCGAGATGGATGATCAGATAGGGAGCATCGCAATGTGGAAGCCTCCCGGTTGGCATATACATGACTAGTCCCCAGGTTAACGAGTCGGCCTGACGGGAGAGGTAGTCCCGAGAAAAAGCGAGCGCTTGGATTGGATCAATTCGAAGCGGCCATCTCGAGTTCTCATAAGGCTTGGATGGAAACTGGTGTAGATCGTGCATGGTCTGTGTGTCTCTCGGATGCTGACCGGATGAAGGCCTCCCGTTTGTCGCCCAGGGCATGGGAGAAATATCCCGGACTCTTCGATGAGTCATGCTACCTCACTTCCATCCTCACCCCGCCTTCTCATCGGCGGAAGGGCCCCGCGACTGCCCTCATCAAGGAAATGCGCAAAAAGGCAGATGAAAAAGGATTAAAGATGTCGTTGTTCACTCAGGATCTTAGTACGGTACGAGCTCAGGTCTTCTCCAAGAATGAGGGCCGTCAGTCTGATGTTGACGGCAGGAGCAAGTATACGAGAAGGTCGGATTCACGGTATTGCATGAGGACGAGATAATCTACCCGGACCATACTAGAGACCCGTACCACCTGATGGCCCGCTTCCCAGCGGTATGAGTTCCACTTGTCTCGCCTTCCCTCAGACGGGGATGCCGTGATTCGTCACGTGAAGATTACTGATCATCCAGTCTTCCCTTCGACAACATCTAGGACGTATCTTCTTTCTCTCAGGCCGTCTTCACGAAGGTCGCTCATCGATGATCCCACCGATCAGCAAGGACTTCCAGTCCACCTACACCTTTCGAGGCTTCTCTATGGCGACATTCATGCGCCCTTCTCTCGGGCCATCTTCCCGAGTCAGCTGATCAGTAATCTTGACGACAAAGATAGCTTCCAGTCTACACACCTTCCAAGTCTTCTCCATGACGACATCTAGAATGAACTTCCTTTCTCTCGGGCCGTCTTCGCGAGTCAGCTGATCGGTAATGCTAACGACAGACATACCTTCCGTTTGTTTACAACTTTCGAGTCTTCTCTAGGATATCACTAGAATGGATCTCTGTTCTCTCGGTCCCACTTCGTCACGTCAGCTGATCAAACAATCCCAAGCTATCGAAAGCCTTCGTCGAGGTCGAAATTCGTTGACATCATCGATGTCGACATCGGGAGAAGAGAAGGCATCACGGAAGACACCGAGGTACATAAGGAGTGCGCGAAAATGCCCCGGTAACGACCATACCTTCCATACTGCTCTCACCCTCCGTATCTTTCTGCTGATCATGGCTAACTCCGCAAAGTGAACCGAGCGCAAGTACAGGCTACGCGTACCGGCGAATTCCTCAGGTAAGCTCCGTGACGCATGAGGAAGCGCGCTCACCTTTTTCACTCGGTCGATCAGATATCAGAGATGCCCGAAGTACTTTCGCAAGGCTATGCTGAAGGTCTGCTATCTCTTTTGCCGGACACTGATATATCATGTTTCTGATCAGTGGACTACCAATATTAGACAAATACCTGAGTCATCATTGTGAAGGCAATGTCACGCTATTCTCTCTGTCATCAATCCAATTTGCTGCCAGGATGCATTGAAGGCTTGGATTGCTGAATCCAGGTCTAGCGGGAAGATCGCCTCTGTCGCAATCTGGGCTCGTCCAGGTCGCTTGTTGTGGGATACGTATGTATTCTGTGGCATCTGTGACTCACTGACCGAGGCTTGATTCAGGGAACAGAATCGGAGACATCAGGATTGGTTCAGACAAGTCTCTCGGTTGAGCAGAGAAGATGGCCGGCCTCTGTAAGCTTTA
>JAABUH010003160.1_pt1 | contig 14599 bp, 14 predicted proteins | sample 5559121 | NCBI WGS metagenome assembly JAABUH01 (sample SAMN10711871, study PRJNA513364) | rock metagenome | isolation source: Antarctica rocks | place: Antarctica: Victoria Land, Battleship Promontory nord | collected 2015-12-28
TCCTTCTCGCGTACTTTCAACCCTTACACGAGAACCACACGGTGGCCGTCTCCGTCCACCTCCTATCCACTTTTACCCACTATACGGGACGCGACCTGCATTACCGTGGCGAATTCATTGGTTAGGCTCCGTGGGTCGCCATAAGGGGCACCACTTTGACAAAGTTCCGCCCAAAGGTCCAAAATTGGATCCACATTCTCTGGCAGTTCATTTTTCGATACCACAAACCCGGCGAATGTATGCCGAGCATTCTCAGTTGCGATCTTCCTCATGCCGGCAACAAGCATACGCGCACGCTTGGAGAACGTCTTGTGTACATGGCCATGTAGAAAGCCCCACTGATGGCCAGCTAATGGTCCCCATTCGTGGAGAACCTGCCGACGGTTCCCCAAGCCCCGCCCATGCGAAGGCCGTGCCGAGACAGGGAGAACTTGTTCTTCAGGGAGCAGGAGCTGGCCCATCTGCCCTCTAACGAGCAGGCGCACGATGGCCACCAGTGGCGACTTTTGTGTGGCCACTGACAGTCTTGTACTGACCCGATTCATTTATCCGTTTACAGGACACCCACATCTTGCGCTCGTCAAGCGTGTAAATGCCATTCGCCAAAACGAACCTGCTTGGATCTGATACCGCAACAAGGACATCGTAACCCGGATAATCGGGTTCTGGTGCCAGGCCACCTTGCGCCCCTTGTTCGGGGCGGAACAGCATAGCCACATGCAGTTCGTAAAGCAAGTTAAGTGCTCCAGACGCATCACCTCTGACCCTGTCAAGCAGCTTGGCAAGGTACAATTGCTGGTCAGGGTCGCCCACTTCACGTAGAAAGTCTATATCTCGGCCCAGGCGGCACAAGTCGATGAGGGCAAACGGATCATGGTTGGCCTGCTGCCACATCGACCGCACAGGATGTGAAGGTTTGGGCTGGTCGAGCCACGTTCTGCCGAATCGATCCTCTAGAACCTCGCGAAAGAAGGAAACGATTTGATGTGGAAACGGGACCCGAATCGCTGATGAACCGCCAGCGATTGCATGGGACATTAATGGGAAGGAGTGCGTTTGCGCCTGGGTCATGTCATCATCATAGCCAATGAACGATAATGGGGCTTGACCTTCAGCCAAGAGGGTTTTCCAGCAATCGCCCATCGCTGATCCCTCGTATAGCTGCCGCCCATCGTTCCAACGTGATGCACGCCTCGGTCGACCCGTACAGCGGACGTGCTGAACTCACCTCGCACCCCTGGCACATGTGTTGCACCGTACTGACAGCGTGAAAGGGATGGGACCAGGCCGGCGGGTAGGACAAGCGCGGAGCGCGGCCACCGAGGCGGTGCGCCTGTGGCGGCGGCTACGCGGCGTCCCGGTCCCGCCCGGAGCGAGCACCCGCCCCATCGCCCCGCCGACCGGCATCCCCGCCGCCCTCCCTGGCGTGCCGCTGACCCTCGCCGTGGTCGGCGACTTCGGCCGCTGCCACGAGGCCGGCGCGGAGTGCGAGGCCGAGAAAGCCGTCGCGCGGTTGGTCGACTCCTGGGCGCCCGCCTACGTCCTCACCACGGGTGACAACAACTACCCCGCTGGCGCGGCCGCCACCATGGCCCCGAATCTGCAGCCGTACCGCGCCTACATTGAGGCAGGCCGCTTCCTGCCGGCCTTGGGCAACCACGACTGGGGCGACCACGACTGGCCGCGCGCCTACCTGGCGCAGTTCCGGCCGCCCGGCAACGGGCGCTATTACCACGTCGCGTTGGGCGACCTGGGGCTCTGGATGCTCGACTCGGACGAGCACGAGTCCGACGGCATCGATGCGGGCTCCGCCCAGGCGCGCTGGCTGCGGACGGGGCTCGCCGGGAGTCCAACCTCGGTGAACGTCGTGGTCCTGCACCACCCACCGTACAGCTCGGGGGCGCACGGGTCCTCCGCGCGCCTGCGCTGGCCGTTCGCCGCGTGGGGCGCCGACGCGGTGCTCTCCGGCCACGAGCACAGCTACGAGCGGCTCGCAGTCGAGGGCATCCCCTACATCGTCAACGGTTCGGGGGGTGCCGCCCTGCGCGGCTTCGGTCGACCGCTGACCGAAAGCCGGGTGCGGGACGACGCCCACCACGGCGCGCTACGCGTACTGGTGGGGGACGAGGGGACCGTTATCGAGTTCTGGAGCGTGGGCGGCGGCCAGAGGAGCGACGACGTCACGCTGCGTCCGGCCGTGGTGCGTCATACCCGCGCTCTCTCACGGCCTCCCCCATAGAACGCGTTGAGGGCATGTCGATCATCAGCAGGGCTCAGGAGATGTTATCCACGAGCCCGATGCTTACGAGCACTGGCCCCAACTGTTACCTTCGAGAGGATACAGTGGGTCATACGAGGACCGTGATGCGCTATTATTGCTCTACTACTGATGCGCCCGACAGGAGGGGGAAGACATGGCTGACCAGTACCGACTCATGGAGCGTCCGCCCACTAGCGCGGAGTATCGCTCCCTCATCAGCGCCGTCGGCTGGGCCGAGTGGACCAACTTCGCCGCCGCCGACGCCGCCCTGGCCTGCTCGCTCTATCACGTCGTGGCGCTGCACGAGGAGGCCGTGATCGGCATGGCGCGCGTCGTCGGCGACGGGGCTATGTTCTTCTACATCCAGGATGTGGTGGTCGCCCCCGCGCATCAGGGGCGCGGAGTCGGCACGCTGCTCCTGGAGCGCGTCATGGGCTATCTCAAGGGCGCCGCGCCGGAGAAGGCGTTCATCGGCCTCTTCGCCGCCGAGGGGAAGCACCCGTACTACGAGCGTTTGGGCTTCGCCGTCGAGCCCCTCCTGACGGGCATGTTCCGCCATGCGCCTGTCTGAGATTTCTCATCACGCTCCGCCAACGTAACAGTGGCACTGGATAATCAGGTAACTCCTTTACGGTTCTTCCCTCGGCTGTGTCATCGTGCGGGGCAACGCGGGCATCTCAGCCGTGGCCCCAACGATAACATGATAGGTGCACGAGGCTTGAGAGAAACGGCTGGCTAGATCGTGACCGATGGCACTGCTATGCTGGTGATACAGGGAGCGGTGGCAGAGTGGACGAATGCGCTCCTCTGTGTGATAAGGGATGTTGTCGGTCGACAGGAGGTGGACCTGATATGGTGCAATCGATGGTGACACCCGATGCGGCCCGCGCGCGCGAGGCCATTTTCGCGCGCTGCGAGCGCTTCTTGAACGGGCACCCGCCCCAGCGGCCACGCGAGGCGCTGCGCGAGTTGGCGGAGGCGACGGCGCCGGACGAGGAAGCCGACCTCTACGGTGCGGGCGCGCTGATCGAGGACTTCGAGCGCGAGGTTGCCGCCCTGCTGGACAAGGAGGCGGCTGTGTTCCTGCCCAGTGGCACGATGGCGCAGCAGATTGCCCTGCGCGTCTGGAGCGACCGGCGCGGCAGCCCCGTCGTCGCGTTCCACCCCACCTGCCATCTCGAACTCCACGAGCGCAAGGGCTACGCGCTCTTGTACGGATTGCGCGGCGAGCCCGTCGGCGAGGCGCACCGCCTGCTGACCCTCGACGACCTGCGCGCGCTGCCCGACCCGCTCGCCGCGCTGTTGCTCGAACTGCCGCAGCGCGAAATCGGGGGCCAACTGCCCGCGTGGGACGACCTGGAGGCGCAGGTGGCGTGGGCGCGCGAGCGCGGTGCGGCCGTGCACATGGACGGCGCGCGGCTCTGGGAGGCCGCCCCCTACTATGAGCGGTCGCCCGCCGCCGTCGCGGCCCTCTTCGACAGCGTCTACGTGTCCTTCTACAAGGGCGTCGGTGCGAGTGCGGGGGCGGCGCTCGCCGGCCCCGCCGACGTGATCGCCTCGGCGCGGGTGTGGCAGCGGCGTCACGGGGGCAACTTGGTGCGCCTCTACCCGTTCGTGCTCTCGGCGCGCCTGCATCTGCGGCGGCGCCTGCCGCTGTTCCCGTCCTACCACCAGCGCGCCCTGGCCGTCGCGCGCGTGCTCGCCGCCATCCCCGGCGTCGCGGTCAAGCCGGACCCGCCGCAGACGCGCATGATGCACGTCTACCTGCACGGCGACCCCGCATGCCTGATGGAGAACTGCCTGACCATCGCGCGCGACGAGCGCGTCCTGCTGTTCCGCGCCTTGCGCCCGACGGATGTCCCAGGCATCTCCATGTTCGAGCTGGCGCTCGGCGACGCGGCGGACGTCCTGACCGACGAGGAGATCGGCGGGCTCTTCGCGCGCGTGGTGGCGTAATAGACTTTTATTTCCCCCGCGCGCACGTCGCCGTTACTTTAGGCGAAACGTAGGTGTGTAATCGTTCGGGGCCACCGTTACCGCGTGAGCTTCAACGCTTACAATTGCACAACCCTAGCCAAATGGCATCTCGCCTACACCCTGATCCGCCGAACCGGGACGACACAGTTCGCCGCCTAATGGCGCGCGTTCTCCAACGGACCGGCATCCACGCGCTGTCTACTCTATCAGCGGGCACGTACCCGCTAACTTTTCGCAGCCCCTGCGCTGGCCATCTTGCCGGCAGCGTGCGCGACGGGAGCTGTTAGAGCGATACCAAGACGATGGCTCCGGCCGTCGCGCCGGTTTCATCATCTTGATATGCGACCCGGTCCGGTACTGCGTAGAGACATGATCGTCGTTCGTCAGTACGACGCTCTCCCTGGTCCCATGAGTGATACATCATGACATGCGACATAGTCATTTAGGGGGCGGCGTTATCGTTATGCACACATCGAGTGGCTGTTGGACTATTTCTACGCTTCTACTGTCACATCATCTGTCAGAGGGCTGGTTTTATGTCTCGCTGGGCGTTATATGATTTCTACGGCTTTGGCGATTCCGTGTCCTTTTTCTACGACTTGAATGTCCGTTTTCTACGGCCCCCGCTGCCATCCATCGTCCATGTGAGCACGGATAATCAAATTTATATCTTATGATTTCGTTATCAGGTCACAGACGGCTCACCAGAAGCGGCACGATTTACGGCCGGTGACCAATGGTGGGTCTGGTAATGCGCGAATCGCTCCCCGCGTCGCAGGAGAAACACTGACTAGACAGCGATGTCAGCCATCGGGGGCATGGCTCGCACAGTGCCCCGCGAGCGATCAATGCATCACGGCATCACGCGCGAGAAAGTGCACCTTTTTGAGGGGTTATGCAAAACCCTGTATTGGGCAAAGACATGTTGCACACGAGCTAGAGCGCGTGGGCCTCACGTCTATCCGCAGGGCACACACACGCCGCGTTCAGCAGTCCCTGCGGCTGGCACGTAGACGGGAGGGTGGCTGTGCAACATGTCTTTGCCCAATACAGGTTATGCAAAACCCCCCATCGTCGTCGCGACGCCGGACGCGGCGCTCGCGCCGATGTTGCACGGATACAGCGCCACGGTCTTGGCCGGCGGCCACACGCACGCCCCCTTCGTCCGGCGCTACAAGGGAGCCGTGTTCCTCAACCCGGGCAGCGTCGGCTTCGCGCACGAGGTGACGGACGTGGGGATACAGCATCCGCCCTGGGCCGAGTACGCCATCGTCGCGTGGCGCGCCGGCCGTCTGACCATCGAGCTCCGGCGCGTGCCCGTCGATGCGGAACTGGTGGTGCGCGCGCTGCTGCGGAGCGACATGCCGCACGCCGACTGGTTGGCGAGCCGTTGGCGTTGATGGACGGACCGACGGTGACCGACGCGCCGCCGCGCGTCGCACCCCCACCTCCCCTATGGCGCAACCGCGCTTTCCTGCTGCTGTGGGGCGGCCAGGCGGTCTCGACGCTGGGTAGCACCGTGTCGACGCTGGCCGTGCCGCTCCTCGTGCTTGCCCTGACGCGCTCGCCGGCGCAGGCGGGCTTCATCGCCGCCGCGCAAACGATCCCCTACCTCGTCCTGGCTCTGCCCGCCGGCGCGCTCATCGACCACTGGGACCGCAAGGCCGTCATGATCCGCTGCGACATCGCCCGCGCCCTGGCCCTCGGCTCGGTCCCACTCGCTGCGGCGGTCGGGCAGGTGACGGTCGCGCAGCTCTATCTCGTGGCGCTCGTCGCGGGGACGGCGCTGGTCTTCTTCAATATCGCGCAGACCGCCGCCCTCACCCATGTCGTCCCCGCGGCGCAGCTCCCGCGGGCCAACGCGCTCGACCAGACCGTGGCGTCTGTGGCCGCGCTGATCGGGCCAGGCCTGGCCGGGGCCATCGTCGCCCTGGGGCGCACCGTCGCGGCCGGCGCCAGCCTGGCGTTCCTCGTCAATAGCCTGTCGTACCTCGCCTCGGTCCTCTCGCTCCTGGTCATCCGCATCCCGTTCCAGCAGCGGCGTCCCACCGCGGCCGGCCACTCCCTGCGCGCGGACGTCGCGGCCGGTCTGCGCTTCCTCTAGACACACCGCCGCATTCGCGCGCTCGCCCTCGTGTCCATGGCCGCGGTGCTCGTGTACGGCTCGCTCGTGTTGTCGCTCATCGTGCTGGCCCAGAAAACTTTCCACGCCGATGCCCGCCTCATCGGGTTGATCTTCAGCGTCGGCGGGGGGGGCGCGCTGCTCGGTAGCCTCCTCGCACCGTGGATCAGGACGCGCGTCGCCGTGGGGCGCATCATCGTCGGCGTGTTGGCCATCATGGCGCTGGCAGCCGCCCTGCTCGCGCTCGCGCCGTCACCGGCGCTGGCGATGGTGGGATGGGCGAGCATCGCCCTCACCGGCCCGGTCTACAGCGTCACGGTGCTCTCCTATCGCCTGGGCCTGGTTCCCGACGCCTTGCAGGGGCGCGTGACCAGCGTCTTCCGCCTCCTCAACATGGCCGGACAGCCACTTAGCCTCGCGGTCGGCGGTCTCCTCCTGGCCGCGCTCGGCCCTCGCCCCGTGCTGTGGATCACGGCAGCAGGAGGCATGCTGACCGCCATCGTCGTGAGCCGCACGGAGCTATGTCGTGCATAAAAACGGGAAGGCAGTGACAGCATTGCTACGTTCACCAGATTGCGGCTCATGATAGCTTCCGTGACATCAGGCCCCAATGGTTGCTTTAGTCATAGTGGAGTATCAAGAAGCTATGTGCAGTCATAGGAGGGCGATCAACTAGTACTACAGTGACACTTGTGGTAGGGGCACCAGTTATAGCGCTCAATCACGCGTACTGACTACAATATCTGGTGTCGATTCGCGCCAAGTGAGGCTCAAACACACTAAGTGTCGCTGTAGTACTAGGAGGGCGCGAGCCCGTCCGACCCCTGTACTGGCTCCCCTCGCCATCCGCCACATCGTCGCGCGTGACAGGACGGTCAGGCCACTCGTCGATAATCGTGGTGCAGGCCGCCCAAGACCGGGAGGGCAACGACCGGCCCTGCCGGATGCCGCGTTCCCACATGTCCCGTCGCCTCAGGGATCGCCTGCCCAATCCCTTGGTGTGGCCGCGCCGTGTTGACGTACGCGCAGTAGGCCCGCAGCACACGGCGCAACAGGTTCTCGTGCAGGATGAGCAGGTAGTCGAGGCAGGCGCGCCGCACGCTCCCGAGGAAGCGTGCGCAGGTAGCGTTTGCGCGGGGTGCCCGTATAGGCGTCCGCAGCACCTCGATACGGCTCCCGGCCACGACGCTGGCGACGTGCGCGCCGAACGTGGCGTCGTTGTCCCGGATCAAGAAGCGTGGGGCCAGGCCGAACGGCGTGGCCTCGCGTAGTTGCTGGGCAACCCAGACATCGGCGGGGTGTCGCGTCACGCCGACGTGGACGACCCGTCGCGAGCCCTGTGCTGGCCGTTTAAGGCATCCGTGAGACGCAAGCTCTTGTTCCGCCGCACGGATGCGCTAAACGGCCAGCACAGCCGTACCAGTTCGAAGAATTCGTCGCCGGTCTCCTACGCGAGCAGGGCTACAAGAGTGTGCGCCGCATGGGGGGGCGGGCGACCTGAACGCCGACGTCACGGCGCGCGACCTCGAGGGCTGCAGCGTGGTCATTCAGTGCAAGCGGTACGCGGCGGGTAACCGCATCGGCTCGCCCGCCATCCAGACTTTCATCGGCATGGTCCACGTCCACCACAAAGCCGACCGTGGCATCTTCGTCACGACGTCGAGCTACACAGACGGTGCCCGCAAGCTTGCCCACCAGCATGGCCTCACCTTGTGGGAAGGCAGCGACCTCACGCGCATGGTCGCGAAGGGCAGGAAAGCGTCGGTTGTTGTGTAGATACCGGTGTGCGCCCGGTGGGACGCGGGCTCCATGATGGCTATTGGCGCCGTCACCCTGTTTTGTTGTCCCGGCTGATGACGGGATCGAGTGCGCGAGCGTGCGCGTAGTCCGCTTCGGCCTCCTCGATCTGCCCCATCCTCTCACGGGTGTAGGCGCGGTCGGCATAATAGGATGCTTTGTTCGAATTGAGACGAATGGCGGCATCCTGATCCGCTAACGCCTCCGTGTATTTTTCTAACATGCCATACGTATTACCTCGGTTCCCATAAAGCATCGCACTTGCCGGATCCAGGGATATGGCCGTCGTGAAGTCTGTCAAGGCGTCTTCGTATCGTCCCATCCTGTAGTAGGCCGCGCCACGGTTCGAATAAGCCGTTACATCATCGGGATTGACATCGAGGGCGCGCGCGATATCCGCCAGCGCATCGTCGTATCGTTCGAGTTTCGCGTTGATCCCAGCGCGGTTTGCGAAGACCTCCGCGATCGTCGGGTCTACGCGTATCGCCTCGGAGAATTCCCGCAAAGCGTCCGCGAGGCGCCCCCAGCGATCATAGATAAAGGCGAGACCGGCGTGAGCGAGTCCTGTGTCGGGGTTTAAGGCCAACGCATGGGCATAATCGGCCTCCGCTTCCTCGTAGTGCCCCAGTTCGGAGTAAGACAGCCCGCGGTTATAGTATGTTGCCGCGTCGCCCTCGCCAAGTTCGATAACGCGCGCGAAATCCTTGATGGCCGCGTCGTGGCGAGCCAGGTTTTGGTTGACGAGCGCTCGCTCTCGGTAGGTTCGCGCGAGGGAGGGGTCGAGGCGGATCGCCGCGGTCAGATCATCTATGGCGTCCTCGTAGCGTCGCAAGGCGGTGTTCACAACCCCGCGGTTGAAGTGAATCATCGCGATAGTCGGGTTGAGATCTATAGCCCTGTTATAATCGGCCAATGCGTCGTCATATCGATCGAGTTTGACGCTCATGGAGCCGCGGTCGTTGATCGCCTTGGCGTTGCCCGGGTCCAGTTCGACCACGCGCGCGAGGTCCGCAAGGGCGGCGTCAAAGCGGCCTAGTCGATTCAGAAGGAGCCCACGATTGTAGTGGAGGTCAACGTCATCCATGCCCAGTTCTGCGGCGCGGTCGTAGGCGGCGAGCGCGTCGTCGAGTCGCCCGAGCTCCCCGAGCGCATGACCGCGATTGAAGTGGGCGCGCGCGAACGTCGGCTCCAGATTGATGGCCTGTTCGATGTCGCGCAACGCTTCATCAAAACGGCCCTCTCCCTGGAGCGTATAGCCGCGGTTGTTGTACGCTTGCGGTAAGAGCGGGTCGACCCGCGTGGCCTGCGTATAATCGGCCAGCGCATCATTTTCTCGATGGAGCGCCTCATATGCGAGGCCACGATTCGTGTAGGCCACCCCAAGCCCGGGATTGAGCGCGAGGGCCGCAGAGTAATCGACGATGGCGCGCTCATGTTGCCCCATCGAATGATGCACCACCCCCCGGTTGATGTACGCGCCGGGATTCGCCGGGTTCAACCCGATAGCGGCGGTCAAATCCACCAACGCTTTCTCGTGCTCCCCCCGGTGGGCGTAGACATTGCTGCGGTTCAACCGGGCCAGATATGCCAAGGGCATGTCGCTCGCCCGGTGCAGGGCATAGGTATAGTCCCGGATTGCGTGCATGTCGTTGCCGGCCGCGCGGCGAGCATTGCCCCGGAACATGTAGGCGGGAGCATAGGCAGGGTCGAGCGTGATAGCCGCGTCATAGGCCGCTACCGCCAGATCGGCCTCTCCCTCGGCGAGGAGGACAAGCCCCCGCACGGTCCACTCGAATGCGTTGTGCGGGAGGGGCGAAACGAACGACAGGCCCTCGGCTTCATCCTGCAGTCGCAATAGGGCGCTCGCATACTGCCAGTCCTCCCGAGCCGCCGCCTGACGCAGCAGCGTATCCACGGCAAAGCGCGCACGGATGTGGTCGCCCGAGATCAGATGGCAGAAAAAGGCTTCGGCCGCGTACATCGGATCGTCCAATCGCCGTTCATAGACTTCATCCGCCAGTTTGGCCGTCGCGATCAATTCATCCCGCCGCGTGTCGGCATAGCGGGATAGCAGGCCATGGCGGGTCTGATTATGGAAGGCGAGACCGTACGCGGTCGACGAGATGAAGGGTAATGACGCAAGGAGATCGTACAGCGCATCGACCGACGCATCCTCAATCACTGCGATACCACGCGCTACCGTCGTCAGCACGTCGCGATCGAACCAATGCACGATAGCGCACCCACGTGCCACCGCGGCCACATTCGGCGGTAAGCCATCGAGGACGAATTCGGCGACGATAGCCGCCTTGCGCACGGGATCGGCGGTTGCCTGTAGTTCATGGATCGCTGCGTCGGTCATGAGGGCATAAACTTACGATAGACGAAATTGACGAACAGGCCCGGCGTGTAATCGCAGCCTTTCGCTATGTCGCGGATCGATTGATCGACGAGATCCATGTCCAGTTGCCTGCAATACGCGATGTAGGCGTTAGCGTCCTCGATCATCCGTAGCGTGTACTCGCGACACCTCGCCGAATAACTACCCGATGGCGCCGGCACGGTACCACCTGCAAGGACCACGCGTGCGTGCGGTAAGGCCAAGAATGGCACGAGCAATGTCTCCATCAGCCATGTTTGCGTCGACTCGGTCGCCCGGTCGACACTGTCGACCAGGAGCACCAGGGGCTTATCGTCCAATGACGCGAGGTCGGCGACGAACTCGTCGGTCAGGTGAGCGTCCCAGAATTGGCTATCCTCGACGCCCCCGCTGTTGGTTATCGTCGTGGGCGAGAAGAAGGAAATGTTGTTGGTGTACCACACGCTGTTCCGTTCGAGACGTTTCTGTTCCGCCGCGGTGTACCTGGGCCAACCGTCGACGGGCATAAGTTGATGGTGAGCAGTGTGCAGCGCGTCCGTGCCGGTATAGGCGGGCCGACCCAAGTCGAACACGGCATAGTGAGCATGTGGCCGAGCGAGCACAGGAAAGACCTCCGTGAGCAGATGGCTCTTGCCCATATTGGGTGCCCCCAGCAGGCGCAGCGCTTTGTAGGCGCTATCGGGTCGTAGCAACTCGTGGAAGAGGGCAATCGGGTGGTCCGAATCGATGACCGCGTACGTCATGAGACTCCATCAATCCCGCGCGTCGATGTCGATCTTGGAGCCGAACGCGGTGCTGTCCTCGACGTGAATGCCTCGTCCGCGCAACGTCGTGGGCGAAAAGATGGCGCGGAACCGGGTCACCGTCACTACGTTTGAGTCATTGTCCCGCGCGGACGGATTGGCGTGGCCGCCCACCTGCTGCGGCCCGCCCAGCCAATGCGCGACGACGAGACATACCACCATGACGAGGATCAATATGACGATCGCCTCGCGGCTGAAAGGACCGGGGAAGGCGCGCTGCTGAATTCCGGCCGCGACCAAGTTGCCGATCACCCCACCCATTGCGCCAAATACCAGGCCGATAACATCAGAGAGGGGTCTGACCGACATGTGGGGCTCCGTCGTATAATCGCTCGACTACAGTATTCCCTAGTATAACAACGCCGTATCGTGCGCCCGTGTATCTATAGCGAGACAGAATAACGTGCCACTACAGGGAGCGGATTGAGCGTTGCCACAGCAATGCCAACGACGATAGGCGGGCAAACCTCGCTGGACCGGATGGGAGACGAGGAGCGCTGCGCTGATGACGACGGGCGATAGAATGACTGGCTCAACGAGGTAGCCGTGCGGCGACCGGTTCATCGGGCACATGGACTGGTTGCCGCGGTCGTAGCCGCTTGGCTGCGCGGGCGGCGTTGCTCGCGACCTGCCACGGTGCGCGGCCCACAAGGGCTATTGCGTCTAGTACCATGCTCAGGGTAGGATGTAGCGATGTGGTCCACAGTGTGGACCCAAGTGGATTCGAGGCAGGAGGACGACGTGTCGACGGCAAAACGACTGAGGAAACGCCTTGAAGTAGAGCCACGCTTATATGAGGCTATCCGCGTCTACGGAGAAGCCCGCGCCATGTCGGTCTCGGTCGCCTTACACGAACTCGTCATCCAGGGATTGGAGCACAAGGGACTCTCGTTGGCCACCGTCTTGGAGCACAGCGTCGGGCCTCAACGACGGGATGGGAGAGTGTAGTGCCGCGTATCTTCGACAACATCTCCGACGAATCGCGGCTCATCACCACCCTCAGGAAGACTCTCGAGTTGTCGTACAAGGCCGATTTCTGCGTCGGGTACTTCAACCTGCGCGGCTGGCGGCTCATCGACGCGCTCATCGACAAGTGGCCGGGGGGCGACGGAGCCTGCTGCCGCCTCCTAGTCGGCATGCAACGATTACCCCAGGACGAGATGCAGGCGAGGCTCAGCCTCACACCCGAGGAGAGTATCGACCACAGCCAGGCACGGCGGCTCACACAGCGCATGGCGCAGGAGTTCCGCACCCAACTCGCGTTCAGCGCACCCACCAACGCGGACGAGGCCGGCCTGCGCCGCCTGAGTAAGCAACTTCGCGCGCGCAAAGTCGTCGTCAAGCTCTATCTGCGCCACCCGCTACATGCCAAGCTCTATATGCTCCATCGGCACGACCCCAACAACCCGGTCACGGGGTTCCTCGGCAGCAGCAACCTCACCATGTCGGGCCTCTCGTATCAAGGCGAGTTGAACGTAGACGTACTGGAGCACGATGCCTGTCGCAAGTTGGAGGGTTGGTTCAACGATCGTTGGTGCGACAACTTCTGCCTCGACATTTCCGACGAACTAGCCGACATTATCGACTCCTCGTGGGCACGTGAGGCCGAGATTCCTCCGTATCACATCTACCTCAAAATGGCCTACCATCTCTCGCAAGAGGCCCGCGCCGGACTGGCCGAATTCGAGATCCCCAAGGAGTTCAGGCACAAGCTCTTCGACTTCCAGACGGCCGCGGTCAAGATCGCCGCGCACCACGTCAACAAGCGCGGCGGCGTGCTCATGGGCGACGTCGTCGGCCTCGGCAAGACGTTCATGGCGACGGCGCTTGCCCGCGTCTTCGAGGACGATTTTGGCGTCAGCACACTCATCATCTGTCCGAAGAACCTCGTACGCATGTGGCAATCCTATGTGGACCAATACGGCCTGCGCGCCCGCATCCTCCCGATCAGCAAGGCCATCAAGGAATTGCCGCACATCCCGGCCCGCTTCCGCCTCGTCGTGATCGACGAGAGCCACAACCTGCGCAACCGCGAGGGCAAGACATACCGGGCTATCCAGGAATACATCGCCCAGAGCGACAGCAAGTGCATCCTGCTTTCGGCTACCCCCTACAACAAGGAATATAACGACCTCTCCTCACAGCTCCGTCTCTTCGTGCCCGAAGACCAGGACATCGGCGTGCGGCCCGAGAAGTACCTGGCCGAGATCGGGGAGATCGCCTTCCAGAAGAAGCATCAGTGCGCTGTGCGCTCCATCGCGGCGTTCGAGCACAGCCCGTATGCCGACGATTGGCGCGACCTGATGCGCCTCTACATGGTGCGTCGCACGCGGTCTTTCATCCGCGACAACTACGCCGTGACCGAGGAGAAGACGGGGCGGAGGTATCTCGTCTTGGATGACGGGTCGCGCTCCTTCTTCCCGACACGGGTGCCGAAGAAGGTCGAGTACTCCATCGGTGATTACGACGACCCGTATGCGCGCCTGTACTCCGATCCGGTGGTCGACGCCATCAACCGCCTGTCCCTACCGCGCTACGGCCTCGCCAACTACATAGCCAAGCAGCCGCCGATCAAACCAACCGCCGACGAGCAGAAGCAACTGCAGGGCCTGGGGCGGGCGGGCAAGCGATTGATGGGGTTCAGCCGCACCAACCTGTTCAAGCGCCTGGAGAGCGGCGGCCCGGCCTACCTGCAGTCCATCGACCGGCACATCCTGCGCAACTACATCGTCCTGCACGCCATCGAGAACGACAAACCGCTCCCGCTCGGTACGCAGAACGCCGCTCTCCTGGACAGCGCCACGTTCGATGATGACGTCGACGCCGCCATCCCGTTGCCGTTCGATGAGGAGGAAACGTCCGAGCAGCAGGAGGATGCCGACGGCGAGACACAGATCGGCCCGCGTGAGACCGACTATCGGGAGCGCGCGGCGACGGCCTATGCGTTGTATGCCACCAAGTTTAAATCGCGCTTCAAGTGGCTGCGGCCCGGCTTATTCAACGGGGAGTTACTGGCGACGCACCTGGCTGCCGACGCGCAGCACCTGACCGAAGCTCTGAGGATCTGCGGCATGTGGGATGCGCACAAAGATGCCAAGCTTGCCGCGCTGGTCAATTTGTTGATGCGGACGCACCCGCGGTATAGCCACACGCAAGCGTGATCATGCGGCGGACCTCTCGGGTGGTACGGCGGGAGGCGAGAACGGGAGGACGCGCCCGCGCGCGGAGGGTCGCCCACGTCGAGGGGCGGTGGGTGCCGT
>JAABUH010003163.1_pt1 | contig 14576 bp, 21 predicted proteins | sample 5559121 | NCBI WGS metagenome assembly JAABUH01 (sample SAMN10711871, study PRJNA513364) | rock metagenome | isolation source: Antarctica rocks | place: Antarctica: Victoria Land, Battleship Promontory nord | collected 2015-12-28
GCGCTCTACCGGCTGGCCAAGTGGGCGTACAACGACAAGTCCGATCTCGTTGTATCAACTGATGCCGTACTCGAATCCTCCCAAGGCGTCCGACAAGGCGATCCCCTCTTTCCTCTTCTCTTTTCACTCGGCCTTAGACTCTGCCTACCTGAGCTCTCCCTTTTCCTCGGACCCAACAGGCGTACGTCTGTTATCTCGACGATATCTACGTCCTATCTACCGACGATCGAGCTTTGTTCGACGTCGACACCTTCTCCACCCGCACCGACACCTTAACTCTCAACATGCGGAAGTGTAAGACGGTCTCTTTGGATGACATTCGCTCGAACGGGTTCGAGCTCCTAGGGTCGATGATCGGCTCAAGCGACGCCCGTCGATCTTCCTGTCAAATCGACGCTGAGTTGGTAAACCTCGCCACTCTCAAGCCGCTTCCCCACCACCATGCACATCTCCTCCTTTCCTCCTGTTTCCAACACGACCTCCGTCATTTACAACGGTCTTGAGGACGGATGACGTCATCGACGTGTGGGACCGACTAGACAGCGGGCTTTGGGACGAAGTGAAGAGGATCAGGGATCGTCAGTGTGTTGACAGCGAGGGAGAGGATAGGGTCGGGCAAGCGCTGTGCCGCTTGCCAGCGAGGATGGGAGGATTGGGAGTTTACTCCCACAGGGATTGCGCGCCGCTCGCGTACGCGTCGGCAAATGACACGGCGGACGTCTTGGTCGACGCGATCTTCGACCTTGAATCGGGTGACGAAGAGGCGCGAAAAGCGCAGAAGGAGCGATGCGGCGCGATGTGGGACTTGCAGGCCAACGGGCTGATGGTCGGGCTAAACGACTGGGAGAGAAATACCGTGATGGATAACGGTACGACGCCAGGGCGCAGATGGCTCACAACCATCCCCTATTTCCAACCACTGCGCCTCGCCGACTACGAAGTCTCGACCGGCTACCATCTCAGGACTTTAGTACGAGGAAGCAAAGCAGTGTGCAGACCCTGTGGCGACGAGAACAGGCTTGGCCACGACGACGTCTGTATGAGGAGGAACAGGTGGACGGTACGGGCGTCACGACGCCGTGAAAACGATCATCGCGAACGCACTGGCGACGATCGAGTCAACCGACGTTCGGGTCGAACCCCGAACGCTGGAGGGTCGTAGGAGGAACGACATCTCGATTCGTGGTAGAGAGATCTCGGGTACCCGAGCTCTCGACTACGACATCAAAGATCTACTCCTTGCACCACGCCGATTGACTCAAGACCACCACGCTTCCTCCCGCCGACTGCACTCTGACCGAACATTCGTTCGCTCAGGCCATACGCTTCCTCAACCGAGTGGGAAAAAAAGCGACTCGACGCCGGAGGCGTTTGCCAAGTTTAGGGCGATCGTGATGAGTACTGGAGGATTAGTAGCGAGGGAACCGGCGGATGAGGTCGGGAAATGGAAGAGGGAGCTCGGAGAATGGACTTTCGAGAAAATGATGGGTCGGATTAGCTTGGAGTTGCTGAAATCGCGAGCGAGACAGTTTGAGGTCTAAGAGAACTCGGAATTACGAAGTACACGGGATAACCTAGCCTAGCATATACCTTATACCCCCCCTAGATGCATTACAAACCCCCTAATATGATGGAGAAATCGACTTCGGATGAGTTCATGAGGTGGAAAGGGTGTATGACCGGGTCTGTACACGGGTTTCTACTCAAACATCTGTCCCTTGCCCTTCTTAGGGCGAGAGTACATTCCTTCAGCTTGTAGAACCATCTGTCCCGGCATTCCATAACCCTTAGACGCTCTCAGAGTAGACAGAATGGCGAAGAATCACCCCCGACGATGTAACCCCCTAAAAATGAACGTCGCTCAATGCTGCTAGTGATCCTTCAAGTCCCATGCCATACCAAGTCCTCGACGGGTTTTACCGCCTGTTGATCGATATAGCTCATTGGCGAAGGGTGAGGTCCAAATGGCCAATCCCGAAACATCTTGCCTCCCCCGTGGAGTTGTTAAATAAGTTAGCTGAAACGTTCTCGGTTTGGTCGTCATCTTCAGGGAGCCGCTTTCACATTCGACCTTAAAGGTCAGGCATTCTTTGATTGATTGTATATTGTACGGCTGCGTGCATCAAACCGCATTGATGGAATTACAGCTTGAGCTCCCCTAGCTTACCATATGAACAAGAACGTGGGGAATTACTATCGACTCTTCGCATATTACTGTGACCAAAGGAAAGGATACTGTTCCAGTGACCTCAATAACACCACCAGACCTCCTACTCCCCCTGAACGAGACCGCAAGCGTACCAGAGCGGGTTACTCCCAGCCTGAATGGCGCACACTTGAGCGGTCGCGTTGGTTGCCGATGGGTTGATCGTACCCTTTTGAGTCGGTGCTTTCTTCACTATCAGGAGGGTCGGACGTTAGAAGATATCCAATCTCGAAAGGAGACATACCTTGAAGGTTGTTGTAAGTCGCTCTCAGGGACGCGTCAGTGAGGAACTTCTGCGAGACCTCGTGCCAGAAGGTTGCGTTCTAAGATTCCTCAGTATGACCACCCGATTGACCTCCCATGGCTTACAAGAGGGTCACTCGGGGCCCAGCCTACTGCAGAGGCATAGGTGTCACGCGCAGAATACTCATACTCCCAAACCGGTCCCTTCGCCCAAGCGGAAGTACCACTGTTCGAAATATTGGCGTAATAGTTGTGACTGTCCATGATCTCGAACGATCCAGTGTCAACCTCGTAATACCTCCACCCAGCATTGAGATACGTAAACGGAGTGACCGATTGAGCGATCCATGCGGTAGCAACCGCAGTCTCGGCAGACTTGACAGTCGCGTTGTTCTGGTAGTACAGAGCGAAGTTGTCGGTGTGTTCATGTCCAAAGAAGACGTTGGCGATGACGTGAGGGGCGAAACGATCGACGATCTGGTAGAAGAGGTTGGTGGCGGGTGCGAGACCTTGAGGTGTATCTTCGTCACCGCTGGCGACGTGACCGATGATCCAGACTTTTTGACCGGCTGCTTCGGAGGCTAGAAGCTCTTCCACGAGCATGGAGAGTTGGCCGAGCTGTACGAAGATCAGCCTCGACCGTTGAACTCGTAATCAGGGCGACTGACGGGATCCGGGTTGGTCACGTTGATGTCTACAAGGTGAGCTAGAGACACGGCGAAAATAGAGATAATGCTCACAATTGAAGTCTGTTCAATCATGGTTTGTCAGCCATTGAGCAAACCTCCTCATAACGCGAGCTCACAGTTGAAGTAATACCAAGCATCGGTAGAAAGGGCGATAACCTTGAGTCCACCTTGAGTCGTCACGCTGTATCCCCCGTAGTGGGTCTTGACGTAAGAAGCGATGTCCGAGTCAATCCACGAGTAATTCGCCCAAGCTTGTCCAACCGCAGCGTAATTCTGCATGATGAAGCCTTCGAGAGTTGGGTTGTCGACACAAGGACCGTTATTAAGCCCATCTAACCCTTGTCAGTACCGAGACACAGCTGGGACTTCGGTCAACCTACGAGGGAAAGCTGGATGTCAGCTGAGTTCTCATTGCTTCTTACTCACTGTCGTGGTTCCCAAGTACAGGGTACACCGGTACATCCGGACCCAAACCTTTGAAGAAATCGCTGTAAGAGGTCAACTCCTCGTTGAGAATGTAAGTCCCGTTAAGATCCCAAAGGTCGTGCGAGACTAGATCCCCAGTGAAGATACCGAAAGAAAGATCCGATACAGACTCCTTGATGGAGCTGAAGGTGGATTGCCCGAGGGTATGTGGGGAATCACAAAGGTAAGCTCCGGTCGAAGGTGCCGGGAAGGTGACTTGGCCGAGATCGCCAAAGACTCCGAAGTCGTGGCAACAATCGTATTGAGTACAGTTAGCTTCGGAACCGACGACGTAACGGAGGTCGAGGTGATAGTCGGAGATGTGGAGGACGTTGACGGTCTCGCCGGAAGCGGGTACGATGGTGACGTTGTCGGGTTTAGGGGGGATGAAGCCTTCCGGGATCTCGGGGACGTCTGAAAGGTACGGGTCAGCTCAACGACAGGGACGGAGCAGGGACCGTGCTAACAATTGGGGCAGGAGGATCCGAAGGTGAAGCAGAAGAGCTGGCCATCGGGTCCATAGATGTCCATCTAAGATACATTAGCGAAACGATCTCGTCTGGTGATGAGGGGCTCTTTACAAGCTGAATGATCTGAGCGAAAAAGGGACTGGAGGAATAGTTAGCCTAAATGCGTATCGAGAGACGTGTCAGCTCACTTCAAGGTCAAGAGATAACCGTAGCAGCTCTCGAAACTTGGCTGGGTCGATACCGCAAGGCAGTAAGCCTCAGACAGAACGTTGAGGATCGTTGGGTCCTGATTTGCAGAGACCGCCTGGAAGATGCTGAGAGCTGAACGACATTCATCGCAAGTGAGACCGTTAAAGTAGCCGAGGAAGGCGCCGGGGGAGTTCCTAGAGAGTTTGGTCAGGATGTAACGGGGCGATGTAGTACAGAGGAAGAATAGGAGGTACTCACGTCGCATTCGGAACGAAACCAAGCGCCTGGACCAGCTTCTGATACGTCTGCAATGCTTCCGACTCTTGCTCGGCCGTGTAAGAGAAGTTGACATATGGCGCCAGGTAAGAGATCGCTTTGATCTGAATGTCAGGGACGAGGTAGGTCAAGGATGAGTTGGTGAGGTTAAGAGATTGCGGGACGGTGATCTCGGATGCCGCCCGACGTTCAATGGGGAGGACCCGGCTTCGCTTGGAGTTAGTGTGAATGTCATCGTGTGATCCGTGAGCGGAGATGAGAGGGAGGAGAGCGATGAGAATGGTAAGGAGGAGCATTTTGACGATAGTCGTAGGGAACTCCCGGATGGGAAAACCTTTGAACCTATCTTTAGTAGTCCTTGCGGAAGGCCGGAGGGTATCGTCGTCAGACGAGGATCAGGAACGGCAGGATCTTCTATGCGAGACCTCCCAGAGTCCCAGACCCCGGGACTCCTGGACACCGGAAATGTGGACGGGGATAAGCCCTCGGTGCCATTTTATACATCAAACACGTTTATGAAAGATAGAAGAAATGAACGCGGCTCCAGGGCTGTGATAAGTTAGCACGTGCAAGGGGCCGAGTTACCGGAATCACAGGTTGAAAAACCCAATGCACGTTCGTACTCTCCCCAACTTTTTGGATCATCCTCCCCCGTCCGTAGTTGAAAAAGAAATGGTCGAGGTGCCTATAAGGGTGAAGATGGGGGAGTTTACCGCTAGGCCTCGTTACCACAAACCGAAACACAAAACACACCATGCGTTCAACCATCCTCGCTATCGCCTCTCTCGCCCTCGTCGGCTCAGCGCTGGCAAAGCCCGTCAAAAGGGACGTCGAGCTCTTGACTGATATCAACGTGATTCAGAGATACTGGGGTCAGGTGAGTTCATGCTTTTCAAGGCTTGCTTCGACCTCATTCGATCCTTCTCTAAAGACCACTCCGTACAATGACACTCCAGCATCCTATTTCGGTGTGGAGAACACCGGTCTCCCGTACGGATGCGGTTTCGAGTGAGTGGGCTTGTGATAGGCTTGCTTTATTGCTGATCTCTGGGTTCCCAGACAAGTCCATGTCTTGAACCGTCACGGTGCTCGATACCCGACCGGCTCCGCGGAAGACAGCGTCAACGATGCTCTCTTCTCTGCCAAGGTAGCTTCCATCCAGCAGACCGAAGGTTCGGAAGCTTTCTTCGGACCTCTCATGGTGCGTATTATACTGAATCTTCTCCATATTCAATCTCTCCCACGGTGAAACCCCGCTGACTCCTCTTAGTTCTTGAACACCTGGAAATATTACCTCGGCCTTCAACTCCTCCTCCCCACCGGTGCTGCTCAGGATTATACCGCCGGGACCCAGTTCTGGAACAGCCGCGGTCGACTCTTGTACAACGCTACCGTTGGGCAGTCGTACTACAACGCGACCTTCACCAATGGGACTGCTCGGCCGAAACCACTTTTGCGGACTACAAGCCAGGAGAGGATACTGGATAGTGCCCTTGCTTGGGGAAACGGTGAGTTGACCTTGAAGAGATCGAACTTATGGCTAGGATTCTTCGGACCTGAGAACGCTACGTCAAAGTACGACTTGCTCGTTATTCCAGAGGGCGGTACCGAGGTGAGTAGCGTTCCGACTACTACTACGGGCTGTCCGACTGAGCTTGACAGAACAACACCCTCGCTTCGTACGATAGCTGCCTGAACGACGTTGTCGCTGCTATCGGTTCTACCGGTGACGACGCAGTCTTCGAGTTCATCGCTACCGGCTTCCTCAACGATGCCACCGAGCGACTGAACGATTACCTCATTGACGGGACCTACTCGTTCAACGCCAATGACACGTACGCGATGATGGAGATCTGTTCGTACGAGTATGCAGCTTTCGGTGAGTCTCCTCGTGATGCTCGACGCTGACAGGCAGGATCGAGTGACTTTTGCGGATTGTTCACCGAGAGCGAATGGGAAGGGTTCGAGTATACCTTGGATCTTGAATATGTGAGTATACATATAATCTAGGTATGGTGTGCTTACCTTGAGCAGTACTATGACTACGCTTTCGGGAGCGCGATCGGACGAGCTCAAGGTATCGGTTACCTCCAAGAACTCATCTCCCGTATCAACAACCAATACATCTTCGTCGGCAATACATCCGTCAACGTCACCCTCGACAACAACCCGACGACCTTCCCCCTCGGTCAAAGGTTTTACCTCGACATGAGTCATGATGATATCCTCGTCTCGTAAGTCGGACCATTCATTGCAATCTGAAGGACCCCCACTGATGGAAAAACTCACTCAGCGTCATTACCTCCGAATCCGTCGATTACTTCAAAGAATCCCTCCCCAAATCCGGACCCATCCCACTCGACAGGCATTTCCGACTAAGCTATCTGACACCCTTCGCGACCCGTCTTTACTCCGAAGTCATCGGTTGTACCACAGAGAACCCTGCCGAAGTCCAGACGGCTTACACCCAGTACTACCCCGAATCAAACGGTTACGACCCAGCCAACGCTCCTTACAAGTTCTTCAGGCAAGTATGGAACAACGCCATCGTACCTCTCGCCTCGATTCAGGGAGGTGCTTGCTCCGGTCGAAGTGATGGTTTGTGTCCTCTTGATACGTTCTTGGCTTCTCAGTCGAACGCGTATGAGCTGGCCAATTATCAATCCGGTTGTTTTGCCAATTACACCGATACGAATGGGAATGGCGATGGTTCGGTCTTCTCGTGATTGTGGTTTTCGATCGTATGACATAAAAACACGGTCGAAAGACCGTTCTGAGAGATTTGACCGGGATCCTATAGAAGTATAATCGCAATGCGTAGATAAGGGCCTCATGGACTGTACATGATGGAGCATGCACCGAGTCAGGTAGTGAACTATATATCCGATTCCGATAGTAATATGGTACTACCGAATCTCGATCATCTGGCATAATTCTAGTCATCCGAAATCCCACTCGTACTCATATCCTTCCAGACAGACAAGAACAGCCTTTCTTCATCGTGTCACTTCCCTGCTTGAGCGATCCCCGACATCGATCTCGCCAATTCTAGGCCTTCGTTGGGAATGTCTCCAACCTAAACAATGGTAATAGAAGAGGGACGATCTAATTTATGCATGGAGCCGAAATAGTTCTAAGCAATTGTCCACGAACAATCGGTAGCGACACCTCAGTGACGGGCCCAATATCATCCTCCGGAACCTCATCTTTCGGAGACGAGAATATTGAATCGCTCTGCACCTCGTTCTGATCGACGAGCGTCACCTCCGTCCTCATCCTAGCGTCTTCAGAAGATTGAGGCATGGTACCCGCTGGAGGACCGCGCGTTCTTTCGAGGCTGTATGATTTGGTGAAGATTGTGAGCTGGATGATTAAGCCGTCAGCGGGTGAGTACGTACTTCCCCGGGGTGAAAGGACGTACGAGAAGAGCTGATCCCAAGGCCACACAACCGATAAGCCAACATGGCTACTCGTCATCAGCATCAAAACCCTTGAAATGGTAGCTTGATGCTGCAGATTCGCTCACCTTGAAAGAATCCGCAAAAGCCTTCAACGCCGCATCCCTCGTCGGTCCGTCTGGCAGGTCGTGTAATGCTGCATACCCCTCTGATCCTTGAGGAGCTTGGAAGACGGTACCGTATCCCTCGATCTTACTGAATCGTGTCCGGATCCCGGCGTTCAATAACGCAGTCAATACAGCCAATCCTGAACCATCATCATCAGACACTTGAAATTCGCCTCAGAAACTCGAAAGCCCCCCAGACACTTGCAAGAACCGCACGTACCTATCGTCGCCGCAAGAGATCGACAAAGTATCCAAGCGCTCGTAGCAGCTGCCATATCCTTAAAAGGCATAGCCGCCTGAACGATGAGCATCGGCGTACTGAGACTGATCCCCGTCCCGAAACCGATCAAGACTTGAACTCCTTCTTGAATCGCGAAGCTTGATGTCGAGGTCAATAGACCGTAGAAGAGACCGTATCCTAGGGATGTGAGGGCGAAACCGATCCAGCAGAGTGGTCGGACGATGTGGTAATGTGAGGTGATTTGACCGGCTATCGCGCAGGTCAGACTTGTGCTTCGACGTAAGAGGGAAGGTGTCGTACCGAGCATGGTAAAACCACTAGAGGTGACGAGATAAGGGACCATGTCGATACCTGAACGAAGCGAAGTCGAGCCGCGGACCTGAGCTGTTCAGCCTAGGGCAATTCAGCGGATAGAGTGAACTCACTCCCTGGAAGAATTGGGGCAGGAGGTATACGGTTGGGAATAACATGAAGGAATTGCAAAAGGTACTGAACAAGAAGAATAGGGTCGTACGGAGCTTGAGCATTCTCTGCGTCGATAAGGACAGATCAGCTAAATGATATAAGTGCAAGCATGTACTTACCGCCGGGATGATAGCATTACGCTTCGTGGTCAGGGAATTTACCACGACGAGGATCATGACGACTGCTCCTGCTGCGATGACACCAAATGACCGAGGGTCACCGAAACCATCGTCTGCTGCAGTGGAGAAGCCGACGATGAGCAGCGCCGCTCCGACGATGATGAGGGCTCTGACTTGGCATCAGTCGATGATACGGAGTGAATGGGGGGACGTACAGTCCAAGAAAGTCGAAGGTCCTCCGAAGATCCGCAAAAGTGGACTTTTTCGGTGGGTTGAGGTTGAGGAAGAAAATCAAGAGCGCAATGGCCACACCGCAAATAGGTAGGTTTATGTCTATGTGCCGTCATCAAAGGGTTCGCACGCGCTGTAGGCAGGACGCACAGAAACACCATCTCCTGCAGGGACACAGGTAAGCGAATTGATCGACCTCTAAAGAAAGTACTCGCCAGGTAGCTTCCGTAGTGATGATTCCTCCTAGAATCGGTCCAAGGACAGATGCAATACCCCAAGATGCCCCGAACCATCCTTGGAAAGCGCCGCGTTTGTTCAGCGGGACCACATCGGCTACAAGGTACACCGGTCAGCTTCAGCGAAGAAGTGAGTCGAGAAGAACTCGCATATGACGATCAGGCTGTTTGCAGAAGCACCTAGCGATCAGATTCCCCATACTCGGCTGGGTGTGTTGTACGCTCACGTCAAGCTAATCGTTGACCCGCCTCCTATCCCAGCGAACGCCCTTCCAATGATCAACCTGTCCTCACATCAGCATCATCCCACAGACGTGATCGAACCCAAAGGCGACTTAGACTCACCACTCGATACTTTTCGCCGAACCGCAAACCGCCGAGAAGATCGCCAAAAACCCAACCGCGAAATACAACATCGGTTTCCTCCCGATGATATCGGTCACTCGGCCATTGATCGGGGTCATGAGAGTCTGCGACAGAAGGTAAGACTATGCGTCGAAACCGATCATCAGTTTGACGTAAGAAGTAACTAGCAGGTGGGTTGACGCACCGTTCCAACCCAGGAATACTGGGAAGGAGTCGCATGGAGATCGGCTGCGATGACGGGTAAGGATGCTGCGACGATCTGTCAGAATGATTTAGCAGTGTGTTCCCGAAAGAACGAATGCTTAGGATACGCACGGTCCCGTCTAGAGCTGCGACAAAGGCAACGAGTCCGAGACTGAGAAGCGCTGTGTCAGCTTAGGAAGTGTGACCGGAAGTACCATACTCAGTGATGCAGATAGGGTCAAACTCACGAGAAGGTGACGAGCCATAGATTATTCTTAGGTAAATCCTCAACCTCTACAGTTATATCAGCTCCCACGTCAAGCACCTCCATGTTGTGTCTCAACAGATATCGAACGCTCACCATCGTCTCCTTCCGTCAACCCTTTCCCATGAACCCGCTTCGTCTTCTCTTTCTTCACCAACGCCGGTAAACCTTTCTCGACATCCCGCGCCGAGTTCCCGATTGGAAGTCTTTCAGCTTCGGGACTGACCAATCCCTCTACAGGTGACACTGGACGCAGCAGCCGGACCGGCTTGGGCATATCTTCCATCGACATGGTCCTCCTCGTAACGGGTCGTGGAGAATTGACAATGACCCATATGAGAAAATATGGACAGCATAAGACAATTAAAGCGAAGGAAATCGAAATAATGTGGGGTATGGAATGGGGACACGAGCTTTTCGGATGACACCGATGATGCTCGGACCGTCATCTCCGGTCCGGATGCACCGTGTTCAATCGTACATGCACTGGGTTACGTAAGGTAATTCCACTGGTCAAATACTGTATTGCCGGTCCATCAATCCGTGTTTTTGAGCGAAAACAACAACCTTCCCCGTCCACCAAGACTCGTGTAAGTCCGGGACTGCATATAATCATTTGACATCATGGCCGAAATCTCCACATCATCACGACTTCGGTCGCACTACGAGGCCTACCTGAAACAAGTAAACAACGTAAAGACGCACAACCTAGACGTCTACCTCGCATCAACCATCCTACATAACGATCGTTCCCTCTCCCAAGCTCAGTACCACCAGCTCATCCATCCTGGCTCAGTCTTTACTCTTCTTCATCTTACCGTCGATATCGATCAGATACAGGTTGGAGCGAGATTACGGATCGAGTTGAAAGGAGGGACGGTGTTGAGCGAGTTTGTGTTCTATCAGTTTGATGGGGAAGGACGGATTGAGAGGGTTTGGAGTATGGTACAGGATATGACTACGGGTGAGAAGTATTGATCCTGGTTAAGGTGAGCCGCGTTCTTCTGGATTTTCGCCAACCTCCAATCTACCGAATGTTATACCGTGACAGAACCATATTGCCTTTATGCCGCGGTCAACCAACACATAGCACAAGAGTTAGTTCTTGCTCTCTTTAGTTGATACCGGAGAGTTGTCAGTGCGGTTTTACCGCGTCAATCCAGCCATTTTTAGACGATCATCCTGGGCGATAACAGGTGTTTCTCTTCCTGGTGTGTTCATGCGGGGACGTCTTGCGTAGATCTAGATCATGGGGTGGGTGTACGAGAAATGGTGAACGACGCAAGTATGGAACGAAGCGCGACATGGAACACAAGGGTCTGTATGCGTATCACAATTCTTCATGATCAAGCCTGCCTTCCTTTCCTGAAGACAAGCGCGATCATCCAAAGCCTTTCTCATTGGCTCATGCGTTTTGTCTGAACCACTTCAGGGCTCTTTCCTTCTCTCGTCTCAGGTCGTTCGGAGGCAAAGGCAAAAGTGCAATAATAAAACCCCCCTCGACCCCCCTCTAAACCCCCTCCTCCCTCCCTATACCCGGTCAAATCCGCCCACCGGGACCCAACCCAGAACTTCCCATATGAGGGAATCCTTATCAGCAATTTGACGATACGAGCTACCTGACCGGCGTACTCCGATTTACGGCGAAATGACCGAGTGTATATGACGTTCCCGCTTCCTCGGGTCGTCCCGGGAAGTCGAGTGGGGTTCGTATCGGTCGACGTCGAGCTCCTCCATCTAAATTTAGTCATTTCGTCTTAAACCAAATCTTTGTTGTTCTCGAAACCAACACCTTTGGAAGGTTTCTTGATTTCAATCCATTGTTCATTGATATTTGCCCATCTTTCGATACCCGTCTGAAAAGGAAGCTAACAGTTCACACCATGTTGACCAAGGTTCCTACGGGGACTTGGCTACCGGCTTATTGTCCGACAAGGACGGTACCGCTCGCCATCTTACTTTTATGTTGCGCAATGGTCCAATCTGCAACCGGTCAGTGACTCCCCCAGCAACACTCCCCAAGTCGTACTTGCACAGGCTGACAGAATCATCAGGCGGCTACGACGGATCATGTTTGAATGGACTCAACATCCTTCCAGGTGAACCAACCCAGCCAAGCCAAACGAGATAAGGCTAACACCGTGCAATCTCCTTAGGATACGCCAATTATTTCAACCTCACCGCCGCGACTCAAGGTCTCAACACCGCTTCCGTCTTTATTGGCGGTATCTTCGCCGCTCTCAGTGTGTCCCCCTCCCCCGCAGCAGGATCCGCTTGACAAAGTAACCCTGTTGATATGCATCTCTCAATAGCTGGAGGTATATTCACCGATTATTTCGGCCGACGAGTCTGCATGTTCTGGTTCTGCTGCGTCACTCTCGTCGGTGTATTGCTCCAGACGGCCGCTCAGGATGTTGGGATGTTCGTCGTCGCCCGTATCGTCCTTGGTTTCGGATCGGGTGTTAGGTGAGGGAGATTTCTGTGCGCTACCCCTAATTTCGGACTGATGTGTGACGTGTGATATCTTAAGCGGCGTCGCTGCAGCTGTTTACCTTTCAGAGACATTCCCATCGCGATGGAGAGTATGGGGAGTAGGAACACTCAACAATTTCTACTAGTGAGCTCATCGTTCACAACCTTTTAACACTCATGCTCACGCATTCAGCATCGGTGCTCTGATCGCAGCTGGGATAACCCTCGGTACATCCAGCTGGCAGAACTCAACTTGGTCCTGGCGTACCCCATCACTCTTCCAAGGAATCTTCTCCGTAGCATGTATCATCATCCTTCCATTTGTGTGAGTCATCCTCCATCCACCCTTTCTCGTATTGTCCGCTAAATGCGCGCACAGCCCCGAATCACCCCGTTGGCTCGTCCACAGAGGTTTACTCGAGGAAGCCCGCCTGACTGTCGGGATCACAAACACCAACGGCGACCCTGACCACCCTGTGTCCATCGCGGTGTACAAGGAGATCGTCGATACCCTCCGATGGGAGAAGGAAGTTGGGAAGACGATGTCACCTTTGGAGATCTTTAAGGGTCCGGTCACGAGGAGGAGGTTGATGATTGGAGCTTCTCCCGGTGTTCTCACCAGCTCCACCGGGAATATCATTGGTCAGTCCCTTGTTCAGGACATCAGGAATCGAGCGGCATTCGTGCTGAGCTTTTGTTCGGGTTAGCATCCTATTACCTCGGTGCGGAACTCACCACCGCCGGGATCACATCCACCATCGCCCAGCTCAAAGCGGTATGTCTTCCTCCCCTTCCTTTTCCCCCTCATATCCTGTTGTTGGGCCCTAACCCGACCTTGAATTAGAACATCGTCCTCAACGTCTGGTCCCTAGCCTGCGCAATAGCCGGAACCCAGCTCCTAGTCTACTGGGGAAGAAAGAAACCGGCCCTACTCTGTCAATTCCTACTCATCATCACCCTCTACATCATCGGAGGGTTGAGCAAGAAATACTCGGACAACACGAACGCGAACATCACGAGTTCGAACGCTTTGATCTATGGCAATGTAGCTTGCATGTTCCTCTTCCAGGGGTTCTACTCGTGAGTCGGCTGCTTTCGTCGAGCGTTATTTGTGTGGCGATGCTGAAAGGGATATGCAGGCTGGTCTACACTCCGATCCTAAACCTGTGAGTTGGAGCTCTCCTCGCTCAATACCCTCTTCGGGTATAGACAGTATTGAGAAGAGACACAGCTGATGTCATCTTCCCCTACCTAGATACCCACCCGAAATCATGAACTACTCGATGCGAGCGAATGGTTTCGCCTTCATGCAGCTTCTCCTCCAGTGCTGCGCGTGAGTATCTCCGTGATCGCTCATCTCGCACACGCTGACGGTCGATGAAGTCTTGTTCTCGTCTACGTCCTTCCTATCGGAATGTAAGCTTCCTCCCAAGCATCCTCTGCATACGTCCCGTTGATCATGCTCCTCAGCACCAACATCGGCTGGAAGATCTACATGGTGAACGCATCATGGGACTGGCTCTTCCTAGCCTTCATCGTGAGTCTCTCCTTCTTCCCTCCTTCAACACTCTCCCGCTTCCCTCACTAGAATCTCTCCTTCCTCCCTCCTCATGTTCTTCCCTCCTCTCGAAACTATCCCGCTCGTACTCAGCGTTAGCCTTCATTGCATGCATCCGCGCCTCCCCCCCCCCCTTTCCTCCCTTTTCCTATTTGCCCCTCTTCCCCACGACTCAAGCTAACCCCATATCCCAGGCGGTATTCTGGGTCGAAACCAAAGGCCGTACCCTCGAAGAAGTCGACGCCCTCTTCGAAGGATCCAAACATTCCACCGTACCCGATGTCGAAGCCGTCCGAAAAGGTCAGGAGAGGATCGATATGGGTGCTTTCAACAAATC
>JAABUH010003164.1_pt1 | contig 14575 bp, 9 predicted proteins | sample 5559121 | NCBI WGS metagenome assembly JAABUH01 (sample SAMN10711871, study PRJNA513364) | rock metagenome | isolation source: Antarctica rocks | place: Antarctica: Victoria Land, Battleship Promontory nord | collected 2015-12-28
CCCCAAGATGACGCGTCCCACCGCCATAGAGCGGGTAAGGCCCCCGGGAGACCACCGGGTTGACGGGCCGCGCGTGCACACCCGGCAACGGGCGCAGCCTAGCGGTTCCGATCGGCCGAGGGCGTGAGAACCTTTTTCGCGGGCCAGCAAAATTCAGCTCGGTCGCCGCGACCGGGCCACAACACCTATCACCTGTTAGTAAAGAGAGAAGCACGAGGGGTAGGTCTCGCAGTACTGCGAGACCTACCCCTCGTGCTTCTCTCTTTTTCGCCGTGACCTATAGATGACGATACAATAGATGCTCTAGCTCAACTGTATCGGCGCTCATCGTCCGTCGTCCGTCGCCCGTCGTCCGTCGCCCCCGGGCCATGCCTACGCTGTCGTGGAGTACTTGCCTCCGCTACGCATGTCCTCGGTCAACAACGTGCCGGCCGCGGAGGCCAGGCGCGGACGCCAGAAGAAAAAGCCCTGCCCGAGGTCGCACTCGAGCGCGCGCAGGCGCGCCAACTGCTCCGCCGTTTCCACGCCCTCGGCCGTGACGCTCATGCCCAGCGTCTTGGCCAGCGTGACGACCGCCCGCACGATGGCGGTGTCCTCGGGATCCTGGCCCAGGCCATCGATGAAGGAGCGATCGATCTTGATAGTGTCGACGGGGAAACGCTTGAGGTAGGAGAGCGAAGAATAGCCCGTGCCGAAGTCGTCGATGGCCACGCGCACGCCTAGGGCGCTCAAGGCGTGCAGGGTGGCGATGTTTGTTTCGGCCTCGTCCATCACTACGCTTTCAGTGATCTCCAGGATGAGGAGATGCGGGTCGAGCCGGCTCTCGCGCAGCGCGGTGGAAACCATGTCGATGAGGTCGGGGTGCTGAAACTGGCGCACGCACAGGTTGACGCTGACCGTCGGCGAGTCGTCAGGGTACTGGTCCTGCCACAGGCGCCCCTGGCGGCACGCCTCTTGGAGCACCCAGCGGCCGATGGGGATGATCAAGCTTGTCTCCTCGGCCAATCCGATGAAGTCGCCCGGCGGCATCAGCCCGCGCTGGGGGTGCTCCCAGCGAATCAAGGCCTCCATGCCGGTGATATGGACAGTGTCCAGGCGGGCGATGGGCATGTAGTAGACTACGAACTCTTCGTGCTCGACGGCGCGACGCAGGTCGGCTTCCAGCGTGAATCGCTCCAGGGCGCGTGTGTTCATGGCGGCGTCGAACACCTCGTAGCGCGCTTTACCCTTGTCTTTGGCCGCGTACATGGCCACATCGGCGCTGCGCAGCAGGTCGCCGGGCCGGTCCTGGCCCGGGCCACTCAGGGCAATACCGATGCTCGTAGTGATGTTCATCTCGTGACCATTGATGGTATACGACGGCTCCAGCGCCTCGATGATGCGCCGGGCCACGTGCTCGGCGTCCGCGACATCGACCACGTCCTCGAGCAGGACCGTGAACTCGTCCCCGCCGATTCGCGCGACCGTGTCCTCGGGGCGCATGCAGTTGAGCAAGCGGTCGCCCGCCGAGGAGAGCAATATATCGCCCGCGTCGTGGCCCAGGGAGTCGTTCACGACTTTGAAGCGATCGAGGTCGAGGAAAAGGACGGCGATCGTGTTGCGGTGGCGAGCAGCGCGCGTGAGGGCATGCTCCAGGCGATTCAGGAACAGGGCGCGGTTGGGCAGTTGCGTGAGCGCATCGTGGAAGGCCTGGTGCGCCAGCGCCGTCTCTATGTCCTGCACCTTCGACACCGCGCGCAGGACGCTCCACGTCGTCCGCGGACCACCATCGCTCAAGCCGGGGTTGATGCTGCCCGCGACCGCGACGGGCGTACCGTCTTTCGCCGCGAGCACAAGCTCGGCCACGTCAGCCACACCTTGAGAGAGCACTTTGTCGAAGGATTCGATGCAGCCTGCGCGGCTCTCCGGCTGCAGGATATCGAAGAATGAGAGCCGCTCCAAGTCCCTATCGTCGTAGCCGAGCGCGTCGCGCCAGGCGCGATTGACGTAGAGGAAGCACCCACCGGCGTCGACGATCTGCACGAAGTCGCTGACCGTATCGAAGACGGCGCGAAAATCGGCGCCAGGCCCAACCTGTCCGTTCGACGCAACCATCTCACCCTTGCGCCCCCGCCCCCGCCCCGCGCCTCGCGCGGCGCGCCACGCCAGGAGCCCCGCCGCGCCGGCGGCCGCGATCGCCGCCCCTGTGATCTCCCGCTGTCCCACGTCTCTCATCAACTCTACTCTGTATATAGTCCAACCCTGGCCGCGCCCCGCGCCCCGCGCCCCGCGCCCCGCGCCCCGCGCCCCGCGCCCCGCGCCCCGCGCCCCGCGCCCCGCGCCCCGCGCCCCGCGCCCCGCCTGTATCCGCACGGTCCTCGGTCGCCGAGTTCCTACTATAGTGTATCGGTATCTCGACCCCATATATTAGAAGCAACGTAGCCTGTTGCCGCCCTATCGCGCCTCGAGCATAGACCAGGCATGCTCGACGCGCATATGCGTCATTATAGTTAAATGTACGCCGCCAGCGGCCATAGAGTATGACAAAATAAGGCCCCTGTTATAACACGGTTGTCAAACAAACCCGGATCGTGACAATATCTATGGCAATCCATGGCAAGGCTCATGAAAAGTCGACGGCGCGCCCTCTAGGACCGCCGGGCGCGGACCCGCCCCCGCCCGACGTCGAGCAACATATCACCCCGCTCCCCCGCTCGGTCACGCGCCGCGACGCCTATACGCTATAGTACTGGTGCTATCAAGAGCCCGAGCGACATCGGCGGCGAGAGGCGGTCGACGGAGTTCGAAGGCGGCGGGTCGCGAGCGGGAGGACAGCCTTTTGGATGGCGTACAGAAGCCGAGGTCCGACACGGGCGACGAGGCGAGCCGGCCGGGGAGCGACCAGTTGGTGGTGATCGGGTCGTCGGCGGGCGGCATCGAGGCGCTCTCGACACTGGTGGCGACGCTACCGCGCGACTTCCCCGCCCCGTGGTGATCGCCCAGCACCTCGACCCCAACCGCGCCAGCCACCTCCAGGAGATCCTGGCGCGGCGCAGCGCCCTGCCGGTGCGCACCGTGGCCGACCAGACCGCTCTGGAGCCCGGCGTGATTTTCGTCGTGCCGGCCAACCAGCACGTGGAGTTGGACGGCCACCAGGTGGGCCTCTCCGTAGACGCGAAAAGGCGGCCCAAGCCCTCGATCGACCTGCTCTTCGACACGGCGGCCGCCATCTTCGGCGAGGGGCTCGTCGCCGTGGTGCTGACCGGCACGGGCTCGGATGGCGCGGCTGGCGCGCGCTCCGTCAAGGGGGCCGGCGGTACGGTGGTGATCCAGAACCCGGCCACGGCCAGCTTCCCGGCCATGCCGGGCGCGATCGCACCCACAGTGGTCGACGCCGTGGCCGAGCTAGAGGAGATCGGCCCGCTGCTGCACGCGCTGATCACGCGCACGGCGCTGCCGACGGACGACGCCCTGCTGCAGGCGGTGCTCGCGCAGGTTCGTGAGCGCACGGGCTTCGACTTCAGCCGCTATAAGCTGCCCACCATCAAGCGGCGGCTGCAGCGCCGCGTCGTGGCCACGGGCGCGCCCAGCCTGGCCGGGTACCGCGCCTACCTGGAGCGCAACCCCAAGGAGTACGACCGGCTGATCAACAACTTCCTGATCAAGGTCACGACCTTCTTCCGCGACCCCGACCTGTTCGCCTACCTGCGCGACGAGGCGGTGCCAGGCCTGCTCGCCGACGCCCGGCGGCGCGGCGACGAGTTGCGCCTCTGGAGCGCCGGCTGCGCCACCGGCGAGGAAGCCTACTCGCTCGCCATCCTCGTCGCCGAACTCTTCGGCGACGAATTGGAGCGCGTCGCCGTGCGCATCTTCGCCACCGACCTCGACGGCGCCGCCGTGGCCTTCGCCCGCCGCGGTGTCTACCCCGCCGCGGCGCTCGAGGGCGTGCCGCCCGCCCTGCGCGACCGCTACTTTATTGGACGCGAGGGGATCTACGAGGTGCGCAAGGCAGTGCGCGCCCTCGTCGTCTTCGGCGAGCACGACCTCGGCCAACGCGCCCCCTTCCCGCGCATCGATCTGGTGCTGTGCCGCGGCGTCCTAACCTTTTTCACGCCTGCGCTGCAGCGGCGCACCCTGCAGCTGTTCGCCTTCGCGCTGCGCGAGGGTGGCCTCCTCATGCTGGGTAAGGACGAGACCCCGGGCGCGCTGCTCGAATTCTTCGCGCCCGCCGAGTCCCAGCGGCCGGGACAGGCGCCGCCCGGGGTCTACCGCCGCCAGGGTGACTCCCTGCCAATCCCGGTGGCGCGCGTCCGCGATCTCACGCCGCCGCCGCCGCAGACGCTGCCGTCCCTGCCCGCGCACGCCTTTCTCTCACGTAGGGGCGGGGCGGGGGCAGAGCGCCGCCCCTACGTGGGCGACGCCTCGCCGGCCTACGGGCGCCTTGGGAAGCTCCTGCTCGGGCTGCCGCTCGGCGTGGTTGTGGTCGACCGGCGCTACGATATCCAGGCGATCAACGGCTCCGCGCGCCGCCTGCTGCGCATCCACGGCCCGGCCGTCGGCGACGATTTCATCCACCTCATGGACGGCAGGCTACCGCTCGCGGCGTTGCGCGCGGCCATCGACGGGGCCTTCGCCGGTGCGCTGGAGAACCTCGACGAGGTTGCGGTGGAGAGACCCTCCTCCGGCTCCGGCGCCGCCTACCTGCGCATTGTCTGCTACCCGCAGGCGCCTGACGAAGGCGACGAGGAAGCCCCCGTGATGCCTTCGCTGGGAGCGTCGGGGCGGCCGGGGGCGGTCATGATCACGGTGGACGACGTCACGCGGAACGTCGAGGGGCGCCGCGCGCTGGAGGGGCGGCTCGTCCAGCGCGAGGAGGAGAACGCGCGCACGGACGCCCGCCTGCGCGCGCTCGCCGACGAGAACCAAGCGCTCGCCACGGCCAACGACGAGCTGGCCCGCGCCATCGTGGAGTTGCGGAGCCTGGCCGAGGAGTACCAGGTCAACAGCGAAGAAACGCAGGCCGCGACCGAGGAAGTAGAGACGCTCAACGAGGAGCTGCAGGCCTCCAACGAGGAGCTCGACACCGCCAACGACGACCTGCAGGCGCGCAGCGTCGAGCTTGAAGATTTGGCGATCGAGCGGGAAGAGCAGCGCCGCGCCAGCGAGGCCGAGCGAGAGCGGCTGGCGGCGGTCCTCGATGCCATGGGCGACGCCGTGCTCGTCGTAGACTCCTCCGGCCGGCCCACGCGCGCCAACGCGGCCTACGAGCGCACCTTCGGCGCGTCCGACGCCGCGGTCGTCCCCGAGGACAACGAGGGCAACCTGTTGCCGGCCACGGAGGCGCCCTGGCGGCGCGCCGCCAGGGGCGAGTCGTTCAGCATGTCGTTCACGCTCCCGGGGGCGGATGGGGCGCGCCGCTGGTTCGAGGCGAGCGGCCGGCCGCTCTCGAGTGGCGGCGCGGAGCGCGGCGTCGTGGTGGTCCGCGACACCACGGATCGCTCGCTGCGACGCCTGCAGGACGAATTTCTGGCCATGGCCAGCCACGAACTGCGCACGCCCCTGACACCGATCCAGGGATACCTGGAGATGCTCGTCAAGCTGCTGGCGGGCAGGGGTGACGACGTCCGCGGCTCCCGCTACGCGTCGCAGGCGCTGGCGCAGCTAGGGCGCCTGCGGGCGCTGGTGGACGACCTGCTGGACGTCGGGCGGTTGCAGAACGGTAAGCTGCGCGTGGAGCTCGTCCCCGTCGACCTCGCGCCGCTCGTGGTCTCGGCCGTGGAGGCCGCGAGGCTGGAGGTGAAAGGGCAGGAAATCCTCCTGCGCGCGGACCCCGGCCCGCTGCGCGTGCGAGGCGACACCGTGCGACTCGAACAGGTGGTATCCAATCTGCTGTCCAACGCCGTCAAGCACGCGCCCGACAGCGAGCGCATCGACGTGCGGCTACGGCGCGCCGGCGCCGAGGCGGTGGTCGAGGTGCAAGACTACGGACCCGGCATCCCGGCCGGCGCGCTGCCGCACCTATTCTCGCGCTTCTACCAGGTCGCGCGCGACGGGCGCGACACCGGCGGCCGTGGCCTCGGCCTCGGCCTGTTCATCACCCGGGAGATCGTGACGTCGCACGGCGGCGCCGTCGACATCGCCTCGATCGAGGCCGCCGGTGCCACGTTCACCGTGCGCCTGCCCCTGCTACAGGACGCCGATTAGCCGTCAGCCGTCAGCCGTCAGCCGTCAGCCGCCAGCCGTGACAGAATTAGGCGCGCGCCGGGCGTTTTTATCATACGTCGGGCGGCGGGGGGTACAGTGATGGTGCGATGAGTATTCTGATCGTCATGGGCGATGACACGGACGCGCGTCTGGCCGCCTATCTGCTTGCCCGAGTCGACGGCGACATCGCCGTCGCCAACGGCGCCGCCGATGCCCAGCAGCTCCTGGCGCGGCGCCCCTGGTCAGCCGTCGTGCTGGACACGCATCTGCCCGACGGCGACGGGCTGCACGTTTTGCGTACACTCCGGGAGGCGGATTTCGAGGGCGCCGTACTGATGTTGAGCGCGGCCAAATCGGTCGCGCTCAAGGTGCGCGCGCTCGATGAAGGGGCCGACGACTACGTCGCGCGCCCCTACGAGCCGGCCGAGCTCGTCGCGCGGGTGCGCGCCGTGACGCGCCGTGCCCGCCGGCGCGCCGGCCAGGCGGAGAGCGGCCTGACGCGCGCGGGCACAGCGCGGCTCAACACCAACGAACTGGAGATCACGCTGCCGGGGAACCGGCGCGCGCGGCTGACGCCGAACGAGATGCGCGTGCTGCACTACCTGATGAAGCACGCGGGGCGCGTGGTGGACCACCAGGAGCTCTCGCGGCTCCTTTTCGGCATGGACACGTACCCGGGCCACGCCAACGCTGTCGGCGTCTACATCCGGCGCGTGCGGCGCAAGATCGAGGAGGATATGGGCCACCCGCGCCTCATCGTGACAGTGCGCGGGAACGGCTACCAGTTCATCGCGCCGGAGCAAGAACCGGAGCAAGAAGCGACCGGGCTTCAGCCGTCGGCCATCGGCAGCCAGCCTATACCATAGGGCGCCGACGCATGATCGACGAGGAGCCGCGGCGCCCTGTCGGGCGCGGACGGTTCTACCGGCCACGGCCAGCCCATTTCTCGACGCGCAGCAGCAGTTCGTCGGTCGAGAAGGGCTTGGCCAGGTAGTCGTCGGCGCCCATCTCCCCGGCGCGTAACCGCAGATTACCGCTGGCCGAGAGGGCGATGACGGGGATCGCGGCGGCGTCGGGGCTCTCGCGCAGGCGCTGGCGCACCTCGATGCCGTCCATGCCAGGCATGTTGATGTCGAGCAGGATGACAGCGGGCAGGATCTGCCGCGCCAGCATCGGCGCCAGCGCCCCGACGCCGCACGTCACGTTGTAGCCCGCCATGCGCAGCGTTTCGGCCATCATGTCCAGCGTGGCGCTGTCGTCGTCCACCACCAAAATCTTCCGCCGCTCATCACGCTCACGCTCGCCGGCGCGCTCCTCGTCGGGGCGGGGCGCCGAGCGTGCGTCGAAGACGTAGCCCTGCCCGTGCACAGTGTGGATGTAGCCGTGCCCGTGCCCGTGCCCGTGCCCGTGCCCGTGCCCGTGCCCGTGCCCGTGCCCGTGCCCGTGCCCCTGGCCCTGGCCCTGCCCCTGGCCCTGGCCCTGGCCCTGCCCCTGGCGCGCGAGTTTTGCGCGCAGACGGCAGACGTACACGGCGAGCGCATTGGCGCCGCCCCGCTCGCCCCCATCATCCGCGCCCCATGTGCGCTCGACCAACGCCTCGTGCCCGACGACCCGTCCCGGCGTGGCCATCAGCGCGGCCAGGAGCGCGGACTCGCGGCGCGTCAGGCGGGCGGCCCATCCCCCGGCGCCGGTCACCTCGCGGGTCGCCTTGTTGAGCGCCAGGCCGCCCGCGCGCACGCTCTCGCCGCCGCGCGGTGGGGCGCCGGCGCCGCCCGCTGAAACGCGACTATCCAGGGCGCCGCGCAAGCGCGCCTGCAGGTCATGCGGGTCGATAGGGAAAGGGACGACGTCCTGGACGCCCAGCGCGAACGCGCCCCGGCGCAGGTTCAAGCCTATCTCGCGCGCGAGCAGCAGCAACGGCGCCCGTGGCCAGGCGCGACGCGCCTCGCCGAGCGCGGCCAGCGTCGCGCCATCGCGCTCGGCGCCGACAACGACCACGAGCGCCACCGCGGCGCCGCGAGGCAGCGCCGGGACGGCGCCGGCGTCGGCGCACTCGGCGACGGCGTGGCCGTCCTGCTCGAGCAGGAAACGCAGCATAGCGTGGGTCGCCGCGTCGCCGCCGACGAGGACGACGAGGACGGGCATCGATGTATCGTGCATGGGGCTCTTCGGCAAAAATGTTATGTCTGGTAGGGTTGCTGTCGTATCATTATACCAGCGTGCGAGCGGCGCCCCTACTACACCTGCAACAATGCACACAACATGTTGGCGGCGCTGGCTAGCGTCGCTGCGGTGACGATTAGCGAGACCCTCCCCATCTAGCCGCTTGGCGCCTATCAATCTGATAATCGGGCAGGCGCGCGTACAGCTATACTATCCCCCGGACAGGGGTGTCCGTCAAACGCCCCAACTGCGCTATCCTATAGGTGTTATGACAACCGAGACCGATCTCACGGCGGCGTTCGCGCGGACGCTGCCCTTCGCCCTCGACCCCTTCCAGCGCGAGGCCTTCGACGCCCTGGCGCGCGGGCACTCCGTGCTCGTCGCGGCGCCGACCGGTGCGGGCAAGACGCTCGTGGCCGACTACGCCGCCTTCCGCGCCATGGCCACGGGCCGCAAGCTGGCCTACACCACCCCGATCAAGGCGCTCTCCAACCAGAAGTACCGCCAGCTCGTCGGGCAGTACGGGGCCGAGTACGTGGGCATCGTGACGGGCGACACCAGCGTCAACCGCGACGCGCCGCTGCTGGTGATGACGACCGAGATCCTACGCAACCTGCTCGTCGTGGCCAGGGATCCCCTGGAGGACATCGGCTACGTCGTGGTCGACGAGATCCACTTCCTGGCCGACCGCGAGCGCGGCGTGGTGTGGGAGGAGACCCTCATCTCGTGCCCGCGCCATGTGCAGCTGGTCTGCCTCTCGGCCACGATCAGCAACGCGCGCGAGGTGGCCGGCTGGCTCAGCGCCGTGCACGGCCCCACCGAGTTGGTGCGCCACGACGAGCGACCCGTCCCGCTGGAAGACTACCTCTGGCACGACGGCGAGATACAGCTCATCCGCGACGCGACGGGGCGGCGGGTCAGGCTTTTCCCGGAGGTGGGCGTCCCCGACGCGGAGCGCCGCGACCGCCGCGCCCGCGAGCGGGGCCGCCGCTACGAGGAGCGCGCGCGCCGTCCCCCCGCGGACGAGCCGCCCGGCGCCCCCGCCCTCGTGGCGCGGCTGCGTGAGCGCGGCTTCCTGCCGGCCATCTACTTCCGCTTCGGCCGCCGCTCGGCCGAGGATCTGGCCTGGTCGATCGTCGACTCCGGCATGCTGCCCCCCCTCGCGGAACGCCGCCCGGACGCGGCGGGCGCCATCGAGGATGCCATGGCGCGCACGCTGCAGGACATGGACGACGACACGCGCGCGCTGCACGCCGTGCAGGACCTCGTGCGCCTCCTGCCGCACGGCATCGCCTACCACCACGCCGGGCTGATCCACCCGCTCAAGGTGCTGGTGGAAGGCCTTTTCGCCGCGGGGCGCCTCGACGTCGTGGTGGCCACCAGCACGCTGGCCATGGGCCTGCACCTGCCGGCCCGCTCCGTCGTGATCGGCGAACTCAAGAAATTCAACGGCAGCTCGTTCGAGCCCTTGACGGCCACGGAGTACCGCCAGATGACCGGCCGCGCCGGACGGCGCGGCATCGACACGATGGGCGCGGCGGTACTGGTTCCTTTCTCGTACCTACCCTTCGAGGAGACGTTCCGGCGCATGAGCGGCGAGCCGGAGCCCCTGCGCAGCGCCTTCGAACTGCGCTACAACACGCTGCTCAACACGTACCGGCCCGAGGACGAGGAGCGCATCCTCTATCTGCTGGAGAACAACCTGGCCGAGTACCACCGCCGCCTGAACGAGCGCGTCCCCGGGCGGGGCGGGGCGAAGGAGCGGCGGCGCGGCCTGCGCTCGCGCCTCTACGCCATGCTCGACGTGCTGTCCGCCGAGCGGCTGCTCGACCGCACAGGCGACCTCAAGATCAAAGGGCAGGTGGCGCGACACATCTTCAATCCATGGGAAATCGCGGTCGTGCAGGTGCTGCTCGACGGGTCGCTGGCAGGCTTGGAGCCGGCCGAGGCCGCCGAGGTGATGAGCCTGTTCATCCCCAGCAAATTCGCGCCGCCGGATCGGGGCGGGGGACGAGGGGGAGAGGGGGGGCGCGGCGGCTACGACGCGCGACAGCTCCGGCACAGCCGCTCGCGCGCGCTGACCTCGCGCGAGGAGATCGAGGCGACCATCGAGGCGACGGTGGCGCGTCTGCGCGGGCGCGAGGGGCGGCACGGCATCGAGTTGACACCCGAGTGGGCCAGGCCGGAGCATGGCTTCGTGGGCGCGTGGTGCGGCCACGGGCTACTCGGCGAGCTGGTCGAGGCCTTCGGCGCGCCGGCGGGCGACGCGCTGGGGCTGCTCGGGCAGACGCTCGACCTGATCGACCAGGGGACGCATGCCCTCGCCGACGTCTTCGGACCCGACGACCACCACGTCGACGTGCTGCGCCGCGCCGCCGAGGCGCTCAGCCGCGGGGGCAAATTGGAGCGGCTATTAGGGCTATAGCCGCTATTCGCGAAAAACCTACACCTAAAAGATTGGCGCCCCCGCAGGGACCCAGGGAGATGGCTCCCCCCAGACCCCGCCGATTGCGGCGCGTGCAGCCAGACGGGCTTGGCCGCCCCGACACGTCACAGACCCTGCCAGTACACGCGGCGCCTGCGCTGTTCTCGCGCAGCCATTACCCTGTAGAGGTCGGGGCTTCTCCGGCCGCGTCTGACAGGGTAACGATTGGGAGGCGGCGATGACGGACAAAAACACATCATCACGGTGGGGCTTCCTGCGCCTGGCCGGCGCGACGGCCGGCGCGGCCGCCGGCGGCTTCGCCCTCGGCGCACACCGATCGGAGGCCGCGCCAGTCCAGCCCACCGCGCCGGCCCAGCCCACCGGGGCGCCCCAACCTACCGCGCCGGCCCAGCCCGCCGCGGCGCCTCCGGCCGAGGCGACGAGCGGCTTCCCCGTCTACAACGCGCGGAGCTACGGCGCCGCGGGCGACGGCGTGGCCGACGACACTGACGCGATCAACAGGGCCATCGCCGCCGCGGCGAACGCCGGCGGCGGAGTCGTGCATCTCCCCACCGGCACGTACCGCGTCGCGCCGCGCCCGCACCCGCAGGACGGATCGTACGCCCCATGCCTCGTGATGCGGCGCGGCGTCATCCTGCGCGGGGCCGGCAAAGAGGCGACTACCATCCGCCTGGCCGACGGGGCGACACTCCCGGCGGGAAGCAACTGCATCTACCTCGTCCTCAACGCGACCATCAACGGGACCGTCGCCAGCACGGCGCGCGACGTGAGCATGGTCGTGGAGGACCTTACCTTCGACGGCAACGCCGCGCGCCAGACGGCGCCGACCTGCGGCATCTTCTGGATCAATTGCCGCGACGTGCACCACACCCGCGTGCGCGTGCGGGACGTCTATGGCACGGGCAGCAGCGGCGGCCTCGCGGAGACGTTCTTCTACGAGTTCCAACTCGGCACGGAGGCGTCCTACAGTTTTTGCGAGGCGGCGGCGACAGGCGACGGAAGCACCGCCAGCGGCTTCTCAGCGGACAACGCCACGAGCGTGACCTACGTGGGCTGCACGGCGTACGGCATGAAAGTGAGCAACGGGTTTACCCACCACACCTGCGCCGTGCTGCGCTATACCGACTGCTACGCGCGCAGCAACGGCATGTACGGCTTCAACAGCGAGGGCGCGGAGGACGTGCGCTACTCCAACTGCGTGGCCGGCGCGCGCGCCGACGCCACGGGCCAGGGCACGTTCGGCGCGAGCCAACCGCTCGGGAACGCGGACGCCGGCTTCATGATCAACGGCTCGAAGGTCGTGGACCTCATGGGCTGCGCGGCGCGCTACAACGGCCGCCACGGCCTGTGGCTGGCCAAGGAGCCCGACAGCGTCCGCGTCACGGGCGGCGAGTACTCCAACAACGGCGGTTGGGGCATCGCGGCGATGTCGGGCACGACCAACGCGTCGATCTCGCACGAGACGCGGCTGGCCAACAACGCGGCGGGCGCGCTGCAGGCGCAGGCCGATCTCAACACGGCGACGCCCTTCCGCTACGACTCGGGCTGGATCGCCGCCACCGGCGCGACGCTGACCGTGGGCCACGCGCTGCCGGGCCGGCCGCGCGGCCTCACCGTCTACGCCGGCCCCGGCCCCGCCCCGGCCGACGATGCGCTCGTTTCCATCCACCCGGGCCCGGTGTCCGTCAGCAACAACAAGATCGTGGTGTCGCACGTGACCGCCGGCGATGCCTATCGCATCGTGGCCACCTACTAGCTACCTGAGCTACTAGTACCCCACATTTGGGTCCCCATGCGCTACCATACTCTTGTATGGCGTTACTCAAGATTTACACCGGCGCGGCGCCCGTGCTGCGCCGCAAGGCCAAACCGATCCGCAAGGTAGACGCGCGACTGCGCAAGCTCGCCGCCGACATGCTGGAGACGATGCGCGAGGCGCCGGGCGTGGGCCTGGCCGGTCCGCAGATCGGCATCTCCGAGCGCATCGTCGTCGTCGAGTACGAGGACCAGCAGTATACCTTCATCAACCCGGAAATCGCGTCGCGCTCCGAGGAGACCGAGGTCGGGGAAGAGGGCTGCCTGAGCCTGCCCACGCTCTACGGCGATGTCGAGCGCGCCAGGCGCGTGCGGGTCAAAGGGCTCAACCTGGACAACAAGCGCATCACCATCGAGGCCGAGGACTGGCTGGCGCGCATCTTTCAGCACGAGGTCGACCACCTCGACGGCATCCTCTTCACCGATCGCATGGCCCCCGACGCGCCCCTGCGCTCGGTGCGCTCGCGCCCAACGGATGAGGAGATTTAGGTTGTGAACGAGGGTCCCGACGCCTGACCGGGGATAACCGTGGGCGTGTTGCCGAGCGCGCTGGGGTAGTAGACGTCGTTGGGCTGCCAGCGGCCGGTGACGCCCTCGCGGATGCGCTGCGGGATAGTGCGGATCGTGTCGTCGGCCAACGAGCGCGCCACGGTGTGCGTGGGTCCTTCACGCTGCACATGGTAGAGGAACACACGCTTGTCGCCACCGATGGTGAAGAAGACACGCAACTGCGGCCGGTTCGCGCGCGTCTCGCCGGTCGGCTCGCCCTCGACGTCGACCAGGCGCTCGTCCCTTCTCAACTCCTCGACCAGCCGCGCCAGCACCGCCTGCAGATCCATCCTCATACCGTCCTCGCCCTCCACAATCCTTAATGCTGTCTCAGAGAGGTTACTCCGAAGGCAAGCCTGCGACTGTGGTCGCACAGTCACAGTACCGCTCCGAAGTAGGCCCCTTAACCTGGCGCGAATGCCTTTACTAACATGGTCGATCACCATGCAGTATGCAGTATGCAGTGTATCAGCCGCGTTGCGGGCGCACGCCGGCGTCGAGCAGGCCGCGATAGGTCGGGCGCGGTATCTCGAAGAAATCGCGGCTGTGCGCGAACTGCGCGCGGGCAAAGCGGCCGACCGGCTGCGTGCGCGCATCGTCCAGGATGCCGTCGCGCAGCAAGGCGGCGTCGACCGTTATGTGCACAACGTCGCCGATGACGAGGTGGCTAGGGTCATTTCCGCCCCCGAAGGTCTGGATGTCGCGCACGCGACACTCGAGCGCTGCCGGCGACTCGGCTACCCGCGGCGCATCGACGGCCACGGCCGGGACGGGCGTCACGCCGGCCCAGTCGAACTCGCTCATGTCGGGCGGGAAGTCGGCCGACGACAGGTTCATCGGCTCGGCCAGCGCGCCCGCCACGTGGTTGAAGACGAACGCCCCCGTCGCCCGGACGTTGCGCAGGGTGTCCTTGGCCCCCGTCGACGAGAAGGCGATGATGGGCGGGTTAGCCGACACGATCATGCAGTACGAGTGCGGGGCCACGTTGGCGACGCCGGTCGGACTGTAGGTGCTCACCCACGCGATCGGGCGCGGGGCCACGATGCTATTCAAGAGGTGGTAGACTTCGCGCGCTGAAGTCGCGGCGGGGTCGATGCTCGCGCGCTCGCGCTGCTCCGTTGAGTCCATCGTGTCGGTCATGGTATCTACTTCTCTCATCGCCGTTTGATATAAATCCCGCTCACCCATCACCCGCAGGTCGCAGGCGGCTCAGGAAGCCTTGGGGCGTCACGATACGGAGGCTCGTGCGCGCCGCGACCGCGCCGTTCCCATTCAGCACTCATAGCGCCCCCTATCCCAAAGATTATCCCACGGTAGACGTAACTATCCAGCGGCGAGGTTAGGGAGGGGTGGATGACCGGCGAAGACACCCTGGAGCGCGGGAAGGACTGTCTGGCCCTGCTTTTTGAGGGTGGAGAG
>JAABUH010003166.1_pt1 | contig 14559 bp, 20 predicted proteins | sample 5559121 | NCBI WGS metagenome assembly JAABUH01 (sample SAMN10711871, study PRJNA513364) | rock metagenome | isolation source: Antarctica rocks | place: Antarctica: Victoria Land, Battleship Promontory nord | collected 2015-12-28
CCTGCGAGCAGGCCGGCCTGACAGGGAGCGGCTACCTCGACAATCAGCAGCGTCACTCTCTTCCCGCCGGCCGCCTGCAGCACCGCGCGCAGAATCTTCACGGTGCTCTCGTCGTCCCAGTCGTGGAAGATAAGCCTGAACACGTACGCGTCGCCGTCGCGGCCCGGCGGTATGGTGCCTGCCGCGCGGCGGCCGCGCGCCTGAAGCCGACCCGCGCGGGCCCCTCGCCGCGAGCCTGCAACAGCCCGGCGCGCGCGCGACAGCGCGTAGTCGCCGCGAGCCTGCAACACCCGGGCGCGCGCGACAGTGCGCGACCCGCGAGGCGCTCCGGGCGCGCCTGGCTCAAAGAAGTCGCCGGCGCAGAACTCTGCGCGCGGCAGCAGTGCCGCGTGCTTCGCGCACCACTCCTTGCGCGCGCGCTCCACCACCTGCGGCCGCAGCGGGCGGCGCTTGGCAGGGTAGGGTAGGGTAGGAGGAGAGGCGCACGGCAGCCCGGGCGGGCGGTGCTGGCCTCCAAGCGGGGCAGGAGCCGGGCGGCACCGGAGTACGGCATGAGCCGGGTGGCGGGCGCAGCGCGCAAGGCTGCACGCGGGAGGGGAGGCGGCGCGCGCCTGCGGCTGGTCGAACAGCACGCCCTGGGCGCCGGGGCAGCGGCGCAGCAGCGCGGCGAGCAGCGAACCATACGCGCCTGCGTGCCGGGCGCGCGGCCGGGCGTCACAGGCCCGGCGCAGCTCTGCGGCTTCGGCGCGCCTGGCCGGCGGGCCGGCTGCGCGCCTGCCATGTCGATCAGCCGCCGGTAGCTGCTCCAGTTGAAGTCCGTCACGACGGAGCTCATGCCTGCCGCGCGCAGCGCGTGGCTCACACTGCCGCGCGCCACTGCCTCCAAGAGCTGCAGCAGTCACTTGCCAGCCCAGCGCATGTTCGTGGTGCCCGCCGTGGTCCGCAGCTCTAGCACCCAGCACCGCCGTGGCCTGCTCGGGCGCGAGCGCGAGGGCGAGGGCGAGGCGCGGCACCTAGGTGGTCGATAGATGCCATGGCGCGCGAGAATTGGTGCTCCTGCTCCGGGTTGGCCTGGAAGTAGGCCCACTGGTCCAGCCCGCCGTGCGTGTGCTCAAACACCGGCGCCCGCCCCCGCACGCCCCAGGACAGCGCGTCCCTGCGGCGCGCCGCGCGCCAGCCTCGCACCCCTAGGCGCAGCGCTGCCCTACCCTAAGTCACGTAGGGCAGGAGGGCTCGTCCGGGCGGAGCGCCGCCCGGCGACGCCGCCCAGCGCTGAGCGGTCTGCCGCGCGCAAGGCGCCCCGCCCTGGCCAGAAACTGCGCCCAATGCACAGTGCAGAAGTATCGGCCTGACCCCGCTCTGCGCGCAAGCCCGAGCCCGCGGCATGCCGCGCATGCGGGCGGGAACGAGCGCGCGCGCGCACCAGGCCGGTTTGTTATCCTCGGCCATGTGGCAGACCTGCAGGGCGGGCGCTCGCGTGTCAGGCAAGGCTGCCGACGCAGAGAGCAAGCGCCGCGTCGCCATATGCGTGGACAGCCCATGCACAGGCAGTAATTTGGGCACATGCGTTCAGAGCGCACACATGCCCCACAGGACACTGGCGCTACTTGGTTCACGTGGTGACCAGCATGATATGGTTCACCATGCTTGTGGTTGCTCAACAAGGCTTGCACAGGAGTGAGCGGCTCGCGAGGCACGCAAGCTGCGGCTCGCAAGAGCAAGCAAAAGCGAGAGCACGAGACAGCACAGGGCAAGGCCCCCGCAGGGTGGCGCACAATGTCCTTGATGCAGTTGGGGTGGTCCTCGCGCAGCACGGCGCTCAGGCGGTTGTTCCGGAAGCGCGGCGCGCGCGCGGGCGCGCCGGCGCGGCCGCTGCGCGGGGCGGCGTCCACCGCAAACACGCCGAGCTGCACGGCCGCGCGCAGCACGCGGAACAGCCGCTCCGCGTCGACGCCTGCTCACGCAGGCGCAGCCATGCACAGGTCTCCCTTGGGGAATGCACAAGGGAGGCTCCCTGCGGGCGAGTCCTGGCTTGGTGCAGGACCGCAAGCGAGCTGCTGCAAAGGTAGCAGGCAGGCGCCTTGCACGGCAAATCGCGCGACTCACTGCGCTCAGCATGCAGCTGGCTGCCAGGCAGAGTCCAGGCACCAGGGCTGCGCTGGGGTGCCATGCTCTGGGCGTCGGCGGGTGCGAGGGGGGTGCATCGGTGTGCGGCCGGGCGGCTGGGCCGCACCGAGCTCTGCGGCCAGCTCCTCGGCCGTCTTGGGCCCGGACGCCAGCGCGTCGGCCGCGCCCAGCCGTGCGCACGTGTAAATGACCTGCGTGAAAGTGAAGGTGAGCTCTGCTGAGCTGCCCTCACTGAGCTGCCCTCAAGCATCGAAGCACCTATGAGTCACTTTTGTCTGTGGAAAAGAAGCACTTCTGGGTAGCACGCTGACACGCGTCCCTTTAAAAGCAGGAGCAGCTGACGACAGCCAGTGGGGGCAGTCAGGGGCGGTCGGCGCGCCTGGGAGCGCATGAAGCCCAGGTAGAGGTCGAACAAGGTGAGCGGCGGCGGCGCGAGCGCTGCGCGGATTTGCGCGAAGAGGGCGAACAAGCGGGTGCCAAATATGAAGACCGGGGTCGGGGGCGGCTCGCTCCAGTCACTGTGGTGCGCAGCCGAGACAAGCTTAGCTGCACACTTGGCAGAGACAAACCTGGGGAGGCTGGTGGAGCTGATGAACACTTGTGCATTGACTCATCAAACGCTGTTTCAGACAACTACCTCCTGCACCAATTAAAACAAGTTCGCTCACCGCATCAGAGCTGCTTCATTATGCCGTCTCGGCCAGAGGCCTGCGCCCACCAAGTGGCTTTGTTTCAGCAATGTCTTGTCCGGGCATGAAGAACAGTGCCCTTCCGCAGGGGCATCTCACCTAGGAAAAGCAGCAGTGGCCCCACACACAGCAGAGCTAGAGCAACAGCCAAGCCCGGCAGGTAGGCATGGCTGGACTTCGCTTGTGCACCGTCTATGCTGAACACAACGCTGAGAAAAGTCATGGTATGAGGACAAGCTGCAGTCACGGAGTAAGCAAATGGGGCACGACAATGCAGACTGGCGCCTCTGTCGTGGTCAGGCAATTTGAGCTTTACCAGAATGCCTACAAAGGGGCCTGCCTAGCTAGGCAGGCCTATAGGACATAGGACTGGGGCAGCATAGGACTGGGGCAGCCCAAAGACAACGCATGTAGGACCGCTCTTTCACGTCTCCTCTGCTACAAGCAGGCACTTTTTGCAGCTCAGCACCAGGCAAAGGCCTAAAGGCTGGATGCTTGTTTGAGGCTTTCAGACCGCAGTATAGTGCATGGCCACCTCAAGGCTGAGCGTCCCAGACACACAAATGAATTGTACGAATTGCACGTGTCAGCTTGTGCCACAAAGTGTGTCATGGAGACCCACTCATTACTCTTCCTCAGCTGATGTGTTTCGTTACATTCCATGGGAAGCTGACACGCATATGCCTATGAATTTTGACTGAAAAAAATTCAAGAGCATGTGTGCGCAACATACAACAATAGCTTTGAATAATTCGGAACAAGGACATACCGTAACATGCGTTTGCTACTGCGGCAGTTGCTACGCTGACATGCAACCCCATGCACCGCTCAGCTGCATAGCAGGTAACGCCACACGGCATGCAGAAGGCACCCAGGCGCGCCGGCACACACTGCGGTAACGGTCGCGCGCATCTGTGAATCAACACCCCTATCTGAAAGAGGCGGGCACGTCGGGCGCGGACTGCATGACGGCCTCGATCTGGTCCAGCACCTCTGGTGTCAGCTTCGGCAGCACCTCGAGCGCCCTGAGGTTCTCGGCCACCTGCGCGCAGCAGGGGCCTGCTGAGCGCCCTGAGGTTCTCGGCCACCTGCACGCAGCAGGGCGGCAGAGAGGCGGCGGACTGCCCTGTCTGCGGAGCACTCAACGCCGCGGCGGTGCGGCATACTGGCGGGGAACGACATGGCTGCCATCATGGCTACGGCACTGTTGTGCTCGGTAAGAGCACACGCTGCACGAGCGTGCAGCTACCCCGCTGCCCCTGCACTGTACTGCAGGTGCCAATAGCAGCGCATCTTGCGTGCGCGCGCGCGCCTGCTCCTCCTTGGTCGCGCCCGTGATGACGGTGGAGACGTGCGGGTTCTTGACGCACCTGCACGCACACAGCAGAGGCGCCTGTCACGCTGCTGCCCCACCTGGACATGTACCCTTGTCGAATGTGAGCAGAGCGTTGGGGGGGCGGTGCGCAGACCAAGCAGAGCCAAACATCACCAGACAAGTGACGTATTGCGCATCCTCGCATACTCTCAGGCAGCAGTGACAGCAGGCATACTCCAGTCCTCTGCGTCGCCACGCTGCGGGTGCTTGCTCACAGCCCAGGGCGGGCGGGTGAGGGCGGGCGGCGCGCCAGGCGAGCGCCAGCTGCGCCAGCGGCACGCCCAGCTTCTCCGCAATCGGCTTCAGCTTGTCCACCTTGTCCAGGTTCTCCTGCGCCAGCTTCTTCTCGCGCAGGCCCTGCGCATAATCGCGACGGCTCACCCGCCGCCCCCATGAGCACCAGAGTGCCCGCCCTGCGCGGGACGCCAGCGGCTCACCCGCCGCCGCCGTGAGCACCCGATTGCCCCTGATTGAGCATATGCATGCTCTTGAGCTGGACAGTCTGCAACCGCCGTTCTGTATCACGCTGGCACATGCGGCGCCCGCCAATGGCCGAGCATCAGCTGCCTGGGCTGTAGTTGCAAGCACGCACATGGTCACAAAGGCGCTCGCGCTGGCAAACTATCTGGCGCAGTGCGCGCCGGCGCGCGCGCATCACGGCCACGCCCGCACCTGTCGACATGTGATGCAGCGAGGCCACATACAACTGGATGCGACTAGTGGATGCATGTGATGATCACAGTGATGGTGTCATGCACACTGACAGACTGACCACTATCTGACCAGACCACCTGCTGAACAGTCTGACCAGACTGCCAGCTGACATGCCTGTCATCGTCTGACCAGACCACCTGCTGAACAGCCTGTTCAGATTGCCAGCTGATCGGCCCGGCGCTCGTGCCGAGCGCGCGCGCCTTGTACATCTCCTGCGCCAGGCGGCTGTCGGGCGGCACATGGTCCTTGCTGTACTTGCCCGTCAGCAGGCCTGAGGCCAGCGGCGACCAGATCGTCAGGCCCGTCCCGTACGCCTTGTACAGCGGGAGGAAGTCGCCCTCCACCTGGGCGGGCCCCGCGGCCGCCACCGTCAGGCAGCATCGCCCCATGCTCTCAAGCATCAGGCAAGGTAAGTGAGCATCAGGCAAAGGGAAGCAGTGCTCCTTAGTCACATACATTTTGCACAGTCCTGATGATCCCATTCTAATGTGCAGCATGTTCTGCAGACAAAGTGCCGGATTCTTGGCAGCACAGCCACTGCTAGCTGTGTGCATTGGACCCGCGCTCTCCGTCGCTGTGTGCATTGGACCCGCGCTCTCCGTCACTAGCAGCAGCAGGCCTCTAAGCAAGTGAAGATTTAGAGGCGCGGTCCCGGTCAACCCAGCTGCGTCTATCATTGCAGCGCCTACGCGCCTTCTTCCGGTTCAGCAGGTTGTATTCGGGCTGCTCCATGGCGGGGCCGATCAGGCCGAGCCGGTCAGCGACGCCCCAGGCCTCGGTGATCTGCGCTGTCGTCCACTCGCTCGTGCCTGCCAATGCGCCCGCCTCCCGTTAGCATCTTGCCATGCGGCCAGCAGGAGACTTTACAGTCTGCAAAGGTCCCTCTGTCACATGAGCAGCACTTGCGCCATGCAGAGGAGAGGACAACCTGCGAGGGAGAGCACATGCTAACACTGCCAGTATCCACTCATGTGGCAGCTGTGCAGAGCACCGCTTATATATAAGAGAGTGGTGGGGGACTGGTGTGGCAAGCGTGAAGGCGCACCCCAGTAGAATGCCCAGCCCTGCGCGCCGCGCCCTCTCGTCAGCACACATGCACACCATGGCGCTGGACACACACGCTGATGCACGCTGAGGCGCCAACAGACATGTACTTGTCGGCGTGCGCGCAGGCAGCCCCTACGCCTGACTCACCAAACTCAACCCCACACTCATCACATGCGCACACAGTTACAAAGCCTGAACAGCCCGCACTACCGCGCAGCGGGCGCCCACCTGGTCGATCACAAAGTTCATCGCGCGCACAGTCTCCTCGATCGGCGTGGTAGTATCCGGCCGATGGCAGAAGATCAGGTCGACGTAGTCCATCTGCAGCCGCTTCAGCGCCGCCTGCAGCAGCCCAAGCTTACCAATGCTCTGTGACAGCAGCCCAAGGTCACCAACACTCTGTGACAGCGACACGCTCCGTGGCAGCAACAACACTCCATGGCAACAGCAGGATGGTCATGGCTTATGGCCAAGCAACTTTTATAAACCATAAATCCCACCAGTGGGCATCGTTGCTCCAGGGCGCGCCTTGGTGCCCTCGATAATGTGCTGCAAACACACACGCGGGTCAGTGCGCCCAAAGCACAGCACGTAGCACGTAAAAACACAGCCGGCGGCCGAGGCACACAAGTCGTGCAGATGGAGGCGGCACCTTGCGCGACAGGCCCCGGTCGTTCACGCCCTTGCCGCCCCAGAAGATCTTGGTGCTCACGACAAGGCTGCTGCGCGGGATGTCCAGCTCCTACGCGCGCACGGGCTCAGCCCTGCTCGGCATGCGCGGGCGAGCAGGCGCAGCCAGGACCTGGAGCAGCTCGCGCACCTTGAAGGCCTGCCCCATGACCTGCAAGCGCCACAAGCCACGTCAAACCTGGTACATGCAAATATGTCGACAAGATGCACACTCACAAAGACAAAGTTACGCACCTCCTCGGCCTTGCCGTCGGCATACACCTCCGCGTTGTCAAAGCTGCGGCCGGTGCAGGGCACGGTTGGACGCACTTGCAATGGACCTTGTCCTCAGCCTCAGCGGTGCAATATGAAGCAGCGCAGAAGGACACGAGGACGAAGAGCGGGGCGCACAAATTCACGCCCGCGTCATAGCACTGCTTGAGCAGCTTCTTGGCCAACGGCACGCCCACTTGGTTGCCAAAGGTCACCTGCAATACGTTTGTAGCGGCTCATGCCCAACAGTCTCCACGCATAGCCCCATACGTGGAGCGTTCAGATTGCCACACAGCAGTCCACATCTGGGCTCACCCAAGCTCCGTAGGACAAAACAGAAACCTGCGCAACAGGCCACCACACACGCTCAACAACAGCGTCACACACAGGTGTGTCGGACCATGTGCTATACAACTGCGCAGCTAGTCAGGCATCGGTTCAATCTGCGATGCTTTGTCAGTTCAGCCCAGTTATGACATAACAAAGCATGCTGCACGAGGACTACTCACCATCATCAGGCCACCATGCGTACCTTCAGGCCAGTGCGACCAAGGTGGCGGTACTCCATCGCTAACCAAGCAGTCCCGGTGCGAGCGCAGTGACGTGGGGCACTCACTTTGAAGCGGTGCTGCAAGTTCCCTGCCTCCGATATTCACAGAGTGCAGGGCGAGTCACTCACCGAAAAGCGCGTCCTAAGAGATGCGCAGCAGCTGCACAGCTGCACTGCCAGCAAAGCTTTCGACACTTGCGCAGCCTCCCAGCTGTTCACATAAGTGTAGGGTTGCTTAACCAGCGAGCCTGTCCTCTACCGAGCTACACCATTGGGAAAGGGCAGCAAAGTTTACTGCAACAGAGAAAGCAGGCGGTGTTTCCGTGTGTTCCCAGTCACGATGGCACCCGCAGCCCAGTTGGCTGCACAGCTGTGCTGTACGCCCGCGCGTGCACGAGCCGTGAGGCCTTTCACAGGCGTGCTGCAAACCATGCTTCCCCCTCTCGCCCTCAACCACCGAGGCAGCTGATCCTTTTATCAATTGCATCGATTGCCTGGCCTAGGAGAGTGTACTTATCCACACATTGTCGTAAGCGCTGCGCCCAGGTCTTTGCCGTGCTCTACCTGGTACGTGCTTGCTGGCGCTCTGAGCGGTGGCTTGCTGTATGCTGCAGGCGCGCGTCCGACTCAGCGGCTGACACGCGCGCTGCCTCGCGCGGCCCGCTCCGCAGTGGTGGCCACTTGGACACCCCCCAGCGACCCCAGCAGCACGCCCAACGTGCCCCCCGAGTTTACGCCACCAGAGCAGCAACCAGGTAGCCCGCCCAGTACGCACTGCTGCATTGGTGGTGCTGTGCTGCACTAAGGTGTTTGTCTTGGCATGAAACAAGGAGCAAAGCTAGTGCATACACCTGCTTTCCTAAGCGTGGCCAGAGTTGCGCAGGCTCGTTCCCTGGCGCGCCCCCGGAGTTTGAGCCGCCCGAGCAGAGCCCGCCGGGCCCGTCGCGGCCCGCTGAAACCCCCAGGCCGGGCCGCATCGCGCGGCCAGACATGCCTGAGGTGAGCGCTCTGTCTGTTTACTGCTTGTCCACTGCGCCCTGTGCTCGGTAACTCCAAACCCGTGCGAGCCAGTGTCGGGGCCTTCGTACAGAGCACATCTTTAAGAAACCACACAAGTCAGTCACCTTTATGTTGTATCAACAGCGGCGGGATGCGCGCAGGTGCCAAACCCGGAGCGCGACCCCATGCGCTCGCCGGACAGGCGCCGCGAGATCAACGAGCCCGAGCCCGACACGGAGCCCGCGCCGCTGCCCGACCGCGAGTGATGCCCTGGCAGAGCAGCAATTTTGCAGCTGAACACTTTGTGGGACCTTGACCACGCCCTGCTTGCAGACCGATGTTGAGCAGCTGAGGGCCCGGTGTCTCCTGACACGACCATTTCTTAACTACATCTAGTGCTGATTCATTTGGATGACGTACCTTACATGACAGGCATCAACCTTGCAGTTACTACATTTGCGCAAGCACCCACTCTTCTGCACAACATTCTCTGCTCGATGAACAGTGCATGTTTCCAGTGCTGCTGTGCGAGCGTACGCTCTCCCGCACGCCTCCTACGAGCTCCAGTGCCGCTTGTCCGTGCGGCGCAGCAGTGCCACATACCTGTCCGCGGACCGCAGCACCGCGGCCTTCGCGTCCGTGGGCACCGCCCGCCCAAACCAACCTGCGCCTCACAGTCAGGCTCATGCATCAAATGGTAAATCCGCCACGTCTGATACACGCCCAGGTGACCCATGCGCGGCGCGGTAGGCAAGACAAGGCGCGCTCTGGCAAGCAGGGAAAGCGGCTGATGTTAGGGAGCAGGCGCACAGGGAGGCGCACCGCCGTACAGGCAGTCAAAGTCCAAGCCCCAGCCCTTCACAGCTGCGCGGATGCGCTCTACCTCCTCCGCCGGCAGCGGCAGCAGGTTCGGGTACCTGCGCGCGGCGCGCGCCGCGTGCCGCCCTGCCCGGCGATCAGCCCAGCAGACCCAGGCCCGCGCTCGCATGCGCACTAAGTGTGCGAGCTGCCGCGTCGGGAGCAGCGGGCCGACAGCTGCTGCGGCGGCCGTGCTGCCAGGAGGCAACCGACAGTTTCCTTTTCTTGGGGCGCACGAGTACATGAAGGAGACGTAGCCGGCGCGCGGCACGGCCTGGATGGTGTCGCCTGCGGGGCGGGGGCGGCCGTCAGGCTCCAGCAGAGATGCAACTGCCAGCGTTCGCCTGACAGGCGAGCGCGCCCCGCTACGGCGGCGTCAGCGCGGCCGCCAGGGCATGGGCGCCTGCTTCACAGCGCCCGGCCGGGCTGGAGCGCATGTGGCGCACCCGTGCACAGGATGCCGCGCCCGCCGCAGCCCGGCCGCCAGTGCAAGCAGGCGCTGCCCGGGAAGTGGCCGCCGAGGCGCAGCAGCGTGGCGCCGCCAAACAGCTCCATGCGGTCGCCTGCGCGCGCGTGCATGCGTGCGGCGCCGCCCGAGCACATGCTCTACATCCGGGAGGCGCTGGACAGCAGCTGGCCACTCAGCAGGCGCAGTGCCGTGGAGCGCGCTCGCACGACCTCCGCAACGCATGAGCTGCACAAGCCTCCGTATGGAGATGCATCTCAGCTGCTCGCAACCGTTCGAAGGGCCTGGCCCCGTACCGGTCCAGTGCGTGACGCGCTCTGGGCTGCATGACCCAGCGCCGATCGTCCGCGTGCGCGTACACGCGCGCGTCAAACTCGTCCGCCCAGGCCGCCATGCGCGAGTAAAAGTGCGGGTGCGAGATGGCGATCGCCCGCACGCCGCTCAGCTCGTGCAGGTGCGCTTTGGTATCCTCGTCGAGCATGGTGATGCAGTCCCACAAGATATTGCCCTCGCCTGCGCACGCCGGGGGCAGTGAGAGGCTCGCCCTCTGGTGGCCAACCTGGCCCACGCACGCCCCCCGGTCGAGCACACTCATGTCGACTAGGTATCCGAGCGCCCGCACTCACAGCAGCGCCTGCCTGGCGACGAGCAGTGCCATGTGTCATGCTACTTTACGTCAGGCGTCGCTGCACTGCTACTGAGCAGAGCCTGTGCACACTTTACAGTGCCCTGTCTTTCTGAGCGCACCAAGTTAGGCGAGCTGGGCGTGTCTGCCAATAAGGGCAGGACCCCGCTACCCATGGCGCGCTGGTTGGCCTGCAGCAAAAGGCGGCCCACCCCCGCCACCCCAGGGCGCACCAGTCTGGATGAGCAGGGCGCGCTGGCCGATAGCAAAGGACGGCTCGGTCCCGATGCCAAGCACGCACAGCTCCTCCTCCCTCCTCACGTTGCGGTGCCCTTCTGCCAGGAGCCGCTCGTGCGTTGTCCACCTGCGACAAAGTCCAGTTGCCTCACCAGGCACCCGAAGCACGTGCACACTGCACATCTACCTGCGACAGAGTCTAGTTCCCTCTCCAGGCGTATGAAGCACGCGCACACTGCACCTCCCAAAGAAGCCTGCAGAGCAACCAGCGCTTGTGGTTTCCCGGGAGGCAGTCAGCACCTCTGCCCGCCCTTGGCCACGTACTGGCGCTCGTCCTCGCAGATGGGGCAGCACTGCGGCTCCTCCTCCGTGTGGGAGAACTGCACAACCGCCCCCCCCTTAGCTTCTATGCTATTCTGTTGTTTGCCAACCCAGGACAGCAGCTGACGCACCTGCGTGCCACAGGTACAACAGACGTATGCGTGACTTGTCATCAGGCCGCGCGACAGGCAAGCAATGGCGCAATCCTGTCTGGCCTCGCACAGCAAACGCAACTGCACTGTGTTCCTTGCAGTTGTATACAGGAACCAAGCTTTCCGTGCTGCCCAGTCTCTGTCACTGCCAGGCCTGTGAGCAAACTTACACAGCTGCTGGAGTTTCTACACTGGACGTGCACTTCCAGGCGCTTTGCAAGCATGCACGGGAGGTATGGCGTAGCTCACTTTGAGGCTCATGCATAGCCAGCACAGCTAGCTGCGCATGCAGGGGGACCGCGCTGGAGCTGGGCGGGAGGTCCGAGGTTGTTTCAAACGTTTGAATAACCGTTTGACTCGTTACCTCAGTTTTACACTCTATAGGCAGCAGCCAACACTTGGCTTGAGTCATAGCGGCAGAGTATAGGCCATTGAATAAAACAGCAGCCAACACTTGGTTTTGAGTCATAGCGGCAGAGTATAGGCCATTCAAAAAAAAAGTACGAGTTCGTGTATGCATTCCCTACGCCCTCACCTTGGCGGCTTGCTGCTTGTTCCTGTCTGGCCTGAGGCAGAAGCACGCTCAGGCCCTCGCGTACTGTACATTGGTCCTATAAGCCACCCATGGAATGCTATGCAATGCGCATCAGGAAGATGGCCCTGGAGGCCGGATGTAGCAGCGCACTTTGCAGAAAAGGACGCCGCCAGCATCGCACCAAGGCGTGTGGACACTGAATTCTACAGAGCTTCGTGTGCCGGACCGCGGCTCTGCCAGCTCGCCCGTAAGGCGATCAGATTGCAGCCTCGTCAGTTCCATAAAATCCTTCCCTCGCTATACAAAGCCACTATTGCGGTGAGCTGTGCCTCCGCCGGCCGCAGAGTGGCGCGCGCTGGCCGGCCCCAGCAGGCCCCCGTCACGACGCCTGCAGCACCTCGTGCCCGGCGTGATGGTTGATCGCCGCGGCGATGCGCTTGCGCTCGCGCGTCGCGAACTGGTCCACCAGCTTGCCGCCGCGGAAGAAGCAGAACATGGGCACCGCGCGGATCTTCAGCTCGTCGGCGACCTCGCTCTTCTCCTCGAACCTGCGCGTCGGCCAGTCAGAGAGGTTAGGTTTGGGGTTTGGAACACATGCACACCTGCCCTTGCACGCCAGCCCTTGCACGCCGACTGACCACGCAGCAACATGCGCTCGCATGAGCCCATACGACAAATCTCCGGCCAGCACGACAGGGCGAGCAGCACAGCGTGCAGACGCGCTCTGCGCGGCCAAGGGAGGTGCTGCGCGGGTTGGGAAGGCCGCGGCCGCGCACTCGTCCATGCAGTTGTGCTTCAGGAACTTGACCGTCGGGTCCTCGGCGCTTGCGCGGCACAGCTTCAGGAAGCCCGGCTGGATGTACCGGCAGGCGCCGCAGCTGGTCTTGTAAAAGTCGACCACGCTGCGCGCGCGGGGCGCCAGCGGCCTCGAGGTCCCAATGTGCCACTGCCACAGCTTCGCACAGACGGGCGGCCGCCCAGCTCATACGAGTCCAGGCCACTGCCTCTTCGTAAACCTCGTCAAGTGACCACCGTAATGACAGAAGTACCCAAGACCTCGTCGACCCACTGTCAGCACCACAAGCCATGCCTAGAGTGCAGAGCGAGTGACGAGCTGCACAAGGCCGGGGCGCACATCAGCGTCTGGTCGGGCGTGGTGCTCAGGATGTCGCGCCACTGCTCGACTGGAGCGCACACAGCGCGCGGGCGTCACAGGCTGGGAGCCAGGCACAGTCACGCATGACAAGCGCTTGCTGCAAACAGGGTACTTCACACAAGCAATCATACAAGCAAGTGGCTGCTCACACCCACTACTGACCAGTGCTTCTATACTTGCCCCAGTGTTTGGCAGCACGCTTGCAGAAAACTTGCAAGCGTGGGAGAAGCGCAGGCTCGCACTCGACTTGAGCTCCGTGACGCACTCAACAGGGCAGGGTGCGTCGTCGCCGCCGCCGCCGCCGGCCGCCCCACTGTGCTCCGCACTCGGCGCTTGCCTCTGGCTCCCGCTCTCATCTGCACCGCCGCTGTGGGGCTGGGGCAGCCCCGCGTCCCTCCTGTATGAGTCTAGGATCCCGCGTACGACCACTGACCGGCAGCTTGCACCCCTCGCCCGGTGCTGCTGCGGCCTGTGCCGGGCTGCTGCCCCGCGGTCGCCCGCGCTGCATGCATACGCGCTCCGCCCCAGGCACCTGTCAGGGGCTGCGCAGGCTCTCCAATGCCTGCACCAGCGAGCAAGCGCCTGAGCGACAGCTGCCTCGCTACGCAGACCCAGCTGACACAGCAGCCACAAACACACACAGGAATCGTCAGACAGGCAGGTCGTGCCTGAGGGGTGTGCCGGCCAGACCAGGCCCGGTTCTGTCAAGGCAGCGGCAAGAGCAAGTGTGCGCGAGCGCCCTTGTGCGGCAGGCCATCAACAGCACACACGCAGGCTCACTGCCAATTTTCGCTTGACACAAGCAGCAATAGCGATACAGCAACTCGGTGCCACTTAATAGAGCAGCTACAGACCAGTTCTATCCCTCGGAAACACTGTACTTCGCCGGGGAGAGCATGTGCATGCGGGTAGATATATTCCACTATTGTGGCCCAAATACAGGGGCACAACAGGCCGGATTGCGCCAGCGCAGCTCTTGTCATAAACAGTTCAATGCTGCCGGTCACCGTCGTGACGCCATGGCTACAGAGAGGTTGCACGCAGCCCAGGAGCGCCTGGCTGAGCTGGTAAACTCCAGGGACGCATGCATCGCTTTTGCGGCCGGCAGCGTTCTCGGCTCTGCATCTGCCGCGCTCGCCGTCTTCTGGCTGCAGCGACGCGAGCAAACCAGGCACCAGCCGGCTGCAGCCGCGGCCGCTGTCTGCAAGGCCTCCGGGCTACGCGCTGTGCTTGACATTGATGAGGGCCTTGCGGTGGGTGCCCCACCTGGCCCGGACAAGGGGTCACACACTGGCGCCGCAAACCTCTACCACTTCTGCACAGCGACAGGGAGCAGTCAGCGCCGTGTGCAAGCGCAGGCGCTGGCCGACGTGCTGGCCCGCTGCCCCGAAATAAGAGAGGACGCCGACGCCGCGCTGGCGAGCGCAACGGGCGTGCTTGCAGGACGCTGGCTGGGGTGCGCCTGGTTTCCCTTGCGGTATGACTTGTCAGGAATCATCGAGCCGGCGGCCTTCAGGAGCGCGCCGCCAGACCGGCGGCAAACGTCCAGGCGGCTGGCGCTGGAGCAGCGGGCGCTGGTTGCCACGCCCGACAAGACGTGCGGAGACGGCGCAGAGGGAGGACCCAGGACAGGTTTGCAACCGGGCCTGGCGAACGGCGACGTGCACGAGCCGAGCGCGCATGCTGCCACACCCGGCCCCGCAGCCTCGCAGCCCGATGCCGACGGGGCGCCCCCTGCAGCGGCCGCCGCCGCAAGCGGCAGCGAG
>JAABUH010003167.1_pt1 | contig 14549 bp, 22 predicted proteins | sample 5559121 | NCBI WGS metagenome assembly JAABUH01 (sample SAMN10711871, study PRJNA513364) | rock metagenome | isolation source: Antarctica rocks | place: Antarctica: Victoria Land, Battleship Promontory nord | collected 2015-12-28
GGAGAAGGGGAGAAGGGGAGAAGGGGAGAAGGGGAGAAGGGGAGAAGGGGAGAAGGGGAGAAGGGGAGAAGGGGAGAAGGGGAGAAAGGGGAACAGGGAAGAAAGGGGAGCAGGGGAAAAGAAGGATGGTTTAAGGAAAGGTACCACTTCTTCGAGGTACATTAAAGTATGGGTTATCCCTGGGTTCGTGGCAACGAGATTGGAATAGTACCCCGGGTGAAAAGTGGAGAATGGAAAAATGAGGACAGGGCCACTTCTATTGCAGAGGTAAGCTTACTAGTGTCCTCGCGACGAAACGAAGACCCGTCCATGTCCCTGGAGTGTCGTCCTGATATTTAAGGCCAATGGATATACGTTGCCGGATGTTTTGCAGAATGTAGATGCATTGATTGATCTTCTGCCGATGCACACTTCCGAACGCCTTACGCTGTCCTCGCTCGCTCCCGCTCAGTCCTCACCGCCTTCAGCTCCTCCAACCTGGCTTTCAGCTTCGGCACCTCCAGCAAATTGTGCTCCAATTCCTGCTTTTCGTCTTGCAGTGCCAATCGCTTCTCCGCATCCAGCTCCGTACTGTGTGTTCAAATCAGCATTATTCGGAGGGAGGAGGGGAAGAGATTGGATGAGAAAGGCTCAAAGGGAAAGAAAGCCGGGCAGGAAGGGAAGGACAGGGGATAAAGGGTGGAAGGGAGAATAAGAAGAGCAACTTACAATATGTAACCTCCCATCCCATCGAACTGCAGGACCATCGAGTGATACGTCCAGAGCGATGGTCGGTGGCTGACTGTCATGAGGGTGATACCGAGAGCTACAGAATATACCAAGTCAGTCATGATCGTCAATTCGCGAATATCAAATTACCCGTCGCACGGTCATACATCATCTTCTCGATCTCGAGCGTGACAGCACTCGTACATTCGTCAAGGATCGCATACTGAGTTCCATACATCTTGAGCCAATGGCAAGACCCATGACGGTAAACTTACCTTTGGCTTATGATAGAATAGCCTAGCCATCGCTATTCGCTGTTTATCTCCCCCACTCAGAGCATCCCGCCACTCCCTTACTGCATCCCAACCCCCTTCCCTTTCAACGATATGTCCCATCTCCACGACCTCAAGGATCGAGAGCAGCGCGTGATCAGGCATGGTCGACACGGAATGAGGGTAGATGATCTGGTCTCGGAGTGTTCCAGTGCACAGATAAGGTCTTTGGGGAATGTAGGTAAATTCCCGGGCTGGGGGTTTGTAAACGGTCCCGCCTAGACTCATCAGCTTGATGGTGGAAAGGTGAGTAACACATACCGTAAACAGGCCAGAGACCGCCAAGAATCCGAAAGAGACTGCTCTTCCCGCCTGAACCCTCATTAGTCTGACCACCGAGTCACGACCGCAAATAGCTCACATCCGTTAGGTCCCACCACAAGGAGGTGTTTCTACCGCACATCAGCGGATTATGAATGTGTCTTGAAGGGGGACTTGCGCCAGGCTCCACATGAAAGCTCATGGATTTGACCAAGACATCCCCATTTGGACTGATCAGCGGCACCTGATCAAATCGGATCTCTTCGGCTTCGATTATCTTCCCTCGACCTTCCAGCACTGGTCAATCGCTCAGCAATGAGTAACAAAGTTAGGATAGGACTCGCTTTTTGCGTTTTCCTCTGTCCCTGACGAGCTGACGAGCTTCTTGTGGTAATGTCCCGCTTTGACCTCATCCATCGTGTCGAGCAGATCGGAGACTCTTGATGTATACCCTGCGAGCTCGGCGAGTTCCTGTATCATTCAGCCGAGGGATGGGTATTGGCCTTCCATATGTACCTTGTAACTGTACATAACCCGTCCAAAGGCATCGCTCGCGGATAGAAGCAGTCGTCGATTGGTTACGAATCCTGTCAATTTCAACTCATTCCAGCCATAATTAATCTTTACCAACCTTCCATCCGACTTGCGAGACCGCCAGAAGGCATACCAAGCAGACCCCCGCCGAAGACGGGAATAGAGCAAATGCAAAGACCGATTGATCCCCACAGCCACTTGATGACCCCTTCCTCCGCCATCCCATGCCATACCCGTATCCGAAGGACCCGGTTTGCATGCTTGACGAGTGCGAAGTAACCGCGTTCGATGACGTTCTTCTCGAAGTCCTCGCCGTGATAGAGAGCGATTTCTTCTGCTGATTCGAGGAGGCGAGAGTGAGTGAAGCGGAGCTCTCCTTCGAGAGTGGCTACGGGAAGTGAGTGATATCAATGACCTGGAGAAGACGAGCTTACCCTCGTGCGCGGCGTACTGGCCGAAAGGAGGGGTAATGGCGCGGACTGAGCTATTCAGCTGCACCACGACAGCTTTATCAGGTAGACGCACGGATCCCAGCACTCGATTGGATCAGTATCGTCAGGATCACCAATCCCTCCGCTCCGACATTTCGGGATAGCTGATAGTTGTAAAGTCTACATGGTTTGTTAGCGGTCATTGATCATCAGGTGAGTGAGGTATGTACATGACGTCGAGGATGGGTTTCGCGATATTCGAGTAGATCTCAGCAAGCTTGTTGCTAAACGCCTGGATATCCACCGTCAAGTACTGCAGCGTCCTTCTGTCAGCTGGAAAGTGCACGGCTGAACAACCTGAGGTTTTGGAGTTAGTGAGCCACTGACCTGATCCGCATTCTTCACACGATCATCCAGGTTCGCCAGCTTATAGAACAGCTGTTCCCCTTCATTATCCTCTCCCTCTCCTCTCTCGACAAACCTATGCCGTGGGGGATCAAGGTATACGTCAAGAGCATGCTTCGTCAAACTTTGGTTCCAATCAGCATCTCGACGATAGAATAAAGTAGAAAAGGAAAGAGTACCTGGTTCGGTACGCCAGGCATAGCTCGTTTTGGAGGTACTCCAACATGGCATTCGTGTAGGTCGCTGGTATGGCGACACAGAGCCATCGCACCAAGTTCAAGAGGAATAAGCTAGGCTGCGCTGTAACCAAGCTCGACACGATTCTATCACGCCATCAGTCTGGTCTCCTCATGTGATCGATGCGGGGACAATGTACGTACTGTCCATCAAGCTCAGCAACATAAAGACTTAACCCCGTCCTCGCCAGCAAGAAAACCGAATGAACAGCCAACATCGCCGCCTCCTTCGACCTCAAGCTCGGTATGACAATGAGTAGCAGCCTTTTCAATCTCGTGTGGAACAACGGATCGTTTACGCTCGCTTTGGTCTTCTTCGCATCTGTACATCATGACTCATCAGTCACAAGCCAATAAAGCAAGCCAAACAAGGGTTACCCTCACCGTTCCGGCGTCCAGGTTTTACACCTTTTGCTCCTCGACCGATCAAGCTCTGATACGTCGTTCCGAGGCAGTAAAGGACGAAGCCCGCTGTCAGGATCCGCTGGATCACAGGACGGTGACGAAGGTAGGTGTCAAGAAGGTGTCGAAGGTGGGTCCGAAGGTGGGTCGGAAGGATGTTGAGGATTTTGGGGGAGAGGGTATGACGGAGAATAGATTGGGGAGACGAGGACCGGGTTGACATGGAGTTACGCTAGATATGCTTGGTATATCAACCACGACATTCGTGCATTCCTTTGATGGACAACACAACAACATAGGTCGTCCCGACTCGGGCAACCGGCCAATCCCATCCGGACATGCCCACGTGACCTGAAATTGAGGAATACTTCTTGTATACGAAAGCATTGAATAACACAGTACTCGAGTACTCAAGTAATGAAAGCTAGCTGTGCTGAGCATTCTTCCATCACGGTCACTATCGATTAAAAGTCATATATAGGGGATAAGCAGACACTATATAAAAAGTTCCTTTCGGCCAAGACTTGAAAAGACGGAGTTGGGAAAGGAAGATTGCCTCTATTCGTCGGCTGCAGATCCGATGCAAACGAGTCAGCGAAACTGAATTTCTTAAGATGCATGGCGGAGAGGTGCAGGCAAGCGATCACTTGTCCCCCTTCTTCCCCGTCATCCCCTCGGTGAGTCTCGAAAAGATGCCTCCGCTCTTGCTCGGAGACGCAGGCATCTCCTGCTCCGGCGCAGGACCCGGGTCCTCAGAGTCGTTCGTGACTGGTGGGGGTGCGTGTACAACTTCGCCAAGGGATGCCTCCGCTTCGGGTTCGGCTTCGCCCTCGCCGACGCCTGCACCTTGGGAAGGTTCGGGAGCGGAAGGAACCTCACCGGTTGTGGGCTCCTCCTCGCGGGCGGGCGCCTTCTGCTCACGACGTGACAGGTTGCCGGTCTCCTCCGAGTTGTCGATGGCATCACCGCCGTCAACCTCGTCGCCAAAAGGAGGTGATCCCTTCTTGTCGATCTGGAGGAGTCAGAAAGAAATCGGGATCATGGGAACACTCACAGCGTAACCGTTGGGGCCAACCTCAATAGGAGCGGTGGCTCCCGCGCTGTACTCCGGAACCTCCTCGTGGTCACCTCCGTCGGTTTGGAGCGGGGCACCGAGCTCATGCATCTCCTCCTCCGCCTCGACTGAGCTGCCTTCCTCCTCCTCCTCGCCCTGTTCGCCTTCCTCTTCTTCCTCCTCGTCTTCGGATTGGTAGCTAGACAGTCAGCTACAGGCAATGAAGGAAAGCAGCTACTCACCCCACACTTCGGACCGCCAGGGCGACGGGACCGTCTCGCTCCATCTGCTCACTAGCAACGAGGTACCTCGCGACGAGCATTCGCAAGTCATTCCAAACCTCCATCATCTCCTCGTGACTCCTTGCCCTGAAGGTGAATGCTGTGTCACCTCCACCGAAGAAGCCCTTGCCGCCTCCTGGCGTCTTACCGTACGCTGACGTACCGTCCTTGCGGCCCTCGATATGGAACTTGTGTGACTTGGCGGTAGTGGCCGAAGAAGGCGGGCCGAGAGTGCATGCCGGGAGGAAGAGGGACCAAACGGGGTGAGTTGCGGTAGACGGGTCGGACGAGGCGTACTCGTGAAGGTAGCCGGCCGAAGTGAGAACGTAGAAGCCCTCCTTATAAGACTTGGTGAACCTCTTCTTGCGTTCAAGCATCCCGGTGTGGACAGGCGTAACACTCGGGTCGTTCTTGCCCGGGTAGTCGATCATGTCCGGGTTTCGAAGAGGAGTCTCGGGGTCGAGCAGGTGGTCGGATCGCGCGGCAAACGAGATCCATTCGCGGTCAGGCATGAGCTGAGCCATGTTGACACCAAGCTGGCGCCAAGTCTCCTGAACCGAGGTGGACATCCGCGCCTGCCACTCGTCGAAGGTAGACCATGCGGACTGGATGGAGCGCACAATGCCTTCCTCGAAATGGGCAGAGTTTTGCTGCATGATGACGATGGACTTTTGTAGGGAGTTCTCCTCTTGTACCTGCGGGGATAAGCGAGTTTCGTTGTACCATGCTGAGTGTACTTACTTGCCTCTGGAGCTGCTTCATCACAGCCATGTTGACAGCGAATGGGTCCTCCTTCGCCGATACTGCCATAGGTGTGTGATTGACGTTTCCGATGGCCCTGGCAAGGTCAGATATCGCCTTTGTAGACATCTCGCGCTCGCGAGCGACAGAAGCGGCGAGCTTGCCGGTATCATTCTGAACGTTCTTGAGGTGCGCCTTGATCTCAGTGCGAAGCTTCTGGAGGTGCTGGACGATGGACGACTCGATGGTCCTAGCGAGGGACGCGTGGGAATCGGCTATCAGGCGAGTCTTGTCGCGGATGGTGTAGAAGACGTCCTTCTAGGGTGAGCTATGAAAGCGAGTCAAAGGAGTCTGCTCACCTGCATGCCGCCCTCGCCGAGGAACTGGTTTCCAGGGCGGAAAGGCACCTGGATAACAGCCCCAAGCTTGGTGAGCTCCTTGGAGGTATTGGCCTCGATGTCGGCAACTCCCTCGAAATAGGCTGTTCTGGATCAGCCAGATGTATAGTCCAGTCGCGCGACCTACAAATGAGCATCTTGACAATTTGTTTCCAAGCGGTGAACCTCTCAATGAGGATGTCTGAGGGCTTCAGCTCATGAGGAGCGGTGTTCTTCTTGATCTGGGAGAACATTAGCGGTTTCGCTATACCAAAGCTGGAGCAACGCACCAACGACTGATTACGCGAGATGGTTGATCCGGCCTTGGACTCGGTCCGAGAGAGCGTGTCAAAGCGGGACATGGTGAACTAGGCGTTATCTGTGTAACCAGTGATGGAGTTGATTACTGGATGTTTAGAGTGTGAAAGAATGTAGAAGCGGTGAGGTGAAAAACTAAAGTAATGTGACAGCGGCAACGACGTTGCGATGACGGCCTCAAGCCAAGAGGGATTCGACGGGAAAGGCAAAGTGCGGGTTTTATTGCCGAGGAAGGGAATCCCGAGTGGCTATATTCAGGGTGTTCATCTCAATTTGGTAAGTCACGGGAAGGGGATGACGTCAACGTCCACACCACCGGAAGCGTCAAAAAGGTTTCAGGCACGACACAGTTGAATGTGGCACTAGATGGACGGTGTCTGCATGAACGGGGTAAATCTGGGCACCGAGTATGATGCTTGCCCAGCCAGATTCTGCATAGACAGCCATGTCATACGAGTATTGATATACTGTAGTCGCACCGTTTTCGCGAGTCTTATTGGATATCTCGTAAGCCGTTCTGATTTTCCCGATTTTATCCCTTGGCTAGCGCAGGAACCAGCATTTTAATAAGCGAGTCACGCGTGAAAATATCACACATTCTTGTGTGGGAGCGCAGAAGGTGGTGTGACCGTATACTCATTATTTGAGGTAGAAGAGACATTGCCACAAGGGATCTTCATATATCTATGCGTGTATGCTTTATTATACCTATCCACCTATACCTGACGCATCATCGGAACCTGGCTATCCGCCTGACTAGCCTCGCTCACCCTATTTATGTTAGTGGGTCCCCCTTCGTTCCGCTGATACATCTCCCTCCTCATCATCTCGGCGGGATGTTCTCCTTCTCCATTCCTCTCATACATGTCGCCAGCAATATTATACGCCTCCGGAAGTAACCCAGCGTTCCGCTGCTTACTCTTCAATTTCATGGCCCTCTCCCCATCCCATCGATTTGGATAAGCAGCAAATGCTCCTCGACCAGTGAAGTCCTCTCCTTCTCCGTGCTTCGCCTGCCACTTGGCAAGGCGTCGCATGTATCGCTCGGACGACTTTCCAGCTGGCCATAGATCCGCCGCAAGGGTTAAGAAATAGAACGTGAGAATGAAGGCGACTGCCCATTCCAAAGCCGCGGCACCCGAGGTGACCCGGTTACATTCTTGTGCGTTATGCTTTTTGGAGGCAGTGATGCTCCCATCGCACTGAATGTCAGCCGAATAACAGCCGTGCTACTTACAGTCGCGTAGGTCGCACCGAACGCTATGGCGCAGATAATGGCGATGGTTATTACGACGAGCTTCAGGATTGAATTACGAAAGAGGGATCTTCGGTCGGGGTGGTCTTTGTGTAATGACCACTAAAATCCGTCAGATCTAATTGGACAACGGTTGTCAATCAACTTACCACCTCGCTGGTCTGAAAAATCGCGGAGATTGCGACGCATAAAATGAACACTATCGTAAATGACCAGTGTATTGTCGAATGGTTGAAGGCATCGAACTGCGAAGGTCAGCGGCAAGTCCGCACTATCTAAGGAAACGTACGATGCTGAGGATGATGAGTCCCGCAGACCCGGCGACGCCGAAAGCGATGGCCAGCCAATCTGCTTATCAGCACGGACTTGCATTGGGGAACCCACCAAAGGTCTTCTCCCGCGATCTCAGATCCATGGGCAATCGATCGACATGCCTCAGCCACCTCTCGGCAAGCAGCGAAGTGATGTAGAAACCGCTCGTCACGCAACATATAATGATAAAGAGCGTCTGCCTTGTCAGAGTATTCCTTTCGGTATAGACATACTTTGTATTCCGCCCCGACATCCGAGATGAACACCACCGTTGCTTCATCGGATCTATATCGTGGCTTGCCGGAGTGGACCCATAATCCAAGAAGAGCAAGTATGCCACCAAGCCAAGTGAAAGCAGCGATGATGGGGAAGAATACGTAAGGACCGAAGACTGAAGGGTCGTTAGAAAAGGAAACGGGAAGAGATGATCACATGAGGGGCGCAGAGGGGAGGGCTCACAGAGGTGTGACGTGAAAGTTCTGGTATTAAGATAAATAGGTGTACGAGCCATGATGCGACAACAAAACGAGGGGAAGAGTTTAGGAGCGCGATGAGATTGCTGTCAAGCTTTCCGATCGTCAAGGTAATTGTTTACTGTCACGATATTTTAAGCTTGAGCACGTATGCTGACCAGCTCTTTTCCGACTTTTACGGGATCTGACGTCGGCAAGCTCGGTGTTTCATCATGACATATGATTTCGGGATATGACGTCGGTCGATGGATGCTTCCGCGCACACAAAAAAACTTTCGAGTTCCGAATGGGATTCGAACCCATGACAAACGGATGAACTGGGCAATCACGTTGCAATCCGCTACTCTACCGGGCTGAGGCTACCGGAACATCCAGTGGTTGACAAAAATTTTCTAATTACTTATATTGCAATTTTTGATCCGTTGGGAGCGGATGTTTCCTTTCCCTCAATGTGGTGGACCCTCCTCAGCACACTCTACCAGGATGACGAGCGCAGTTTAGCTGACACCCAACGCTCCAGTGTTTAAAGCCGGGTAGATCGAATTTGGCGACTCAGGGCGGTATAGGGCTAAACGATGTTTGCAATCTGAGAATGAGGATAGGAGGAGCAGGAGACGAGAAGACGGGAGAGCGAGGACTGAGCACGGAGATAAGGGACGACAAGTACGTCACATCTGAGGTCCACCCTCAAGGAGTGGACATGAGTCTTGACGAGCTTCCCGAGCGACGTAGCGGTGTTAGAGCATGCATACGCCATACATTAAGTGCCGAGGCGGTATATGGGGTGGCTTCGGGAACCCGGAAACCACGTGGCTTTCGACAGTTTCTTTTTCCCGGCAAAGGTTCACTCGCAGTTGTCTTTGGCTGGTTTTCCTTAATTGTTTTCCGGTCAAAATCTACCAGGTGAAGACATTGTTGCGCACGCGCTCGAGGGTCAGGTGTCTTCGAGTATTCAACCCTTCCGACGTTCGTCGCACCACGAAGGACTATACATCACGCCTGTAGCCTGAGCAGCACTCACATTCAGCCGCGGCCATGTATGGGGGTCAGCGTATGTTACGCTCTTTCCAGTGATGATCTCTACGCTGATCAGGCGCCATAGCCCCAACACCTCCCTTCCCACCCTACTTCAATGGACAACCTCCTCAAGGCGGTTTCCCTCCCTTTCGACCTCCTCAAGGCTTCATTCCTCCTCCATTCCCTCCAAACTTCCCACCCGGTGCTGCATTACCCAGCGGTGTCGATGGCTTTCGTCCACCTCCGACCCCACACATGTATCCTCCTCGACCTGCTCATCCCGGACTCGGTTTACCTCCTTTACCCGCTGGAATGCCAGCTCCTCCAGTCTTCTCCGGAGGATCATCATCATCATTATCATCATCCGCGCCTCCGGGGTTCGTACGAGACGTAAAGACAACTTCGGTCTTTGTCGGGAGTATCGCGCCAGGCATCAGAGATCAGACTATCGAAGAAGTCCTCAATGTGAGTTGTTGCGCTATACCCTCAATCAAGCTGATCGTCCAGGCATGTGGGCCTCTGCACGAATTGAAGCGTGTCAGCGGAGCCAGCGGAAAGCCACAAGCCTTCGGCTTTGCCCTCTTCGAAAGTCCGGAAGTGGTCATGAGATGCATCCGATGTCTGAACGGGGTGGAATTGCCAGATATGTCGCCGGAAGGGATACGGGATCGCAAATCACCAAAGGCGCTGGTCGTGAAGGTAGACGACAAAACTCGGGAGTTCTTGGAGGAGTTTGAGCAGACTTTGGGTCGATCCGATGTGAGCTTGCCTTTTGGTTTATTGAAGTCGACTCATGGTATCAGGACGACGAGTCAACCGACGCCATTTGCCGCAAATCTATTAGTCACATCGTCGCTCTTGTCACCAACCCCAACGCTCCGCCTCCGGCAGATCTGCCAGTCCGAGCGAAATCACCTGTGCAGGTCGTCGTACCGGCACACCTCCAGGACCTACGTGAGGGTGATCTGCCAGAAGATCAAAGAGTCGTGGTGCTGGATCAGATCGCGATCTTCAGGGAGAATGCCGCGAGGCGGGAGCGAGAGAAGAAGATGATGGAGGAAGAGAAGGAGCGCTTCAAAGCGATGGAGGCGCGAAAAGCGGCTGCGTCACCAGCAGGCAGACCCCCCCCGAGCAATGTCGAAGGCTATGGGTACGGTCATCGCGCTCTGACCAAAGGGTATGCCGCGCCTCAACGACAGTGGGGAGCGCAGCAACAGCAACAATCACCTCAACAGAATAGTGCGGGGTCGAGTAAAACCCCTTCTCGTGATCCGCAAGGTTATTCCGAACCCGTACCCTTTGTTCGTCCCGAGACTGCGGAAGCTAAAGGCGAGAGCGAGAGAACAGATGAGGAAGAGGAGGATCTGAGGAAGCAGCGCCGGGATCGGGAACGGGATATAGCTCTTCGAGATGTGAGTTTCACATTTGTATACCACTGACAAGTCTCAGCGGGAACGACGAGTTGAGAACCGAGAGCAGCAGCGTATCGGCGCTCTCAATCGAGAGCTGGGGCAGCGAAGGCAGCAACAAGATTTGGAGGACCGAAACCGCAAGCACTTGCTGGAGGCGCTTTCGAATTGGGATGATGACGAAAAGATGGACAAAGGACGGGAATACTTCTACTCCGACAGGTTTGTTCGTTTCACTCGAAGACCTCTTCAGTCGTTTGATGCACACCTCCAGGGCTCGATGGCGAGTGCAGAGGCAAACCGCCCGGACGCGCGAATATCAGGACGATGTAAGAGATCGACAGCTCGAGGAGGACGAACGAAAGGCGCTCGAAGCAGAATCCGAAGAATTCCTGAAGAGGCAGCTCGCGGAGATGGCCGAGCTTGAGGTGAAGCAGAAGCAAGCGGGGCTGCTCACGGAAGACGCTGCACCCATCAAACTCGCTATTAACGCACCGGTCATACCCGAAGTCAAGAAAGATGACCAATCGGATATCGCCAATCCCAAACCGCGCCCCGGTATCAACTTCGACGGGGACGAGGAGGAAGAAGATCCGAAGAAGAAGAAGAAGCGAATTCTAGTCAAGCTCGAATACGAGGGCGATGGTCTTACCGAAGCAGAAAAGATTGCCAAGCGCAATGCAAAATTGCTGGAGATTCGGGCTCAGGTACCGAGGGAGAGAAAGCGACTATGGTCGACAAAAATCGAATGGGCGACAATGAATGAGGTTCGTTAGTCTTTTGATAGGCATGATTCTTGTTGATCCGCCCAGTCCCTCATCCGCGAGAAGCTTCGCCCATTTGTACAAGAGAAGATCAACGGCTTCCTTGGCGAGAACGACGAGGATCTTCGGGACTTCGTTCTCGAGCATATCCGAGATAAGAAGGGCCCAGATGAGCTGGTCGATGGCTTAGAGCCGGTGTGTTCCATCATCCTCCACTTTGTACGCCTGCTGATTTGTCTCACAGGTGCTCACTGAAGAAGCTCTTACCTTTGTCATCGAACTTTGGCGACAGTTAGCTTTTGAGGGTACTGCCTATGTTGCCGGTCTCGAGACGGGCACGATGTTGGTATGATTGGGGTGCTTGTCGGTAGGTCCCCTGCGATGCAAAGCCTTTTGTGACTTCAGTCCCAATCCCAGCCAGTAAACGGCTTCGCGACCTTGCTTCTGGACAAGGTGCGCCAAATCATCTATCTGACCTGAATTTCGCACTCCCCTCCCTCAGCTGACTAGCTACGACGGGGGTGTTCTATGTGCGGTATCGCAGGATAAGACACACGGATGTGTACCTTTGCGTGGGTTTGGACGTTGAGCGGTCTTGACCCCTTATGAGTGCTGCAGCAAGCGATCCATGAGAAGCTGTCCGTGAGTAGCTGTGCAGCTTCCATATCCCGTTTAGGACATCCAAGATTACTCACCTCAATGGATAATGAAACCGTATCGTTTAGGTTTGAATGCATGGCGTAGCATAAAAGATAGCTGAAGATGGAGCCCCATCCCTGTCCCCTTAAGCCGGTCAGTTTTTCGACTTGCATAAGCAATGATGTTTCTTTCAACTTCTTTTTTGAGCGAAACATTGAGAGAGACCTAGCAGGCGTTTTTGCTCATTGTGCCGCGTCTCGTTCTCGTGATCCTACAGCCAACTACAGGATGAACGGTAGTCAACCTACCGCTTCGAGCTCGAAAAGCTTGAGCAGCCATAAGGCACCGACAATCCCTATGGAGAGGTACAATCTGGTGAGAGTGTTTGGAAATTACCCACCCGTCCTTCTCTTGATCATTATCTCAGGAAAGGTTGAAGCCTGCCAAGGTTTTCCACGATGCCGTCGAGAGCTCGCAGCCAAAGACATCTGACGGTCAAGCTGGTCATCATCCGGCTCGAGCACAGATCATAAGTATCGCATTCGATGGGCCAGGCGAGCGGTGTCTCACGGCGGACGAAGGGGATGCTTTCATCCTTTGGGACATGAATAAGGCCAAGTCAGTACAGCTTCGCTCGTTCAGAAGGATAAGGGCTAAGGAGAAGACTTTCAGGAAATCAAGGACCTTTTACTCGAAGAAATACGGAATATCACACGCTCGCTTCACTCATAAACCTCACAACATCATTCATGCCTCGACGAAGCTCGACGATCACGCCATTCGATATCATTCCATGCACGACAACAAATACCTCTCCTACTTCCAGGGACATACCGGAAGGTGAATTCTTTCAGGTATCTTCCCGAGGTAGGCTGATGACCCAGAGTGCGGTCCCTTGCCATGAGTCCTGCAGAAGACACGTTCTTATCCGCTGGTGAAGACGGCACGGTTCGTCTGTGGGATCTTCGATCGCCCACTTGTAAGGTCCGCTCTTGAGTGCTGAGATACACTACCTCCCCCCCCCCTCTCAAGGCTGATATATCGCATCAGGGCATGCTCAATGACGTTGGCGGCACGACTATTGCAGCATTCGACAATACCGGACAGGTCTTTGCCGTCGCCTGCTCAGATACGCAGACCATTATGCTTTTCGGTACCAACACCATGGATAGCGTGGGCCCTGCTTTTATTCACCTGGGTACTCTCTGACTAGATCATGATCCAGGCGCCATTCCATCATGCACCCCTGATGGACGTTGTCCTTGCCGAGAAATCTCAACCCCCTCCGAAACCTGTCTTCACCTCGATAGCGTTTTCCAACAATGGCAACTACATCCTCGTCGGCACATCGATGGATGTTCATTACATCCTGGACGCATTCACCCTTTCAATTCTGCGTCGACTGGTGGGTCACAAAGGCCTGGGTGTCGGAGAAGTCCAGCCTCGACATGGCGCTAGTGGGGAAGAAGTCAGCTGGAGCTCAGATTCTCGATGGGTCGCATCGGGTTCCGCGGACGGAGGAATCTTCCTTTGGGATCTCGCACCTCCACCGGGACAAGACAAGATCGAACCTCCAACTCTGCCAGAGCATCTGCGATACTCCCAGCCTGCGCCGAGTCTGTCACCTGCTGTCAGCTTATCGGGCAGCCGTGCCTCAACAAGGGCGGTAAAGCTCAATCCTAAATATCTCGTTCTCGTAGTCGGCGGGGAGGAGTTGGTGAGTACTGCATCGAGTAAATGTGTCTGAGGCTGATTGCCTGCGCGTTGTTCAGTCCTTCTGGCTGCCAGCCAAAGATGATGATGTGAAAATGCAAGAGGGTTGGTGAGGGTCATGTCATAACGATACGTCGCACCGCAATATCTCCAGTCCGAAGTATAAAAGCGATGACATAACGAAATCTTTCATGTTGGATAGTAAAGCTGCTTACTGCTCGTCGATTTTTGCCACGGCACTATGCTCGTCACCCAGTCTACACCTCTCGCTGCACATGTCCGAAACCTGAAAGCAAGAACGGCTGTGACAGTCACTGTGTCCAAACAAGGGTTCATAACTGGAGCTGCCCTTCGGGTCCGACTGTCGATCACATGATATACGCTGTGGACTAGATACTTGACAGTGTCGCAATCATGGCGATAAGTAGATCCTGTGCCGCCCGGCGTTAATTTACTTAACGCCGCTTTTCGGTCGCGTCTCAATAATAGCTAGTGCACTCGTCTATACTCATAAGATCACTCTTATACCTTTATGATCATATCGATACCTCGATTTAACAGACAGCAGTCTTGAAACTTTGAGCACCCGCAAGTGCAATCACCGGAACCAGTCATTGAAGTCAGATTTGAAAGAATTTCAACGCACGGTATCGTATTTGTACAGTACGCTACTCGTACACATGTGATGTTCGGACATCACCAGATGTTCGGACAGTTACTGATTTTACTATATTGAGCTTGATTTGAATTTTTCTCATACTTCTACATATACCATGCAGGCCGCATTCTCAGAGAAACATCTCAGCACCCAGAAGTCCTATAGAAAGGTTGCAGACGCGTTCGAAATCCCCTCGTCCACTCTCCATGATCGTTCAACTGGCAAGCAC
>JAABUH010003168.1_pt1 | contig 14547 bp, 16 predicted proteins | sample 5559121 | NCBI WGS metagenome assembly JAABUH01 (sample SAMN10711871, study PRJNA513364) | rock metagenome | isolation source: Antarctica rocks | place: Antarctica: Victoria Land, Battleship Promontory nord | collected 2015-12-28
GCCCGGCACGTCCTCACCGCCCTCGAACAGACCTGCGCCGGGCAGCCACCGCTGCCCGCCCTTCAGGCTGAATAGTTACTCCGTAGCCTTGTCGAGCACCTGTGGCACGGCCGCCCGGTCTTGCATAGCGGCGGCGTGGACCGTGGCCGTGAGCACCAGCCCTGCGGTGTCAACCACGAGATGACGCTTCCGGCCGCTCAATTTCTTCGCACCATCGTCGCCGCGCACACCGCCGACGCTGGTCGTCTTCACCGATTGGCTGTCGATGGCGGCGGCGGTCGGCTGCGGCGCGCGCCCCTGCCGGACGCGCTCACGCTCGCGCAAGACCGCATGGATCCGTACCCACGTGCCATCCACGCGCCACTGGCGACAGTAGCGATGGACCGTCGACCAGGGCGGGAAGCAGCGGGGGAGCATGCGCCAGGCGCAACCCCCGCGTAAGAGGTCGAAGATGCCGTTGAGGATGGCGCGCATCGGCCATTTCCGGGGCCGTCCGCCCGGCTTCACTTCAGGGATGAGTGGCGCGAGGAGCGCCCACTCGGCGTCGGTCAGGTCGCTCGGGTAGACGACAGATGAGGCGGGCATCGGCACCTCCGGGGCGTGTGAATAACGGTCTCACACCCCTATTTTCGTTGCCGATTGCCCCTTCTCGCACAGTTTCTAGTACTACAGCGACACTTATCCTGTTCTTCGGTGCCAAGACGAGTACGTTCGCGGCCTACCAAACTACCATTGGCGGGCAGGAGCCCAGTACGAACGTCAAAGTGTCGCTGTAGTACTAGGACAAAGGTCGCCATCGTCGCTCCTTCCCGCTCATCCGTGCACGAGCGGTCGCCGCGCGCGGACGAGCTGTTCCAGCGAAGCCACCTCGCCCGCCGGATCGGGCAGCGGCGCCATCTCACAGCGGTTGCGCTCGGCATCGCGTCGATACACCGGCTCGTTCAACGCCGCGTGGCTAGTATCGCGCACCGTATTCGAAGAAACTGCCCCCGGAACGATGACCATGCCGACGACGCGCCGCGCGATGCGGCGCGCGCGGTCGGGCGGCGCGGCGGTCGGCGGGATGACTACCCAGGATGGGCCATGGGCGAGCGCGGCCATGATGGCGTTGAACCCGACGTACGACACGACGCGATCAGAGCCTGGGAAGGTGAGCGACCAGGGGATGCGGCGTTCGCGCTGGAAATGGGGTGGCTGTGGACCGAGATCGTTCGGGTCACTATTACGCCCCACCGTGGCGATCGCATTCAATACCTCGTCGCGCCTGTCAGACGGGAGCGCGGAAAAACATCCTGGCGATGGTTGACGACTGTCGTCCGGCTAGCCATTCGCCCGCCCTGTCTCCGCGGGCATCGCGCCCGATCCCGGCTCCCCCGTCATGGGCACCCGCCCGATGACGACGACATTCCCCTCGGTCAGGACGAGATCGGGCGCGTCGAGGAAGCGCGCCACGCCGTCCTCTTCCCGAAGCGCCGTCCAGCAGGCACGGTCCTCCGCGGGCAGGTCGAGACCCGCGGAAACTGTCGCGAAGAAGTGCAGGATGCCGCCCCAGAACCGAAGTGTCGGGCGATCGAGGGGCGGGGTGCGCTCGATCAGCGTCGTGCTGAACCGGATGTCGCGCAGGCCCGCCCGGCGCAGCGCTGCCTGCAGGCCGGGGCCACGCAAGCAGCCGCGCGCTTGCACCACCCCCGCGCGCGCGCTCGTCTCGTGGACATGGGGCAGCAGCAGCGGTGGGGCGGGCGCGACCCGCTGGAGCGCGCCGTCGAATTCCTTGATCGCCACCAGGCCGCCCGGCCGGGTCACACGCCGCAACTCGCCCAGCGCCGTGTCGAGTTCCTCGTCCGAGAAGTATTGCGTCGTATTGGCGCACCAGGTCGCATCGAAGTGCGCGTCGGGATAGGGGAGGTCGAGCAGAGTGCCGACCATCGCCGCCACATTCGCGACGAGCGGCGTCGCCGTCAGGCGTCGTTCCACCTCGGCGATGTTATCGGGGGCGAGGTCGAGCGCCGCGATCCGGCCCATCGGCCCGACGAGTTCCGCGAGCCAGGGCAGGAAACTCCCGCCGCCGCAGGCGGCGTCGAGGACGTGCCAGCCCGAACGGATCCCGATGCCGCGCAGGATCGCTTCGTATTCGGGCCAGGCCATCGCGAAATGATCGTCGAGCCAGTCGGCATCGGTGAACGCCTGGCCGGTTGTGGCGGCGAATGGCTCCGGCGACATCAGCGTGCTCCCTCCGCCGCTGTCTGCGGCACGCGGCCCACCGCCAGCACATTCCCCTCGCGGAAGTTGAATGCCGGATCGACGACTTCTTGCACGGCCTCGTCGCGGAGGCGCGTCCACTCGACACGGTCGGCGGCGGGGAGATCGGCGGCGAGCGCCTGCGCCGCGAAGGACCGCAGCGCGGCGGCGACAAAGCCGCCCATCTCCGGCGTGAACGGGCCGGAGCGCTCGATCACGCTCGTCCGCTGCCAGACCTCATCCAGCCCCACGGCGAGGAGAGCCTCCCGTAGATGGGGCGTCCGGAGCACACCCCACAGACCAGGGTCGCTTGCGGCGAGTCTGGCGACGCGCGATCGCAGGAACAGCCCCGGAACGCGATGCGGATAATTCATCACGTTCGCATCGGAATCCTTGATTGCGATCAGCCCGCCCGGCCGCACGACGCGGCGGAATTCCGCCAAGGTGGCGGCAAGTTCCCCATCGGTCAGATACTGCGAGACGTTGGCGCACCAGAGCGCATCGAACGTCGCGTCGGCGAACGGCAGCGCCGTCACCCCGCCGATGTGCGCTTCGACCGGGCAGGCGAGCGCGCCGTTCGCCGCCAGCGCCTCCACCGTCGACACATTCTCCGGGGCGAGATCGAGCGCGGTCAGCATCCCGCCCGGCCCGACGAGCTCGGCCAGCAGCGGCAGGAAACTGCCGCCGCCACACCCGGCGTCGAGGACGCGCCAGCCGGGCCGAATCCCGACCATCCGCGCCTGCGCCTCGTATTCCGGCTGGGCGAAGCGGAAGTGGGCGTCGAGCCAGTTGCTCGCCGCCATCGCGTGCCCGGTCGATGAGGAATGGTTCTCGGTGCTGGTCATCATTGCTCCTCGTGCCTATTTGGCGTGTTCGGCGTGTCGGCCAGATAACGTTCTGCCACGTGCGGTCGTCGGGGGTCCGAGGCTATGCGTCGGGCACGCGGCCGACCGCGACGACCTGCCCCTCGCAGTAATAAAGGTCGGGTCGGTCGAGGAGTGCACCGGGATTATCGTATAGCGCGAGCCACGTCTCCCGATCCCGCGCTGATACCCCTTCCTGCCGTGCGCCGAGGGAGGAAAACCCACCGACCGCCTCGACGAGAAACCGGCGCTCCGTCGGTGTCAGCGGCGCCCAGCGCTCGATCAGCGTCGTGCGCTGCCAGACGTCGACCAGACCGGCCCGCTCCAGCCAGCGGCGCTGTCCGCGCGCCCACACCAGGTGTGGCCAGTCCACGGCGTCGAAGAGCCGCGGGAACAGCCACCCATCGAGCGGGAAATATTGCAAGGTCGCGAGATCGATCTCCTTGCTGGCGACCAGGCCCCCTGGCCTGGTGACGCGGCGGAACTCGCTCAATGCCGCCAACATCTACCCCACGTTCAGTGCATAGTACTACAGCGACACTTTGACGTTCGTACTGGGCTCCTGCCCGCCAATGGTAGTTTGGTAGGCCGCGAACGTACTCGTCTTGGCACCGAAGAACAGGATAAGTGTCGCTGTAGTAATAGAGACGGTAGCGTATCGGCAAGGGTCGCCGCCGAAGCGCCGACGCGGCAAGGGTCTCGACGATCACGATCTGAAGAGCAGCAAGCTGGAAAGTGTGAACGGTATCGCGCGGTCGAAAATGAACCCCGCCGCCGCAACCTCTTCACACAACGCCTGACTCGACGATCCCGGGATATCCCATGCACCGAAGCGCAAACGGCTGAGGGCGTAGGCCTGCCCCGCCGCACTGTGCAGCGTCGCGTCGTCGGCGGGCGGCTCGCCGCCGACAAAGGTCGGCACCAGCAGGAAACCACCCGATCGCAGGGCGCGCCGCGCGACGGCAAGCGCGGCCGCGCGCGTTGCCCGGGGGAAGAACAGCTGCGCCCAGAGGACGGAATCGTAGGCATCGACCTCTGCCAGATCCAGCGCGTTCCCTTGCCGGACTTCGACCCGCCGGGCGAGGCCCGTCACCTCGGCCCGTCGCCGCGTCTCCGCCGCGATCTGCGGCTCCAGTTCGATCCCGACCGCGCGGAGGCGAGGGAAAGCCGCCGCGATGCCGAGGAGAAGGCCACCCGCCCCACAGCCGAGGTCGAGATGCCGCGCCCCGGCCTCCCAACACTCGCCCAGCTCCGGGGCGGCATCCGCCAGTCCCCGATGCAGCGCGGCGGTCAGCGGATGTGCCGGATCTGGGGCGACGCTCCGGGCAAAAGATAGCGCCTCCTCCGGGGTGAGGAGCGCATAGTTCGTCCCGCTCGCGTCGCGTGGCGTCACCAGCTTCGTGATCACCGCCGAGCGTCCCAGCAGATCGGGCAGGGCGGGCAGCGCGCGCGACAGGAGCAACGTCGCGAAGGCGGGCGCGAGCCGATAGATTTCGCCGTCGCGCTCGACGATCGCATGGGCCTCGAGCGCCAGGAGGAAATCGGCCAACCGTGCCTCGAGCAGCCCTGTCCGTGCGGCAAGGGTCGCCGTCGTCGCGGGTTCGACCAGCGCCGCGAGTATGCCTTCCGCCAGCGCGGTGCGCAGCAGCGCCAGTGCCTGCTCGCCCGCGATCCAGCGAAGCAGGCTCGCCGTCGCCGCACCGTATTCGCGTAGCGTATCCTGGAGCGCTTCGCGTTCATTCACCAGCCCCATGCTCCGCCCTCACGAGTTCGTCCGCACCCAACCAGAGGCCGCGATCGGAACGTACCGCTCCATCGCGCGGTCACGCCTGGACCAGCACCTCGAACGACGGCGGTGGTGTCGGGGCCGCGCCATCAGCGCTCACCGCCGCGAGCCGCGCCAGTATCGGTCGAGCGCGTTCCGACCCGGCGCGCGCCGCCTCGTCACTCTCCCAAAGGGTGACGACATAGCCATCGCCGCTCGCATCATCGCCACCGACGTAGCCTCCGAGGAAGCCACCGGCCTCACCATATGCCGCGAACGCCTCGCGCATGATCGCGTTGGCCTCGCCCATCTTCCCCGGCTGCATCTTGCCCGGCGTCACGCGGATCCGCATCGTCCCCTCCTCGCGTTCCTGGCCGCCGCGCGGCCGCGATCAGCCCCACCCCAGCGCGTGGGGCCAGTCCGGCGGTATCTCGCCCACCATCGGCGCTGTGGCATCCGCAGAAGTTGGCAGTGGTGCGTGCCATGTGCGTCGGTCGAATGCGCGCACGAGGCTCGCGCCGAGCCGCACGAGCAGTACAAGGCCGGGGATCATGCCAATCGCCATGGTCGCCTCCACTCTTCCATCGGGACTGTCTCGCCGCAGCGTTGTCGCAGAGCGTAACGGGGGATGACCATCGGACACATCGGATAAATGACGTATTTCTTCGAAGGGGTCGGACGGTGAGCAGGCGTACGAGGTTCGGCGACCGCTCGCGCTACCATAGGGGGGTCGGTGGCGCAGCGAGCGTGAATCGTTCGCGGCACCCCCAGCGTAGGAGCAGCACCTCGTCCATGCCGGGGTTGGCACCCTCGCCGATCAGCAGGGCCGTCGAGGTGGTGCGGTCGGGGCACGCGTCCAATGCGGCGAGCGCGGCGAGCGCCGCCTCCGGCGTGGCATAGAGATAGCAGTCTGCGTTGCTCCAACGGCCGCCTGCGCGCAACTCCAGCCGGCGGTGATAGCCCGACTGTGCCACGCAGCGGGCATGATCGGCGTGGAGAAGCGCTGTCGCAGCGGCCCAGCCGTCCCGATCATATTCCACAACGACAGCGAAGATGGCGGCCGCCATGTCGTCCCTCCTCAACCTGCACATGTCGTCGTTTCCGGGCGGAACACGACGAGGCGCAACGCCCCCTCGCCACACTGCACAACCGGTAGTATTGCCCTCCTGCCGCACGATCATCCCCGGTGCCGCGCCGTGGCCCGCCACGTCAGACGCGGTCGTCACTTTATCGATACGGACCAGCGTGCCCTCGAGTCGCCCGAGCGCACCGCGTGGTTCGTCGCGCGTTCCGACCCAACTCCGCACCTGCCGCGCGATCGTGCTGGCGGGCCGCGCCCGGTCGATCCAGCGCCACGCCTCCTCGAAACGGCCCGGCGTGCTATACATCTCCTCCTCGCATTGCGGCGTCCCGGGCTCGCCCGCCGCGAGCCGTGCCAGCGCCCCTTCGATCAAGCGTGGCACGGCGACCATCTGCCAGGCGCGTATCGTATCGATGTCGTCATCGTCGCCGAGACCCAGCGCCTCCTGCGCCAGAATCGGCCCGTCGTCGAGGCGCGGCGTCATCCGGTGGATGGTGAAACCGATCTGCGACTCGCCATTCCGCAGCGCCCAACCGGTTGCGTTCATCCCGCGATAGCGCGGTAACAGGCCGTCGTGCAGGTTGATCGCGCCCAGGCGTGGCACGGCCAGCACGTCTGCGGGAATGACCCAATTGAAGCCGATGGTGATCAGTAGATCGGACCGCAGCGGCGCGATCATCGCCGCCCAGCGTTCGGGAGCATTGCAGACGATCAGGTCCAGGCCGGGCCGCGCCAGCGCCAGCACCTCGCGATAACGCTCCGTCCGGCGCGAGCGCGGGCCGGGCGCCGTCACGATCCCGACGACCCGATGCCCCAGCGCCGTTAGCAGCGGGACGGTCCGGCTCGCCGGGATCGGCTCGACACTGAAGATGACCACGCTGAAGCTCGCCCGCTCACCCATCGTCGCCCCTTTCCGTGACGTAGGCACACACTTCCCACCACGCCGGGCGCGACGCGACCGACCGACCGCTCATCGCCCCGACCTATTCCGCATCGATTTGTTCCAGTTGTCTCGCGTCGATCGTGAGCATACCAAGCGCGCATGGTGCGCACATCGGATAAATGACGTATTTCGCGCGAGCCATGCACCCGAGTGGGTAGGGGTTAAACGGTCCCGAGGCGGGCCGCCTCCCGCACCGCCGCCGTGCGGGAGGCGACCCCGAGCTTGGCGTAGATATGTTCCAGGTGGGTGTTGACTGTGCGGGGCGAGATGGCCAGTCGTGCGGCGATCGCGCGGTTCGCGAGCCCCTCCGCCACCAGCCGCAGCACATCCGCTTCCCGCGCCGTCAGGGCTTGCGATCAGGCGTTCCCGGCCGCCACAGACGGCGGCGACAGGACTGGGTGGTCGGTGAGGCTGGCAGCGCGTGCGAGGGCGGGGCGCGCCCGGAGCGGTTCGAGGAGCGCGCATGCCTCCCCAAGGGCGGCGACCGCTTCGCCCCGGTCACCGCCCTCGGCATGGAGCTCGGCCAGGGACAGGAGGGTGAGCGCGTGCTCGTATGGTGCGGCGCACGCCCCGGCCAGCGCCAGGGCGGCGGCGAGGTGCCCCATCGCCGCGGCGCGATCCCCCACCACGTGCAGCGTGCCGAGGAGTCGGTGCGCGCCGAGGAGGGCGAGTGGCTGGCGCGGCGCGGTCGCGTGGGCGAATGCCGCCGCGGCGCACGCTCGCGCCGCCGCCGGATCGCCCACCGCGCGGTGATACCACCCCCACAACGTCTGTCCCTCGCTGCGACCGGGGATCATGCCGGTCCAGGCGAGCCAGCGGTCGTGCGCCTCCAGCCACGTCCGCGCCTCGACGAGGTCGCCCGCGTCGAGCGCCAGCTCGACGGCGGCGCGCTGGGCCATCATCGCGCGATCGGCGTACATGACCGTGCCCGGCGGGGTCGTCGGGCCACCGGGCAGGAGCGCGCGCACCATCGCCCACCCGATCCCCCTGTCACCGCGCTTCTGCGCCAGCGCCGCGAGCAAGGGCTGGGCCAGCGACGCGGGCACCGGGTGCCCGCGCGCGTCCGGTCGGAGCGCGGACTCGGCCTGGTCCCACTCGCCCTCCAGCAGCAGCAATGCGGCCCGGAGCACGCCCGGGTGCAAATCCCCGACGATCGCATGCGCCTGTGCCGCGGCGCGATCCATCCTGTCCGCGAGATCGCGCCGCTCCACGAGTTGATCCGCCCGGTACGGGAGCCAGATGCGGAGCAGCGCGTTCTGCCACATCAGCGCGACCAGGAAGTGATGGCCCAGCGCCGCATGTCCGGCCACGGCCGCCACGTACAGCGCGGCCGCCTCGTCGGGCAGGCCGAACGCGGCATAGCTCGCGGCGAGGCCGCTGCAGGCATCCGGGAAATCCGTCGCCGGATGACCGCGTGCGGCACCCGCAGCGAGGAGCCCCTCGCCATGGTCGCGCGCGTCGGCCAGACGCCCGACATTCGCCAACCAACTGACCGGGGTGCCCATCAGGACAGGGAGGGGGATGGTCAGGTCGATCGCGACCGCGCGCTCCCCCAGTCGCTCCACGGTGGCGGGGGACAGGCCGGTCAGGGTGCTCGCCACAGCCTCGAGCAACGCCACGCCGATCGTTACGTCGCCCATGTAACACGCCAGCAGGCCGGAATAGTAGCGCGCCAGCAGCGCGAATGTGACGTCGGCCATCGCGCCTTCGGTCGCCATCGCCGCGACGGCGTAGGCGCGCGCCTTGCCCCCGTCGGCGTAGCGTACCAGGGCGGCCAACTGGAGCAGGAGCCACCCGCGCCGCGCCGCATCGTCGGTGCCCGTGGCGTCCAGGAGTGCCAGGGCCGCCTCGAAGCGGGCGACCGCGCTCAGCCAGGCATATGAGCACCGCGCCCGCTCGCCCGCCCTGATCAGCCAGACCACGGCGCGCGGATCCCCGGCGCGCTGGAAATGGGAGGCCACGGCATCGGGGTCCGGCACCGGGGCGGCCGCCAGGACCGTCGCCGCGCGACGGTGGACCTCCCGCCGCCGAGCCGCGAGCATCCCGGCGTAGAGGACATCGCGCACGAGCGCGTGGGCGAAATGGACCCCCGCCCCGTCCGGCCACTCGCCCAGCAGGCGCGCCTCGATGGCCGCTTCGACCGCCTCGAGCAGCCCTTCCTGGTCAATCCCCGCCACCGCCGCCCACAGCGCCAGCGGCACATCCTGCCCGATGACGGCAGCGAGGGCGAGTAGGCGGTAGGCCTCGCCTCCCAGGCGCGCCAGGCGCGCCTCGCGCATCTGCCGCAGCGGCGCGGGCAGCCCCACCACCGCGAGATCGCCGAGCTGCCCGCCGCCCGCCTCCCGCCGCAGCACCGCCTCGCCCTCCAAGGCCTGCAGGAGCTGCGTGGTGAAAATAGGCATTCCCCCCCGCCCGCCCCCAGAGCCAGGCGCACAGGCGCGTGGCATCGTCTGCGGCGAGCGCGTAGCGCACGGTGAGTTCGCGCAGGGCCGCCCGGTCGAGCCGCCGTAGCGGGAGCTGCAGGGCACCCGCCTCCCGCACGAGGATCGGCAGGAGTTGGAAAAGCGGGTGCCGACGCGAAAGCTCGTCGCGACAGGTCGCCAGCAGCAGAATGGGTAACCCCACGAGATGGCGTCCGAGGGCGCGCAGGAGATCGAGCGATGCGGGATCGGCCCACTGCAGATCGTCGAGCAGGATCGCCAGCGGGCGCTCGACTGCGCGCGCGGCGAGGGCCGCGCGCGCCTGGGCGAAGGTCGCCTCCCACCCGGCGACGATCACCCCGTCGCCATCGGCGCTGACGAGTGCCGATGGCAGGGCGGGATGCGAGAGGAGGGTGGGGAGAGCGGCGAGCGCCTCGCGCCAGGGGCCGTAGGGCGGGGTCTCGATGAGATCGTAGCAGCGACCGATCAGCACGGTCCCGACTGTCGCCACCTCGCGGAGCAACTCCTCCGCCAGCGCGGTCTTGCCAACCCCGGCCTCGCCACCGATCACGATCAGGCCGCCGCGCCCTGCCACGGCGTCGCGCCAATGCGCACGGAGGAGATTGCGCTCGCGCTCGCGCCCGGCGAGCGCGAGCCCTATCGTCATCATCGGTTTCACCATATTCGCTACGGGGTGATCATGAATGTCGCAGGTCCGTGCCCGCGACAGCCCTGGCCGAAAGGTGCAACATCCGCCCATTTCCGAGCGGCCTTCATTCGCCCAGGAGCTCCGGTTGCGCCCGTCGCTCTCTCCCTCGACGGGCGCGGCGCCGAATGACCTGGCAGCGGTGCGCTCGCATCCGTCGGCACCCCGATCGGGTGCAATCCTGAGCGAGCGCCGTAGGCCAAGCCATTGGTAAGAAATAAGGCGGCAAACCTATCTTGCTCCCGTTCAACAGTGGTGGTGCCCCGGATCGTGTGCTCATGGTAGGAGCATTCCCGCTCATCGTGCGGCCCCGATCGCTGCCGTGCGGGAGGCGACGCCGAGCTTGGCATAGATGTGCTCCAGGTGGGTGCTGACCGTGCGCGGCGAGACCGACAGCCGCGCCGCGATCGCTCGATTGGCCAGCCCAGCCGCGACCAGCCGCAGGACATCCGCCTCCCGCGCTGTCAGGCCGAATGGCGCAACGGGTCGAAGCGATATGGGCACGGCGAGGTCGATGAGGAGCGCGCTTGCCGCCGCGAGGGCCGTGGTCGCCCCCAGACGTGCGAAGGTCGTCCGCGCCAGTTCCGCCTGTTGCCGCGCCTCATCGCGCTCGCCCAGGCGCCGGTGCATGTCGGATAGGGCGAGTCGCGCGAGGGCCGCCTCGTAGGGGAGGCCGCAGCGCTCGGCAAGGTCCAGACTCCCTAACAGGGAGGAGCGCCCCGCCCCCACGTCCGCCACCTCCCCCGCGAGGCGCAACGCCCGACAGAGGGTGAGGCGATCGCCGTCGGCCCGCGCGGCGACGCAGGCCGACCCCGCCAACCTCCCCCCACCGGGTCGCCCATCGACCTGGCCAAATTCGCCCGAACGAGCGCCCCTGCCGCCCGCCCGAGGGCCACGCCGCCCCAGGCGAGCCAGCGTTCATGCGCATCGAGGAGGTCCCGCGACTGCGCATATGCCCCCGCAGCCGTCGCCAGCGCGGCCAGCAGGCGCAGCGTCGCGAGTTGCGTCGCGAAATCGCCACTTCCCGGCGCGGTTGCCACGCCCTCCGGCAGGATTTGCCACAATGGTGCCGCGTCCGCGCACTCGTCGCGCGCCAGCTGGAGTTCGGCGCGCAGCAGCGACCGCACGCGCTCATGCCCGACCAGCGGATCGGCCCACGCGTCGTCATCGTCGAGGAGGCGCGCGGCCTCGTGCCATGCTCCGCGCAGGAAGCATGCTTGCACCCGACCGGTTGGCGGCTCGACCGTGCCGACGGCGGCGTCGAGCAGGGCACAGACGCGCGCCTGCTCCTCGAGCAGCGCGTCGATCTCCTCCCAGCAGCCGAGATCGTAGGGGAGCAGGATGGTGCGGATCTCATCGTTGATCGTCGCGGCGACCATTTTCAGGTCGTGGATCTCGTAGTAGACCGCCCGGCGCAGCGCGGTGGCGCGCCGCGCCTCGTCGGGGCGACCCAGCATCGCCAGGGGGACATTGAGGATCGTCCGCAGCCGCGCGGTCGGGTTGGCCCAGCGCGGGAGGGGATGCGTCAGAAGTCAGACAACGCCTGGTGGGAACGACCGGATTCTGGTAGCGTAGCGGCCTTGACCGCTGCGTGAAGGAGTTGCTCGTGCCTTGCCCCCACTGTGCCGCGACCGCGACCACCGAGCAGTCCCGGCGCACCGCACTCGGCTATCGCACCTTCCGCTGCCGCGTCTGCCGGCGGGTCTGCAACGAGCGGACAGGTACACCCTACAACCATTTGCAGTACCCGACCGACCTCGTGCTGCTCGTCGTGCTGTGGCGCTTGCGCTACAAGCTGAGCCTGCGCGACCTGGCCGAGATGTTCCTGGAACGGGGGTTCGTCTTCACGCATGAGACGGTGCGGGACTGGGAGGCGCGCTTCGCCCCGCTCCTGGCCGCGCAATTGCGCGCCAAACGACGCGGCACGGCGGGGCCCAAGTGGCATGCGGACGAGACCTACGTCAAGGTCAATGGCCGGTGGTGCTACCTCTATCGCGCGATCGACCGGGAAGGGAATCTGGTCGACGCGCGGCTGAGCGCGACCCGCGACATGGACGCGGCGCAGCGCTTCTTCCGCCGGGCACTCGCGCTCGCCGGTGCCACGCCCGAGCAGGTCACCACAGACGGGCACGACGCGTACCCGCGCGCCATCCGCGAGACGCTCGGCGACGGCGTCACGCATCGTTGCAGTCGCTACAAGAACAATCGGATCGAGCAAGATCACCGGGGCCTGAAGCAGCGCTACTACCCGATGCGTGGCTTCGGATCGTTCGCTGCGGCCGCGCGCTTCTGCACCGGTTTCGAGGAGCAGCGTCAGTACTTCCGCGCCCAGGCCCGCTCGGGCGAGTTCGTCTCGCTCGCCGAGCGACGTCGCCGCTTCCAGGACCGCTGGACGGCGATCCTGGCCGAGCTGACCGCCGCTTGATGGGCGGTCAGCTCGGCCTCGCGCTGCCCAGCGCGCTCCTGAGCAGCAAGCGCCGTCCCAATCCTGACACAACCTTCGCGGCAGGTGCGCGCCAGTGCCACCACCCCGTAGCCGCTGTCGCCCGTCACCACGAGCGGCCGGTCGGGCTGCCAGCGCCGGATGCGGCGGATCAGCGTCGCCGCGCGCGCCGGGACGGTGCGCTGGCGTTTGCCGCGCCGTGCGCTGACGGCGGGGGTGGGACAAGGCACGGTGAGGAACGGCAGCGCCCAGGGGCGGCGGCTCCACGGGACGGGGACGAGGGCACAGATGCAGCGCCAGCGGACGCCGCTGGTCGTCACGACATGGCCAGATGCGGAACGTACGGGATCGTGGTACCGCGCTCTATAGGCCACGTGCCGTCCGTAACGGCGCTCCAGCGTGTCATCAATCACCAGCAGGAGTGGGGCGTCGGGGCCGACGAAGGCGGTGAGGATGCGGCCGAGGAGCACTTTGCTGAGCGCCAATGGGGACCAGGTGGCACGGTTCAGCACGCGATGATACGTGGTGCAGTGGCATTCGTCGTCGAGGCCAACGGCGCGCAAGGCGGCGGTGACGGTGCGCCGTCCGGGCGCCAGGATCGCCCCGTAGGCCAAGGTCAGCGCGTGCGCGCAGGTCGGCGCGGTAAACGCCGGGGCGAACATGGCGCGCAGACGGACAAGCACCGGTGCCGGGTTCGGCATACGCGCCTCCTGTAGATGATCGCCGTTATGATACAGGTGCAGGGCAGGGTTGATCGGGTCAGGTGTCCAGGCGGTTGATCGGGTTTATTGACCACCCTCCGGACGAAAACAGCACCCTGGTGCATCTTTCCTTCCAAGGGCGCAGCAGTGCGTGGAGGAAGGGGGAGCGGCATGGCGCGACGGAGGATGACGGTGTTGGATATTCTCGAGATCCTGGTGGCGTGGGATGCGGGCGAAGGAATCAGCCCAATTGCCCGTCGGTTAGGGTATATGCGGACGACCGTGCGGAAATATGTGGCTGCGGCGGAAGCACTGGGGCTCGCACGTGGCGCGGGGCGGCGCAGCGAAGCCGCGTGGGCGGAGGTCGTCGCTGCGGTGAGCGCGCGGGTGGGGCGGCAGCGGGCCCCCGGGACGGTGGCGGCGGCGGTGGCGCAGCACCACGCCTATCTCGAGCAGTGGGTCGGGCAGGTCCACCTGACGGTGCTGCACCAGCGGCTGCACGCTGAGCACGGCCTGACGGCGAGCTGGGGTGCCTTCTATCGATATGTGGCCAAACACTGGCCGGATCGGCTGCAGCATGCCCCGCGGGTCACGATCCGTCGCGACGATCCGCCGGCGGGGGAGGAAGCGCAGGTCGACTTCTTCTATGTCGGGCTCTGGGACGACCCCGAGACGGGGCGGCGGCGCAAGCTGTACGCCTGCCTGCTAACGCTGAGCCATAGCCGCCACCAATTCCTCTATCCGACGCCCGCCGAGGAGAGTGCCGCCTGGCTGGACGGCCATGTCGCGGCGTTGGCGTTCCTGGGCGGGGTGCCGCAGCGCGTCGTCGTGGATAACCTGACGGCGGGGATTGCCCACGCCGACCGCTACGACCCGCGCGTCAACCGGGCGTATGGTGAGCTGGCCCGGCACTATGGCTTCCTGGTCGACCCGGCCCGTGTGGCGCATCCACGGGACAAGCCGCGCGTGGAGCGGAATGTCCAGTACGCGCGCGACAGCTGCTTCGCCGGGCGCCCTGGCGGGTCACTGGCGACCCTACGCGCGGAGGCGGTGCGCTGGTGTCGCGAGGTCGCGGGGCAGCGCTTGCACGGGACGACGGGAGAGCGCCCGTTCGTCGTCTTCCAGGAACGGGAAGCGGCCGCCGTGCGCCCCTTGCCGCCGCAGCCGTGGGAGCACGCCATCTGGACGAGCGCGCTGGTGGGACCGGATTGTCACCTGCGCGCCGGGAACGCGGCCTATTCGGTGCCCTTCAAGCATGTCAACCGTCGCCTGGAGGTGCGGCTGGGGACCCGGACGGTCCAGATCTACGATGGGGCGACGTTGGTGACGACGCACGCGCGGCAGGCGCGGGGGCGGGTAACACGGCTTGACCACTATCCCGAGGCCG
>JAABUH010003170.1_pt1 | contig 14543 bp, 18 predicted proteins | sample 5559121 | NCBI WGS metagenome assembly JAABUH01 (sample SAMN10711871, study PRJNA513364) | rock metagenome | isolation source: Antarctica rocks | place: Antarctica: Victoria Land, Battleship Promontory nord | collected 2015-12-28
AGCCAGACATCATCCAATCCTCCAACAGGTCAGGTGAAGCATGAATTGGCTCCAAGTACCGCTTAGACCGTTACGAACCGGGCAAACTTTCAGTTTTGACCGCCCAAAAGTTCAATCTTGGTAGCCTTCCTTGTGCGGGACACGTTACCCTTTGTCGCACTGCTCAGGGTAGAAGCGGTCGGAGATGGCTTCTTCCCCGCATTGGGCAATTGAAGCCGAACCGCCATACCCGGTTGGCAAAACGGGTCGAGAGATTTACGGCATGCAATCGGAGAAGGTGAGCTTTTTCAACCATCGCTTTTGTAAGATAAGTTCACATACCTGTGTAGATGCAGCCATACATCTATCCATCCGAACCCGAACGGAAAGGTATCCTACTGGAGCATCAACAGCTTCTGATCACAAGATCGTTCATATCGTCCGACAACAAACGGCATCTTATAATGTAACCGCAGCTCGTCAGCGACAAGGCTGACCAAAAAGATACGGCAAAAAGCATGAGTTGACCGCGCGTGCGGGGCGAGACCGACACGAAAAATTGTATTCCTTTCATAGCGCTGCCGCGTAATGTGAATGAATGTGTGGTGCTACGCGGCCGTGCCGGTTTCAAAGTTTGGCTCTCTATAATCGCTTCGCGTGAGCGCATAGATCTATAAAGGTTACCCGAACCATCAGCATCCTTCTCAAGATGTATTTCATCAGGTGTGGTGAGTTCCTCTTCACATACGACCTGGCCTTCTCATACAAATCAGGAAAGAAACGCTGGCAATTGTATTGGTAGTGTCCAAAAGATGAAAGCAACAGCGAGACTTGACCGCGCGTGCTGGGTTTCCCCATGTGTTCATCACTGCTGATGTCGGTAAGATAGTACTACACGGCCGTGAAACCGAAGAGTTTGACCTTTACATATAGGAACCTTGAACGGAACTTTGCAGCTGATCTCTCTCGAGAAGAAATGCGTATCGTCTCGCAATTAGTAACTTAGCGGACTGATATGACGACGACCAAAATACTTGAGGCAGTGCAGCTCATAGCCACTACCAGTTCGTCGCTTCGACTCCTTGCGATGCAGATAAAGGCGGTGCGCGGCGACATAGCTCGCTCACACGACCGTTTCCAAGGGACCACGGGCATCGCTCTATCCCGTCCATCTGAAACATAGGTAAGATCAAAAAAGGTCAAGGGGAGCGGTTACGACAGGACGGTCAAAGAAGTCCTCAGGCCCGGTTGGGAAGCGTGATCGAAGCGGGATTAAAAACAAAAAGCCTCCGAAATTCCAGAAAACACAAGCTCGGAGCCGCGCAAGCCGTAAAAAGCTCACCGCCTGCCTTTTCACCGTTAACCTTATTAGAGGGGGATCTCTTGGAAAAAAATTGGGCAAAGGGGACCGCTATTGGTCGTTTTCGCGGAGAGGGGTCACTAGGCTGTGCATTGATGTCTACGAAGTAGGTGTGAACAAAGCGGTGGAAGGTTTGGAGACACGTTTATCGCATTGAAAATCACCTAATCGGGGCGGCGAACGGTCATCCGGGGATCAACCTCGTTTTGGTCTTTACTTCTTGCAAAAGGGGGACCTACACCGCTCGGCCGACCGGAATCTACGGGTACATAAACAAGACCAGATCCGAAGCTCGGTTTCGAAATTACTCGACTATCCTTCCCTTTCGAGCCTTTACGCTGAGTAAACTACGACGACGACGACCAACTACGCGATGAGCAACAACCGTACGCAACCGATTGCTGGCCCTTCTCGTTCATCTCCGACCCGAGGTTATCCCCGCGCTATCTTTGACGAGTTCCAGTCGTATCCTTTCACAGATGACCCGGATTTCAAGGTGCATTCCCTCTCCATCGGTGTCAACATGAGCCTTTGCTGATGGGTTCCGCAGGCTGGTCTACCGACAGTCATCGCTGCTGTACGAGGGACGAAACGTTCCGCGAGTCAGATTGACGAGATGATAGGTCGAGCTCAATGGTTCTACTTCTCCCGGTGAGTCGATTCCTCCCTCTTAGAATCAGACAAAAGCTGACTGGTTTCGACTTAGGATGAAAGGTGTTCAAATACCTTGGGAAGCCTACGCACATTACTCCACCGCCTCCCCAGTCCCCTTACCCTCCTCAACCACCCCAGCCGGCTCACCAAATTCCACACCTCGTTCGAACCGAATGCGAGACCCTCTCGCACAGCTAAACAACCTCGCTGAGTCCAGGCGAATGATGGCGGATACGGGTATGATGGGTGGTGGAGGTGAAGGAGAGACTGGGATGAGCTTCGCTATGCTCTGTAGGTTGATCTCGGAGGGTCGAACAGGGGAGGTTGGAGGTATACAGGAGATACCTGATCAGCTCAACGTGGGTCTCACATTGGTGGATCGAGCAGTTTTAATGCTGAATGCGCTTTCTGCAGGAAACACCACCTTCCCAATCCACTCTCCCCCAACGACCCAAACCATGGGAACAAAACTTCAACCCCAATGTCACTTTCCCGACCTATCAGAACCCTACACCTCAAACCTACCCTCCACCCGATTACACTCCATCAGGCTACAACCCCGCCTCCTTCGCTCAGACCACCGGGTTCGATTTCGCAGGACAAGGCCTGATGTCACCCCCCTTACCAACCCTTACGCAGACTGTGTCCTCACCATCCACCATCACCCAGATCCATCAGTCGCCTTCGTCTCCAACTGAGACTGAGTGGGAAGCGCAGACACCGGGACGGACGCCTAGATCCGGCACTCATGAATCCAGCCGGTCGTCTTAGATTATGTAGGGCTTAGAGATCTTACATAGGCATGTGCATTGTGTTGGTGTCTTCACATGGAGCGCATACTCGACTGGCTCCCCGCTCAAAAGCGACTGACAAAAGAAGGATTATCATGTTTCGAGGAATTCCCTGCGACGTTCATTGTTGATTGTCGTCAAACCCAGGAAAGATTGTCAGAATTGGTACAGGCGAAGCAGCTCTAGCATCGTATGACCCCTCAAACCATTTGATGGATGAGCTTCGACATGTGCTTCTCCCTGTTCCCCGCGTCACCACCCTCAACGTATCCAATGAACTTCCTCGGACGCCATCCACCGTTGGGGTTCGACAGCTTGAACGGCCAAAGAGCGGATGTTGCCTGTTTGAAGTTGGGGCCGCAGGTCGCGATCTCGTGTACAAGGTCCTCCATGCCTGGCGACATCAGTGAAGCTCATGAAGATATTTAAGAACATACAGAGGATACCGTACTTCCCGAGGAGCTTCTCAATGATGGAGTTATCAGTGATGGGAATGCGCTGACCGTCGACCTTGGCGTAACCACGCTTGTAGATAAGCTCGCGGATGGCCTTGAGATTGGGCTCGCCGTAGGTAATGAACGGGTTGACGATATTGAGCATCTGTTGGGTCGCCTTTGTGACTCGGATGAATACGCCATTGTTGATCTGAAGGAGTCTGAGGAGCTGGAGAATCTTCTTCGGCTTCGGGGCGATCTTCGAGATACTACGGAGTGAGCAGTGAGGTATGATGACGACCTCACCCCTTGAGACGAACGACGAAGTAAACTTTGGGTTGAGCAGAGACGTAAAAGTCTCCAGTCTTCCTGGCCTCCCGCTTGAGTCGGATCTCCTCCTTCTCCTGCGAGAGGTACTCCTTCACATACTCATCCGCACGCTTGAAGATGACCTTGCGCTTGGCCTTTTGGTTCTGTGCTGTGTCAGGGGGGTGCACAGCTAGCAGATGCCAAGGGAGATAGGTTCAGCCCCGAAAGATGGTATATTACAAGCAGCATAGCGATAGCTAGCCGTAGCCGACGAAGTCGGTAGTTTTGCATCATTGATGCGGTGAGCTTGGCAGTGAAGCAAGCTCAAGATCCGGAGCCCGTCCGCATTTCTACCTCCAACTAAAGGCAAGACAAGGATAGGCTCACCTTCCGTGCTTCCGTTGCAGCTGCCAATTTGGCCTCACGACTAGCCTCGGTTGTGCGGCGCTTCTTCAGCAGTGTTTCGGGGACGGCGATTTGCTAGTAAAACTGTCAGCGTACGTTCTTGCAAGCATGCGCAGAGATGAGCTGTAGGTGTGGGGGTACGGCGGAGGCTATGGATCCTAGAAAACATGATCCTCCGTACGATCCACGTCGACCGGTAGCTCGACGATGTATGAAACCTACCTCCTCAGTCGGCACACTACACTGCGCATCAGCAGAGTATCTAATGCAATACTCATATCGGCTTACCTAGTAGAAGGGGCCATCTTGCAGAGGCTTTTCGAATGGCTAACAGAAAGACTTAACTTTCGAAGGCAGTGGAAGAAACGGCAAGTCCAGGGTCGAGTTTCCCCAGAAACAAAACGCCGAGAAACGCCGGATCTGATACTGTAGCCGCGTTCGGCCCATTGCTCCCTCATAACCACGTCACGAAGTTGCCACAATCACTTGCTCTCGAAACTGTATCAGGTTGAGCAACAATACCAACTTACGTTCTTTCAACGACACATACCTCGCTAAACGATTTCCTGCGTTCATCGCTTAAACTGGTTATCGTCGACGAGTCAAAATGGTGAGCCTCGCAGTGGGAGATTTTAGCTTACTTTCAGTCCTCCAACGAGCTTGCTGCTACCTACGCCGCCCTCATCCTCGCCGACGAGGGGATTGAGATTACCGTGAGTAGAGAAAGGTTACTTTCTCGCTGTGCCAACTTTCCACCTAGAGATGAGTTTGCAGGGAAGACATGCAGCTCCGTCGGGCTATATGGCTTTCAAAGCAAGTGCTGATGCACGCAACAGGGCGAGAAAATCACGACCCTCACCACTGCCGCCAAAGTCGAACTCGAACCGATCTGGGCTTCCCTCCTCGCCAAAGCCCTCGACGGGAAGAACATCAAGGACATGCTGACCAACGTCGGTGGTGGTGGTGCCCCAGCTGCTGGTGCGGCCGTTGCTGCTGCTGGTGCTGGAGGTGCTGCTGACGAGGCTGCTCCGGAAGCTGCTAAGGAGGAGGAGAAGAAAGAGGAGGCCAAGGAGGAGTCGGATGACGACATGGTGAGTCGAACAGGATATACGGTTTGATAATCTCTGCTGACGAGGTGTAGGGCTTCGGTCTGTTCGACTAGATAATCTCGGTGGATACTCATCCCACCATCGCCACCTCCCGCATCCCTGTTATGCACAGTCATGCGACTCCCTGCTTTCCCAACCTTCCGCACCATCCCTTTCCTAGACGTCGTCCTCGATGATACACCGGCTCGTTGTCCACTGACCCTAACGTAATGTCACCCATTTGAGCGGACTTGTCGTCGTACAACCTCCAGTATCCCCGCTAGGGCAGGGGCAAACGGTTGACTCGGCACTCTTCCCATTCTGCTAACGTGCACCACAACTAGCAAGCACCACTGTCACTTTTCAAGCGCTGCTTTGACTACCGTGTGAACGGATCATATGTGCTGTCAATCTCCGGTCGGCTCAGGATAGCCTCATGTTATCCTCTGTCTATTCGTATTACGCAGCAGGGTAATTTGGAAGCTTGTTCGCTGGCAGAGAATGTCTTGGCTTATCACTCATGGCCTATAAGCCAGCGAGTAGGCATTCAAGGGCGAGATGTGCGGTGAAGTGAACATCTCAAATGAAGTAATACTCCAGCTTCACGCCATCAGCGGGGAAAGGTGTAGTGCCCGGACAAGGAATACAACTTGCGAAGCTCACACATCTCATTCCTTTGTCGTGGTGCCTGCCTTACCGTCACTACAAAGACGGGGCTTAATACAGTAAACAATGTGCTGGAACTCTCTTCTAACCCTTTCCCACGGTCACAACAGGCTCCACCGATACAATTTGGTCTCTTACGGCATCCCGATCATTTCGTTCATGGCGTTAGAGCGGTCCCGGTCAGGTCAAAGAGTAATATTTTAGTTGATAAATAAGCGTTAGGTCGTTGGGGGCGATTGAAGGGCTTTTTCTCGATGGGTTTTCCTTATTCAAAGGACGCTAGTCCACGTGAATGAGTGACGCAATCGTCGCCACCGTCCAACTTTTGTTCATTTCGTTTGGATTTCTTGGCAGGCTTCGATCTCTCGTTCCTATTCGTCGTCATCATGCATCAACCCATTGATGCGCCACCACCACAATGGTGTCCTTACTCGACGTATCATCCCGGTGCTGTCGTCTGGTATCGAGGGACGTTCTGGCGGTGTGAAGTATCGCATACGAGTGGGACGGACCCTGTGGGAGCGGTGAGTCTACCTCCTTTGTCTTGGCTGAATGGACAGCCTACGAGCAACTTTCACCTATGGACCCCGATCTCCTCGAGCGGTCTCTACCCCCAGCAGCACCCTACCATCCACCCAACCCCTTTCGGTCGTGCTTCACACCCCGATATCCTTAGCCCGGTCCCTTTACCCATGCCCGCGAAACCACCTGCAGTCGCCTCGACATCGCCCAGCGAATCCTCTCCCGAGACTGTCATCGGCGATGAGAAAGGCAACAGTAGGCTAGACTACTTTCAAGCCAAAGCCGCCCAGTCATTGCGCTTCATCGCTCGAAGGGAGGAGACATCAAAGGAGAAGGACGAGAAGGAGTTGAGAGCTGAACTCAAGGGGAAGCGAGTATGGCGAGTAGGTGGAGTCGGGGTATGTGCGTATAGTCAGGATCCCGAGTTGGAGGAGACGAAGAAGAGGATATGGAAGGAAGGGAATGGGGAAGAGGATTGGTTGATCGCTGCGAAGTCAAGGACGAAGATGTATGCCGAGACGAAGGGGGTGAAGCCGTTAATCATGTGGAAGTTGATTGAAGGGGAGGATGTTCCGAGGGATGCGTTACCTTTGGGGGAGGAGGCGGATGGAGCGATACTCTATGCGGCGAGAGCTTATAAAAATGGAGGGTTACATATCGGAAAGTGAGTGAGAACCCTCCTGACTCCGCTGACAAGCAGAGTGGGTCGCCATCTCGTCAATCACGCTTCGATATCTTACGGCGCGAATGAGCATTCGCTCGACGTGTATGAGGTCTTGTGTACATCCGATCCAGACCTTGTCAAGTGGATGACCTTCCGGCATGGGGAGAATGCGATGATCGAGGGTTGGCAACCTGTTGAAGGGGGACGAGAGGCAAATGGTTCGCCTCTCCTTGTCGCAAAGGGAGAGTATGAGAAGTGAGTTCCTCTAATCCACTCCCGGGGCTTTACTGACGAGTGCAGCGGACATCATCCAGGGAGTAAGTTGACTGAGACGATACCCGTTGACAGCAGAATGCCTCATCAACGACGACCATGCCTGCGTCGGTTACGGCGGCGGCGAACTTTGGGTCCGACCATTCCAGATCCTAGCATATTCCAGCACAACGAGGCGTTAATCCCTCATACAATTCGAGGACGATGGCGATACACAAAGTATAGCAGCATAAAGGTACAGTACCGCAACATATATACCCCCCCACACACATGGGTCCACAGCAGGCCCCGTACGGAAACTCAGCACGAGCAAGCATATGGTCCATAGCAGACCCATACATCGAAAGAAGACTAGATTGGCGAAAACATGTCTCCCTACATACTGTATCGATATGCATCGTTCTTGGTTGGCGAAGGACTGGGCGAGCCATTTAAGGGTATTGTCTCCTGGTCAAAGGAATCCGACAGATGGTGTCCGTTCAGGGGTGTAATCTGCTGACGGGCTACGGGGAGAAGAAGCTGATTAGCTGAAAGGAATGCATTAGGAATCTTTACATGAACTCATCCATCATCGTCTTTCTGCAACGACTCGGTCCCAAATACCTACCGAACGATCGTCCCAGTAGCGGTAGTCGCTCTTAACGGACACCATGTCCTGCGAACCAACCCCATCGGTCACGCTATGGGGAACGACCCAAATCACCACTTCCACTCGCATCACCACAGCATCTCTTTCCCTTATCCCCGCTCAGCCCACTCCTTCGCCGTTGACCACCACCAGCGTGTCGTGCGACGTCCACAACAATTGTATCACCAATACACTCACCAACCAGGTCACGGTCACACCGACTTCCACTTCCACCATCTCCACCCAATTCGACACAATCACAGTATTGACCAGCATCGTTCCGCGACATACGTTGTACTCTCCGTGCCCTAGCTCGAGTGGGAGTCCGAGCTCGAGTGCTGTCTCGAACTCCGATTCGAGCGGGTTGGATGCTCAGACATTCAGTTCTGCTGTATCGATCTCGGAAACGTCGACCAGTTCTAGTAGTACGAAGGTTCCTCTTGCTCCGACTTTCGCCTTGTCGCCTACGATCTCGGCTTCGTCATCCGCTTTCTCATCAGCATCACAAGTATCAGCATCCACTTCGATGCCAATCCCGAATTCCTCCTCGAGCAGCTCGGAATCCTCGCTGGCCTCAGCTTCCAGCGATATCCGTCAGACCAGTAGTACTTCCGCATCTACCTCCTCTATTACGCCAGTGAGGTCCGCAGGTGCAGCAGGTGCAGCCATCGAGTCGAGCAGTGCGATCGAACGCCATACTGCCGTTCTCGCCGGTTCGATCGTAGGTGCGCTCATCGCGCTCGGCCTTCTCATCCACCTCGCTGTGTACCTCCGGCGCCGTCATACATCTGATCGTAACGAGTTCGCGGAAGCCGACGATTACTACTGGGAAAAGCGGTTCCGCCAGCTTGAGGGGGACGATGAGACGCCTGGTGATACCGAGGTCAACGGAGAAAGTAAGAAACTACGGGTGAGTATACTTCCGGGTCTGAGCTGGGCTCAAGCTAATGATAATAAATAGCATACTCTCGACTTGGCATCGAAAGCGCTACCGGATCGACCAGCTTCTAGGCTCTCCACGATATCATCGTTCTTTAGGCCCGCTCCTGAAGCCTTCCGGGAAACATTTCGCGCTCCAATCAAAGGGAAAAGACTCAATTTCTCTCGCCCGACTTATGGCAGGACTAGAGCTTCTTTAGCATCAATGAGGAGTCGCTCGAGCAATAAGTCTACTTGTCTTCCTCCAACCATTGAGTCGAGCGAGGAAAGGATGGGGATGGAGTGGATCAGAGGTGACGGAGTCGATCGAGCGAATTCTCCGGCTCATGAGCAAGACCTGGGAAAAAGTTGGGAGGCAGGTAAGATCCCGCCGACTACGATCCTTCGTGGTGCTTCTTCTTCATCCGTCCCTACTTTTGGGAGGAAGACACCTCAGTCCGAGCAGGGTGTACGGTTCTCCCTCCTTCCAGAGATCCAACATCAAGCAAGCGACACTTCGTCCGGATCGACCGTTTCAATCGCGTCCGAGACCTCAAATCTCCTTCGTACGGTGTCTCAATCGAAGCGCCAGCTGTATCCGCCGGAAACTTCGCAAGCCTTGGTCAGCTCGATCCGCGATCGCCGAAAGTCGGATGGTCGAACGATCCCGCAACTCCAGCTAAATCGAGAAGCTATCGCTCCGGCGCTCTGGATCGATCAGGACGTATGTGACCGGTCTGGAGGGATTCCGGACGGGGCGTATGGAGGCATCGAGGAGACGCGAGGGGAACACATCGACGAGAGGTCGGCGGTGACACCTCAATTACCTGTGATTCGACTTGACGAATCGCAGATTGGGTCTGATTGGAGTAGCGAGGCCGAGGAGAGGATGATCAGTATCTACGGGAAGGTAGAGTGGGGTACATCGATGACGTGTGGGTCTGATAGTGCCTGAGCAGAAAGAAAACGGCCGGATCTATGTTGCCTTGACTCGTACCTCGGGCTATATTATTCGATTAGCTGGAACTCGTGATGAACTCCCACTGCATTTGCGCAAAGATGACAATAGCGCCAATCAAGGTCCAACTGATCGCTCCGAATCCTCCTTCCAACCCTAATCTCCCGGCAGATACTGAGTCAATCCCACTCCATCCCATCAGTCTCTGGCCAGTTGGCTCAGTCCCGACCGTTCTCGTCTTTCACGGCAGACTCGATGAGAATAGGTTGATCGACGCAATTGAGCATATATCAGCAAGCTGGCCAAACATATCAGGACGATATGTCAAGCGGAAGAAGTCAGGAGGATGGGCTTTCTCGGTGAGTGATATTGGTTACCTCGCTAATGATAGATCGACCTCACTTCGTCCCCAATACCAATCGAGACCCAGACGCTCCCTTCCTCGACCGTGTTCCCTGATTTGAATGTGGTACAGCCCACCCTCTTACCCTATCTCCCAAACTTACCCCCCAACTTTAACGAACCCAACTCTGACTCGCCTCTTCTCTCCTTGCGCCTGACGACCCTCGAGGACTCTTCAGTCCTGGGAATCAAATGGGCTCACATCCTTGGTGATGCAGCTTCAGCGCATCGATTCCTACGACACTTGTCTGCTTGTTACACTGGTGAACCGATCTTCCACCCGCCATCGTTATTCCCACACATAGATTTACCGGTTTATCCACCTACCTCAGAGACCCTTTCGCGGTATGACATCCCCCAAATTAGAGGACGGGACAGGAAAGATACGTTTGCTGCGTATGGTGAGGCGGCTACGGGTTCAGAGACGATGGTCATTCGGTTGTCGAGAAAAGAGGTAGCGATGGTCAGAATGGAGTTTGGAGGACAATCGGATCAGGATGCCATTTCAGCTTGGTGGATCAACCTCCATGAGCGGATTGGTCTCCGTATCAGGAGAGCCGTTTCCACCGTCAACGTGAGTCCTGTCATCGACTGCGCTAAAGGTAGTACCGCACCCTTCACCCTAATCACCCGTCCTCCCCGCCAAACCTTGCGACTCTGACCGGGAACGTCGCGCAGATGCGCCGCATCGATGTACCATCTATCGGCTCAGACATCGCTCGAGCCATCCGCAGGGAGCTCACTAGACTTCGTGACGATCCAGCCACCACCCTCGAATGGCTCTCCGTAGCGGCTTACAGGCTCGAACAGGCTGCAATAGCTGGACAGGCACAAATTCTTATTCCAGCAGAGGATGAAGTGATGATCAACTCGAATTTAAGGTGGGTTAACCAGTCTGGTCACGGCTGATGGTAGATACGACTGAATATCTCTTTTGGTTTCGACCACTCGCATTTCCACACATCCTTCTCGACCATACGATTCCTTCGGGTCTTCCAAGCGAATCCCAGACCTGACGATGTGGAAAGGGATGTGGAGCTGTGCTTCAATGTTGTCAAGGGGACGACTACAGCTTTCCAACAGCTAGTTGAGGTGGATCGGAGACGCTGGGCAAAAGTAGCAGATCAGGTCCATGGTTTGTCACGTGTGTGTCGTCGTGCCTGAATAGCAGGTCGCGTTGTCGGAAATCTCGCGTATGAAACTTCTTACCTCTTTATCACACCAGCACAGGCCCTCATCACCCAGCTGAGTTGCTCAAGTCTCCCACCCCTCAGCCTGCTCTCATCCGTCCCTTTCCCCGCCAAGATCCAGCCCAACCCACTGTCCGCTTCAGACTTTCCTCCACTCTCTCCTCGTTGAGCTTGATCAGAACCCGTTTCTTGGTTGGCTTCACGTTTGAACTTGCGCTCAGAGATGCCTACAGAAAACACAAGTGGGAGTGGCTCGCCCTTGTCTCTTTTTCGAGACTTCTAACCCTAAGGTGAGTTCTTCCCTCCTTTGCTCATCTCATTCCGGTACACTTCCTCCGGTTAAATATCGTTGCTGATGATTAGGATGTACAGTCCTTACCCACCTCACTTCATCCTCTCCCACCCAAAACCCCCTCTTCAAAGCTCACAATCACCGTGTCTTTTTACTCTCCGGTGTAGACGAGAACGTGGCTTTCGTTGAGGAAGTGGTTTCCTATCCAAATGAGTGAGAAGAGTGTTCAACCACTATCTTCCAAACGGTGTCCCAGCCTGAGCAATCTCCGCACCGCGTGTCTCCCCCTTTCCCCCTTTGTGGAAGCCGAGTTGGAGACGCGGAATACAGGACGGCGCTGCGATAAGGTCATTCCTTTCTTGTGTGATTGAGAGTGCGAGGTCGTGTCTGTCACCTTGGACTTTGGGTCTGATCGGGTTCCAACGAGTGAGAGGTGTTTTATCAAAGTGGTGGGATGATCTCTGTGTGACGCCGTGATGGGAAAGACGATGTGGGTGCACTGAGGGGAAAATCCATGGGAGATTTGAGTCCGCTCTGGAGTGGTGGGATCGCGGCGCAAAGAGCTTGTTTTAACGCTGTTGGTGTGTTTCCGCTTTGCCTCGACTCCCTCTTCAATACTCTGAGGGCGTCATCACTCTCGTTACGTCTATACCCTGCCGTCCACTCTTTTGGCGTCAGTCTAGTCTCTGATCTGCACTGTCTGCTCGAACCTTTCAATAGCGCGAGGAGGACTACGTGACTCTACACTCCAACTCACACGAGGAACTTCCACTTCACTAGCGGTCCTCTCATTCTCTCATACCCCTCAGAGACCATCCCCAACTCGCTAGCTCGACCCAATCGTCAACGCACATCATAACTCTAAAAGCTTGAAGTAGTCCCCCCTCCCCCGCTGTCCCCAGCGAAGAGACGAAAAGTCTAGGGTCATGCGCTCGCGCCTTCACACTGGAGCGGGATCAGGAGTTGTGCGGACTGTCTCCATTGCTCGGGTGTGCGGTGGGTCGAAGCCTTTTGCGAGGCTGGGACGATGCGAGAGGGTTTCACACGGGAGGCCGATCGAGGTGGAAATTGATTCGTTGGGAGGGTAGGGGATGATCAAGTCGTCTTCCCAGCTTTGATAGGGGTTTGAAGCACAAGCATGATTGTGCGAGTGTAGGAGATCTGACGAGGTGGGATCAAGCGTAGCTGGGAGGAGGGTAGATTTCCCTCTGGTGAGGTGTTGAGAAGAAGGAGAGGGGAAATGGCTGCAGGGGAGGGTTGAAAAGCCCGGAGAACCTGTTCGCGAGAGTCTACTTTGCGTTAGTCGCATGCTCGCCTTCCCGAACTTTCTGCTCGGGAAAGGGTCCAGAGCTTGTCTGATGTCCTTCTCACGAGGAGTTGATTTACGATATTGCGTGCATGTCATTGTGATTTGCCGCTGAGAGACCGGAAGAACTCGTTATAAGCGTTCTCAATGTCGAACAGCATCTTACGTTAGCGATTTACTTTTACATCGGAACTCACCTGTCGTGATTGCTCCTCGGTGACTTCGTCGCTCGCCTTCATAGCGTTGAGCGTGATCAACCTGGCGTATAACTTCAGCGGGATATGATAGGCCACGACGCACCAATGTAAGATCTTCCCCCGACCTTCCCACTCTTGACTCCCCTTGAATCGAGAGTACCCGCTCATCAACTCGGTGAGGAAAGGGTGCAGCTGATCCTTCGCTCGGAGGTTGAGCTTGAGTGCGTCCATGAAGGTGATGAAGGACTGGTTGAGTCAGTCCCGTCTCCTGAGCTTATACCTTCTGCCCACCTGTGTCGTCTCCGCCACCCATTTCCCAGTCTCCGCTCCACCATCGGTCGCCTCGGCTGAATGCTCGACTGTAGCTGGGACACCTACGGTCAATCGGTGCAGTGCAGCGGGATGATCCATCTGCAGTGACTCATCAACCATGTGTGGAGATATGTGGAGAAAAGCTAGACCCACCTTGAACCGCTTCATGAACGGTTCAACACCCCCGATCTCATCCCCGACAAGCTTCATCAAGCTCTTGTATTGTGCCAGAAGCTTGATACATGCCGGTGCATACCTACGTAATCAGCTGCTTGATTATGGACACATTACTGCAACGTACTCCTTGCCTGTGACGCTATCTCGGACGTATGCCCGCTCAAGATATTCGAGACTGACGATGATACTGTACAACGTCGCCAAGTTCTCGGTACGTTCTCGCTCGGCGTTGGTCGTATACAGCCGGACCTCTTCATCGAGATTCATCGTAGCATCAGGCGAGAGCCCGGGCAACGACGAAACACCCGGGTCGGCAAGACCCGCTTATGAGGTAGTTGTGGGTGTGAGTTGAGAAGTCAGGTATGGATACAGAACGACATAAGATGGCTTCGGAATGGACAAACCCCGGACCGGAACATGCCATAACCACGAAGCTTCGATTTCATCTTCGTCCTTGATGCCGTACCTATCCGCTACAATTCCTTTCAACTCGACAGACTCTCGCTGCAGACGCGACACACCCGTTTCGAACGATAGGGATCTCCCACATACTATAGGAAGGCGGATGATAGCCCCTTTGGATTGTAACCATTTCCATCCCATCCTACTCCTCTCGCCATCACGAAGACATCCACCTAGTTAAGCTTTGGCTGGGCACAAAGCGATGAGCAGCGATGCGGTTCCGTCGCTTTGTGAGCCTGGGCTCATGGACATGCTAAGGCAGAGCTGATCGCAACCACAGCAGCACGCTCAAGACCAGCTCCATCTGTTGACTTCGCTGCCGGCGTTATAGCGGGTTCGTCAACCTCCATGTCGCTCTGTCAGGGCGAGTTGGTATTGATGAGGGGAGTCAGGAGCTGCTGGATTGCTCGTGGGCCAACCTTTTGACGTCGTTAAAGTACGATATCAGACGCCACAATTCGCTGGACGATATGCGTCGACATATGGAGCGCTGGGTGGGTTGTGTGAGCTTGCAAAATGTACAGGCTGATTTGGGAAGGCGCTATCGTTAAAGAGG
>JAABUH010003171.1_pt1 | contig 14537 bp, 9 predicted proteins | sample 5559121 | NCBI WGS metagenome assembly JAABUH01 (sample SAMN10711871, study PRJNA513364) | rock metagenome | isolation source: Antarctica rocks | place: Antarctica: Victoria Land, Battleship Promontory nord | collected 2015-12-28
GCGGCGCTGCTGCCCGGCCTCCTTGACACGCATGTGCACCTGAACGAGCCGGGACGGGCGGATTGGGAGGGATTCGGAACGGGAACGCGGGCGGCTGCAGCGGGGGGAGTTACAACGCTGGTGGATATGCCGCTGAACTGCCTGCCGGAGACGACGACCGTCGATGCGCTCGATCGGAAGCGGGAGGCGGCAGAGGGCAAGTGCTGGGTTGACTGGGCGAGTTGGGGCGGCGTGGTGGCGGAGAATGCCGGGCATTTGGGTGGATTGGCGAAGGCGGGTGTGCCGGGATTCAAGTGCTTTCTGATCTACCCGGGGTGCGACGGGTTGACGATGGTGGACGAACGGCAGCTTGAGGCTGCCCTGCCCGAGGTGGCGGCGACGGGGCTGCCGCTGCTGGTGCATGCGGAGCTTGCGGGACCGATTGAGCGAGCGACGGCGGGTCTGCGCGACGCGGACTGGCGGAGGTACGAGACGTACCTGGCATCGCGGCCGGACGAGGCGGAGTTGCTGGCGATACGGCTGCTGCTGCGGTTGTGCGGTCAGTATCATTTCCAGTTACATATTGTTCACCTATCGACGGCGCTGGCGCTTCCGGAGCTGAGGGCGGCGAAGGCAGAGGGGCTCCCGGTGACGGTGGAGACGTGCCCGCACTACCTGCGGTTTGCCGCGGAAGAGATCGCGGAGGGGTCGACGTTGCTGAAGTGTGCTCCACCGATACGCGGGCGGGAGAACCGGGAGGCGTTGTGGGGAGGTCTGCGCGATGGTGTGATCGACATGGTGGTGACGGATCATTCGCCGTGTCCGCCAGAGATGAAGCGGGCGGAGACGGGGCGGTTCGACCTGGCGTGGGGCGGGGTGGCGAGTCTGTCTATTGCGCTGCCGGTGATGTGGACGGAGTGCCAGCGGCGCGGCTTTGGGCTGGAGGATGTGGCGCGATGGATGAGTTCGGCGCCGGCGGCGCTTGCGGGGATGAGTGGGCGGGCGGGAGCGTTGAAGGCTGGGCGGGAGGCGAACTTCCTCGTCTTCGACACGGAGGTGGAGCAGACGGTGGATGCGGGGCAGCTGCATACGCGGCACGCGATCAGTCCGTATGTCGGAGAGCGGGTGCGCGGCCGGGTCGTGGCGACGTATCTGCGGGGAGAGGCGGTGTGGAGCGACGGCGGGTTCGCGGCGACGGCGCATGGGCGCGAGATCAGGGTATGATCGGCCGAACGATGAGCGCTGTCCTGGAGCGATGGAATGGACTTGATCCGGAGGCTGCGGCGGCGGAGGTGCTTCCCTGCTGCGGGTCGCGGGCGTGGGCCCGGAATTTGACGGCTCGGCGACCGCTGCTGGAAGAGGCTGAGGTTGTGGCGGCGAGCGATGCCGTGTGGTGGGGTTTAACGGAGCGAGACTGGAATGAGGCGTTCGCGAGCCATCCGCGGATCGGGGAGGCGGAGGTGGTGGGCGTGACGACAGCCAGGTCTCTTGCATGGAGCGGTCAGGAACAAAGTGAGGTTGCAAAAGAGGAGGGCCGTGTCGCGCGAGGGCTCTACGAGGGTAACCGCGCGTACGAAGCAAGGTTCGGGAGAACGTTTATCGTGTTCGCGAGCGGGAAGAGTGGACAGGAGATCCTGGGCATTCAGAATGCGAGCATGAAAAATGATGTGCAGACAGAGGTGCACGAGGCCGCAGAGCAGCAGCGGCTGATCACGCGGCTACGGCTGCGGCGATGGATGGAGGCGGAGTAGGTATGGGCATCTCGACCCATGTTTTGGATACGTCGCTGGGGTCGCCGGCCGTGCATGTGGCGGTGTCGCTCTCGCGGAGAGCGGGTGCGGCCTGGGAGGAGATTGGGAGCGGCGCGACCGATCAGGATGGGCGGTGCCGGGAGCTTTACCAAAGCGCGGAGATGCAGGCGGGTGTGTACCGGGTGCGCTTCGAGACGGCGGAGTATTTTGCGAGGGTGGGAGTTCGGGGGCTCTATCCATTTGTGGAGATTGCGTTTGAGGTGTTGGCCGGGGAGCGGCACTACCATGTGCCTCTGCTGCTGACGGCGAACGGGTATACGACGTACAGGGGAAGCTGACGGAATGGTCGAGCTGGCGGAGAATCGTTACGGCAAAACGCGCGTGCGGCTGATGAAGGTGACACGCAAGGATGGCGTGCGCGAGGTGTACGACTGGACGGTGGAGGTGCTGCTGCGGGGGGAGTTTACGGCGGCGCACGTGGAGGGGGATAACCGGCGGATTCTGCCGACGGACACGATGAAGAACATGGTGTACTCGATCGCTCGCAGGAGCTCGGAGACGACGATGGAAGGGTACGCAAAGGAGCTCACGGCAGTGTTGCTGGAGCGGAATACGCCTGTGGACTCGGCGACGGTGGGGGTGCGGAGCGCGTTGTGGAAGCGGCTGACGATCGACGGCGGGCCGGACCCGGTGAACTTCATGCGGGGCAGCGGGGAGCAGCAGACGGCGGAGGTGGAGCGATGGAGGGATGGACGGGTTCGAGTGACCTCCGGCCTGGAGGACATGGTGCTGCTGAAGACCGCCGGATCGAGCTTCGAGGGATTTATCCAGGACGAATGGACGACCTTGAAGGAGACGGGTGACCGGCTGCTGGGGACGGCAGTGCGATCCAGCTGGGCCTATGTAACCGAAATGGTTGCGTATGACGAGGCGCGACGGGAGATACGGGAGACGATGCTGCGGACCTTTGCGCGACACAGGAGCCGGTCGGTGCAGCAGACCTTGTACGCGATGGCGGAGGCGGCGCTGGGGTGCTGCGGGGAGATCGACGAAATCGAGGTGGTGATGCCGAACAAGCATTGCCTGCTGGTGGACCTGTCGCGATTCGGGCAGGACAATCCCAATGAGATCTTTGTGCCGACGGATGAGCCGCATGGGTACATTGAGGCGCGTGTGCGGCGGCGCCCATGATGGGCGAGGACTTGCGAGCCGCGGCCGAGAGGGCCATCGCCCGGTGCCGGGAGATCTCGGCTTACACGGAGGTGGCGGGCGAGACGACACGGCCGTTTCTGTGCGAGTCGGCTCGTGAGGTGCAGGCGCTGCTGCAGGGCTGGATGGAACGGGCGGGGATGTCGGTTCGACTGGATGCGGCCGGAAATGTTCGCGGAGTCTATGCGGGAACGGGCGAGAGAGGGGCGCGGCTGCTGATCGGATCGCATCTGGATACGGTGCCGAATGCAGGGGCGTTTGACGGCATTCTCGGGGTGGTTCTGGGCGTGGCTGCGGTGGAGGAGTTGCGGGGAGAGAGGCTGCCGATTGCGATCGAGGTGATCGGGTTTTCGGAGGAGGAGGGGGTTCGATTTTCGCGGCCGTTCCTGGGAAGCATGGCTCTGACCGGAAGGTTGGACGAGCAGATATTGGAACTGCGGGATGGAGACGGTGTGAGTGTGAGGGAGGCGTTGGGAGGCTTTGGGCTGGAGCCTTCAGGGCTGGGCGCGGCAGTGGCGGATGCGGACGCGATGGGATTTCTGGAGGTGCATATCGAGCAGGGGCCGGTGCTGGAGAGCGCTGGTCGAGGGCTGGGTGTGGTCGAGGCGATCGCCGGGCAGACGCGGTTGCTGATGACGTTTACCGGGCGGTCGAACCATGCGGGAACGACGCCGATGGCGCTGCGGCAAGACCCGGTGGGGGCCGCGGCGGAGTGGATGGTGGAGGTGGAGGCGAGGGCTCGAAGAACGCCTGGACTGGTGGCAACGGTGGGACGCCTGGAGGCGAGACCTGGAGCAGCCAATGTGATCGCGGGTGAGGTAACGGCGTCGCTTGACGTGCGGCATGCGGAGGATGAGGTGCGGGCGGAGGCGGTTGGGTCGCTGATGGATTTTGCACGTGGCGCGGGATCGCGGCGCGGGGTTGCGATGACGGCGGTGACGACGATGGAGCAGGCGGCGGCGCCCATGTCGCCGGGGATGGTCGAGGCGCTTGAGAGGGCGGCAGCGCGGGCGGGCCATGATGCAATGGTATTGGCGGAGCGGATGCCGGCGGCGATGCTGTTTGTGCGGTCGCCGGGAGGTGTGAGTCATCATCCGGAGGAACGAGTGCTGGTCGAGGATGTCGAAGCGGCGATCGAAACCGTGATGGAGTTTTTGACCTCGCTGCGGGATGAGGGGACGGAACGGGCGATGACGATCCATAGGCTGGGAGCTACACGTGCATAAGCTGGGCCACACACGAAGCGCGCATCGGCGCGACTACCTGCTACAGACGCCGGACAGCTTTATCCGGATTCCGCTGCCCTGTCTGACCAAGGCTATGGCGATCGTCCATACGGGGAGTGCGGCGGGCGCGGCGTTTACGGAATTCACAGTTGAGCTCGAGGCAGGTGGAGTGCTGTCGAGTGCGGGCTTGCAGCGGTTCGTCTACGTGCTGGAAGGCGAGTTGACGCTTGGGGCCTCGAACGAGGAACGCCGGATGGAGCCGGGCTCGTTCGCGTATGTGCCGGCGTCCGTGACGCACAGGTTTGTGGCGGAATCGGAGGCGCGGGCGGTGGTGATCGAGCGCCGGGCCAGGCCGGGTGACGCTGCGTCCCAGCCGCATGACGGAGCGCCCAGGTCGCGGGGACTGCGCTGACCGTGGGCCGGGAAGAGGACTGCGCGCCCGCGCCGCTGATGGGGGATGACGACGTGCGGGTGCGGAGCCTGATGCCGGAGGGTGTCGCATACGACTTCGCGGTGAACACGATGACCTACCAGCCGGGGGCGTCGCTGAGCATGGTGGAGGTGCATGTGATGGAGCATGGGCTGCTGATGCTCGCGGGCGGGGGTATATATCGGCTCGGGGACGAGTGGTATCCGGTGCAGGCGGGGGATTTTATCTGGATGGCGCCGTTCTGCCCGCAGTGGTTCGGAGCGATCGGCAAGCAGCCGGCGAAGTACCTGATCTACAAAGATTGGAATCAGCATCCACTGCCGTGAGATGAGGCGAAGGAGAGAGCGTGAGGGACGAGTTTTCAATCGACGGTGAACGATTGATGCGCGAACTGTTCGAACTGGCGGCGATGACGGATGCGGAGCCGGCGGCGCATGGAACGGCGGTTACGCGCATCGTGTTCAGCGAACGGGACCTGGAGGCGCGAGCCTGGCTGAAGGCCTTGGCGGCGGCGGAAGGGTTGGCCGTGCGTGAGGACGCGGTGGGCAACACTTTTGTGCGTTTGGAGGGGATGGCGCCGGAGCTGGCGGCGGTGGCAACCGGGTCGCACACGGATGCGATTCCCGATGCCGGGATGTATGACGGCACGGTGGGCGTGCTGGGCGGACTGGAGGCGATGCGGGCTCTGAAGCGATCGGGGGTGCGGCTGCGGCGATCGGTCGAGCTGGTGGTGTTCACCTCGGAGGAGCCGACGCAGTTTGGGATTGGATGCTTGGGAAGCCGGCTAATGAGCGGCGTGCTGGATCCGGCGGAGGCTGACAGGCTTTGCGATCGCGATGGAGCGACGCTTGCCGAGGTGCGGAAGCGTGCGGGCTTCGGGGGCGAACTCGCGCCGGTGCGGCTGGCTGAGGGCCACTATGCAGGATGGGTGGAGCTGCACATCGAGCAGGGTCCGCTGCTGGAGCGGAAGGCCACGGAGGGAGGCGGCGCGAGCATCGGGATCGTGACGGAGATCGCGGCGCCGGCGGGGTACCGGTTCACGGTAGAGGGGCTGGGAGGACATGCGGGCGCGCTGCTGATGCCGGATCGCCGCGATGCGCTATGCGCGGCGGCGGAGGTGATCCTGGCGGTGGAGCGGTGCGCGCTGGCGACCGGGTCTGTCGATACCGTAGCGACGGTGGGGACGTGCGGAGTTTATCCGGGCGCGGTGAACAGCGTGCCCAGCCGGGTGATGCTGGAGCTGGACATCCGGGACACCGATCCGGAGCGACGCGAAGGTGTGATGCGTGACCTGCGAGGTAGGAACGCTGAGATTGCCGGGAGACGCGGGGTGCGGATCGGCGAGGAGATGGTGAACGCGGATCTGCCGGCGAGGAGTTCGGAGGAGATGGTGGCGGTGATCGAGGAGGCGTGCGCGGAGCTTGGGATCGCGTCCAGCCGGATGGTGAGCCGGGCATATCACGATTCACTTTTCATGGCGCGGATCGCTCCGATCGCGATGATTTTTATTGCGTGCCGGGGCGGAGTGAGCCATCGTCCGGATGAGTTCGCGGAGGCTGGAGACATCCTGCGCGGGGTGCGGGTGCTGACGGCAACGCTGGCTCGGTTAGCATCACGATAGGGGACCGCGGGGTCACGTCAAGGCATGGCGATCGAAGCGATCAATCCGGCGAACGGAAAGCTGCTGCAGCGGTTTGAGGCGCTGAGCGAAGCACAGGCACGGGAGCGGATCACGCTGGCGGCGGAGGCGTTCCTGAGCTACCGGATGGTGCCGGTCGAGCACCGCGCGCTGTGGATGCGGAAGCTGGCGACGCTGCTGGAGGGCGAGACGGAGGAGCTCGCGACAACGATCACGAGCGAGATGGGAAAGCCGATCGAGAGCGCGCGCCAGGAGGTGCTGAAGTGCGCGACGGTGTGCCGCTTTTACGCGGAGAATGCGGCGCGTATGCTAGCGCCGGAGCCGGTGCAGACCGAGGCGAGCAGCAGCTATGTACGCTGGGATCCGCTGGGGATTGTGCTGGCCGTGATGCCGTGGAACTTCCCGTTCTGGCAGGTCTTCCGATTTCTTGCGCCGGCGTTGATGGCGGGCAATGTCGGCTTGTTGAAGCATGCCCCCAATGTGCCGCAGTGCGCGATGGCGATCGAACGACTGACGCGGCGGGCCGGGTTTCCGCGAGGGAGCTTCCAGGCGCTGCTGCTGGAGGCCCAGCAGGTGGAGATGGTGCTGGGCGACGACCGGGTCGCGGCGGTGACGGTGACAGGAAGCGAGGCGGCGGGACGGGCGATCGGCGCGCAGGCGGGGTGGCTGATCAAGAAATCGGTGCTTGAGCTGGGGGGCAGCGATCCGTTCATCGTGATGCCGTCGGCTGATCTCCCTGCCGCGGTTGAGACGGCGGTGCGGGCGCGCTCGATCAACAGCGGGCAATCGTGCATTGCGGCCAAGCGCTTCCTGGTTGCGGAGGAGATTTACGGCGAGTTTGAGGCTCGGTTTGTCGCGGGGATGGCGGCGTTAGCAGTGGGCGACCCGATGCGGCCGGAGACGAGGATTGGACCGCTGGCGACGCGGCGTGCCCTGGAGGGGCTGGAGGCGCAGGTTGCGGCGGCGCGCAAGGATGGGGCGCGGGTGCTTACGGGGGGCGAGCGGATAGCGGGGGAGGGCTTTTTTTACCCGCCGACGGTGCTGGTGGGCGTTTCGCGGAGCTCGGCCGTGTACCGGGAAGAGCTGTTCGGACCGGTAGCGATGCTGTTTCATGTCAGGGATCTCGACGAGGCGATCCGGGTGGCGAACGATACGCCGTTTGGCCTGGCTGCTTCGGCCTGGACGCGCGACCCGGCGGAGCAGCAGCGGTTGGTGGCGGAGCTGGAGTGCGGGTCGGTGTTCTTAAACGCGATGGTCGCGAGCGATCCGCGGCTGCCGTTTGGCGGCATCAAGCGTTCCGGGTATGGACGCGAGCTTTCGGCAGCGGGGATGCGCGAGTTTATGAATGCGAAGACGGTGGTGGCCGGGGCGCCGACGCCGGTCGTGCCTAGAAGGTGAAGCTGGCCTGCAGGATAATCTGACGGACAGCCGCGCCGTTGCTGAAGGGGCCGCCGGCGAGGGTGGTGAACTGGCCGAAGCGGGGCGAGGTCAGGGTGCTGGTGGGCGTGCCGTAGTTGACGTTGTTGAAGAGGTTGTTGGAAAGGGCGCCGAGGTTGAGGTTGTAGCGATGGCCGGTGTTGATGCCGCCAAAGCCTCCCCGACCACCGGGGCCGCCGCCGCCAGGTCCACCGTGACCGCCGCCGGGGCCGCCCCGGCCGGGACCGCCTGGACCGCCCGCCTGGCCGCCTTTTGCGGCTTCGGTTTTGGGACCGAAGCCGATGGTCTTGCTGAGGCGGAGGTTGAAGGAGACGTTTGCCGGGCCGGTACAGTAGTTGATGGGAACGGCAGTGAGCGAGCCGGTCTGGACAGCGCTGAAGTCGGCGGACCGGAAGCAGCTGCCGCGGTCGCCGTTGGCGAAGTATGGGCGGTCGTTGTAGATGCTGTCGCCGTTAAAGTCGATGCCGGCGGTCGCGTTATAGGGTGTTCCGGACTGGGCCAGAAGGAAGGGGGCGAAGCTGATGTTGTAGGGGAGGGTCCAGCTGCCGCCGACGATGCCGAAGCTGGTATGGGCGAAGCCGGCGCGCCCGTAGTCGGCGTGGGTATCGATCGAGGTGGTGACGCCGATGTTGATGGGTGTGGTGGGAAAGAAGCCGGAGCCCGAGGTATTTGCGTGGGCTAAGTTGAGGGAGTAGAAGCCGAAGAGCGAGACCGTGCGCATGCGGAGGTTGCCGTTGACGAGGAGCTGGTGCTCGCGGAAGACGCCGCCGGACTGGAACTGGTAGTTGTAGGCGGTGGGGTCGAAGTAGACCCGGCTGAGGTACTGGTGGACGCCGTGCGCGTTGAGGTAGTTGACGGAGATGGAGGCGGCGCGCCCGATTTGCTGGTCGACCCCGATGGCTGACTGCAGGATGTAGGCGGAGCGCAGATGCTGCCCGAGGCTGTAGGTCGCTCCGTGGTTGGTGCTAATGGTTTCGCAGCCGCTGATCGAGGAGGGCTGGCAGGCGGCGCCGGGATTCCTGAAGGTGGAGCCGATCTGGTTGATGCCGTTCTGCTGGTAGGTGGTGAGCACGTCGGGGAGGCCGAAGCGGTCGTAGAAAAGACCGTAGCCGCCACGGATCACGGTCGAGGTCTGCCCATTTTTGCGGGGGATGCCGTAGGCGAATGAGACGCGCGGGGCGAGGTCGTGCCCGCTGCTGATTTGGTTTTGCGTTTCAAAGCGCAGACCGTAGCTGAGGGTCAGGTTGGGCTTCACCTTCCAATCGTCTTCGGCGTAGAGGCCGACGTCGGTGAGGCGGGCGCTAACGGTCGGCTGGTTGATCTTCGCCTGCGTGAACTGGCTGGGCAAACCGCACTGAAAGGAGGAGATGTAATTGGAACTACTGGCGTTGGCACGATCGCACGGCCTGGTGACGTTGGGGGCGCAGGTGGACGGACGCTTGATGCTGGGGTTTGCATCGGTGCATGGGTCGAGAAGATAGGAGTAGGTGAAGGTGCCGTTCGAGTGCGCGTTCGAGGTAAGGGTCTCGCTGGTGGAGCGAAGGCGGCCGCCAAGGCGGACGAAGTTCTTCGCCAGTTGGATGGAGGTGTAGTTTTGCAGCTCGATGTGGGATCCGGTGGTGCGGGAGGTGCCGTTGCTGGAGCCTCCGGCCGTGAAGATGCCCTGAACCGAGAGGGTTGGCGCGTTGCTGAGCGCGGTCTGGGAGGAGGTGTTGTGTCCGTACTCGAAGCGCGTCTCATTCACGATGTTGCTCTTAACCAGCTGCGTATCACTGATCTGGATCTCCTTTTCGCTGCTCTCGTTGTTGTATCCCGCCGAGGGCAGACCGGTGTTGCCAACGCCATTGTTCAGGGTTCCATTGACGTAGTACTGAAAGCGAGCGGTGAGGGTGTTCTTTTCTCCGAGCGCGAGATCGACCCGCGGGCTGATGTCGCTGCGCGTCTGCGGATTGAAGACGGCGCGCGCGGTCTCCGGATAGGAGGGGAAGTAGGTGCAGGTGAGGTCGCCGGGGGCGCAGGGTGTGGTGGACGTAGCCGAGGTGGCGTAGAAGCCGCTGGGGTTGACGATCGCATTGTTCTGGATGTCGCGGTGCGATCCGCCGACGTTGAACGAGGAGAAGCGGTTGATGGGGCCGCTGATGCTGCCGAGGGTGAACAGGCGGTGGTAGTCGGGCTGGCGGTTGGCGGAGCCGAGAAACGGATTGGAGGTGTTGAAGGCGCGAAGGCCGCCCTGGACATTGATGTTGCCGTGAAACTTGTCGGTCCCTGGCTTGGTGAAGACCTCGACGCGGCCGTAGCCGAGCTTGTCGTACTGGGCGGAGAAGGGGTTCTGGTTGATGCGGATCTCGCGGATGGAGGACTTCGGCGGCAGCTGCCCGCCGGTGAAGCCGTCCACGTAAATCTGTCCGCCGTTCGGTCCGGCTGCCGGTCCGGCGAGTGCGGAAAGCTCGGACGAGAGCTCGTCGGGATCGTCCGAGAGCGCGTCGAGGTCCTTTCCCTTGATGGTGGTCGCGCTGGCGTTGCTGTCAGGATCGGTGCTGAGCTGGACGCTCTGGGCGTTGACCTGGACCTCCTGCGACTGCATCTCGATGTTCATTTTGGCATCGAGGTTGAGGCTCTGCCCGGAGTTGAGCCGGATGCCCTGTTTGATAAAGGTGGCAAAGCCGCTCATGGTGACGGTCATCGAGTAGGTACCCGCGGGAAGATTGCGGGCCGAATAGGCGCCATCGGGTTGCGAAGTGACGACGATGGCTCTCCCACCCGCGGGGGTGAAGGTCACCGTCGCCCCTGGAATGACGGCTCCATCGGGATCGGCGACGGTTCCGCGGACCGTGGCTCCAGCCGGCTGGGCGTGGGTTTTGAATGGGGCAGAGATAAAGAGGGTGAGTAACAGCCAAAGCTTCAAGCTTGCGCGAAAGGACATTCCTACTCCTGATTGGAAGGGGGTGCATTGATGCCGCGGAGGGCTACTGTGAGCCTCCACCATCGGGGGCGCCGGAACCGACGCTCCAGGGTGAGAGGGTCATCGCGGCCGAACCGCTGGGGGCCGCCGCGAGGATAGGTTCGACGCCAGCGAGCAGCGTGATGGCGGTGAGAGTGGACGCATCGGGCGAGGACTGTTCGGCGACGATCATGACGGCATCTCCGGTGTGGAGGTCGGCGAGTGTGACGGGGGGAAGCCGGGCGACCATCTGCGAGAGGTCTCGGCCGCCAGAGCGTCCCATGCCCTGGGGACGATCGACGCCGGGCGTCCCGCCACTGGAAGAGGGCGGACGGGGAGAGTCTGTCGGCGCCGCAGGAGCCCCGGCCGCAGGAGCCGGTGTGCTTGCTCTGGACGCACGTGCCGCGAGCGTGGCCGCTTGTTCGGGGGGGAGCCGATGCAGGGCGGAGTTCGAGGTCAGTTTGACGGTGATGTTGCGCTGGGTCATGAGGTCCTTCAGCGAGACGGAGTTGTTGGGAACGTCAACCGAAAGGATCGTGCCGGAGAGATTCTTGAAGGATCCGCTGACGATCTCTTCGGCAGCCAGGGAGGCGCCATCACCGGACTTCGCGCCGCGGGCGAGCATCTGGTCGCCGGTCCGGATCTGCGCCAGGGTTCCCGGCTTGGCGTCTTCAAACCGAACCGAACCATCGGCGTATCGGCGGAAGCTGGTAGCGGGGGTGGTGACGATTTGGAGCTTGCGCGCCCCCGAGGCGACGGTGAGTACACCGGAGCCGGCGTCGATCGAGGTCACGATGCCGCCGGTGCCTCGTTTCTGCCAATCCTGCTGCTCGGCCTCGTGCTTCTGGGCGATGTCCCCGGATTTCATGAGGATGACGCGGGCGGCGATGAAAGACCCTGCCGTGTCGCCGGGGGCGCCCGAGATGAGGACGCGATCCCCGACAGCGACGTCGGCGAGGGTTGCGGTCTCGGCGGTCTTGAGGTCGGTGCTGCCCGGCGCGAGCCGCTGGATGCGGGCCGTGGGCAAGAGGGCGACGGACTCCTGCTGCCCGGTGTCCGTCGTGATGGTGAGATTGCCGCCGTCGATGGACTTGACCGTACCTCGCTGAGGGGTGGCACGCGCTGGGGCCGGGGCCGATGCCTGGGCCGATGCCTGGGCAAGGAGGAGACCGGGGTGGGCAGCGGTCAGAGCGAGGCTCAGAGTGAGAGTGGCGAGGCGCGCTGTTTGCGTTTTGATCGACATGATGTGGCCTCTCCCTTTGTGCTTCTGATTTTGCCCCCAAGCAGCGATCTCCGGACGGTCCGGGGCTGGGCACCGCTGGTGCGAGTGGGGACACCTTTTTTGCCGCCGATCCCCTGGAGAGGAAGACGATCCGGGCGCAAGAAAGTTTCCTGTATGGTGAGATGCGGACCGGGGAGGCCGATGTCTCTCCGGTGTGGGAACTAGTGGCTGGGGAGCAGCTCCCGGACTGCCCGATCGAGTTGCGCGTCGGTTCCGGCGAGGGTCTCCCCCAGCGGGCGCTCCACCTCGACATCGACGGGTCGCGGATGCATCTCCATGTTTTGGCCGCGGAGATCCTGGATACGGGTGCTGGGGGTGCGGAGCGCCGAGCCATCGATGAGCTGCGCTCCGCCGGTGAAGATGATCCAGCCGGCGGTGGGTGTGCCGACTACCTTGCCAAGGGCGAGAGAGCGGTAACCCTCGGTGAAGTCCTCGGCATCCGAGAGGGAGGACTCGTTGGTGACGAGGACAGTGGGGAGGCCGAGAGCGCGCTGCCCGAGGCTCTGCCTGCTGGGGATGGGGAAGAGATCTCGCGGCGTCATCATCAGGTAGTTGCGGCGCGTGAAGACGTCGAGGACGTAACCGTTGACGTAGCCGCCATTGTTGTTGCGGAGATCGACGACGACGCCCTGCCTGGACTCGTTCTGCGCGTCGAGATCGAGGTAGAGCTGTTGCAGCGAGCCGTCGCTCATGTCGGCGATATGGACGTAGCCGAGCTTGCCGTTGCTGACCCTGTCGACAAAGGCGCGACGGTCGTTGACCCATTGCCGGTAGAGCAGGCCGACCGCGGTTGCGACTGAGACGGGGCGGACGACCGCGTCGCGGGTCTTGCCGTCGCGGCGGATTCCGAGCACGACGCGGTGTCCGACCTGATCCTGCAACAGGGCATCCAGGTTGGTGCGCTCGGCGATGGGCTCCCCGTTGACACTGACGAGTGTGTCTCCGGGACGAATGGTTCCCTCGATGGCCGCGGGGCCGAGCGCAATGACCTCGCGAACGACGAGGCCGCGTCCGGACTCGTAGGCTTCGCGATCGAAGCGGAGGCCCAGATTGCCGATGCGCGACGGAGGAGCGGCGCCGCGGCCCTGCGGCCGGCTGATGCCGGAGTGCGAGGCGTTGAGCTCGCCGATCATGAGGTTGATGTCGCGGCGAAGCTCGTCGGAGGTGCGGGTTCCAGCGATGTACGGGGCCCACTCGTCATGCAGGGCGCGCCAGTCGTGGCCGTTGAACTTCGCGTCGAAGAAGCGGCGGTTGAGGATGCCCCAGGCCTCCTCGAAGACGACATTCTTTTCGGCATCGAAGTCGACGTCCAGGGGAGCGGTGACGGCAATCGCCTTCGGCGTGCGGCTCTCGACGGCGATGGTGTGAACGACGCCGTTCTCGAGATAGACGACAGCTTTTGAATCCGGCGTGAAGGCGAAGTCGGAGCGGGAGCCGGGCGTGGAGGTGAGCTGGCGGGGGAAGGGCGGCTCCCGGGCGAGCTCCTCGAGAGAGTAGGTATAGAGGCTCTGCTGGTTGGCCGAACGCGCGGCGAAGAGCAGCAGTTTGCCGTCCGGGCTGATGATGGGCTCCTCCGAGCTGAGGCCGAGCGGCAGAAGGGTGAGCCGCTCGCTAATGCCTTCGAAGACGATCTTGACCGGATCGGGCTTTTTCTTGCCGGGCGCGGCTGGCTTCGCTGCCGGAGAGCTTGGGCCGGAGGCAGGCGCAGGTGTCTGCGAGTCGGTCCGGTCCGGGGAGACGGGGTCGGGGCTGGATGGATCAGGCTGGGAGGGATCGATGTGAGAAGGATTGGTGGAAGGAGCATCCGGAGTGCCGGGAGAGGGCGGGGAGGGAACGCCGGGAATTTTTGAAGGCCGGAAGAGCTCGCGGAACTCGTCTTCGCGATACTTCGGCACGTGCGGAAGGAGATCGACGCGGGCGATCTGAACCTGCTCGCTGCGCTGTGCGGTATCGAAGAGGAGATAGCTGCCGTCGGGCGACCAGGAGATCTTCGAGCCGGTCTCACCGTTGGCCAGAAAGGTGACCGGATGTGCCTCGCCGCCCGCAGCGGGGACGATGTTGATGTTGTTGAACGACCTTGGGTCGACGATGGTGAAGGCGATCCACTGCGAGTCGGGAGACCAGGCGAGCGCCGCGTCGCGCTCAAGCGCACCGGTCGCCACGAGCTTGTCGGATTTCGCTGTTTTCGGGGTCGGGAGAGTGATTATGTGGAGCTGCTTGCCGTCGCGAATGTAGGCGAGGCTGTTGCCATCGGGCGACCACTGGGGCGAGGTGTCCTCGGCCGCGGCTCCGGTCAGCGCGGTCTCTTTGCCGGTGATGAAGTCGTACTCGAAGATCTGCCGGTTGCCGGAGCGCTCCGAGGTGTAGGCGATGCGGAGAGAGTTCGGCGACCAGATGGGGCTGCCTTCGGCGGCGGCGGTGCGAGTGATGCGCTGGGCTTCGCCGCCATCCTTGGCCGAGGCGGCAAAGAGCTCACCGTGGGCGATGAGGGCGATCTTGTTTCCGTCCGGAGACAGGGCGAGCCGGCTGAAGTTGTTCTCGGTGACGTGCGTGATGCCGGGCGATGCAGGCAGGCCGCGCAGCTGGATGGGAACGAGTTCCGCCTTGCCCGTGGGCAGGTCCAGCTTCCAGATGCTGAAGTCT
>JAABUH010003173.1_pt1 | contig 14518 bp, 30 predicted proteins | sample 5559121 | NCBI WGS metagenome assembly JAABUH01 (sample SAMN10711871, study PRJNA513364) | rock metagenome | isolation source: Antarctica rocks | place: Antarctica: Victoria Land, Battleship Promontory nord | collected 2015-12-28
AGATGAACCACGTGAGATCAAGCTTACGACCGGAGAAACTAGTCATGTTGGAGATGCTGCTGGAGGGACGAGATGAGACGTGACAAAGAACATCGACCGAGTGGGTTCGCGCTAAAGTCGGAGTCCTCCCCGGCACCAGACGGTGAGTCATTTCTTCCAGGAACCATTTTAAAGTCAATTACTACTCCGAGTAGAAACTCATCATCTTGTTCGATCCCCCACCTTTGCCCTCAATTCCGTTCAAGTCGCCAGATATTCGAGGGATGATCCTACATCCTTGTCTCATCCCATCCATCTCGCGTCTGAATAGTACAGGCGACAAGACATCATGGTGAGTGCCTCCTTGGTATGAGTCCTTGTGTGCTGATCGCTCTCCCAGTCGAAACATCATCCTGGTGAGCTCGCTCTCGCCACAGTCCGCTTCGAATCTGCTGATCGAGCATTTTCAGATTTGCTCATGTGCCGTCGACAGCCTGGTATTGGTGAGTTCCCGCTTCATGTTTGCAGACAGCCTCGCTGATGAGACGTAGCCATAGGACGGATGTGCGAGAAGTGTGACGGCAAATGGTAAGTCCGAGCTTCCTCTGGATGCTCGCAATGTGCTGCTCTGGACGATGTGGTGGATCAGCTGGATGAAAGCTTACATGGATGATGCACAGTCCGATCTGCGACTCCTACGTCCGACCCATGACCCTCGTCCGGATCTGCGACGAATGCTCCTGTACGTCTTCCTTTCCCTCTTCTCTGTCCCTTGAGCTGACGGAAACAGTCGGAACTTCCGCTGGGAAATGTATCATCTGCTCATCACCCGGTATGTCCACCTCTCCTTTACGTGGCTGAGCTGTACTGATGAGTCTAGCTATCTCCGACGCGTACTATTGCACGGAATGTACCAGGTTGGAGAAGGATCGTGATGGATGTCCGCGGATTATCAACGTGGGTCGTCCTTGTCCACAGCGAACGGCAATTTTCAGAGGTGCTGATGAAATGTAGATGGGCGCGAGTCGGGTTGACGCTTTCTATGAGCGGAAGAAGCTTGGGTGAGTGACTCTGAGTATGCGCAGCGATTTGTACTGATGAGGGGCCAGGCTGGAGAAGGGAGGAGGCTTCAAGCGGGGATAGCACGAGCTCTGTCGAAAAACGAGCTCCATCGAAAAGCTGCCTCAAGATTGGCAGAACGATTGATGCACGTATGCATATCTAGTCACATCAGTGCCGCTTCCTTCACGGAGCTAGTAGCCTGCAGGGCCGATCAAACCAGGTGCACGGTCGAGGATTCGGAACGACGATCTTGTGATTCACGGGGCTGTCATGCGTTGCTTGCGGATCCTTTGACTGGTCAATCTGCAGGACGCCGATGATGCGAATGGCAGTACACAAGATGCATCTCCCCCTTCCGCCCCCCGGCAACCAAGATTAGGACGTGGTAGTAGATGGATAAGATCTATCTGTATTCCCGGTATCAATCCTCCAGATATCGTACTCCGCCTTTGAGGTATCGCAACTACACATCGTTCATCAGCTCATATCCCAAACCACTCTAGGTCACTATCTGCCTGGCGAAAGACACGCACGAAAAACTGCTTGAAATCATCTAGGACAAACGGTACGATCACCGCCCCGACGAAATCCGCAGCGCGAGTGATCCTCGCCTCGATCTGCCGATATGCCTGTTCAGGTAAAGCATGGTAGGCGGGTGTACAAGGACCGGTTAAGCAGTGCAGGTGCTCATCTAGTCTGGATATTAGCAGGCTTTCAATAGACAAAGTGAATCACATACCGATAATCTGGGCATGCGCACACAGGCTTGAGAGGAGATCGACGTATCTGTCCGGCGAGTCGAGGATCTTCCCGTTCGTCATCTTGTCCATCGTCTTGGATATTCTCGAACCCCAAGACTTCGTGCTCTACGCATACCCCACCTGATCAGCTGCCATCTAAGCCTGATCGAAACTTGCTCACCCCCGTTTTTTTCCCCTTCCACCCGCCCACGCTGACTCCACCTTTCATCAACGCCTTGTACCCCTGATCCATCTCCTCGTCCAGCCCATCCAACGCCCCGCAAAACTCCTCCGCAATCACCGTGACCCGCTTCCCAGCGGTTCCAAGAGCCAAACCCGGTCTCGCGCCATACCGCCCATCTTTCGGTCCGTCAAATAGCCCAGATCCGGTCTTTCTGATGATCTCAAAATGGAGCAGTAAAGCTTCGATACACCGGACTTTGACGTCCTGAGCTGTGATTTTTGGCGGAGCAAGGGCTTTCGACGACGCCTTTGCCCGATTTGAGGGTTTCCACACTGGTGACGAAATATGGATCGCGCCAGTGAGATAGGATCCGGACGACTCGGGGTCCATTGATGAGTGAAGGATTCGGAGGAGGTGGAAGGGACGGTGAATGATGTCACTGGGTTGCGCTTCGGGCAATGGGGAGATGAGGGATCCAGCGGCAGATGCGGTGGTGTTGGGTAAAGGTGGGAGTGAGCGAGATGTGGAAGGGGTGGACCGAGTGGAGATGCCAGAAAGCGGGGCGAGACTGCCTTTATCCGTATTGATCCGAAGTCCGTGATTTGGCTGAGAAGAGATCGATGCTGATTTGTCCACGCTAGAAAGGGTTGAAGACGGAACATCGAGATCCGACTGACTCGACTGACGCCTGAGCTGCGGTAATCGAGTCTCTGGCTGTGATCTGGTGCGAGCTCTCGCTTCGAACACCTCGGACGGAAGAACAGGAGATGGATTCGTGGACGATGCGGACCGCTGAGATATACCGGGAAATGGAATGGAACTCGCAGGTAGACCATCGATGATCGCTTGGACAGCAGCGGCTCTGGAGATCGGAGCCATAGGATCATCAAGATTGCGAGAATGCTGTCTATGATGAGAGGACGCCTGCATGTTCGCGGCGCCGAACGAGCCTGGATCTCGGTTGAGGGGTACAGACATACTGCTAAGACTACCTTTTCGCGCTCGGATCACTTGCAGTCCTGTGATGTCGATACCTGATGCCGAGTGCGGAACCAGTGGGAGAGGTCGGTTTCCGCCCGGATAGGCATAGGCGAAGGAGCCGGACCCAGGGCGACCGGGTCCGTCGAGGAGCTCCTCTGCCGCAGCTGGAAGACTCGCACTCAATGGCGTAGTAGCCAGCTCCTCCATACCCTCTTCTGGCTCATCGACAATGTTCAGCTCCGTATCCAGTCCCAGGGAAGGTCCAGACGGTCGACGGGGCGCTATCGGAGAGTTTCCGGTATCTCGACTGCCCTGTCGCGATGGCGAGCTGTGGAGAGGGGATTGCAATATCGGCGGGGAAGCAGGCAGGCCGAATCCGAGTGATTGACGTCTTATAGGAGGGATGATGGGAGATCCCGGCGAAAAGGAAGAAAGGCTAGATGCAGCATCGTCCGATGCTGGTAGCTTCGACCAGGATGTCCTCGATCGCGTGTCAGCGATAACACCGTTTTGGGCAGTACCGCTGTGCCAAGAACTTCTGGGTCTTTCTCCGAAGATGTCTGGTGAAGGGAGGAGATTGGGATTACGAGGGTATGAGCCGGGCGGTCGACCTGGACTGCCGTTGATCAAGGGTCGAGGCGGACTGGCAGCCGAGCTATCGAATGATTGGTCCGCTTGGTTTAGCATGAGATCGCCTATTCCCATGATACCGAAATTGTCCAGCGAAGCGCGAGGTGTAGGTTCTTCAGATCTGAGTTCTGACACATGCGGTCTCGGCGTGCGGCCTGGAACCAGAGTGGACGTGGAGATGGAGGGATGTTCAGTGGTGATCGACGAGGAGGGAAGTAGGTCGTTGGTATCATAGGTCGAGAGCAGCTGTATACGTGACACATACGCGTCGCGCTGTATCATTTCAGCGCTTCTCCGCGATGTCAGAATCGAGAGACTAACGATTCCACGTAGGGTCCGTCCTTCTTCGTCGGCCTTCCCGACAGTGCTCCGTCTTCGCTTCGTCTCATCCAGATTAGGCTCCACTCCAACCCGCTCCATCACTTTCTTCAGCCTCGCGACCGCTTCTCGGTACGCCGCGAGTGCACCTAATACGTCATTGTTCTTATCCATCTCGACAGCTCGTTGCGCAAGATCCAGAGCGGTCTGCAGTAATTGGCGCGAGGGTGTCCGAGGTGCTCGTGATCGCGAGCCAGTTCCAGGGGAAGAGCGTAACTCAATAGGAGCATCGAGGACAGAGACCCCAGCTGCAGGCGTGACCTGAGCCGGAGTGAAGAGGGACGAAGAACGTGGTGAGATGGTGGGCCCGGATGGATTAGGCGAGGCAGGTGGGGAGGCGGAGGCGTAGAAGCGATTCGAATGGCGAGAGGACGAGGCGGAGGCATTCCAGGAGTGATTAGGGGTGGAAGGGGAAGGTTGATTAGGTGGAGCTGATTGGGTGGGTAAAGGTGGTAATCCTTCGTCAGGTGGAGGATGAGGAGGTGGTGTGGAGGCTCGAGCTGATCCAGCTTTTCGAAAGGCACCGACCGCGCTCAGCCGTCCTGCTGCACGGGAGAGCGCTGCTGACCGGGAAGACGAAGCTTCTTGAATCGCGTACGGATGATTGCTCGTCGGGGGTAATGGAGGTGGATCAGACGCTGTCCTGACCATCAGCACATGGTTCACACTCGACAGATTGTGACGCACGCGGTGGTCCAGGCGGTGGAGGGGGACTCAACCCCAACTTCGAGCCGATCATCCTCGACCTCCTCACGCCATTCCTACCCTTCTCCTCCTCCTCCTCCTCCTCCTCCTCCTCCTCCTCCTCCTCCTCCTCCTCCTCCTCCTCCTCTCCCCACCTCGCCACGACCCCAAGAAACCCATCGCCTTCATGCGACGCCGACGGAGCCGAAGATGCAGACGTGCCTGTTCGGTGAGAAAAAGACGAGGGATGTTGGGAGGACGACGCGGATGATGGGCCTGATACTATACTTAGCAGCTGTTCTAGATTCCGTGTGGGAGGCAATATTCACCCGCAGAAGACGGCGATCCTCTCATTTCCTCTTGAAATTCCTCCCGGTATCTAGGACCGCCAATTGTCGTCCTTCTATTGCCGGATGAGGCGGATCGACGATCATACACCACGTCGCCCATGGTCATAGCGTCAACAGCAGCTCCGCTGTTTCAGGGCTGGCGGATCCGGTCCGCCAGTCCGGAGTCGGAATCGCCTAATCCTCGTGTGTCTCCTCCGCTTCCGCTTCGCGAGGTTCAGCAGAGTTGTCGACGGTACGTGCGATTGGGTTGCATGATCGAGGAAGGTATCGCTTCGGTCTGTCAGGAAGCTCGAGCCCTTTGCCCATTCACACGGTCGCTATTCACGGTTTTTCTCTAGCGACTCCTCTCGGTTCGTCTTCCTTGCACTGATCCGGACCTTCAGACTCAGTGGCTGTCACCGTCGGGTATCGAGTAGAGGCTAAGAATGTATATCAAGCGCAAAGATGGGACGACGCTAGTTGTCAACAAGAGTCCGTCGGCGAGCGCGAAACGGAAGTCCTCGAGCTCCGGGACCTGAATCGGAAACAAGGTGGCATATTCTTCCTTCTTCAGGGTCATACGACTCCCCGGAAGCACAGAAGACTGCTATGCATCGCCGGTACATATAGCTCTACTGTGCCATGACATTAAGGCGACAAACTGCACATCGAGGGTAGTATTGCTGGTAAGTGATACATACGAATTAACGAGTAGCGAGGATCCGGGAATCGCAGCGAGAACACGTGGGACCCAATATCTAGGATGGCGGCGCCCGAGGAGTCAACTTGAGAAGGCATCCGTCCTTGGGGAAGATACTGCGGCGGGATCAGCACGTAGAGGAAGTCGAGCCTAGGTCAACTCGCCAAGCAATGACCCTGATCTCATCACTGAGATCCGTCCTCTCATGGTGCCAGTCCATCAGTACGCTAGCGGTACCAAGAACAGCTGCAAGATGCATCGTCGCGTACTGTCCGCCGATGCACTGTGGGCCAAGCATCAGCTCTGAGCCAGTTCCACCTGCGTGGATAGATACCTTGTGCGGCCCGCTTCCCCAGACAAGATAGTTTTGCGGATTTTGCTCGGCAATTGGCTCATTCCCGTCCTCCTGGGGAAGCCATCGCTCGGGTTTGAAGCTGTCTGGTTCGGGATAGACGGTTTCATCGTGAAGGGATCTCCAAAAGGCAGGTATGACCATGGCTCCTTTGGGTACAGTGTAGTCGTCGGAGATAGGGAACGGTCTGGACGTTATGTAAGGTACCTGCGATTTGATCAGCAGCAACCAGAAATAAGATTCCCTAAACATACCATGATGACAGGGGGCATAAGCCGGAGTACCTCCTTGATAACAGCACGAGTGTACACCATGTCGCCAAGCAGCTCGAGACTGAGCGGAGCATCGAGATCGTTGCCGCGTATCTGGTACTGCTCCTCTCTGATCTTGGCGAGGATTTCGGGATGATCCGCTGTAAGCTGGAACATGTACACGATGGCACTGCTCATCGCGTCTTGGCTGGCGAAGAGAAAGCTCAGGATGACCAGGCCGATCTCCTTGTCGGTGTATTCTCTGCTGAGAAGCTTGGCCTGCTCGCCATCTTTAAGCGCCCCTTGACGCGACTCAAACATTGCCCGAGTCCATTCGTCCAGGAGACACCGAGGCTCGTTCGTCGGGTCGGCCATGGCTGCTCTGGATGAGATGGAGGCCGCAACGAGGATTTTCATGATCCTTTTTCGGGCTCGAATGGCATTATATGTCCTGGTACCGGGCCAAGCGAAGGGAAAGTTGACGAGCAGCAGGGCAAGGGTCATGGTCCAATACTCGTCGTTGATGAGCTGCTTTTGCGCTGCGGTGACGTAGGGCCCGACGAATACGCTGAGTGATGTCTCCATGTTGAGGTCGCGCATGGGCATCATGTACTCCGTGAAAGGGGCAGGGTCGGCCATCCACTTGGCGAACCATGATCGGTAGATTCGTTCTTGAATCGGCAAGTAAGTGCTGCGAATATAAGAAATAGTCCGCAGCAGAGGCAATGGGCTCACGATAATGCCTTTTTGGTGAACAGCACATTCAGACCCTTGCGGTAGTCGGCATGGACCTTGCCGTGCAGGAACACCCAATTCTCTGGAAGCAGCACCTGCTTCATGGCGTAAACAAGGCAAGGGCCCGCATATGTAGGAGAGTTGAGGATCTTTCGTGCCATCTCGCTCGATGATCCAATCACGATGAAGCTGTTTGACCTGTCAGTTTGGTACTCGTGATTGCGTAAAGATCGGGCTCACATGTTGAAGACCGAGACGACGCTGAGGTCACCGGAGTACCACTGTGACTTGTAGTTTGACATGGTGGGACTGATGGAATCGGCAAATTTGCCGATGATGGGAATCGTCCATTTGTCACCAGGCAGATGCGCCTTCTTGGCGCGGTAGACGAGCTGCTCAAGTATAAGGAGGGATAAGATCACGGTGAGGATCGTGGCAGCAGTGGTTTTGCTGAAAATCCGACGGTCAGCACATCAACCTTGCCGATATGTGAGGTGCGGTCAGGCCGAGACTGAAGTCAAGCCGCGGTGTACAACGAGGAACTTTCAGACTCACGTATCCAAGGTGAAACGCGATTTGCTCAGCCCCTCGATCCCCCACGATCCCATCGACTTGAGGTCAACCGAAGTCGGCCTCAAAATCGTATGAGATGCTCCGTTGGTGGAGTTCATGATGATCGTCTGTCTGAGGGATGGAAATGACAACAGCGGGGAAAAGTTGAGGTCGATCGGTGAGGGGACTATTGAGGCCAAATCGGTGTACGGAACCTGAAACCAGCCGTCAGCCACCTTTGAAATTTTTCTGGACCGACGTCCTCCCTTGGTCCGCATCAATAGCATGGATGGACCCACCAGACGTCGTGTACTCGTCCGCCGCTCCGATGCAGGGTATGGAAGTTGCAAGTCCAAGAAAGTCTTGATCTACGAGGGGATGAACGTCCGAAACCAAAAGAGACCGGAAATGCTGATCCTGCCCACTTTGCGATCGGTGACTCTGTCTTCCGAGACGAACACAAGCAAGCAGATGATCTTATTGATCCCAGACAGGCAGCGGCGAACGATCGGATCGACGCGCAGAAAGCGTGAAAGGTTGAAAAAAAACGGGGTGGCTCGATGTAGGCCGAAGAAAGCTTCTCCCACGTGGCGAAAAGTAAAGTGTTCCGTCTTGGCGCGTCTTGCTGATGAAACAGCTGATTTCGCATTCCTACCTGGAAGGAGAACCCCTCCCGAGAGGTCTGTCAGATGTCGTCCTCAGCTCCACAAGGATTGCTCGTGACGGCAGGTAAGGTTCATTTCCCTTTCAAGTCTGAGCTCCTCACCACCCTCACCTCAACCCGTTTCGAGCGAGCACCTCACCTCGTTGGACTGCTGGCGACGCAGAAGGAGGACGCAAGAACATATGCCGAGGTCGGTAAAGCTTGTATCACCTGGGAAGATGTCTCGCTGATGACAGGATATGTGGCCTTCTAGTTCACGAGGAAAGCATGCGAACAGATTGGCATCGGCTTCGAGCTCCGGTTCGTCGGCGAGGCACGGAAAGGTATGGATGGGGAAAGAGTCGGAATAGATGTCGAGGAGGCCATAATTGAAGTGAGACCCTAAACAACTCATCAGATGTGGTACTCACCGGAATCTAGGCAAATGACGACACCAATGTAGACGGGATCATGGTCTATTACCCAATATACGGCGGTCGTCAGGTAAGCTATACCTCTTCCCTTGCTCGACCTCGACTCATCCTGGAAAATTTAGGATCAATACCTTCAGTCTGTCGTCTCGCCCTTCAAAGACGTCGAAGGTTTGAATCACCAGTTCCTCTTCAACCTGTACCACAAGTCCGTCCCTTTCCCTTCCTTGTCAAGCTGCACTAACGAACAGCTTCTAGCATCCGCTTCATATCCCCCTTGACCCAGCGTCCTCCACCTCCTTCCCATCTTCCTATTCCTTTTACTACCAAACCTGGGACCGACGAGCAAACACCAGAAGGAACTGTAAAATCGGTCTTACCTTGTACACCTTTGGCGATCGTCAAGGTGCTCGAGCATCTGGGAGTGTATAACAAGATGCTCGAGTACGGAGACCGAGCGCGAGGCAAGGTGATCACCGTTATCAACCGGTGCGTCCCGTCGCCGGTCATTGCGAAGGGGTATCGTAGCTGATGTCGGACAGATCCGAGGTAGTCGGTCGACCCCTAGCAGCACTATTAGCGAACGACGGCGCCCGAGTCCTCAGCGTCGATATCGATTGTTCGTCCACCATCATATCCTCATCCACAGCCGCGCTAACGTGGCCCCAGCCATCGTAGAATTCTCGAAACGCCCATCCCCATCGGACCCCTCTTCGACAATAGGCAAATACAACCCTCACCACATCATCTCTCCCACCCAATTCACCCTTTCACAATGCCTGGCCATCTCCGACGTCGTCATCTCCGCTGTCCCGTCGCAGTCATACAAGGTCCCGACGCGGGATTTGAAGGACGGGTGTGTTTGTGTGAATGTTGCGGGGGAGAAGAACTTCGAGGGGGATGTGAGAGAACGAGTGAGTTTGCTTTCATCCTGTCAAAAAAGCGAGGGAGATGGTTGACGATGGGTGCGGGGCTAGGCTTCAATATACGTGCCGAGCGTAGGGGTTGTGACTATTGCGATGCTTCAGCGGAATTTGTAGGTCGCTGAATCCCTGATTCCTGTGTGAGATCCCGCTGATCTGGCTATCAGATTGCGATTGTGTACATATCAGGACGTGGCGAAGAAGCTGGCTTGGCTACGTAACTAGAGGGGTTAGATCTATAGATAATTCGGGATGCGAATTTTGTTATCGCTTGGAATCTTCTCTTCGTTCTCTTCGGTTGCGCCTCTTGGTTCTCTCCCTCCGTGCTCACATTGTCAGCATTATCCGAAGCTGAAGCTCAGTGCTCGTCATCTCGCAATTGTATCGTTCATTCATTTCATCCTCTAGCATCCCTCCACCTCCATCAATTCATTACGTCTCAAGCACAGCGTCAGAAATACTTGAAAGGCTAAGCAAAGTATAGATCGTCGAGTCTCGTGTAGAAGAAAGGGGTTCCGTCGTCGTCATCGTCACGCAAAGAAGGGGTAGGCGGTATCAGGGAGATCCGTGCCATCCGAGATGAGGGACGGCACTCAAAGGGTCTTCTCGTCTGCCCGATCATGGCATGTCAGCTTCTGAGGACAAACAAGCCCAGGACCAATGATTGGGCTGCCGGGAACGGCGGAACTCACGCTCAAAACTCGACGGCGCGGTCGTACCCGCCATGTTGAATCCCTCATTCTTGTTGAACGGGTTGTTGCTGGTCGTGGAACCTCCCTGAGCTCGGGCCTTCACGTTGCTCAGTACGGGGTTGAGGACATTGTGGTAGAGCACCTCGGCACCTCGGGTCGCGGGGAGCATGACTGAGAAGCTCAGATCTAATCATCCTGTAGGTACGGGAGCCACTCACGCCAGATGGTGAAGACGGTCTTGAAGACAAAGTACATGGGGACCCAGTATAGGATTGGGCGGAGACCCATCGATTCTGCGAGGTTCATCGATCCGAACACGACCTATACCTCAGTCAGCCTCGAACCCATTGCCATCCTCTCGGACCCTGTAGAATCGGCAAAGCTGACTTACCCAATAGGTCAGCCATTGCTTGTCATCGTTCGTGCCGGGGCTCTCGATAGCCTGAACAGAGAGGTATGCGGGAAGAGCCCAACCGATAAGATTAGAGACGGGCGAAGCGAGGCCGAACATGTTGAAGAAGATGAGGACAACCGAGCTATGCGATGGATCAGCGATGTAAGCCGGGAAGTTGATGAGTTCACGCACGATGCGGCGAGAGCGAGAACACCGTAAGCCTTCGGGACTCTGGTCCGCGCCTCGAGGTCGCGAAGCATGGGGTACTTGTTGAGCTAAGCGGACATCAGCCACCACGCAATAAGGTACTTGCTGGCTTCGCTTGTCGGAGAACGCGACAAGCGAGGGAAACTTGACAAGCGAGGACATTGTGAGATATTGTGCGGGGCGAGGGCTGGCCTCACGCGGAACGAGGAGAAGATTTCATCCGGGGATGACTCACCTCAGCATCCAATGAAGACACCTGTCCGTTGACGAACTTGTTCGCCTCTTGAGTGTACGGGTGACTCATGAAGTTTTGCTTGATCTGTTGAGATTGGGCGGACATCTGGACAATTCAGCGTGGTCGGCTACAGCAATACCGTGGGGACGATAAAGGGTGAAGCTCGAGAACTTAGGGCTGGAACAGCACGAAGCAAGGTGGTGGATGATTGAAGGAGGACCTCCTGGTGACCCCAGCGTACTACGTGGAGGGGCAAGCGATATGAAGCATCGTGGCTTCCAGCTCACACGACCGTTCCATATCGTTCTCCTCCAGGTAATCAAGCAATTCGAACAGTGTCACTCACCTTGGGATGTATGCAAAGCCTAAAATACGCGTGAGGTAGCTCCTGTTGAGTATACTGGGATATGCCAACGGTGTTGCAAAAAGTGAAATCCCAGGAAAGCGGTGACGATGTGGAAGGGCGTGCCGCGGGAAAGGGAAGGGTCTTTGCCTATGACGCATACGTAAATTCGCTCCTTCCGACCAGCTTTGCCACGAATTTTCGGAATCGGAAATAAGGACAATTCGCGCCTGAGATTCAACCAGATATTGCAACCAGATATTAGGCTCGCGTCTCGGAATCACGGAAGGTTCACATTCTAGCGCGGTGTTTTCAAGGGAGTTCCGGTACTCTGTAGCCTCACACTTATCTCTAGCATCCCTTAAGGCGCCACGAAACGTAATCCTTCATCATTCGACTGGTCGTTTTCACTCTCATTTCCCGCGCGAACATCGACTCATCGGTAGCCTGAGCTGAAACATCTCGAAAACTATTCGGTGTCGTGTCGCACGCTGGCGCCTGACCAGGCATCGAGTAGCCCCTCCTTGGCTACTTCATGCACTCCCCTCGGCCACGATCTCCGATTGCAGGACCATCAATTGAGTCTTCCTACTTCAACACGCCGAGTCGAGGCAGGCAGTCGGGGTTGAAAAGTCGAGGAACGCAGCTTCTGGCGTTAAGGTTCGGATGGGTCGTGCTGGTCGTTTGGTTCGAGGTTGGTCTCTCTTCACCGAAATATGAGCTCTCTTGAGCTGACCTCGTCCAGTTTGGCGACGTCAGTCTGTTTTGAACTTTCCAGGGACAGCCGAACTGACTCCTCTTTCAGTTCTTCCATTCCCTTTCGACATGCAAGTTCCCAGACTCGGTGCTTCGACGGTCGGCTTCTCGCGGTGCTGGTCAGCTGCCAACCCATGTCGTCCTCCTTGCCGACCCACATGTCCCCCATCCATTTTTGTCTTACCCATCAGATGCTCGGCCATGGATCAATCTTCTTCGACAGGCGATGGATGAGCTGTTCATGAGGAAGAGCTGGAACGTCGTGATGCGTCTAGGCCGGGTGGACGCGGTGATCGTTGTTGGCGACATGCTGGATTGGGGAAGGGGAGTGATGAGCGATCAGGAGTGAGCTTGTGATCTCTAGTGGTGCTGATGAAGTAGGTACGAGGACTATCTCAACATCTTCTATTCCGTGTTTCGACTCCCTCGATCTGTCCCCATGCACTTCGTCCCCGGAAATCACGATCTTCCCCTCGGTCCGAATCGCCTATTCTCCCCACACGCTCGAGACCGATATGCACGACACTTCTCGCCTCCGAATGCGATTTTGCCTATTGCAAATCACAGCTTGATCCTGCTTGACGCGGTCGGGCTGGTTGAGGAAGACTACAGACGGTACGCAGCGGAGATGCAATTCGGCGAATGGGATGGGACAGGCGGTGGTGTCATCGAGTTCGTCAAGGCGCTTGGCGAAGGTGCGTGGGAGCGGTGTCCGCGGCTACGCTGACGACCTCCGCAGATCCACCACCGGGACCGAAGATACTCATCTCGCATATCCCGTTAGCGCGCCCAGAAGCCTCGACGTGTGGACCATTGCGGGAAAGAGGTCGGATACTGAAGGGCGCTGGTCCGGGTTATCAAAATTTGCTGGGTAGTGAGACGAGCAAGTTCCTGCTGGAGGTGATCAAACCCACCCTTGTGTTCAGGTAGGTTATGATTGCGATTCTGTGCTGTCGATACTGACACCAGGTAGCGGGGACGATCATGACTATTGCGAGCATACTCATTCCAACGGAGTCCGCGAGGTCACCATCAAATCCTTCTCCTCGTGCACCGGTATCCGACGACCCGGCTTTCAGCTCCTCTCCCTCATTCCCCCATCATCATCACTCCCATCGTATTCCCAAACCACTCACGCGGACCGACCATGTTTCCTTCCCGATCAGGTGGGCGTGTATAATCGCGTATATCTCCCTTTAGCTATCGTCACCGTCCTCTACCTTTTGTTCACCAATATCCGGTCAGCCTGGCAGCGATGGACCGCGACCGGTCATTCGGTCTACGGCGATCTGAAGAGCAGATTATCCCCAGGTTTGCCCTCGGCCGAATTTGTGCCCAACTCCACAACGACTGCTCGGCGGGTATCCGATCGCTCTGTTCCCCTCACCCTCCCATCTCGAAACAGCTCGCAACATCTCGTAGGCTTAGGTCACCATACCGCCAACGGCTCTCCCGTTCTCCGGCCGAATCGCCTCGGCAGCGCATTTGGCGTCCCGGAGACGCGCTTTGCACGATCCGCCCCCGTCTCTCCGCAGAATAGTCCCCGCTTGTCATATAGCGAAGAGGCGGCTTCTTATTCTTACAACCAGTCAGGCTTATCGCGAACCGACGACGAAGAGAGCGTCTTAGAAACACCTAGTCTGTCAAGACGATCGAGCTACATCTACATGCACGGCGGGCCTGACTTTCAAACACCGGCTGTCCTGTCTCATGAAGCTCCATCTCCATCCTACTTTCTTCCCATGCCGTCAAACGCCAACACCGGTCTCGGCTTGTCTACCCCGACTCCGAATTTCCTCCAATCCGGCGGCCAAGACATGCGGCGAGCGAGCTCTTCGAATCTCTCCGCCATAGCCTCCTCACAAAGCTCTGCACCTGCTCGACCGGGTTTCCAAAATCGGCGGGTGACGATGCCTCGCATGGTTTCCACAGCCGACTGGTCCGCTGCGGCGAAAGCCAAGGAGACCTCGATATTCGGACTGATGGTGGATACTCTCGCTGTGCCCGGATTGTCGCGGGGACGGGATCGGGATTGGACAGGACTGCAGGCGGCCAAGGGGTTTGCCAGGTGGTTGTGGAAGGGGAGAAACGGGGTGGTGATGAAATCGTGGAGAGAGGTGATGGCAGTGGCTTGGCCCCCTGGCGTCGTGTGGGTGATGGTGAATGCTTTGTTCTTCCTTGGGTAGATGGGGATAGACGGACATTGGGGATCTGGACGACATCTGTTCATTGTACAATATCGCCGTTATTAATTGGCTATTCGCCGATTAATTCCGCATGTGGCATTTTACTCTTCTCTTTCTCGCACCCACCCTCTTGCGGTCTTAGTCCCATTAC
>JAABUH010003174.1_pt1 | contig 14511 bp, 11 predicted proteins | sample 5559121 | NCBI WGS metagenome assembly JAABUH01 (sample SAMN10711871, study PRJNA513364) | rock metagenome | isolation source: Antarctica rocks | place: Antarctica: Victoria Land, Battleship Promontory nord | collected 2015-12-28
GCCAGCCGGGTTTCGGAGTGATCCTGGCCGCGCGCACCCTCGGCGAGTTCGGCGACGACGCAGGAAGGTTCGTCAACGCCCGGGCACGCAAGAACTACTCCGGGCAAAGCCCGATCACCCGGGCCTCAGGCAAGAAAACCGTCGTCCTCGCCCGCTACGCCACCAACCGCCGCCTCGGCGCAGCGCTGCACCTGCAGGCCTTCGCCGCGCTCGGGGCGTCACCAGGTGCGCGGGCCTACTACGACGCGCTCCGCGACCGAAACATCGGCCACCACGCCGCCTTGCGGCAACTCGCGAACCGCCTCGTCGGCATCCTGCACGGCTGCCTCAAGGCCGGCACCGTCTACAACGAACACACCGCCTGGGCACACCACAACACCGACACCGCTACCGCCGCCGCTTGACAAAATTCAGGATGGGATGTCTGTCAGGCGGCGATCACGTTGTCATCATGACGCACGGCACCGACAGTTTGCGCGGCGACGTACGCATCGAGCGCGACGCGGAGCGCGGGACAACCTCGGGTCTAAACCAGCGTGGAGCAGTTCCGGAGCGAGGCCACACCAGCCCCAACCTCACGTCCCAACGATCCCCTACCAGGTTTCGGACCGTCTCGGTGATCAGCGGCGCGGAGACCAGTTACATGATCGGCTGCGAGTGCAGTTCGGTCGTCAGGGCGCTTGTTCACCCGGGCGCCGAATCAGGGTGTTCGGCATAGTCGACTGCTGCGGTGATCAACGACAGATGGCTGAGTGCCTGCGGGAAGTTGCCGAGCAACTGGCCGCTGGCCGGGTCGATCTCCTCCGACAGCAAGCCCACGTCGTTGGTGGCATTGACGAGTTGGTCCATCAACCTGGCCGCCTCGGGCAGTCGGCCGATGTGGGTGAGTGCCTGGACGAGCCAGAACGAGCACGCGATGAAGCAGCCCTCCTGCCCGCGCACCGTCCCGTACCGATACAGCAGGGGGCCCTCGGCCAGTTCGTTGATGATGGCGTCGACCGTGCTGGCGAGTCGTGCGTCGTCGGGTCCGGCGAAGCCGGTGCGGGCGGCCAGCAGCACCGCCGCACCCAGCTCGTCGGTACCGGCGTAGAAGGTGTAGGCCCGTTTTGTCTCCGACCAGCAGTGGACGTTGACCCAGTCGCGGATCTGCTGTGCCTCGTGCCGCCAGCGGGGCACGTGCCGCGCGGTCAACTGTCCGGCGTCGGCGAGACGCGTGGCCCGGTCCAGCGCCACCCAGCAGGCGATCTTGGAGATCGTGTAATGCTGCGGGTCGCCGAGTTCCCAGATCCCGGCGTCGGTCTCACGCCAGATGTCGCAGACCCGGTCGGCCAGGGTGGCGAGCATCGTTCCGGTGGGCGGGTCGAGCACCGCACCGCGGTCGGTGTAGCGGAGCACCGTGTCGAACAGGTCCCCGAAGTTGCCCAGCTGAGTCTGCGCCGCGGCGCCGTTACCGGCCAGCGCCGGGGTGGAGTCCCGATACCCGCGGACCGGCAGCACCTCGGTGTGACTACTCGGCACCTGGCCAGAAAGGGTGTAGAACACCCGCAGGTCGGGGACGGTCTGGGCCACCGCCGACAACAAGAACGACAGCGTCTGCTGTAGCTCTTCGAGCAGACCGAGACTACTCAGGGCGTCGAGGGCGAAAGAGCTGTCGCGGATCCAGGTGAAGCGGTAGTCCCAGTTACGTTGGCCGCCGATCGCCTCGGGCAGCGAGGTGGTGGCCGCGCCGGCGATGGCACCGCTCGGTGTGGAGATCAACAGCTTCAGCGCCAACCCGCTGCGCACGACCGCCGACCGCCACGGCCCGTCGTAGTTCACCCCGGCACACCACCGTTGCCAACCGGCGATCGTGGCCTCGATGCGGTCGTCGATCTCAGCGCAGCTCTGAAACACCGTCGGCTCGTTGCGGGTTGCCACCACCGCTAGCAACCCTCGCTCACCAGCGTGGACGGTCATCTCGCCGTGTACGGCACCACCGGTGAGGACCGGCTGGCCGACGCCATTGAGACCGAGCGCAAGGTGCTGCTCGCCGACGTCGAGCATCGGGGTGTCGCCGCGCCACCACGCCCAGGGCCGCACCCGCCCGATCGCGCTGCCGGGTGCCACCCGCCAGCGCATCGGCACCTCCCCGGCGACCCCTTCAATGCGCCGGGCGAGCTCGGTCCACGGCAACGGGCCGGAATGACCAGTGTTGAGTGCGTCAGTGATCCGGACCGTGCCGGTCTCGGTGTGGAAGGTGGTCTGCAGGACATTGCTGTCGTGCACGTAGCCGCGATCCACCGTGAAAGCGTCCACCGGCGCGAGGATGACCGCTCCACCCACTTCGGGGTCGAGCACACCCGCGAACGTCGGGTGGTCATCCAACGACGGCAGCGGCAGCCAGTCGATTGCCCCGTCGGCGGCGACCAAAGCGACGGTGCGTCCGTCGCCGATCGCCGCATAGGAGCCGATCGGGGCGTATCCGTCTGTCCGCTCCGGCGCGGTCATGGTCAGCGCCCGGCGAGCCGGGCGGCGGTTAGCGCGGCCGCGCCGGCGGCGGCCGCCAAGCCAGAGAGGATGCTGCGACGGTGCATCGAGGCCCACAGTTGCGGGTCCCGGTTGTGGGCTTGGTTCTCGAAGGGGCCGTGCGCCCCGCGGTCGGTGTCGGCGTCCCGCGGCTCATCGACGTTGGAACCCCAACGGGGCAGCTCCTGGTCAGTCTGCTGGGAGCTGACCCCGGTGCGGCCGAGGTAGAGGTCGATGAGCTTGGGGGCGATCCGCTCGCCCAGGATGGTGTAGGCGGTGGAGATGCCGACCCACATGTTGCGGCGGGGGTGCTCGGCGAGGAAGCGGATGGCCCGGGCGGGCAACTCCGGTGCGAAGACCGGGGGCACCGGCATCGGGTGTTTGCCCATCTTGTTCAGGTTCCAGTTGAACTGTGGGGTGTTCAGCCCGGGTAGCTGCACCATGCACAGCTTGACCTTGCTCTTCTCGTGCGCGAGCTCGGTGATCACCGACTCGCTGAAGCCCTTCACCGCATGTTTGGCCCCGCAGTAGGCCGACTGCAGGGGGATCGAGCGGTAGGCCATGGCGGAGCCCACGTTGATGATCACCCCGCGGTCGCGGGGCCGCATCCGGGCCAGCGCCACGTGGGTGCCGTGCACCTGCCCGAAGTAGGTCACCTCCGTCATCCGCCGGTACTCCTCCATGGTGGTGTCCCAGAAGAAGGCCAGCGACCCGACGAACGCCACGTTGACCCACACATCAATGGGCCCAAGATCGGCCTCCACCTGCTCGGCGGCGGCCTGCACCGCGGCGTAGTCGGCGACGTCGGTGGGGATGCCCAGGCCCCGCCCGCCGGCGCTGCGCACCTCGCGCACCGCCGCATCGAGCCCGGCCTGACCGCGGGCGAGGACCGCCACGTCGTAGCCCGAGCGGGCGAACTCCCGTACGGTGGCTCGGCCCACCCCGGCGGTGCCGCCGGTGACGACGGCAATCTTGCGTGGCTGTGCGGATGTCACGATGAACTACCTCCAATTCGAATGCGGGTGGCAAGTGCGGCGGCTGCCGCCGCGCCGAGCAGTCCGGGCACCGCGAGTCGCCCCGCTCGCCGGCGTAGCACCGGCTTAGGACGCACCCGGTGATGGCCGGACTCCGGCTGCCGGTCGGTCGGGCCCACCGGACCGTGCTCGCGTGCCAGTTGCATCACCTGGGCCACGTGCAGGGCGGCCCGCCCCGTCTTGGCCTGTTCGATCTGGGTTTTGCAGGAGAAGCCGTCGGCGACGATCAGCGTATCTTCGTTGGCTTCGCGCACCGCGGGCAGCAGTGCCTGCTCACCGCAGTCCAGCGAGATGCCGTACTTGCCTTTTTCGAACCCCCAGGACCCGGCCAGTCCGCAACAGCCACCTTGTAGCGGCTGCACGGAAACGCCCATCTGCTCCAGCAGGTGCTGTTCGGGCGTGGAGCCACCGGTGGCCCGCTGGTGGCAGTGGGTCCAGAGCAACGCATCACCGTCCAGCTTCGGCGGGGTGACGTCGAAGGTGGTGAAGAACTCGCTGAAGTGATAGGCGTTGCGGGCCAGGCGCTTCGCGTCGTCGTCGTGCGGCAGCATCTTGGTCAACTCGTCCTTGAACACGGCCAGGCAGCTGGGTTCCATCCCGACCACCGGTGTTCCGGCGCGGATCTCCTCGCGCAGCTGGTCCAGCACGTTGTGCAGATATCGCTTGGCGGCGTCCAGGAAGCCGTAGTCATACAGCGGCCGCCCGCAGCAGACGTGCCCTTGCGGCATGATCACCTGCCAGCCGGCGGCCTCGATGGCCTCCACGCACGCCACCCCGACATCGGTGTGCAGGTGGTTGTTGAAGGTGTCGGGGAACAGCACCACCCGGCGGCCGTGCGGGTTCGTGGTGCCACCACGCCGGGTGAACCACTGCTGCAGAGTGAGGGGTGCGAAGGTGGGCAATTTTCGGTGCCGGTCGATGCCGCCGGCAAGCTTGACCAGTGCGGCCAGGCCCGGGGTCTGGGTGGCGAGGTTGACCAACTCCGGCATGTGGGCGGCCAGCCGAGAGGCCTGGTCGATGAAGCCGAACGCATAGGCGTAGCGCCCCCGCCAGCGGCGCAGCGACTTGTAGTGGTGGTAGCGGAACTCGGCCTTGTAGGTGGGCATGTCCACGTCCACCGGGCAGTCGCTGGTGCAACCCTTGCAGGCCAGACACAGGTCGAGGGCGTCGGCGACCTCCGCCGACTGCCAGCCATCCTTGATCACCTCCCCGCGCAGCATCTCGAACAACAGGCGCGCCCGGCCGCGGGTGGAGTGCTTCTCCTCCCGCGTGACCTGATAGCTCGGGCACATGGTCTGCTGGGCGTCGGGCACCCGGCACTTGCCCACCCCCACGCAGCGCAGCGCGGCGTGCGCGAAGTCACCGTCGTCCTGGGGGTAGGCGAACTTCACCTCCGGGCGCGGGGGGTTGTAGTCGGTGCCCAGCTTGAGGTTCTCGTCGAAGCGGTAGGCGTCGACCACCTTGCCCGGGTTCATCTTCCACTCCGGGTCCCAGATCAGCTTGAACTCCCGCATGGCCCGCATCAACCGCGGTCCGTACTGCTTTTCCAGCAGCTCGGCGCGCTGCTGGCCGTCGCCGTGCTCGCCGGACATCGACCCGCCGTAGGCGACGACCAGATCCCCTGCCTCCTCCAGAAACGCCCGGTAGGTGGCCAGACCACCGGCGTGGCGCAGGTCGAAGCTGATCCGGGAGTGGATGCAGCCTTCCCCGAGGTGGCCATACATCGCCCCACGCAGACCGTGCTTGGCGTAGAGGCGCTGCAAGCCGCGGACATACTCACCGACCTTCGCCGGGGGCACCGCCGAGTCCTCCCAGCCGGGCCAGTGATCCCCCCCGTCGGGCGGGAACGCGGTCGAGCCCAGCCCGGCTTCGCGGATCGCCCACAGATCCTCGCTGTTGCCGCCCTCCTGCACACTGCGGGAGACGACCATCCGGTCGGCGTCGTAGCCCTTCTCCTCCCGCAACCACGTCATGAAGTCCTTGGCGCGGCCGACCGATTCTTGCTGGGTGTCTGCCCCGAACTGCACCATCAACCACGCCCCCGCCTCGCCGCGGCGGGGCAGCTCGTGCAGGCCGGTGATGTTCAGCGACTTCAGCTGCTGGTCGTGGACCAGCAGGCGGTCGATGGCCTCCAAGCCAATGGGTTTCCAGGCATTTATCTCGGTGACGTGAGTGCCCGCCTCGGCGACGTCCGGGTAGGCCACCAGTACGGTGGTGCGCTCGAACATGCCGGGGGTCAGCAACAGGGTGGCGTGCAGCGCGATGGCGCAGGTGCTTTCGGTGCCGACCAGCGCGCGGGCGACGTTGAAGCCCTTCTCCGGCAGCAACTCGTCGAGGTTGTAACCCGACACCCGCCGCGGCAACTCCTCCACCGAGGGGTAATCGGCCCGGATGTCCTCGGCGTAGCGGTCCCGCAGCTCCCGCAGTTGGGTGTAGATCTCGCCCTTGCGCCCGCCGGCGGCGATGATCGTGTCCAGGTGCTGTTCCTCGTTGACGCCGACCGAGAAGCGGGCCCCGTCGTAGGTGACGATGTCCAGGGCGTGGGTGTTGTCGGAGGTGCGTGGGCCCGGCCCGTAGTGCATGGCCTGCACGGAGTGGATGCCGCAGGAGTTGTTGCCGATGTTGCCGCCGATGGTGCACCGCGAGTGTGAGGACGGGTCCGGTCCGAACACCAGACCGTGCTTGCCGGTGGCCATGTTCAGCTGTTCGTTGATCACCCCGGTCTGCGCGGTGACGCGGCCTTTCTTGACGTCGATGTCGCCGATCTCGGTGAGGTACTTGGAGAAGTCGATGACCACGGCGACGTTCACCGTTTCCCCGGACAGGCTGGTGCCCCCGCCGCGGGACACCACCGGCGCCCGATAGCGGTGGCAGGCCGCCATCGTGGCCACCACGTCCTCCACGGTCTTCGGTATCACCACGCCGATCGGGACCTGCCGAAAGTTCGAGGCGTCGTTGGCGTACATCGCCAGCGACCCGGCGTCGAAGCGCACCTCACCGCTGACGTGGCGGCGGAGGTCTTTCTCCAACCCCCGAACGTTGATGGTGTCCCGGCCCACCATGCCCGCCGCGAAACGGGTGTCCGGCGCGGCGGGAATGGTGAGCTCCCGGGCAGCGGCCATCAGCTGTTGTCTCCGGGCAGTGCTGTCTTGATCGACTCGGTGAACTCGTGGATCTTCTGCTTGGCGCCCTTGGTGGTGATACCCCAGGCCTCCGGATCGCCCTCGCGCAGTGCCTTCGCGGCCTTTTTTCCGAGCTGCTTCTTGATGTGCGGCGGGATCGGGGGTATTTCGGCGTCCACCACGACCTCCAGCACCACGGGCCCCTTCGCCGACAGCGCCTCATCCCAGGCCTTGCCGATCTTCTTCGGGTCGTCGCAGCGGATGCCGGTCAGCCCGGCCAGCTTGGCGTACTCCGCGTAGGGGAAATCCGGGATGTGCTGGGAACCGTAGAACTTCGGATCCCCGCCCATGGCGCGTTGCTCCCAGGTGACCTGGTTGAGGTCCTGGTTGTTGAACACACAGAAGATCAGCGGCGCGCCCTGGCTCAACCGGTCGAGGTAGCGCTTGACGGTGATCATCTCCGCCATGCCGTTCATCTGGAACACCCCGTCCCCGACCATGGCGATCACCGGCCGCTCGGGGAAGGCGAACTTCGCGCTGATCGCATAGGGCGTGCCCGGGCCCATGGTGGCCAGGTTGCCCGCCAGGGAGGCCTCCATCCCTGTGCGCATCCGCAGGTGCCGTGCCCACCAGTTGGCTACCGAACCGGCGTCAGCGGTGAGGATGCAATTGTCGGGCAGCCGCTTGGACAGCTCGTGGACCACCAGCTCCGGGTTGAGTGGATCGGCCTTGTCGTGGGCGCGGTCGTCGAGCACCCGCCACCACTCGTCGACCTCCTTCTCGATGCTGTTGCGCCATGAGCGGTCTTCCTTGCGCTTCAGCAAAGGAATCAGCTCTTTGAGGGTGTCTTTGGAGTCGCCGATGAGGTTGGCGTCCATCGGGTAACGGACCCCGATCATCCGGCCGTCGATGTCGATCTCCACGCCCTTGCACTGGCCCTCCGGCGGCAACCACTCCGCGTAGGGGAAGCTGGTGCCGATGAAGAACAGCGTGTCCGCGTTCATCACCATCTCGTGGCTCGCGGTGGAGCCGAGCAACCCGATGGGCCCGGTGACGTAGGGCAGGTCGTCCGGGACCACCGCCCGTCCGAGTGAGGTCTTGGCGATGCCGGCGCCGAGCAGCTCGGCCGCCTGCACCACTTCGTCGCTGGCCTTCGCGGCGCCCTGGCCGACCAGGATCGCGACCTTCTCCCCCGCGTTGAGGATGTCGGCGGCCTTGCGCAGCTCAGTGTCGGGCGGGATCACCCGGGGCTTCGTCCAACCGACGCTGGTGAACACCGCACCATGCATCCGCGGCGGGGCGGGCTGTGCCTCTTCCTCGGCCACGTCCTCGGGCAGGATGATCGTGGCCACCGTGCGGTTGCTCAGCGCCACCTTGCAGGCCCGGTCCACCAGCTGGCGGGCCTGGCCGGGCACCATGCAGGTCTGCACGAAGTCCGAGGACACGTCCTTGTACAGGGTGTTGGGGTCGATCTCCTGCTGGAACGCCGCACCGAGCGAGATCCGCTTCTGCTGCCCGATGATCGCCACCACCGGCTGGTGGTCGAGCTTCGCGTCATACAGCCCGTTGAGCAGGTGGATGGTGCCCCCACCCGAGGTCGCCAAACAGCAGCCGATCTCGCCGGTGAACTTGGCGTGCGCGGTGGCCATGAACGCGCCCATCTCCTCGTGCCGGGGCTGGATCAGCTCCGGGTCACCCTGGGCACGATCCAACGCACCCAGCATGGACAAGATGCCGTCCCCGGGGTAACCGTAAATCCGGTGAATACCCCATTGGCGGAGCCGGTCGAGGATGAAATCAGCAGTCTGCGGCATGGTCACGGCCTCCACGGTTAACGTCGGATGATCGACCCAGCTGCTTGACTCGACGGACTGTCATTGATCGTATGACCGCCTCGGCGAGCACGCAGGTCGAAGCGACCTCTGCAGGTCAGCGCCTCAGTTCGCAAGCAACTGCGACACTCCTGGACGTGGCACTGCTGGGCGTGCTGTCCCCGACGGTGCTGCACCGGTTCCCGGTATCCGCACCCATCCCGGCGCCTCCCGGCGGGGCCCGCGAGGCCGGGGTGAGGAACCCGCCGCCGGACTGCTCAACGCTCAGTGCCGACCAGCTGAGCATGTGCTGACGCAGCAGTTACGTTGCCTGCAACACACAGTGCTGCCCGGTGAGCGGCTTTACCTGGTCGAGACCCGGGCTGCGGTGATAGAGGAGTTCGCCCACCGCAACCCCGAGGCGTTCCCCGGCTGGCTGTACAACACCCACGCCGCCAGCACTCCAGCGCCCTTCCTCACCGCCACCTCCCGCGGCTTACCGACAAGCCCCCCCAACCGCGACCAACAGCCATGACCCGAAGCCCTACCGCGCTGCGTCCGCACCGCCGACGGCACCATCATCATTGCGATGCCCCCACCCGTGACGAGTTCCCCTCATGGCTGACCGGCTGCCCGTTCGCCGCGGCGAACGGGGACCGTCTGCGGCGAAGACCGGCATGGCAGCACCGGGGGACGCCCACTGAACCGCCGTGTCCCCATCATCACCAGTTAGCCCCCACCGCCCGCGCCCGCCGAGGAGCGTCATGGCCCACCCCCGCACCATGAACCCTGATCACCTGCAAGGGCTGCAGGTCATTGATGCCACCGGGGAGAAGGTCGGGAAGGCGGTCACCGTCTACCTCGATGTCGAGCACAGCAAACCGGAGTGGGCTGCGGTGGCCACCGGCGTGTTCGGCACGCACGTGTCGCTCGTTTCGCTGGTCAACGCCTCAGCCACCGGCAGCGAGCTGACCGTGCCCTATACCAAGGCCATGATCACATCCGCACCACATCACGCCCTGGACAGGGAGTTGTCCAACACCCAGGAGGTCGAGTTGTTCACCCACTACGACATGCCCTACGGCGGGAGCGGCCATGACCAGGACACCTGAGGAACCCAACGCACCGTCGATGCTGCGGTCGGAGCAGCACCTGCGGATCGACCGCCAACGGGTGGCCACCGAACGGGTTCGTGTCCGCCGCCGGGTGGTCAGCGAGATCCGGCAGCTCAGCGTGACGGTGCGCCGCGAGGAGCTGGTCATCGACCGGGAACCGCTGCCCGACTCACCGGTCGACACCATCACCCCACCGGACCCACTGGTCTTCGTGTTGTGCGAAGAAGTTCCCGTCATCGACATGCGCACCCGCCCCTACGAAGAAGTCACCGTCACCGTTGAACTCGTGACCAATGAGGAACCCATCACCACCGAACTCGCCACCGAGCACATCCACGTGAAAACCGACCGTGCCGGCGGCGGTGACCCCGAGGCGCCGCCGCCGTAGGGGGCCGGGTGACGCCGCGGCGCTGGGCAAGTTCGGCGCCAACTCGGGGACGGCGAGGGCCACGAGCCCGGCTACCAGGAGGGGTTGCGCCGGAGGAGCCCGTGGACAAGGCTGCAGAAAATACCAGCGTACGTCGTAAGGAGAAGAGAATGCTAACGCCACCGCGAGCTCCTGTCAGGAACATCGTTGCCGTCCTCCCTCCATCCGTCGCGTCCCCGCTCGTCCCGGTGACCGGCTCTCCCTGCTCGGGGAGGTCATGATGGCGCTAGCGGAGCAGGACCCGGTGACGGGATGGATCGACAGGATGGTGATGGATCGGGACGGAGAGCAGCTCGGTTCCTGCACCGGCGTGCTCGGCGATGACGGCACCGGTCTGCCGCAGTGGTTGAGCGTCGAGGTCGGCCTGGGGACGACGTGGGTCCCGGGCCCCGGCACCGCAGTGTTGCCCGAGCAGGTGTGGGTGGCGGTCAGCCGAGCCGAAATCGCCAACGCGCCGATGATCATGCAGGACCACCCCTCTGAGGAGGAGAAGGCCGCGCTCTATGGGTACTACGGCATCGTGCCACCGGTCAACCCCAGCGCCAGGCGGCGCTGGCTGCTGCTCGCCGCTGGCGTGCTGGGCGGGCTCGCAGCACTAGCCGGCGCCGTCCTCGCTAGGCGGCACCTCCAAGCCCGGCTGGCGCGGGCCCGACGGGCCCGCGCGCGACAGGCCCGGGCGCGGCAGGTGCGGGGAGGCGCTGACGTGCTCCTGCGCGGTACTCGGGCGGTGGTGTCGGCTGTCCCGGTGGCGGCGGCCCCGGCAGCGGAAGTGGGGGGCCAGGTGGCGGCTCGAGCTGCCGGTCTGGCGGCGGCTGCCGGCCGGAAAGGTGCTGAGACCGGCGTAACAGTCGCCCGTACCGGGGCCTCCGCGGCGCGTAGCGCCGGCGCCCGAGCGGCTCAGGTCGCCGGTACGGCAGCCGGTGCGGCGGTGTCACTGGCGGCAGCGGCTGGAAGCAGCGGCGCGCGCGGCGGCAAGCGTGTCAGCGAAAGCGTCGGGTCGTACCAGAGGTGGTTTCAGAGAGTAGCCAGCAACTGCAGAAGCGAGGGAGGAAAGTGATGGGCAAGATGACGGCGGTACTGACTCTCGGTGTCGGGTACGTCCTTGGCAGTCGCGCCGGTCGGCAGCGGTACGAGCAGCTCAAGCGGTCAGCGACCAAGGTCGCCCAGCGGCCCGAGGTGCAGCAGGCCCGCGACCGGGCTAAGACGGCAGTCAGTGAGAAGTTCCAGAAGGGCACCGGGCCGGGTAAGCAGTTCGCGGCAACCGCCAAGCAGCGAGCCGCCGACGTCAGCGCCAAGCTCAGGCCCAACGCCGCGAGCACCATCCCTGTCACGCAGACCGCCACCGATCCCTACGCCGACCTGGCAACCGGTATCCCCGCCGGCCCGCCGCCCCAGGCGGGACCAGCGTCGGACCCGTTGACCACACCCCGACCTCATAGCTGATCCGAGCATCGACAAGCTCGGACCCAACCGTGAGCACCCCCACGAACCGCCCGCACCCAGCAGCCCTCCTGACCGGGAGAAGTCCGTGGGTCAGTTGCTTGCCAGTGAAAGCCCTCGCCAGGTACTGACGGCGCCGTCAGTACCTGCGTGCGCACGCGCACGCCCTCCGACCAAACACCCACGTCAGACATCGCTACAGCGGCTTGACAGTCAGGCCCGGGCGCAGCAGGGGTGCGGGGAGGCGCCGTAAGTCATTGGGTATCTCCTCGGTCCACTCATCGGCGCCCTACGGCGGTAGGACTTGTTACTGCCTTGGACGGTAGAGCCAGCCGCAAGGAATGCCAGGCACGCCATCGATAGTTGACCGCCATCGGTAGCTGAGTACCAGCAGCCCGTCGCTGGGACGGCTACGCACAGCGGCACCGCAGAATCATTGCGCCGCCTTCACTCATCCTTCGCTGGGCCGTCGCCGGGGTTCTTCGCGCTGACCCACGCGGCTGCGGTGATCGCCTCGTATCCGGGTGCCGTGCTGACCGCCTGCTGGCAGCGGCGGCACCGGCTGCCGTGACAGTCTCAGCACAGAAGTAGCACGGAGCCATGGAGACGTCGCTGACCATCGGCCGACGATCTGGCAGGTACCGAAGTGGATGTTTTGTTGCTGCCGCCCGCCCGGACGGCGCGACAGCGACGGTCATGGTTCCCGTGGCCGCCCCTGCGGGCCTGCGGGCGGTGGCCCGTTGGGATCGTTTTCTTCCGGGGCGGCCGCGGCGCGGACGTGGGTGTCGTTTCGGTTGTTCGGTGCGGCGGTGTCATCACGGGGGGCCGGGTTGAAGGCCACATCGATGTTCTCGAAGCCTTTGCTGCGCTGAGCTTCGGCTTGGTTGGTGTATGCCCGCCGGTCACCAGCCGTGAGGTCAACATCATCGGTGAACGGGGTCAAAAGCGCCCGGGGGTGGAGTCGGTCGACGCGGACCACGTTGATTTCCACGCACAACATCACCGCTGTCGCCGCGATGTAGAAAAAAGCCAACAATCCCAGCACCAGGGCGAACACCCCGTTGGTGGCGCTGGCGCTTTTCACCACATGCCCGACGTAGACGGTGCCGAAGGACTGCAGCAGCTGCCACACCACCGCCGCCGCCACCGCACCCGGTGCCACCTGGACGGTGGTGAGCTCCCGGGCGGTGGCAACGCGAAAGGCCAGGATGAACGCGCCGGCGTTAACCGCGACCGACGCCACCAACACCAGCACCTTCACCCCGACCCCGAACGCACCGGCACCCCCACCGAGCGCGGACAACACCGTGGTCCCCAGCAACGCCAACCCAACCGGGCCCAGCAGCAGCACACTGCGACCACGCGCTTTGATCGGATTCGGCCGGTCATTACGGGGCACCGCCCACGCAGTGTTCATCGCGTTCTGCACCGCTTGGCCCACCCCGAGGCCGCCGTACAACGCACCCAGGATGCCGATCACCAAACCCCCCACACCCCCACCGATCTGCTGGGGATGCCCCAGCTGCGGGCCGATCACCGGGAACTGGCTCAACGCCGAGTTCACCACCTGATCCCGCAACGCCGGGTGCCCCACCAGCACAAACCCCAACACGGTCGACAACAACAACAACAACGGGAACAACGACAGGAACGCGTAATAGGCGATCAACGCCGCCAGGTAACCGCCTTGATCATCGATGTACTTGTACAACACACCCAACGGAAACCCCGCAGCAGGGTTGCGCCGCTGCCCGGCATCCAACCGCTCCGTCACACCCACAACGGCCCTCTCCTCAAACTCGACTCCCCTGACCCCAGCCCACCCACCACAGCCTGCACCACCCGGGTGGAAAACACAGTCGCTCCGCGACAACACATCCTCTGCCCAGCAACTCCGTATCTGCGCTCCAACGAGGAAGAGCGCACACCGCGGCAGTGAGGCGTTGCCGGATCGATGACTCCGACCGCAGTCATCAACGATATCCGCGGCATCGGGGTATCCCGTGGATGGCGGGCCGACGCAGCCCCCGAATCCCGCTGGGCGCCGAGCGCTGAAACAGGAGTACGAGCAGGCGACCGACGCGGCGGGTGCCGTCGAGGATGACCGCACGACGAGTGCCTGGTTGTTGGGTCGGGTGCATGGTCGTCACCATGTCCCCCAGCCGGTGGTGGCGACCATGAGCCCAAGGAACCCCAACGGCAGCGGTGTACCGACCGGACGCAGCACAATACGACTGTGGGAACGGCCCGCCACCGTCGGCGCCGTCCACGGTGCCGCACTCTGCGCCGTTCACGCTGCACCTCCTGTTGCGGTTTATGCCCACGGCGAGATCAACTCTGCCCGCATGGCAACAACTGCACCCCGATGAAACGCCGCGCAGACATGCTGGGTCATTGCGGGTGAACGCCCGGAGTTCGGTCGGTTCCCGGCCCGGCAGCCGGTGGCCAACGCTCCATAGGTGTCGGCACGCTTGCAGCTCTCACCGGGGTCCGGCTTCGGCCCGGCCGGCACCGTGGCGGTGCACCCAGTAAAACGACGGATCCTGCAGGAAACGCTGCGGTCCTGGCTGCGCAACCTGGGCGACCGAGCAGTCATGCTCGAGGAATTGGATCTGCACCCGGCAGGCTGAGCGCTACGGACGAGCCGGCTCGATGAGCTGTTTGGACGGCACTGGAAAAGACCAGGACTCTTGCGCCCGTCTCCTGTTGGCCCCGGCCTGGAACGCGGGGGCAGAGCCTGGACCTGCTGCTTGCCCGGACATGAACCGCGTCCGCCGAGTCGGTGCCCTGAACGTTGGTCGAGCGGTGCATCGGGCGCTCAACCAGGCGGGCGGTTCGCTCGAGCAGCGATCGTCCCCGCACCGTTGCGGTTGTGTTCGGGTGCCCCCGATGTCCGGCCTGCGTGGATCAGCTCAGGTTTGGTTGCGCAGACCTGGCCATCGGGTCGCACACTGAGGGCGTCGACCGAGGGCTGCCTAGACAAGGGAGGTTGCTGTGCTGACCATCGCGCTCGGTCTCGGTGCGGCGCTGTGGTTGGGCGGCGGTTTCGTGCTCCAG
>JAABUH010003176.1_pt1 | contig 14509 bp, 10 predicted proteins | sample 5559121 | NCBI WGS metagenome assembly JAABUH01 (sample SAMN10711871, study PRJNA513364) | rock metagenome | isolation source: Antarctica rocks | place: Antarctica: Victoria Land, Battleship Promontory nord | collected 2015-12-28
TGGTGAGAGACCCAGGCCCTTTGGTCTTAGATGTCGCAACTGTCTTGGTGGGTGAAGGTGAGTCGGAAATTCCAGCTTGATCTGGCGTCGAGGTCTTTACCGCTTGCTTAGGGGGCGGGTATTGGAATTGAAACCCAGGCAGCAATGCATTACTACGCACACGTTTAGGATGTTCCGTGTGGCTGTTTGAGTGTATCCCACCAAAAGTGTTGCTGGAAAGAGGATCGATGAATAGTTTGTGTTTGTCTTGAAAGTCCTCCTCATCGGGCATAGCAGCATTAGGTGCATCTTGTCTCGCGATTGAAGGCTTGCGGACACGGATGTTGTTGTTAGCTTCTAGGTATATTCCTCCTGTCTTTGCTGTCCCAGTGGCATCGCTTGCGGATGGCACTTGGAGTGATCTGTCTATGGCTTCTTCGCGGGATTGTTTGCTCATTGATTGCTTTCGCTTCATCAATCGTGGACGAGGGCCAACGTTTTCATTAGGCCCGGGCTTGCAGAAATTGTCAAGTGAGAGTTTTTTGCGGCCAGACAGAAGACCCTGTGATGGTAAGGTAGGGTGCTGAGTATCCATCTTGTCATTGTCCGTAATTGTGACTGGTCTGTTTTTAGGCTGGGGCTGGTTCACCTCTTGGTCTTCAGTATTGAGATTTTGGGTGCCTATCGAAGAAAGTCGCTGGGAGTCAAGGGATGGTGGATGAGGTGTCACAGTATGTGCAGCTGCATTTCGCGGTGTTTTCACCTCGTGAGACTCTTCATTATGAGAAGGTGAGCTGGATGTGTCTGCCAAGCTACCGCGAGAGAGATCGAGGAGGTACTTCGCATACTCCACGGTCTCATCTGCTTCCTGCGCCATGTGTCAGCATTATTCTATCTTGAATTCATGTGTGGGAGCTTACATTCTCAGTGCTAGCCGGTCCCGACAAGGTTGAATCAGTCATGGTGCTGGGAGCATCACTTGTAGTTCGAACCCTCTTCTTTCCTTCCTTAGCAGCATGCTGATACGCCCAAGCATATTCACTATGCCGACCGGTAATTGCCTCGTTGTCTGAGATGGCAGTATGCTTTCGCTTGGATTTGTTCTTGTTGCCTAAGGAGATAGCATTGCTTGGAACGTCCATAGGATCATCATGGCTTCCCTTGACGGTTCTCGTGTTCTTTACCGAATTATTGTCTGCTTTGACTGTCTGTTTTGACATTGAAGTGGGATATACCATCGCATCATCATCGTTGGTCTCATCATCATCCATGATAGCACCTTTGCTGTCTATTTTGAGGGTTTTCCTGCCTGCTTGCATGACGTTGTGGTCTGTGAGCGCATCTTCAGCACTTCCATTCTCAATATCATCACCCCCCTCATTGTTCTCATCAACATCTTTCTCCATTGCTTGCACCGTCTTTTTGACGCGCCTCTTTCTGCCCTCCCCTACATTCTTCTTCTTTCTCAACTTGCTCTTCTCAACATCCTCGGCCTTCACAATGATCGGCTTCTGCGCGGACATTGATCCACTATTGATCAGGTGCGTTCCGTCGCCTCCCTTCTTGTTCCAACAAGGCGTGCAGCATTGCTGGCTACAGTCAATGCAGCGGTAGATGGTAGAGGAGTTGTGATAGTTACACTCATCACATTTGGCGGTGTGAATCTTGATCTCCTTGAAAGTCGTATGCATGACCGGCTGATTTGGAGCCGCCATGGTCCGTGTAGATGTTGGATTGTGACTAAATGGAGTGGGTGATGGTGCACAAGAAAATGGTCTTGTAGCTGGGAGGGGGATTGATGGGGCAAGATGGAGCAGAGAAGGAGGCCAATGAGACTTCACTTGCATGTAATGCTAAGCCGAGTGTCAAAGTGATCGGGATCGCGTGTTATCTGATGTTTGCTGAATTTTCACTACTTGACAAATGATGCCTTCGGGTGGAAAGAAAAAAAGTGAAGCTGAATGGGAATGTGATCATGATAAAGGACCGGGCAGTGCCTAGTTTGGTTGAGAAACAATGTGCGTGAAGTCCCATTCGGTGAATCGCAGGGCAGATGAATCAACACAGCGGTGTATGACCATCTGGGCTAGACCCCTTTCACTGGAAGGACAGGCACGTCATCCTTGTCATACATGAGCTCCCAGCACTCTATGGCCAGTCTGACTACCATTCAGGGAGATGCTCTTACCATTGTCAGTGAAAGGAATGGATCCAACGGTAAGCCCTAATGAAAGCGGCCGTACACCTATCTGCCGGCAGAGTCACTGGTTTTCTAGATGGTCGAGATGTAGAATGTTGCTCATTGTGGAACTTTTGCAAAAAGTGCTTCCCTGTACTGTCTCCGGAGCAGAAGCTCATTTACAACCTGCAGCTCTAAAGTCATTGCTCATTTGAAGCTGAACATCACTTCATCTTCCTTGTTGAAAAGCTTCCATGGCCTCTCTTCCATGATCTCGAAATGGCTAGTTTCGTTGGCGAGGCATGCTTCATAGCTACTGAGGCGGCAATGGGACTGTTTGATCTCCTCTGTTCATGTCAGGCTAAAGCAGTATTCGGATTCTAAAGGTCACAAGAGACCGTTCAGATACCAGGATATGCGGTGTCTCTCCGCTTGATGTCCTCCGCTACTTCTTAGCCGTATCTATTTGTGCGCTGTACGATTGGTGAGATGTGATCAATGAATGTCTTGATGTCTTCGACTCACGAATGCCTTCCTCAACTTCAGGCTTGATCCCAACTTCCTCGGCCGCTAGCTTCTTCGCCTGACCCTGCTCCTCCTTCATGAATGGGAAAGCAAGAACCTCTTTGATGCTGTAGTGATTGGTCAAGAACATGACGAGACGGTCTATGCCCATGCCCCAGCCTCCCGTAGGGGGTAAGCCATATTCTAAGCTTGTACAGAAGGTCTCGTCGACCATTTGAGCCTCGTCATCGCCTTGGGCTTTTTGACGTGCTTGCTCTTCGAAGCGCAACCGCTGATCGAAGGGATCGTTGAGTTCGGTATAGGCGTTCACGATTTCCTTCTTACAAACGAATGCTTCGAAACGTTCACACAGACCGGGGCTTGTACGGTGGGATTTGGCCAAGGGTGACATCATCTGGGGGTGGCCGGTGATGAAAGTAGGATTGACGCACTTCTCTTCAATGAACTCCCCAACGAGTTTGTCAAGCATTCGAGCATTGGTTTGTGGCGGTGAGCACTCAACGTTCGTTTTCTTCAGCATGCGCTTAAGAAAATCGTTGGTGCTGGCTGTATGCAGCTCTTCTCCCGGTGGAAATTTCTCACCGCAGGCTTCTTCCAGGGCTGGGATCATCGCGACACGCTTCCAAGGCTTAGCCCAGTTGACTTCGAATTTCTCCCCGGTCTGTGTAATATAGCTTGTCTCATGTCCACCAGTAATGTGCTTCACCAGTCCAGACACTAAATCTTCAGTGATTTCCATTACATCATACACATCCGCATATGCCATGTAAAATTCGCATGTGGTGAACTCGGGGTTATGTGTCAGATCGATGCCTTCGTTCCTGAACAGCCTTCCCAACTCATACACTCGCTCCAGACCGCCTACTATCAGTTGCTTGAGATAGAGCTCGGGAGCAACGCGCATGAAAAGATCCATGTTGAGGTCGTTGTGGTGTGTAACAAAAGGTTTGGCCGTTGCGCCCCCAGCAACGGCGTTCATCATAGGGGTCTCAACCTCGATGAAGTCTTTCTCATCAAAGAATCGCCGTATGTATGAGATCATTTTAGAACGTGTGACAAAGACATTTCGAGAGTTGTCATTCATAATCAAGTCCAAGTATCTCTGACGATATCGCTGCTCTTGGTCTTTGAAGCCGTAATGTTCCGAGGGAATCTGATGTAGGCATGGCGTGAGTAGAATGATCTCACGAGCAAATATAGATAGCTCGCCCTCAGGTCGATTCCGTGGAGCAGTACGTCCTGGATAGCCAATCACGCCTATTATGTCACCCCTTCGAAGATGTTCGTGCTGCTTCTCAAATGGACCTGATGTCTCTTGAGCCTGGCACATTATCTGGACCTTCACCCCTTCCGCGCGTAGATCATAGAAAACCAGCTTCGCCCCAGCTGCCCGCTTGGTGTATATTCGACCGCCCAGTCTGACCTCCACATCTTTGAGGTGCTCACCAGTCTTGATCTTTTCGTGATCTCGGAGGAAATCTCGTAAATCTGTTGTCACCTGAAATTTGTGCGGATAAGGATTAGGCTGGTGACTCTTGCGTAATTCCTGAATCTTGCGTGACCGTATTTCGAAGTATTGCTGAAGGTTAAGTTAGAAATGTGACTAAATAGACAATGGATCCGGACGTACATTGGGTGTCAATTCGGCCTCCTGCTCTTCGGCTGAGACATCCTTAGTCTTTTTCTCCGCTTTGGGAGGTGCTGCAGCGGCTTTTGCTCGTTTCTTCTCCTCGAGTTCGCTATGCTTCTGACGTTTCTTCAATTCGCTTTTGCTATGGTATCGTGAGTAGAAGCTCCAAATCGCTATCTTCCAACTTACCTGACCATCTCCCCGGTAGCCTCATCCAAGTGCAGATTGGCCATCTGGCCACTAGGCGCATCGTCCGCCATGTTTGCGTTATGGTGATGAACTTTGGGTTGTGTCATAGTGAAAGGTACCTGAGGCCGCGGGAACGCGAGATTGGCTCGCGTAGGTCCTGACGAAATGGCTCCACCATACCAACTCACAAAATACGTGACTACGTGACTACAGCTTGATAGAAGTTTCGAGAGCTTTGATTTGGTTGGCAAGCAATGGAGCTTGCTTCGTTATCTCCTCTCCTGTGCTCAGATCGCAAGTCTGATATTATTGAAGCAGTGCTTGTATTCCTTCCAGGAGGATTCCTACATTGACTTTGAAGACTACAAATTCATGCGACTGACTGTCAATGAAGGCTGATTTACATACTGAGCTGATGAATCTCTCCAACGCTGTAGTACTCCCTTCGAGTTTGATCCTTTCAGTATTTCGTGATCAACCCTCTCATTCATACCAATAGCCCCAAGTTCGATCCAAACAATATTTATCCTACGCTCCGCGATATGAGCTCACAGTTGAAGGGAACGATGCCGGTCTTTCATTGAACGTCCTCCTCGAGTATTCCTGCCAAAGTATGTTCCTATCACATGTCATCTGTCAGACCCTCCAAGCGTGCTTGAGCTTTGGCAATGGTATCCTTCTCTTTCTTCAGCTGTGCACGGCGTTGCTCTTGGGCCGGATTTGCGGCAAGCAATTTGGCAAGACGCTCCCCAGCTAAGACAGAGTTAGACATGACACTCTAATAGCGCACTGGAAGACATACCAAGTGGATCACTCAGATCGAAAACGGTTCTCATCTCTTTGACAATGTCGTCACGACATTTCGTAAATAATTCACAATGAACGCTAGCGCAGACGACGTCCACGAAACGGAAATAGGCGCACTCGTAGTATGCCTTGACAGTCTGCTCTCATGATTAGGCGCAATCAACGAACACAAGATATGGTGACTTACCGTCATCGCCTCGATTTCCTTTTTGTAGGGGTCTGGACCAAGCTGAGAATCTGTAACTTTGGCAAGCTTGTCAACCCGAGCCTGTCCACTTGAAGGCTTCCCTAATCTGGCCTCCTGTTCATTTAGGTAGGCTGTAGCACGAGTCTCGCGACGCTTTGTTTCGAGTAAGGTAAATGCTTTAGACTGAGCTAAATTGATAGCTTCGTCATTGCAGGTCATTGGTCTCGACTGTTCCCATTCGAGAATACGCATAAGAAGCTGCGTCTGCTCGGTGAAAGCCTTATCAAAGAACCTCTCGCAGATTTGTCGGATTTGCTCATAATATTGGGTTTCTGAATATTTGGCATACACGTCCTGGATCTGCTGGAAGACCATCACTTCGCAGAGCTTGCGCGTTTGAGCTAGGAACTGACTCAGTGGGTGTTCCCAGTGCTCCATACTCAATCTAATCATTTTCTCAATCGCTTTCGGGTCAATCAGGTTATGAAGCCCGATGTAGGCATCCTGGAGGATATTCCGAATCTCCTGGAGCGAGAATTTCTTAGATGACACCATCTTGGGTTTCTTTGAAGCAGAGAATTCAGCAGTCGCGCGCTGTAACTTCTTCGGAGTCGTGTATGCCGACACGACTGGCCTCTTCTGGCCGACGCGTGGAGGGAGTGGGCTCAGCTTAGAAGGACTCTCCATATTGTCGGGATTATCGGACTCGTCCGAGTCGATGGAGATGGCAGCTGAGTTTTTGACCACCGGAGTTGGTGTGCCAAATAAGTTTTGGTTACCATTTGGTGATTGACTATGCACAGGTACCTGAAGACCTTGATATAACAAAGTTGGGCGCGTCTCGGCCAGTTCCTGACGAAACCTGAGTGCCCATTGGTTCCATTCCTTGTGAAAAGAATTGGTCTTTTGTCCCCCGTCGATGCTCTCTTTAAGTTGTCGCTCAAATTGCAATAGTTCCACCATAACGCTGAGGGCAAGGTTGCTGTCAAGTGGCTCTGGGAGCTCCTTGAGCCTTGCATCAATATTTTCAGCTTTCTGCTGTACTTGCTCGGTTATACGTGGTAGACTAGAATACCTTCTATCAGTAGAGTACGAAAAGGACATATTAAGAGATTGCCAATGTCAACAGTAGCTAGAACTAACCTCTTTCGAATCTGTGCGGTAAGCCTCTGGGAGAGGACTGTCTGTAACTGCAATGTCCCAAACCGGCTGGCGTAGCAATTCAACGTTGTGGCCCATGGTGCTTCGAGGCTAAAGAAACTCTTTTCTTCTTCTCTAGCAATAGAATGGCTTACTCGAACATCAGGATTATTCATCACGACATGATATCCAAATCCGAGCTGGAAGCGCTGGCCGTTGAGAACCTGAGTCCATTGCTCTAATGATTCGCTCTGTTGAATTCTGTCTGGTTTTGTCAGGCAGCCGAGTGTTCTAGCTTCTGCTTTAACCTCGCGAATGAGTCTGGAAGCACTCGAATTCGCGGGATCATCGCTCATTGGCAAGGCGAGGAGGTTAATACAGTCCTCTGCTCCGATGTACTCTTTAACAAGATTCTTCACTAGATCGACAAGGTATGCTTCCTCTGCAACCTCTGATACGTTGATGACCCCTGGTAAATCGTAAAAGGACAAATTGGGCAGGTTGGGTCCAGAGATATGGAGACGTACAACATTTGGTGAGAACTTCACTTGATGGTCTTGCTCTTCCTTCCGCTGAGAGTTTCCTGGCAGGTACTTCTCGTAATTGTTCCTGGGATTCAGAGTAGCCAACTGAGCAAGATATATAGCATTGGCTACCTCCTTCTTATCAGTCACAGTGGCAAACATGTAATCCTCGGCATCCTGCAACGTCCACGGACCTAAAGGCCGAGAGCGTGTAGCTCCTTCCAGTTTGGCAGCAGTTTTTCCAAGAGTGCGACCCATGCCCTGGCTCCCATCGTAGATATACTTTTTGTAAAGAGAGATCTTGCAACTCCAAGGAGTGGGACTCTCGGCGATGTTGATCTCCATAGGGCATCTTGTGCAAGTCCCAGCGGAGCGTGGGACCTTGATCTCGCTGATGCCTTCGATGAGAGAGCTCTTTCCCGTGCTTTGGTCACCTACAACAACAATTTTGGGAAGGGGAAGATCTAGATCTTCTACTCCAAGGTGACGCAGTGCTTGTACAGCTTGTACAAGCTTTTTCACACCTCGTCCAAGGACTTGGAGACCATCATCCGCATTACGAGACTCGTCATTTGAGCGGCGTGCGTCCTCAGCAGTCACAGGTGATATTGTAGCTGGAGTAGAGAAGGCTCAATCAGTTATCTGATCCTGAATTGTTCTGCGAATTGATGGACTCACTGAACGCCTTGTGCTGATGGTTAGTCTCGTAGCCCTCATCGACCATTGTGACATCCGAATCAATCAATATAGTGTCTCCAGAGCTCACAGGAGCATAGTGTTGTGTTTCAGACAAATTGTTCGAAAGCTCTCGCTTAAGAGACTTGCGAGCCATGGTTGAACGACGAAGATCTCAAATGCTTACTTTGGGGATAGTGAGGCGTATTTGAAGGTGCGATGGTAAGATCAAAGCTACTGTTACACATCAGCGAGGAACAATCGTGTCAAAAGCAGAGTAATAGCTGAAAAGATGAGAGAATCTCAAACAAGAAGCGAAATGCCATTTGTGGCACTAGCTGGGCCGTGAGAGATAGAGAGGGAAGAACGCACATATTGACTGTTTTCCAGCGGATCTGCTAACAATAGCGATAAACACAAAGCATGTGTAGCTGCTCTCATGTCACAGCGATGATCGGGAAAATGACGATGATCTTGCGCTTGAAGCGAGCAATCAAAGTGTACACTGCACACGCGGTGGTGGATGATGGATAGTACAAAACGTATCAGCCGCAATGTTGGGTGATGAGGAGGTGTTGTAGCAAGCGAAGGACGGAGGTGAGGTGAGGTTTCAAAGGAGGATGGATTCACTCCAAAGACTCAATGCGGAAAAGAAACCCGCACACACCTGACCACTCCGTGATCTCCGACCTTTTGACGAGGGAGTGTTCAATGTAGACAGGATCTTTCGTGAGATGAAAATCTGCAGACTTCTGCCCTTATGTAGCCAGGCTCTGCCCTTCATCCTACCTCTACGATGTACCCGATTACGGCCGTACCTGATGTCCATTGCGACCATTGCTCACACTACGACGTCAATCAACGTGTCCTCAAGTACTCTAATCAGAGCGGAGCACCAATAGCAGCCCGTGCGAGAATGGAAGTGAAGTCACGAACGCCGTAGAACAAAGGTCCCCAGATCGACGTAAGCGAGATGCCAAGACCCACCTTAAACATAGGTTCAGTCAAGTCTCCTTTACACACTCACTGGTGACAGTGTGACTCGGCGTAGGGCTGTACAATGTGATTAGCAAAGTAATCGCATAAGCTGATACAAAGGTGGGGTCTGAGCGGCAAATGTCATTTTACGGCTTTGTACAGTGGTGCCTAACGATTATGGCAGAGTAGGGTGTTCGCTCTTGTGTTTACGATGATTTGATGCCGAACCCAGACACCAAACAAGCGATACCAACGAGATGGCTCATGCATCCATCCTTTCCCATACCGCCGATCGACAGAGCCTAGAATCCTCTTCGAGGAATAAATCTCTTCGAGAAATAAATCTTAGAGCCGTCTAGAAACACCTTCCCTCTACGCTAGCCGTGTCTCTTCTAAGGTCAGATCCGAAGGCTCCGCGCCTCACGCATCGCACGAGTGCGATCATTATAGTCCCATGCTCGATGCCCGACAGCTAGATCTCGGCACTCCGCAACCGTCAACCTTCCGCAACGGGAGCAACGGCTGGTATCGTTTGATTACCTAGATTGCAGCCTTGGAGTCGCCTTCAGCGTGTTTCTCTCGGTATGAATTGGGTTTATGACTGCGTTCTTCTTTGGGCCCATGCCAGCCGCAGCGAATTGATCAGCAAGCAATTTTGAGACCCTTCGATTTGGGAGCCAGGTCCTGTTTCCAAGGACGAGGACATAGGATAGCAGTGCCAGGGCACCCGCTTGATGTGCTGACGCCAGAGGTAGAGGCACCAGATAGATTAGAGTGCTAATTCCAAGGACCACTTGGAGCCCTACGAAGCCTACTACACCATGTACACCTTTCCGACACCCAATAGGCAGAAGCTTCTTGATTTTTGGAGAAAATCCGGAATAGGCCCATAGAGCCATGACCGAAGAAAATGTGGTAGTTGCTAGAATCCTGTGATCTAATTGCACAAGCGAGGGATTTTCTAAAGGATTCCGCCACCACATGTCGCTGTTATCCATAGTATGCGAGTAGAAGTCGGAAAACAACTCGGATTTTGGGGGAGTCAGTCCAAGGCCCATGTATGGAAATTCGTTATAAATGAGGCCAGCATCGAGACCCGCAACGAGGCCACCTGACATGGCAGTAACGAAGACAAGGAGAGCTAAAGCACCCACGGAGCTTCGGAAGAGTCTCATTCTGGGGTTACGCAGCCTGGCCAGATTGTTCTCCGCAGATTGAAGATTCCCAAGAAGCTTGTGAGTCCGTAGGATAGACAGGCCATTCCAAAGCATAGCCGAATAGCACAGAAATGCCGTGCCTAGATGTGCTGCCAATCGATATTGGCTGACGCGAGGGTGACTTCCTGGCGCAAAAAGATCATCCTTGAGCCCTGACTTGACCATCCACCAACCCAGCACTCCTTGAAACCCTATGAGACCTCCTATGCCTGCAATTCTGCGCGCCATTGGCGCTGAAACCTTTCGTCGAGCGATAAGATAGATCGCCGGGAGGACAAAGGATATTCCAACAATGCGACCCCAAAGTCGGTGTGTCCACTCCATGTAATAGATCGACTTGAACTCGGAGAGGGTCATATGTGGATTGAGAAGCTTGAATTCAGGAGATGCGCGATATAAGTTGAACTGTGAGTCCCAGTCCTCTGCACTCGTAGGCGGCAGGCTTCCAGTGACTGGCTTCCATTCCGTGATGCTCAAGCTTTGCACGATTAGCAACTACTGGTACAGCGCTAGAAAGAAGCCATACCCGGATTCTGTCAGTCGTGTCAGACCTCCGAAGACTACAATCCCAAAGACGCTGGCCGCACTTCCTAGCAACCAATACGCCACAATTTTCTCACTCGTCTTGGGAAAGAATCCTGCCTTCGCTGCCTTCTCATCTTGGCTGACTGTTTTACTCACGGGAAGAACAGGAGAAGAGCGTTGATCTAGTCTCATGCCATTCTCGACCGCCTGCGAGATTCCTCGTGCACTGGTCTTGGAGGACCTGATCAATTTGGGCGAAGCTTGCGGGATTGCGTGGCGAAGGTTTCGAGTGTGCTGGGAAAACGTGGAGGAATGTCGATGGGAGCATTCAAATAGCTGCCTTGTCAGCCTTGGAGCAGCTTGTCTCAAGGCCGGCAATATAGAAGCCATGTCTAGATGTTTGTATCATCTTCGCCTCCAATACTCTAATGCCGTAGGAAAGCCGGCCTCTCGGCGGCAGGAATTCTTGGCAACTCTCTGTGCTACGCCGAGGATAGCCGTATCTAGAGTAAATTGTAGAGCTTCTTCCCCCAATTCCTCTTACTCTTCTCAAGAATTTGTGGGGTCTCGTGTCGAGTATGGAATCATTTCGGTGATTATGGGCCTGCGCATTGCCATTAGGCCTTCGAAGCAATATGCTCTATCAAGGAAAGTCACAGCTGCACGGGCATATTCAACCAACCCGCCAAAGGCGCGCCTAAACATCCCAATTGAGTATTCATCCCATCCCCTTTTACACCACACGTCTTCTTCCCTACAGTCGCCTGCCTCGTATCCAAAGGGATCCGCGGCGACTCGTCAGAACCTTTTCCAGGCGATTAACGGTGCACTGTCCTACGCCCTTCGTACCGACGAGCGTACCCTTATATTCGGCGAAGATGTTGCGTTTGGTGGTGTCTTCCGTTGCAGTATGGGTCTTCTCGGTGACTTTGGCCCAGAACGAGTATTCAATACACCTCTCAGTGAGCAAGGCATTGTCGGGTTCGCCATCGGATGCGCTGCACAAGGAATGAAGCCTATTGCTGAGATACAATTCGCCGATTATGTCTACCCGGCTTTCGATCAGCTTGTCAATGAGGCAGCAAAGTGGAGGTACCGGGAGGGCGACACTGGTGGGAACATTGGAGGTCTGGTCATCAGGATGCCTTGTGGTAGTGTAGGGCACGGTGCTCTGTATGTAGCCACTCTATGTCGTAGCGTGCTAGGATTCGCTGATAAAGCCGCAAGATATCATTCCCAATCACCAGAATCCTTGTTCACACACATTCCCGGCTTACGTGTTGTAATGCCTCGCTCCCCATCACAAGCCAAAGGGTTGTTGCTTGCCTCGATTGCATGCAGTGACCCTGTCATCTTCCTAGAGCCAAAAGTTTTATATCGTGCGGCTGTGGAACAAGTGCCAATGGAACCATACGAGATTCCTCTCTCCACAGCCGAAGTTGTAAAAGAAGGTAAGGACCTGACCATTATATCTTATGGACAGCCGCTTTATCTATGCTCCTCAGCCATCGCAGCTGCTGAGAAAGACTTCGGTATTACCATTGAGCTTTTAGATCTGAGGACATTGTATCCATGGGATCGGGAGGCCGTAATGAAAAGCGTGCGGAAGACAGGCCGGGCACTTGTGGTTCATGAAAGCATGATCAATGCAGGTGTTGGCGCTGAGGTCGCGGCTTCGATACAGGAGGCAGCATTCTTGCATCTCGAGGCGCCTGTACAGAGGCTTGGGGGCTGGGCTACGCATATGGGGCTACCGTTTGAGAGATTCAACCTGCCAGACGTAACGCGTAAGTCTTTCTAACCTCCTCAAAACCCGCACGCTGATTTCAAAAGGAATTTACGATGCAATAAAGCGGACAAAAGACTATTAAATGGTGATTCCGCGCAGGCGTCCGCAACGATATCAAAATGTGATAGGCGTTATGCTGCCATCACTACAGATCTAGGTCTTGCTTAGCTTCTTCACTCCTGCGACAAACGTGGCGCTCACAAGGCCAGATGACAGGCCAGAGAAGGCCGTAACCGTATGGGTTTTGTCCATCAGTACCTACTGAGATAAAGGGACCATTGCTGGGAGAATGAGATTGGATGAGTATCGTTCCTCGTAACAAAGAAGCCACTCTCTTGACCATTGGAACAAAGGGGTCTACGGACGAGCAATGGTCCGCTTGTCCGCTTGCAAACAGGGAGCCGGAGCTTGAAGGTACAAGAAAGCGGTATGCAAGGGAGCTTGAGCAGTCCATGTTGGCTTTGATTCTTCGGGATGCTACCATCGTACATGGCTGAGAGCTTGCCATACCACTTCAACAAACCTCGTCACCGTTTAACTTCGATTAGCGACTTTGACAAGAGCCCAATCAGTCACGATAACAGGCTGAGGTAACCGATGTTCAAGCGAACCGACATCGAAATTTGATAAAAGACTTCATTGAGAACCAAAGAAATTCAAATCTTAGGTCTACCAAAAATGCCTGTTTCACTGAAATATGAATACCAAAAAAAGAAGAAGCGCAATTTCATCAGCCATAACCTTTGTTGCAACCCCTTTCAGTGCATTTACTGTTAGGAACAATGACTTTTGCATTGTTCCGTTCCTTGAAATATCGACAGTATTGTCTTCCATCCCACTTGTAACAGCATCTCATAACATTTCGCTCATGAGCGAGAAACCACGGCTCTCCCGTTACGTCCTCTAAAAAATTTGATTTGTATCAGCGCATGACCCCCTAGCCATCGAGCATGACAAACGCGCTCATCTGCTTGGTGTTTCTTGTAAGTCAGCCTATTCGATCTGCTACAAGAAAACCCGGGGAGAGCTGACCAATATCACTAGCTTCTTACGAGCTATATACTATGGATGTGTGTCGACCATCTTCGTAACGAGCAAACAACGTCACCCAATTCATCACAACATGAGCAAACTCCTCTCCACTTGAAGAATGAAGGCCGCAAGGACTTCGGATCCATCGTAGACTTCACACAAGAGAAACATGACAACAAAGAAATGGGCGGAGACCACAATGGCAGGGCCATTGCCGTCAATTCAGGATGGCAACTTGATCGCAATGATCAAATCAGATGTAATGATTCCGCTTGCTCAGAGAAACTCAAAGCTACGGTCAATGCTTATGAAGATAAAATAAGCAATCTAGACAGGGTATTTTCTGACGAGCGAAGGGCATTGAAGAAGGCTTATACCGACTGCCAAAGGCTACGGGCCACCAAGTCCTCAAATCAGGACACACAAATCCGAACGTTGCAGGCTTCACTTTTGGATACTGAAACCAAGTTGCAGAAATCTCAGGAGACCATTCCAGCCCTCCAACAACGCTGCCAGGGATTGATTGAGAAATCTGCATGTCGCGCCTCAGAGCTTCAGGTAACGAAAGTACAGCTTGAAAAGTCTGAGGGGACAGCGAAGGAGAATTGTGATCGACTGAGGGTACTAGTTGAAGAGAAAACCAAGCTGACCGCGGACTTAGCGAAGCAAACGGAGGAGCACACCCAGGAGAGAGAAAGATTAAAGGCTGAAATTGAGAGGCAACGCATTGAGTTAGCGTCTAGATCCACATTCGGGAACATGACTTGGGAAGACTCAAGAGACGAGCAAGACACATTTACCATGCGCTCCAATCTCTCGGCAGATGTGTCAATGATGGATGCCCCTTCCAATCTCGTGAATATCAATGTTCCTCCAGTCTCTCAAATTGGGCAAGAAAATTTGAAACTCCGCCAAGATATTCAACACCTCACCCAAACCATCGAAAGGACTAAGATTGCCGCCACTTCTGCCTGCGAGCAAGCGAGTAATAAAGCAGCCCAACACCGCTTTCTATTTGAGACTGCAAAAAAAGAATTGACGGGCGTCAAGAGCCAGCTTGAAGATGTTCGGGAGGATTATAACAGCGCCATGGTGATTATTCAAATGGACGACCCTTCGTCTCTATATCATCC
>JAABUH010003181.1_pt1 | contig 14492 bp, 15 predicted proteins | sample 5559121 | NCBI WGS metagenome assembly JAABUH01 (sample SAMN10711871, study PRJNA513364) | rock metagenome | isolation source: Antarctica rocks | place: Antarctica: Victoria Land, Battleship Promontory nord | collected 2015-12-28
AACTTTGATCTTTTGTATTTTATCAACTTGAACGTTTTAAAATTGATCAAATCATCAATTATAAATATTGTCAGCAGATTGTTGCAATTATTGACGATGATATTTCTTTTAATCAGATTTCTTACTAAGTTTATTAAATATTCTTTCTGAAATCTGTTAATCAGACGTGAGTTATGAACAATAATCAAGTAAAGTAAGAATTGAAGTAAAAATTAAATTCTTCGTAACTTTAAACTGATTGATTATCTCAAGCAGATCATAAAAAGATAGATAAAGAAGTTCAGAGCGAAATTTGTTCAATTGCAAAACATTGAGTGAGAACTTCATCTGATGCTTGCTGTCTGATTTATCTCTCGTCTTCAAGAATACAATTTAAGTGAGTGATTTAAGAACTATAAAACAAAGATTAAATTCTCAAAGAAATGAAGTATAACTATTCAGATTTGAGAACAAAGCTCATGTTGATAAAAGAGTAAGATGTGTATATACATCAACAAAATCATGAGACGGAAAAAGTTGATATTAGCTGATTTTTGCCGACTTTTTCTGAGTTAGCTGTTAATCTCATGTGTCAGCTAACGGTTGAAATTAGCTGATTTTCTCAGTTATTAGCTGACTATTAGCTGTCACTTACTAGCTATCACTTAGCTGACTTAGCTGTGCACTCAGCTAATATCAATTTTGTCTCTTGCAACAATCATCACATCAATATTACTTATGTTATCTCTTTAAATGTTCAAGCATTCTGTCACTAGATCATTATATATAGTTAAGTTTCTTTGAATGTCTCTTTTCATCTCATTGCTCTTCACTCTTTTATCATTTGAATTAAATAAATTGTCTTTGCTGCAAATTATGTTATGTATGATAAGATATATCTTTTCATTATACATGTTTGAATCAATCTTCACTCTTTTTTCATTTGAATCAGTTAAATCATCTTTGCTGTAAATTATGTTATGTATGACAAGATATTTCTTTTCGTTATACACGTTTGAGTCGATCTTCACTCTTTTTTCATTTAAATCAGTTAAATCGTCTTTGCTGTAAATTATGTTACGTATGACAAGATATTTCTTTTTGTCATACATGTTTAAGAATTGTACAAGAATCAAGTGATTTGCAACATATTAATTTATCTAGTCTAAATTTCAATCATCGTCGCTTTTGATGATGATTTTCATCGAGAGTCTGCGCTTGATTCGCATATACTGTACAAACTGCTTATATCTCTGAGCATCATCAATGATGCTAGATGATTCAGCAGACTTACTGTATCAGACTCTTTCTTCTTTTTTGATGTTCATTCTCTTCGCTCAAGAAGTTTAAGTAGTACGCAGTTTGAAAATCATAAACGCTTCTTCTTCAATGCAAATTCAATATTCATCTGAAGTCAAAGTCTTTATGACGCTTAGTTTGACATCATCAGCATTTGACTTGTTGACGAAAGACGTGTTTGCGATTTAAAGCTTAGCATACAGTATACAATCAAGAAGATGAATCAAATCTATCACGTTGATATCTTGTTCTTTCAATGTCTTCTGTGAGTTCATTGTACATCAGTTTCTGTTAATCAACGATGAAAAGAACTTTTAGATACTTACTCGTTCATCTTGTTGTCATGAGAATATAGAATGAGTTTTCTACATAACAAGTATAATGAGAATGCTGTACGTCTTCTGCACAGTATTAAATTCATTGTCTTTCACTGAATGCACTTACGAGTTTTTAATTCTTGTCTTCACATGTCATGATGTCAGATCATCATTCAGGTTTAAAACACAGATCGCAAACATCATAAGTTCAATGAATCTGTTCGCAGTTCAATGAATCAGATCATCATTCAGAATTAAAGCATAGATCAGATCAGAGCTTAGTTTAATTATTATACAATCAACTCTCGAATGTTGATTGTGAATTGATTAGAATTAGCAAGCTATAAAAGCTCTATTTAATTCTGACATGCTCATAACACAGTCATTAATCTAATCATCATTATCTGAATCTAGTCACAGCAATCTTAAGTCTTAAAACTACTGTCTAGTCTTGATTCTGCCTGATTCATGTATAACAGAAGTCTGATTTTCATTCTTTTCTTTCACTCTTTGTCTTTCATCTTGTACATTATCTGATGTATGTCTTGTATCTAAATTCTATCAAGTAATAATAATATTATTCTTTTATATTGATAGTATTTTTAGCCTAGTTTCTGACATCACGTACATGCTATACGCAGTATCATAGTTAGCCAAACAAAAGTCATCAGATGAGTCAGTTCTGATGCACATGCAAGTCATTTCACTCTTTTTAAATCACTTACAGAATTCTTTTGCATGTTTTCTTTTTATGCATTATGTCTCAATTAGTTGAGATTCGACCTAAATCTGATCGAAATATTGAGACAAGTGTAATTCAACAGTTAATTCTTGATATGAAACACTTATGCATGCATCAACTCTCTCAACGTCATCATTCTAGAATAATATAATAATGAGCTTGATTCTGAACTGCGCTTAATTCTTTCATGTGCAGAATTGAAATTGATTATGATGAGTTACGACTCACTCTTGTCTCAAGTTTTTCACTGTTTATATCATCATTCTTCTATCATCTTTGTTAGATTGAAGTCGTGACAGAATGAGAAAAAACATACTTTACTCTTCATGAAGAACTTCGAGACAGTCTCATGATTCAGACTGTTCTCTGCAGAGCTCTTCTTCTTTCTCTTTCTGAGTTCACTTCACTGACAGTCAAAGTCATTATCGATGTCTTCTACATCAGACAGTGAGTGCGTAAGAGAAAAGTATATGAATTTGTTCTTTACGTTCAAATCAAGTTTCACTTGACTTTGTTTCATCAGCTTCTTTCACAGTCATCATCACATAGTTTCTTGTTTCAAGATAGACTGAATAAATCATTATCTTGTGATGAATATGTGATCATCTGTAATCACTCTGTCAGTGTATATGTCTCTTGATCTGAGCAGAACGAAGCATATCTTCAAATTCTTGTCTTTGAAAGTGATTCTCAATTCGCGCATCATATTTGTATTTCTTTATACTATGTTGAATCATAATTGTCACAAGAATAATCATCAGAGACGTGATAGAATTGAACATGTGCTGTGTTAAACTTGTGATGTCAAAGCTTTCATGATGATTATTATGCATGAAAGATGTCAATGCTTTTGTTAAAATGAAGTCTCTGAACATTTCTGATAAGTTAATCTTCTCGACGTCAGCGTAAGAGTATTTCAAGAAGATTATTCTACATCGTGATGATCAATGCTTAGAAAGACGTTGTTCTTCAATAAAGCATGAACTAAATTCATTAAAGCTGTGCTGTTGATAAAATCGTAATAATTGAGAATCAAGACGCGAATCTTACACATCATATGAAATCAATAGTCGCTTATGACATTATACATTTGAACTGTGTTAGTCTGAATGAGCATTATTCAGTCATGATTGCTTTACTCTTCTCACTTCATGAGATGTTGATTTCATCTTTACATCATCATTTCTTTGATTGATGACTTGAATTATACAATTAATCACTCTCGATCATATGCTTTTTATAAGAGTTGAGAGATTGACTTTTTGCTGAGAGTCAGCTCATGATTTGCAGTCTTCGCTCGCGTATTTAGTCATAATCATAGCTCGCAGATATAAAATCGTCTGTCACATGATGTTCTTGTGCGCGACTGTTGAAATTTCTCTCTCGCGTTGAATACTCTCACTTCAGATATATGATGAGTCATAATGATTATCTTCTTTTCGCTGTCAATCATAGAACGAAGAATTCATAAATTTCATGCTGCGTGACTTAATCTTGAAATCAATGAAGGCATGAGATGAATCATGTTGAGAATTTGATAGTATGCTCAACGCGTTTGAAGTACGCTTTTTATTTCTTCTATGATCATTCTCGTTGAATGAAAATGTAGATGTAGACTGCTTGTCATCAATAATGAAATTCAACGTGAATTTTATACACATCAATGATTGTATTTTCGTCAACGACAATTCTCAACTGTTCTTTTCTTTCAAGTCAGATTTCAACTTCTTTTTACATTTCATTAAAGCATGAACAGATTTGAAGTTATTTGATATCGATTCTTCAATCGAGCTTGAATCATTCTAGCACAGAGATAAGCTGATAATACTTGAAATAAGTGCAATAAATAATAATCATGCTTATCTTGCACTCATGACTCTTTCGTTTGATCATGTGCATAGCTGCGAAATAGTCTTTCAATATATTTCACACTAATATGTAAAGCGATAACTAAATTATATCATAAATTCAATGAAGTCTTGAGAATAGAGAGCGCGCGAAGAAATAAAGATTGCAGAAAGTAAACAAGAACATGAATAGAATTAACTTTTGATTCAATTTTTATTTGACTTGAATCTTGACTTAATCAGAACTAGATTGTTTCTAGATGCGCTCAAATTCATATTTTCTGCATCACTTTTCAACATTGAATATATAGTTATCTGATGCTTTGATAACGTTATGTTGAAGACATCGCATTGACACAAGATGAGACAGATTCTCTCATTTCACTCGTCTCTAAGTACATCTGATGATGAGCAATTCAACGTGTCTTCAAGTGCATTTGATGAGAAATCTCAACTTTTCAACATTGAATTTATAGTTGTCTGATGCTTTGATAACGTTATGTTGAAGACATCACGTTGACGCAAAATGAGACAGATTCTCTTGTTTCAATCATTTTTAAGTATCATTGATGATGAGTGATTCAACGCGTCTTTAAGTGCATCTGATGAGAAATCTTAATGCTCTGAATTTTATTTCAGATCGAAAGTCATTAATTTGAAGTTTCTTTACGTGAATGCAGCTATTCAGATCACATCTTCAACTGACGAGTGTAGTCATCTTTATCACATTTACAGATTGCACAACGTTTCATTTAATGCTTAAGCAGACTTTTGATGATATTGAAAGTTGAAGTCATCTATCACTCATCTTTCGCTGTTGAAAGATGTCGCACGAAGCGAACTCGTCTCTCAGTCACAAAATCTCGTCATCACTTATCATTTCTTCTGACGATAAATCTATTTCATTGAAAGTTCATTGAGATAAACGCAGAATCTTGATAAACAGTGAGTTACTATCGTCTAGTCTTATGAGTTCTTGAAGCTCAAGATCTTCGCTAGATTCAAATATTATGAATAGTACTTGATACAAGAAGTATGTTTTCTATCGTTCATCATCGTCGTGTAAAAGCTTCGATGCATCGATCAATGATGCAAAGCAAGTTTCTGCATATGAGTCTGACAATGAGAACAGTCAAATGCAATATTTTTCTCAAGTCAATATATCAATTGATGAGCGCGATAAAATAATCATCTTCATCACAACTACAGATTGCACAATGTTTCGTTTAACGCTCAAGCAGACTTTCAATGACAGTCAAATGCAATATCTCTTTCAAGTCAATATATCAACTGATGAGCGCAATAAAACAGTTATTTTCATCACAACTACAGATTGCACAATGTTTCATTTAACACTTAAGCAGACTTTCAATGACAGTCAAATGCAATATTTCTCTTCAGTCAATATAGTCACATCATCAACAGAAACATCAGTATTCGCAAGCAAAAATGAACATCTGACGTGTTCAAATTTAAAGAGTGTCTGTCGAAAAATTATTAACTCACTCATTTCATATCATCAGATTTCATGCACATCAACATCATTATTCGTTTCATCATCAGCAACTTCATTGATTATTGAAACCTGACATGCACACGTAAGTCGTAGACGACGTGAATTACAAGAACGTTTAAAGCGTAAGACTTCATATGCGAAAAAATATTTTGAAAAAAGATGTTGATTCTGAATAAGATATGATCACGTCTTTCACAGCATATGTTGAGCAGAATTTGAATGAGATCTAAATTGACAAGATTGAAGTGAGCAAGATCTGAGCGAAATCTGAGTGAACAAAATCTGAGTCAGATCTGAGCAAGATGTAAACAAGATCAAAGATAAAGACAATGAATATTAGACTGTTTAACTACTGTATTGAATGTTACTAGATATTATTATTACTATGTTACAAGCGAAAGCAGACACTTGATTTACTATAACTGCAATATACTACTTATCATTGATGACATTGCATATGAATGAATCAATGTTTTGTAGAAAGATTTCTCAACAGTAACTTTGAATTTGTATAATCATTATTGATTGACATCGCTGATATAAGATGATTTCAAGCTCAAGACTAGTTGAAATGTCAACGTTATATAGTTTACTTTATTCAGTTTGCTAAAACTTCAAGTCGCATCTCAACTGTTTACTGTAGTGATTTCTTATACACTTTTATTATCAATTATACTAACAAATTTGTAGATTTAACTATTATTGTTTCTAAGTATGCTTGTGATCAGTCAACGCGAATCAATGATCATACTACTAGCTATTGAACAATTCTTCAATGTCATCTTTCTTGCACAATACATTGATATTCATTGCATGATTATTTCGCTATTTAAACGTCTCATACTTCTCTGCATCTGCTAGTATTGAGTTGTTTTTAAAATTTCTAGTATATCACAGACGTTCATCTGACTTCAGTTTCAACTTCTTCATCAGTTGTGATCAAGTTCAATTTCACTGTGCCTGATATTTCTTTATGTTCATCTTCTTCTTTCTCACTGTCAGCTTGTATGAGTAAATCTTCATCTCTTCATCGAAAGTTGCATTGTTCAGACTCAAGCTTTGATCATCAATTCAGTCTTAAGATGTACTTGTTTGTTTATTGTTCTTGACTGATATGCTTTCTGTTCTCGCTTTAGATTCTGCTGTGAGCTGAGAATTCGCTAAAGTCAACTGTACATTAAAATTCTATCAATCAACTATTAGTTTAAACGTTTATTATTAATTCATTTCGACTGAAAGTGATTCACTGAACGAAGCATGATGATGATCAGAAGAACAACTTATGTTTCACTTATGTTCATCTGTTCTTGAGTGCTCTTTATGTCATCGTTATTCTCATAATCATCGATTTTCAATAACACTTTATTGCTCTTCTTGATCATTTTATTCAAACTCTTTCACTGATTATTCATCTCATCTTTTGAAAGATCATTCAAGAATGTCATGTATTCATTGAGAACAGAAGTGATATTGAGAATTCTTCTTACATCTTTTCTTTCAACAAGTTTCATGATTCAAGTATGAAGAAGTAATAGTATTGCGTCTTGATAAACAATGATTTGCTCATTTCAAGTTCTCATTAAACGTCGTCAGTCAGTTATAATGATCAGCATACTGTCGTTTCTGTGTCTGATGTGTAGATTTCGATTGATCTGCAAGACTTACACAAAGATTTTAGATTCTCGAACTTTGCGAGTATGCATGTTCTCATCTATCACTCTCGAATGTAGTGAGCTATCATTGCTGAGACGAAAGTGATCAGAGATATCAATAAAACATTAAAGAATTCTCTGATATGATCTTGACTTGTAAATGACTTTCTTTCTTGAGTAAATGTCGTTCTGACAAGCATTATTGCGATGACTGAGACAAGAAATCTTTGTTTCGATGATTATATCACAATTAATCAACATCTTCTAATCAAGATGTTATCTCATCTTCGCATATATGTAATCATCATTCTGTAACAAGATCTGTGTTACTTGTTGAACTGCTTTCTCGCTGCAATACTGTTGTCAATTATATACATTTGGTACTATTTCTTGAGTCTTAAACATCATGTGATCTCGTCATATTTCGAAGCAGTCATACATCTGTTGATGTCAGTGAATTAAATCTGTTGAGAGATTCTGTTGCTTATCTGACGCGCTGTAATGATTGTTTCTTTAACAACACAAGATATAAACAGAGATCAGTATAGTAACAAACTAATCACTAGACTGAAGGTCTGAGAATAGCTAAGACAATAGATTGTATTGACTATTACATGAGTTGAGCACGAAGCTTCTATCTAAGAGAACGATCATTGTTATATAGACATAGAAGAATCATGTCAAGTCATCTCTGCTCTGAATAATTACTTCGATCATTCTCGAGCAAGATGAGCAAGATGAGCATCATACTCATCATGCTCACTGTAATCACTTCTGATTCAAGCGATCACTTTCAAGACTCTGATTACTCAATGATTTTTTAATCATTGCTGTTACATAATTTCATGCAAGAGAGTTCTAACACTAGATTCTCTTCTAAGATTTTCATCTTGAAAATCACTTTTTCTTCATGTTTTCTCATTGCACAATCAAAAACTCTATCTTGCGTCGCAGAGATAATCTTGAGCGTACGAATTCTGAGCGTGCTGTCATGCGTTCTTGTGAACACTGCAGTCGCTTGCAAAAGAAATGTCGTGTTGACAACGAAATCGATCGTTGCATTGAGTGTGTGCATCTTGATCGCAAATGCAATCTTACTTTCTCGATGATGAAGTGAAAAAAAATAAAGGCAGAACGCGATCGCGTTCTTCGTGAGCTGCTGAACATTCACAAGCAGATGCAAGAAATCTTTGCAAAAACTACTCATCTGCAAAATCAATTTGTGTTTCTAGAGAATAAGAAACAGACGATGATTGAACGAAAGTTTCGAAACATCGTCGAGCTCGAGAAAGATGAGAGAAAGACTAGCGAATCATCATTGAACGATCTTCTCTTTGACGTGTCTTTCAAGCAGATTGAGATTTCATCTGACTTTGACTGACTGAATTTCTCAACTGAAACTGTCACAGAAGCATCTGACAGTTCTTGAGATTTCTCTTCAATTCTCAAGTGTCTTCGATATGTTCATAATCTTTTCACTTGACTAATCAATGAGACTGATCTTTGATATTCTGTTGATTCAGTATATTATCTACTTCGTACTCGATGTTCTGATTCTTTGAATCAATATCTGAAGATTCTGTTTGAATTGATGTATTCGAGTCTGCAGACTTCAAAAGAAAAATATCAAATATCAAATATATTTTCATAGATGTTGAAAGATTCAACTCATAGTTAATCGATTTCTTTTCTTCTAGAATTTCAAACGATTCTAGTTTCATGTGATTCAACTTGTTACTTGATCTTTTTGTCTTAATATTTCGTCTTAGTAGATAAGCTTTGTTCTTCTTTTTAAGAGTAGATTTTCTATCTCTTTTCTTATTCGCATACAGAGTCATGTGTTTGCTTAGAAACTAAATGTTCTTTTGCAGCTCTTTGTGCAACAAATGTATTTGTTCGATCTGTATTGTAGCTTTCTGAGCTATCTGCGCAAACTCACGCGATTTCTTAAGAGTTTCTGACTCGAACTCGTAGTTTGCAAAGAATGATGACATGCTGATTACTTCTGTTATTGTGCTATTGAAAGTCAACTGTGCTACTGACAGTAGCTGTATTCAATCATTCTGCCTATAGTTGATATAGCATCTGAGATACTGTTTCAGTGTCTGATTCATTCTTTTCGTTTGCTCATTCATCTGTGAATGATAAGTTGTTGACAGCTTATGATGAATTTCTAGTTGATTCATCAATGATTTTCAGAATTTCGATGTGAAAAGCTTGTTTCTATTCAAAATTATCTCGTCTGATAATTCATGATTTGCTACAATCGTTCTCAGAAACGTGTAAGTCAAATCTTTCGCGAATGTTGCTTTCTTGTATGACAAGAAATATTCATACTTGATTAGTCTATCTGTGATCATCAATATAGAGTCATACGTTGTTTCGTAACTCTTTCTTTTGACTTTGATAGCTTGACTATAAAGTTCAAAGCTATGCTTTTTCATGCACGATCTGATGTGCTGAGACTTTTCAAAAGTTCGTAAGATCTGTGTCGACTATGCTTCGTTTGAATGCATACGTCGCACTTTCTTATGATATCTTCTACTTGTTTTCTCATCTTAGAAAAGTAGTAGATTCTAGATATTCTTTCAATGATTTTGTTCAAATCTTGATGTTCATGTATCATTGACTCGTGATAATCATTTATCATCTCTTGTCTGCATCTTGTTGAAACATAGATGAGATCTTGAAATGTCAGTATTTTGTTAGTTATCTCAAAGTTCGCGTTGTCAGCAATATTCTCTATAATATTCTGCGCGACTGAGTTCTTTGCTAGCTCTAGCTTTATTCGTTTCTCGAAATCTTGGTTGTAGATTCGTAGCGTAGCTGCATTTTGTCTATTATAGACAATGAAATCATCTTGATTCTGTTGTAAAATAGTCTGATTTATCTGTGATCTATCTGTCATGTGATCTGCTCTTCTGCTCAAGACATCGATCTTCAAGTTTTCAGATTTCTTTCGATATTGAATTTGAAAGTTGTATGACGACAATTTCTTTGATCATCTAATCTGTCTTCGATTTAGAACTTTCGTGATCGTGAAGTATAGCAGATTCTTATGATCTGTATATACTTGAATCTGATGTCTAGATTCTTTCAGATACACTCTTCATTGTTTGAAAAAGTTGACAATAGCTAATAGCTTCTTGTCGTGTATCTCATAGTTCAATTCAGCGACTGTAAGCTTACAACTGTAGTAAGCAATAGAATGCAGACGTTTCTTATCATCTGATTGACTGATACACGTCTCAATAGCTTCGTCTGACGCGTTCATCTTGAGCGTAATAGATTTTTCTAATTCAAACATGATCAATACTGACTGAGAGATGAACAATTTCTTCAGCTTCTTGAAAGCTTCTTCTGCTTTCTCAGTTCACATGAACGATATATTCTTCTTCGTAAGATTCGTAAGTGACGAGATGATTCTGAAGTATCTCTCTATAAAGCGTTTATAAAAGTTCGCGAATTCTAAAAAGAATTGAACTTCGATCTTTGACTTTGACGTCGATCAAGTCGTAACAGCTTCTATCTTCTTTGAGTTCATTCTTAGACTCTGAGACATGACTATGAATTTCAAAAACTGTACACTCTGTACATAAAATTCACTTTTTCCTGACTTGATACGCAGATCGACTTTCTTCAAAGTTTGTAGAACTTTCTTAACATGTTGCACATGTTCTTTCTTCGTCTTGAAATATACTAGTATATCATTCAGATATACTATGACGAACTGATTCAAATAACGTCGTAACACGTTATTCACAAATGTCTGAAACGTGACTGAAGCATTGATTAAATCGAAAGACATGATCAAATACTCGTAATGTTCTAGTCGAGTGTGAAAAACTGTCTTTCACTCGTCTTCTTCTTTAATTCGTATTCGATTGAATGCTTCAAGTATATTGAATTTCATAAATCACTGTGCTCTCTGCAGTCTGTCTTGCAGTTCAGATATGAGCGATAGCGAGTAGCTGTTTTTAATCGTGATGTTATTCAGTGCTCTGTAGTCGACACATAGTCTTAGACTTTCATTCAATTTCGAAACAAACAGAATAAAGTATTCTGCTGATGACTGCGATTCTCTAATGAATTCTTTTCGCATGTTCTCTTTCAGATATTGTCGCAAAGCGTTGAGCTTTTCTGCTGACAATGAGTAAATGAACTGTTTCGTGAATTCTTTGTCATTTATGAGCTTGATCTCATGATCTCATGATTGATGTTTAAGTAGTGTCTCTTGATCACTTTCTTTCTCAAACAGAATCTTATATTTCTGATATTTTTTAGAAATTTTAATGATAGCGAAATTACTTTTAATCTCTCTGCTTTATATCTGTGCATCTGAGCTGTTCTTCAGCTCGCTGCGCATATCGTTCGCTGTCATTGCGAAGATTTTCACACTCTCTGATGACTTCAATATCGAGTGCAATCGCGTCGTTTCTGTATGAAGAAAAGCAATTGTCTCATTGACTCAATCTATCATCAAATTGATCATACAAAGTCATGATATGTCTAGAACTATATCGCTGTCTGACTGCTTCGTAACGTTTAAACGCAACTTTTCTCAGTGACGTTCAAGTCTCAAGTGAATGAGTCGAGTCTCTTGATCTATTAGTTCGTTGTTATACTTCATGAGTGTTTCATCGAAGTTTCGCAGATTGTAAGATTCTTTCTTCTTCTGCATAAATATTTGCGCTTTTCTACCAAATTCTGAAAACATGTAGTTTCTCGTACAGTCACTGTCAATGAATAGACGTGCTGTATGATCATTGATCTTGACTCAGACTCGTAACTGCGTCAAGTCATTCGTGAAGATAAATATGCTTTCGATTTTCAACTCTTGACTAAACTTCTTTGATGATCTGTCGATCGAAGAGTCTTCTAGTTTTTTGAACTAAAAGCTCACTTCTCAAGTACTTGTTCTATGTACTGAAATCGATTTGAATCGATCTTCTTTCATGAATACTTCTTTGAATCACACAGATCAAATCTCTTTCTGATGACTTCTGTCATCTGTCTAAGTTCTCTGAATATATGATCTTCATTGAAGAGTACATATTCTTCTTGCTTGATGAACTTGACTTCTGTGAATGACTTCTTCATGACTATGTCACGATATTGAATGTCTTTGCGTGATGCGATCGACTCATCTTGCATTGTGTCATAGATGACTTGATGTATATCATTCTTGATCTGTTGCATTCGCTGTGAAAAATCTTTCTCTTTCTGTCTGAAGAGAGTGTACAATTCGTTGTACATGTTTATAAAACTCGTCTGATTTGTAAGCTTTCTGAGATCTTTCTTTACTTCAAGATGATCTTCTTCTTTCTTGAGAGCATCTTCTGCTGCGATAGTGAATGCTCGTAGAATTTCGCTAAGTCGATTTTCTTTCTCGACTGCTTGATGAATAGCTTCTTCAGTGCTGTTCAATCTGTTCAAGTCATATGCTTCGCTGTCGAGAATCTCTGATTTCGCGATCATAGTGAACAAACTTTCATCACTTTTCTCATCATGCGCTTCTGACTGACAATGAATTGCTGCGTAGAAATGAGTCTTTCATGAAAGTTTCAAGTATCATTCAGAATCTTTCTTATCGCTCAGATGAATGCAACAGTTGTCTTCATAACATGCTGTTCATGACAACGCTTGATGCTTGTCTTTCTGATCTTCTTTCGTTGCTGCGAAAGATTTGTCTTGTTTATCGTAGAGCTTTGACTTGTTCTTGTATTTGTTCTGAGTACAATCTCTGAAGAAATGATCTAGCTTCTCACATGTATAACATGTCTTGCTCTGCTGAACAGTTTTATCGCGAGCATTCATCGATATCTTTCGAATTGCGTCTAACTTCATAGACTGAGAATTGTAATAGAATTGCTTCTTCTTTCTCTTGCTTCGTGCAACTGAGACATAAGCGATCTTGTTCTTCTTTTCAAGTCTTCGCTCGTACTGTCGATTATTCAGCACGATTGCCTTGCTAATCATAGCATGCAAAGTCGCGAGTCTATTCATACGAGTTATCTTGTTCTTTATCACATTCTTCAGTTCTCTATAGAACTGTGCTGTAAGAGTCAAGTCATCTCATTCAATCTCTGTTGCGATTGACTGAAAAGCAGCGACGTACTTGAATGCTGATTCTGATTGCTTAATATCATACAACTGTTGTTCGATGATTTATTTCACATCTATGTCTTCATACATTCTTCATATTGCTTGCTTAAAGTTAGAGAAGTCTTCAAAGACTCTGTTAGTCTCATCTTCTTGATCTTTTGACTTATTCTTCAAGTGATTCTTTATCAATGATTTAAATCATTTGAAGACATCTTCTCTGAAGTATGAGAATGCAAACAATATCTTGTCATGAGATGAACTTAGTTTCTTGTGTGTTCTGACATAGATGTTCACTTGTATAAGAAAAGCGTCAAGCTTGTCTCTATCTTCATAGTACAGATTCGATGTCGATATCTTAATCAATGACTTGCTATTCGAGAATGCAGTGATGTCTGCTGATGTGATTCGTTCTGAGAATGATATAATGATCGTGATAAGATGATGCTCTGATATCTTGTGAAAGAGTGATGCTCAAAGTGTAATGATTGTTTCTTTAACAACACAAGATATAAACAGAGATCAGTATAGTAACAAACTAATCACTAGACTGAAGATCTGAGAATAGCTAAGACAATAGACTGTATTGACTATTACATGAGTTGAGTACGAAGCTTCTATCTAAGAGAATGATCATCGTTATATAGACATAGAAGAATCGTGTCAAGTCATCTCTGCTCTGAATGATCACTTTGATCATTCTCAAGCAAGGTGAGCAAGATGAGCATCATGCTCATCATGCTCACTGTGATCACTTCTGATTCAAGCGATCAGAGCGATCACTTTCAAGACTCTGATTACTCAATGATTATTTAATCATTGCTGTTACATAATTTCATGCGAAAGAGTTCTAACATGCGCTTCATGAAGCATGAAAATGAAGTCAACTTTATAGCGCGAGTTGTTCATTGATGTTTTCAGATGTTTGATCATATTGATTCATATTTTACAAATCTGATCATTAAGTCATGACTTGATGTCATTCAATCATGACGTGATCTTCTTACTCGCTCGATCACTCAGAATTTAAGCTTGAAT
>JAABUH010003182.1_pt1 | contig 14491 bp, 25 predicted proteins | sample 5559121 | NCBI WGS metagenome assembly JAABUH01 (sample SAMN10711871, study PRJNA513364) | rock metagenome | isolation source: Antarctica rocks | place: Antarctica: Victoria Land, Battleship Promontory nord | collected 2015-12-28
CCGTGCAACATTGGGCCCTCGCCAGTCGACGCACCAGCTGCGCACGCATGACACACATCGCGCATGGAACATGCCCCTGGGAGCGATTACGCAGCCGCCCCGAGCGCCGCCGCCGCGGCACGGGCACGGAGCGCGCGCACTTGGCCGTGAGATTGATGTCAAACAGGTCGTCGTCGGCGCCCAGGTACTTCTGCAGCACCTCCTTGATCTGCGCGCGGGCGCGGCGCGCTCGGCATGCTGCGCGCGCTCGGCATGCTGCGCGCGCTCGGCATGCTGCCGAGGCGCAGGCGAGGCGAGCAGCTGGCGGCGCTGGGCTCTGGGTGGTCCAAGAGGGACGACAGGTGCACGGCCACAGACCGCCCTCGCAGCGGCTGGCGGTCGGCTCGAGGCGGGCTAGGGAGGAGATGGGGTGAAGGCGAGAGGCCCCCTCGACAGAGCCAATGCACAACACGGCGGGCCGCTACAAGGAGATCCTCCACACACGCACGCACGCGGGCCGCGGGCCTGGCGCAACGCCAGCAGCGCCCGGCGGCCCGGGCGGCTGCGCGGGGCGGCGCACCGTCTCCACCTTGGTCTTCAGGCGCACCATGCGCGCCTTGAGCGTGCGCACGCGCTCCAGGAACAGCGAGGACACCTGCGCGGCGGCGGCCGCGCTCGCGCGGGGGCGCCGGGCGGCAGGCGCCCTGGGCGCCCGCATGCTATCTGAACGCGCCCCTGGAGCTCCAGATCCTCGTCGCCGTTGCCGGCGGCGAGAGACGTCAGCTCCTTGAACGTGGGGACCGTCCCCGCCTGCGCCAGGTGCGCCAGGCGGGTGCGCGCCGCCGGCCTCGTCGGGCGGCGCAAAGCCGCCTGGCGCACGGGGCGCAGACGAGTACCATGGCCGAGTACGTAACTACAGTCAAGGAGCTGACGGCCCTCGCCACCAGCAACAGCGAAAAGGTACTCGAGATCAAGATCATGAGCGGACTGGCCAAGGACATCCAGACCTTCGTGGCGCTCGCCCAGCTTGTGACGGTGAACAGGGCCATTGCGAACAAGCTGCCGCAAGGGCGGTCCGCATCCCGGAGCAAGCGACCCAGCATACAGATCGGTGTGAAAAGCATCCCGCCCACCAGCAGGCGCTTAACGTGCAGTGCAGCGCGCCGTGCGGTGGCTGCTCAGCAAGCAACAACAGTGCAGCCCAGCATGACACGGCTACAGACATGCAAGTAGCAGCTCCAGCCTGGACCCGCAGGCGGCGAGGTCGGCACTCCTTAGCGGCGGCTCCCCGCCCAGCCACCAAGCGGCCGTCCTTGCTGGCACGGCATGCGAAGCCCCAGACCCGCCGCCGGCCGTCTTGGCGCCGTACATTACTAGTTCCTTGCCATGCAATGACCTGTATGGTCGTTCCAACACGGCATGCGCACCCCCGGACCCGCCGCCGGTGATCTTGGCGCCGTACAGCGGCGGCTCGTCGCCGGCGGCGCGCGCGGCGGCAGCCTCGGCGCGCACCAGCGCGACCAGGCGGTCGGTGCCCTCGCTGCCCAGCCCGCAGCGCCCGTAGCTGGCGTGGCTCTGCCGCCGGCCGGCCGCACGTCGGCGCCACGCAGGACGCAACAGCTGTAGGCTTAGGGTAAGGTCGGCGCCACATGGGACACAACAGTAGCAGGGATAGGGTGCTACTTGGCGCCATATAAAACACGACAGCGGTGCTCATCCGGGCGCCCACGAGTGCCGATCTCACCGCCCGGCAGGTTTGCAGACAGCAACCGAAAGCGCACCTGGGCGCTTGCTGGCAGGCGCTGGGGAGGCCGGCGGCAGCGACGGTCGGGTACGCAAGCTTATCTGAGGGAGGTCTGTGACAGCCTGAAAGCCTCATGGCCCATTTTGCCCATGCCAGGCGGCACCAGGCGGCGCGCGCGCGCGCGGTTGGCAGAGTGCTACCCTACTCTGACCCTAAATCGAGCGCGTGCCTGGAACATGAGCTCGCCCAGCAGCGCCAGCTGCTCGCCGGCGTCGGGCCCCGGGCCGGCGGCGAGCAGGCGGCGGAAATGGCGCACACGCCAGTTCTCGTAGATGGGGTGCGCGGTCGCCAGGCGCACCGGGTAGCTGGTGCCCTCACGCACCTGCGCCGGCGCGCGCGTCGAGGGAAGGGTCACGGTCGGACGAGCTACAGCTGGGACAGGGCCACAGGCGACAGGGCCACGAGCCCAGCTCAACGGATCCTGACATGGGAGTCTTGTATATGCGCATGGCCAGCATCCCAAGGCACAATCAGGCACATTTGCTGCGCAGAGACAGGGCTGATGCGGTTGTTGGGTGACTATGTGGTGGCAGGAGGCCAGCAGGGTGCCTGCCCGCCGGCAGCTGTCTAGCAGCCCAGGCAGGGCTGGCAGGCGCGGCCCGGCGCGCGATCTGCAGGACAGCATGCGGGCGCGCTCAGCATGCATCGAGCCAGGCGCGCCTGCGTGGCGGCGTCCCAGTGGCGCCCGTACGCGGCGGTGAAGTCGCGCCCGGTCATTGCCTCGGGCAGCGCCTCTTCGTACAGCTGCGCGAGCTCGCTCGGCGCAATGTTGGCCAGGTAGCCGCCGCCTGCAGCAAACCTGTATTTACTACTACCCTAGCCTACCTTACATCAGTGCCGCTGCAGTGGCGCGGTGCTTGTTTACCGCCCGGTTGGACATCAATAACTGACAGCATACCAGCTACATTGTCAACCGCCACGGCCGACGGGGGGCCGCTGGCGGGACGCGGCGCAGGCAGCCCCGCGCGGCCAGGCCGCGGCGCCGCCGCTGCCGCAGCGCGGAGCGGGCGCGCGCAAGGGCGGGCGCGCGCCCAGGGCCGGCGGGTCGGCCGGCTCGGCGGCCGGCGGGCGGCCGGCGGCGGGCGGGCAGAGGCTGCCCTGCGCGGCCAGGCGCGCGGCCGCGCCGGACAAGATGCGCAGGCCCATGAAAGCGGCGCCGCGCACAGTGCCGTAGTCCAGGCCGCCAACACTGCGCGGCGCCCTAGCTAGGGTCAGGAGGCAGTCATGCTTGCATGGTGCTGAGCCAGGCAGGCTCAGGCAGCGCAGCGGCCAGGCATGCCGGGCGTCGCCTGCCGTGCCATGGACTCGTTTGCGCGGCCGCCAGCGCAGAAGCCGGGCATCGCGCGTGCGAGGTCTGTGCTGGACCTTGAGGGCAAGCTACAAGCGCATGCCCTGAGCGCTGGGAAATCGCCCATAAGCAACCATGACAGGCGAAAGGAGTGGAGCGCAAGGTGCAACTATGTCAGGGTTTTGCTGAGCGCGGCAGGCCGGGCCAGCGCGCGCCTGTGGCGGATGCCGGAGTCGACGCCCCACAGGCGCAGGTGCGGCGGCAGCGCGACCGGCGGCAGCGGCTCCGCCGGCTGGCAGCGCAGCGCCATCAGCGACCCGGCCTCCCCGAGCGCGCTCGCCATCTGCGCGCGCGCGGGCCTCGGGCGCCGGCGCGCGTACGCGCAGCGCCAGCAGGGCCCGCGCTGGCACATGCGGCAGGACAGCAGAGCGCCTGCGAGTGCTCGGAGCAGGTGCGCAGCGCAGGCGCAGGGTTTGTGAGGGTATGCCAGGCAGGGTGCGGGGCGGCGCGCCTGGTCCATGACGCCGCAGGGCGCGCCCACCACATGGTTCTCCACCTGCGCATCGGGCGCGTCACCCCGCGCCCTGGCCCAGGCTCCTCAGAGCGCGGGCCCTGTCTCTGCATGCGGCGTCTCGCTTCTGCGCTCGTAACCAATTGCACCAGGCCGCAGCCGAGCTGGCTTCAGCGGGCTGGACATGAGCTGATAAGCGGGCAGCGGCACCGAGAGCCTCTAAGCAGCCTTGGGCATGCATGCAAAATATGAGGGCAAGAGCTCCGCATGAAGCGGCCTACAGTCTCGGGCAGGAGGGCATGAGGTCGCTGCCGATGCGCGCCTTCTGGCAGAGCATGGCAAGCTCGCGCCCGGACAGGGCGATGCCGTGCGCGGCCGCCAGCGCCTGCACGCCCGCGCCCGGCCGCCGTCGGCACGCTCCCCAGTTGCATGATATCACAAGTGCGGGGGTCAGCGCTCGTGCCATCACCTGGCCAGCCCTCAGAGCGGCGGGTGGCTGGCTTTGATAAGATGCCGAGCGTCAACAGGGCCACTGAGTAGAAAAGGTGAGGTGATACAGGTGTTACCAAGAGTGGAGCACGGTAGCACTATGGGTGTTAGTTCAGTAAGTCATTGAGAAAAAAACTTTTGGCATAGGAGTGGCCACAAGTGAGCGTGCCTGCATGACAGCCACCTCGACCGCGGCGCTGCTGGACACGCCCTTGCCCTCCGGCACCGCGCTGTACACGAGCACGGAGAGGCCGTCCGGGAATGCGGCGCCGCGCTCGCGCATCAGCACCACCAGCGCGCCCGCCACGTACGCTGCCCAGCTGCGTGCCCGGGCGCGCGCGTCAGCAAGGTTCAGCAATTGTTATTTTAGGGCGGGTAAGTAGGGTTGCAACCAGCCTGGCGCTCAGCATCGGCCCTGCGCAGCGCGGCTTGCCGTTCACAGCAGCAGCGGCGTCATGAGCGCGCAGAGCAGCTTGGCCTCAGCTCACGCCGCCCCCAGGCGCATCGCCGGCACGCCCGCGGGCGGCTGCCGCATGATCTGCCGGCCCGTCGGGCGCGCGCTGGCCCATGCTGGTGTGCGACACGGCCGCAGCCTGGCCGGAACGACGTCGCCGGCGTCATGGCGCTGGCAGGATCGGCTGACCACCACGCGCGGCTCGTGCGCGCCTGTGCGCCGGGTCGGCGCGGAAGTACGCCCGCGCGTCCTCGTACGCAATCGGCCCCCCGTCCAGCGCGAGCAGCTCCGGCAGGTCCATGTCGAATGCGGGGCCGCGGTTGGCGCGGTCGGCGCCGAACGACACCACGCGCAGCGCCGGCTGCGGGCCACCTTTGCGCTCCTGGGGCGCGCGAGCGTGATATGGTAGAGTAGGGTAGGGTAAGGGTGAACTCAGGGAGTATACCTCGTCTCCATGCTCAGCTGAACCGGCCCTGGCGAAGCTCTGCTTACAATTTGGCGGGCCAGTGCTGAGCAAAGCAAAGAACCCAGCTCAAACCCGTGCACGATTTTCCACTGATGGGGCCTCACCCGGCGCTTGCGCAGGCCCTCCGGCGTACCTGGCGGGCAGTCATGTGGCGCCACAGGCGCTGCTTGGGCAGCGGGTGGCGCTGCACGGCGACGTGGCAGGCCTCCGCGAGCGGCAGCTGCAGCACCAGCGAGCCCGAGTAGTCTGCAATGCCGCCCATGACGTCCAGGCGCCCCGGCGCGCGCGTGACGATCACGTCGTCCTGCGCGCGGCCGACCTTTGCTCTGCGCTTATAAGTCACGAAACCCAGCTCATGTTACGGCTCTCCCATATATATTTGTATGAGCGCCACATGCGTGCTGTTCCAACATTGATGCTAGCTATGCAGAATCTTATACTTCAAACCCACTTGACCCTCAACTTGCCGATCATGGGAGTCTGCTGCTGCCACCCTGAGGCAAGCGAGCCGCCCCGAGCCACTGCAGCTCTGCCTCCTGTGCACCAGCTCCTGATTGCACACGGCGCTCTGGCCGCCCGTACAGGAGCTTGGCGCGTGGATCACAAGGACAGTGTGGACGCTCGCTGGGGCCCCGGCGCGCCTCCCAACGGAACAGCCCGCGCGCGGCGCGCAGCTCGGGCACCTCGGCGGCCGGCGCGGCGCCGTCCGCGGGCCGCGGCTCGTCCAGCAGCGCCAGCGTGTGCAGGAATTCTACCTGCACAGGGTCCGGGTGGGCGCAGGTCTCAGCAGGGACACAACGATGGCCCACAGCCCTTCAACCGTGGGCCAATTGCGCAGGACGGAGCGCAGAAGGGGCGTGATGCGGAGGCACTCACATGCACTCTTCAGCGGGCATGGCATACATGCTGGAAGCACACGCGTGGGTAGTGCAGGAGGCCGCAATTGCCATCATCTTTTAATGCATTAACGGATTGGGGTAGCATGGCTTTAGCGCTGACGGCTTCTGGGGCCTCCAGCTGCCATCGCACCACGGGAGTCCCCCAGATCGCTGTGTACAAATTGACCCAGAACGTCAGGCTGCCCGGGCACTGTTGGTCTGTTCAACCAGCGCAGGCGCGCGGAGCCGCGACGGGCGGGCCGCGCCACGCAAGCCACTCCAGCAGGCGCAGGCACGCGAGCGCAAGCAGCAGCACCGTGTGCGAGGGCGCCTTTGCTTGATGCCCTTGCAGAGATACTGACGCAAAATGCGAGCAGCCCGCCCCTGTCCCTGCCAGCCAGTCCGCCGTGTCGGGCGGACGCGCACTGAGTCGCGGCAGACGGGCAGCGCCTCGCCGCCCTCCAGCAGGCGCCAGTGCTGCAGCTGCAGCGGCGCCGCGCCGCGCGGCGTGCCCTCCGGCGACGCCGCGCGGCCGCCAGCGCCCTCCGCGCCCGACGCCGAGCGCTGGCTGAGCTCGGCCAGGTCGCGCGCGAGCTCCGACGGCTGCGGCGCCGCGCTGGGCGGCAGCCCGCGCGTGTACCTGGCAGGGCGCCGGTGCAGAGGCTGAGGAGTATAAAATGGTTTAGGGTTACTTTCGCCGGGTAGGGCTGCTTCGCCGGCTGAGCAGCGCGCCGGATGCTCTGAGACCGCCACTACTTCGTCGCTGCACTGGGCTGCATGGGAGGCCGTCCCGCCCATGGCCTCGTGGGACTGGCAGAGTGCAAGCGTACTTGCACAGGAGCCTTGCCACACAGGGTCCGGCAGAGTGCCAGCTCCGTCCGTGCGGGTGGCGCACCAGTCGGGGACCTCCACCTTATCACGCTCATTGTGCCGATGCATCATGTACCTGCCGGAGCGCGCCGCGCAGTCACTCATGCCAACATCACGCCGCGTAGGTCCTACAAAGAAGAGTGCAACTGGAAGCTTTCCCAGCAACGATGTTCTAAACCGCTTTGTACACACGCACACATCCGTATCTGCTGCAGCGTGCAGACTCATGCATGCATGGCTCCAAGCTGGCACTACCATGGTGTGATCGCACAGCGGACAGAGCAGGATTTTGCTTTTGACAACCCCATCCAGGCCGGGCACAGTGTCAGCAGGGTCGTGTACGCACCCCCACACAATTGCGTCGCGCAGGCGCACAGACCCTGCGCGTGCGGGCTGCCCCGGCCGCCGGGCGGCGCCGTTGGTGCCCGCGGCGCCGCCGCGCGGCGTGCTCGGCGCGGACTCTGCGGGCGGGCCCGCGCGCGCGGCGGCGACCTCCTCGAGGCGCTGCGCGACAACCTCGCCGCCATTTGTTGCGCACCTGCCGCGCACCCCGGAGCTATGTGGCGCATGCGGCAAGGTGCGCTCCAGGATGGTTGGACAGAGGAGCCGCACTCCCAATCGCGCTCGGGCCTGCCCACTGGGAAGGCCGCAGCGCGGGCGCGGCCGGGGCTGGGGCGGGCGCGCGCGGGTAGCGGAAGCGGAGCGTGGCCGCGTGCAGCAGGAAGGGCGCCCAGGTGCCCTCCAGGAAGTCGCGGCGCCGGATCTCCACGCCTGCAGGGCGCGCGCGCGCTGAGCCGCGTTTCACTGTGCATCCCATCACACACTTGCTTTGCGGCATGTGCTGTCGGCGCAATCTGCGGCATGGCGAGCCAACCCGGGGGGTCAACCGTTGGGCCAAGGAGGAGTAGGTGCAGGCGAACAAGCCAACTTCCGAATTTGTGACACAAAATGGTGAACCAGCATCCAATGTGACATGTCTGTGAGTGCGCTGACATGCGCTAACGTATCCACAACACACGACAAGCTCGTGCCGCACCGCCGCCATGCAGCTGCAGCAGGCGCCGCAGGAAGGGCTCCTCGTTGAAGTAGTCGCGCCGCAGGAACACCATGGGCGTGCCGGCGCACAGGCACTCCGACACGCTGCCATACCTGCCGCCCGGCCAGCGCTGCATGTGAGCGTGGGCAGCCCACGCACGGTAGCGCTGCATGCAATGCATGCAAGCCAAGCTAAAAGATAAAGCGCTTTCCGCTGCCTGGCAGACATGCATCATCCGCATCTTGTCTTCCCAGGGTTTGATACCCTCACGTGTACTTGCGACCTGGCTCGTAAGGTAAACACCTCATGCGAGCAGACATCTAATACAGCCGTGCATCTGAGGCGCGCAAGTGTTACCAGGCCTTGCGCATTGGAGGTGCTCATGGGCACCGTATATGCGGAGAGCGCACCCGATCTTGCCAATCATGCATGTGCTTGCAGCGATCTGCGCCGTGCAAAAAGCATTGCATTACTGCCGTGTGAGGTGATCATGTATTAGAGTGTGCTGCAAGGTACCGGGATGCAGGGTGTGCAGATATGACTTGCTCCGATGTGGCCCTGGTTGTGCATGTATGTGCACATCCGGGAAGGGTATTCATCAGGCACGGTGCGCCACCGTGCATGTTTGATGCAGCCGCCGCGCGTGCTTGTGCGCGCAAAGACGCTCTTCCAACAAAAGTGTACACGCACACCTAGTGCCGCCCGCACACGCGCGCAGCCCATGGGCGCGCGGGCGCGCGCCAGGTCGGGCGTGTACGCGTCGGCCGGCGCGAGCAGAAAGTTGTGCGGCAGCGGCGCGTCGCCGGGCGGATCGCCGCCCGCGCACACCACGCACGCCCAGCCGGGCGGCAGGCACTCGGCGCGCAGCGCCCAGCGCCCCGGCGGCTGCCCGCCGTACAGGAAGCAGGCCAGGCGCTGCTCGGGCGCCAGGCCCAGGTCGGCGAAGACCTGCGGGTCAGAGCTCCTGTCAAGGCCCATGGTACCAGGCCCCGCACATGGCACCCAATCGGATCTCGATGCCTCCCAGTCAGCGGGTAGCTCCGATAACAACTTTATGATCTTGACACGGCCCGATTGCACAAGTGCGCGCTGCGAGGCGAGGGAAGGCGTTGGCGCTCTCTACTTGACTTCAAGCGGGCATGCCAAGTTGCGCTCGCCAACGCGCGCTCCTGTGCTCCACATCTGTGCATCTCGCTACCCCACATGCAGGAACGAGCACCTGCTCGCGCGTCTTGCGGGGGTGCCGCACGACGAGCGGCACGTCCACGACCTCCCGGAACGCCTGTCCGCCGCTCGGCGTAGCTTTGTCTGACACCAACCTCACTCAGTGCTGCACGCAGCGAGACGCGTGCACCACTGACAGCAGCATACACACACGCTTGCTGCAGTGCGGCTTTGCTTCGTGCAGTCCTACTCATGCAGAAGGCCACTTCCAAGTCGCGCAACAAATACGGCACAGGGTGCTCTGCATGACTGAGGTAGATGCATGGATATGCGCATGCACGCCTAGCAGCCCTGTCAGCTGCCGTGCTTGAGCCGGAGGTTCGGCTCTTTCTCTGGAGGGGGGTTCGGCAGGAGTGTGTTGGCGTGGGGCAGCGGCCAGGCAGGCGGAGCAGCAGGCAAGCCTGGCAGAGCTGTCCGCTGCCGCTTGTGCACTGCTGGACGGGGTAAGGGTAAGAGGGGGGAGCGCGCCGGCATCGGACAGTGGCCCGGCAGGCGGAGCAGCAGGTCGGCGCACGCGTAGTCCTCCGCAATCTGCCACACCATGCCGCGGAACTGCGCGTTGCCGCTCATCAGGTACCTGCGCGCGCGTGCGCGCAGACCTTGCAAGGTCGCAGCCTGTCGGTGCGTTGAGCCAACGTACAAAGAAAAGGCTTCTGCGTGTGGTCTGCAGGTCTGCTGAGGTCTGCATGCAAACCCACATGCTGCTGCTGCACAGGACCGTAGGTCCTAACACCCCTAAGAGTATGGTGCCGCCCTGCATTGAGCAATGACAACACTGGGGCATGGCTGCCGCCCCGGGCGCGCGCACTCGCTGTACACGAAGTCCCAGGAGAAGTTGCTGACGCAGACGCACGGCACGCCGGCAGCGGCCGCGGCCGCGCACGCCAGCGGCACCACGTCCGACCAGGTCGGGCTGCAGCGCGGCCAGCCACGCGCGCTCCGTCTCCAGCACCGTCCCGCGCTGCTCGCAGGCCACGCGGTCGTAGCCCTGCATCGACGCTGCAGCGCCGGCCGCGTGCGCCGGTCAGGTCCCAGGCCTGGTGCTGAGCGCCTGCAGGGCGCCGCGCCGCTCGCAGGCCGCGCGGTCGCAGCCCTGCGTCGACGTTTTGGCGCCAGCGGCACACACCGGTTGGGTGCCGTCAGTGAGCGCTGGGGCCCTGCATTAGTCCAAGGCCTTGCTAAGTAGCAGGTGCAGCCAGAGTCGCCCAGGACCGGGGCGCACCCAGCATGTCGACGGAGAAGGCGTCCTTCTGCTTGGCGCCAAAGTCGAGCGAGGCCTTGCGGATGGCCAGCCGGGGCGAGGGCAGCTCGCGCAGGATCATCCGTGCCGGCGCGCCCGTGACAACCACAACTGAGTGTCCCCGGTCCAGCAGTGCGCGGCAAACCTGTATTGGCACAACGGGGCTGAATGCTGCCGGACATCTCGCCAGAGGTGGGGCTGCAGAGGTTGCATAAGCAGCAACTTGCGATTGCACGCGAGCTCTTAGTTGATCTATAATTTTGACTTCCTTTTCTATTTTTTGTTGCATAGGTCAGGAACGTGCTGCTACCCGACTGGGAAAGCAGCGAGATGCTGTGCCGGGACCTACATTGCTCACGACTGGCACCCATCTTGAAATATTGCTCATTTACATTCCTGCAGGCAAGCGCACAAGCGCTGTGCGGGATCTTCGTGTGGACGAACTGCGCACCTCAATAGTCCTGGTAGCGTGGCCCAAGCCATGCCCGGTCACGTAGTATGCAACCGAAAGCGGGTCACCACTGACGACGCCCATGGTGGCTCCTCTGGCCTCCACAAGTTACCAGCACTAGGTGCTGTGAGGAACCCTCTCCGGCATTGGCTCTCCCTGATTGCCTCAGGGAGAGAGCAGTTCCATTGGAACCTACCCTAATTGCAAGCTATTTGGCTTCAATATAATTCAATAAAAATATCAGGAAGCTATTTGCCTTCACAAGGCCTGGTTTCCATGGCCACATTTGCGTCAGCCAATCGAGCGAGCGCTCTTGGATTGAACGTGAGGTGTTACCAGCAGGCGCTTGTCCCTCGGCAAAGGCATGATGGTCCCGGGAGACGCGCTGCTGGAACACTGGCACCTCCTGTGTCAGCCCCATCAACGTCGTCCTCTTGCAGACAGGTGCGTAGAAGCTCTGTGTACCACGTGCAGCACTTGTACTTGGAAAATGACGTAGCATCAGAGACCAATGCTTGGCTGCAGTACAATGCCGCGCCACACAGTGCTCATTGTGTGCTGGGGGCGACGGGTACACTGAGTATGTGCTGTCACGAGGGACGTAGCACTACTTCAGGAAATACCAGGTGGTATAATAGGGACATGCAGCGACCATATTTGCCCAGGTGGCCTGCCAAGCTTGGAGAAAACGAGCCTGGCAAAGCTCCGTGTACGCGCTGCACAGCAATATGCACACGTAGCAGCTCACGACGCCCGCCCCTGCCCGCACGCAGGTGGCCTGCAACGCAAAGGGCGGGGGCGGGGGCGAGGGCGGGGTGCCCGCGCTGTCGCTGGACGCGCTGGCGCCGCTCACGCGCACGGCCCTCTACCGCACCTGGTTGCAGGGCGCGGTGGTGCTGGTAATCTGGGCGCGATTGATGCGGGCTTTTCTGGCGACTGGTCGCGCACGGGCGTCCTGACCACCGGCCAGGAGGCGCAGCTGCGCGGCCTGTTGACACTGCTGGGCTTCTTCCACATAGGTGCGGCAACTCTGCCTGACGCACCGCCTGGGCACAAGCACATGCCGTGCCGTGAGCCCTGCAAGCTTGCCCGGAAGTGCTGGCGTTCCTACGCCTTGTCCGAAGATGCACAGGCCCTGGACTTCAGCCAGCACATGCAAAAGCGCATGCACTGCCTGCAGGCCCGCTCCCTTGACCTGCTAGACGTGCAGCGCCTCCGCGCATGCTTGATGCTGTGGTGAGGAAGCAGCTCCGGGGAGCGCTGACCCTCGGCTCCGCCCCGGGTGCAGGGTGCGCGGTCGTGGCAGCAAACGCTGCCAAGGCAAAGGGCCTGAGCTGGGCGCCCGCTACTGCCAAGGTACGCTGCTGTGCTGTTGAGTGATCGTTCAACATTTACCGCATGAGTGAAGCTCGGCATGTTTGAGTGTTCTGACATCACGATGGAATTCAAGGCCTGTTTGTCCCTGCGCAGGTGCTGGCGGTCGGCTTCCTTGCCCTCCTCGAGGTGCTCCTCGCAGAGCCTGGTGAAGCCAAGCAACCATAGTCTCTACACGCTTCAACGCATTTGGCATGAGCCGCATGCAGAGCGACTACCACACTGCTGCCTTGCCTGTGCTATTGCTCAATGCATGCTCATGAGAAAGATTTGAACGCACATGGGCTTTCCGCACTAGCTGCCGTGCCGCTACTGTAAATACAGAACAGGCCTCGCCTCCAGGTGGACGCAATTGCTCCTAGCATTCTTAGGCTAGCAACACATCTGAGCTGGCTACACTGCTCCATTCCCCGACACCCAGATTGACCTAAACCAAACATCACTGGAGAAACCATATAATCGTCACATCCTACCCTACACTGTCCCCAACCTCAGAAAACTCCAATGCCCAGCTCGCGCACGGCCTCGCGCCCCCAGCGGCTGCACAGCATGTGGAAGCACCAGCCGCTGCGGTACCGCCGATCCTCCTGCAGCCGCCTGCGCGCCCCGCAGCCGGCTGGGGCAGCTGGCCCCGAACGCGCGCCGCGGCACGGCAGGCCGCAGGTTGCAGGTATGCTGCCCGGCTGCTGATGTGCGACTGCGTACCATCCAGCACGCTACCGTGAGACCGCTATGCATAGCCCAAGGTCAAGTCACGGTGTTATTTGGGAACTACACTTTGCAAGCATGACATGCAAAACCCCTCTGCCGCACAGCAGTGCAGCAGCAGTCCACCTACATCATTGGAACCGCACCTCAAGTTGGCAAGGTGCGCCTCAACGTCATCCCTATCGGCATCGGCGAGGAACCGCGCGAGGTCCCAGCCGCCGCGCGCGTTGTACAGCGACCGCTCGCCGTGCAGCACCTGCCATGCCGTGTGCGGCCGTCGCACAGGGCCACAGGAGGTGCCGTGCAGGGGTGCTAGCTGCCGTGCGCATCGCCCAGGCCCCACCACACTAAGCACCGCCTGCCAGGGCCATGGGCATACCCAAGCAAATAACTGCACCACCATGGCGGCGTCTCTGCTTTGCACGCCGCTCGTGTGTGCACGCTGGCCTCATGCAGCCACCGCCGCGCCACTCGTAAAGTCACAGCCAGGTGTGCTGACTTGAGAGCCAAATCTGAAGGCCTGGAAATGACAGCAGCACTTGGCTGCACTCGGCAACCTGCCAGATGAATTCTTCTTCACGATACACATGGTCGGAGAGACAGACCCGATGACAGCCACATGCAGGCGCGCCTGGTTGGGCCAGAGCACGTCATCCTCCGCATCAGCCACGTCGCCAAGCAGGCCAACGAAGAAATTGCGCCAGGCACCGCGCGCAACGTCCGCGTTGCGCTCAAAGGTCAGGCCCGCGACAGCGCAGAGCGGGCGCAGCGGCGCGCCGAGGCGCGCGACCAGCCCATCCTCCAGCGGGTGGATGCTCTCGTACAGCCTGCGGCCAGGCGCGCGGCCGACCCAATTAGGGTAGGGTTAGATTGCCAATCCAAGTCTGCTTCGGACACGTGGCTTGCGCGAGCTCGAGAGAGCAACCCGGGGTATGCGCAATACGGCAAGTGATACAGCAGTTCAACACACGCGTCTCAGCATTACCGAGACTATTTCTATGTTGAATGGTGCTTACATCATGCTGCTGCCACCAGCACCAGAGCAGCTGACAGGGCATATTACCACTACACATGGACTCCATGAGGCAGCTAAGGGCGGCACCGCGCGAGGCCGCTGGCGCGGTCCTGGTGCACGGCCACCCACAGCGGCATCACGTCGACCTCCGCGCCGTCCACGCTCGCGCGCACGCGCTCTGTGCTGCCAGTTGCGCGGCTTGAGTCCCAGCACAGACGCGGCTGCTCCTGCGTATGCGCACACACTGGCCACGTCACTGTGTGCGGTGGCGGCGCTGCGACCTGGTGGCTGTGAAGAAGATGCCGCTCCCATCCTGCTCGCCCGCACAGGCTCGCGTACGCTGGGCAGCTGCCACCAGCCAAAGGAGCACCGACGCTGGAACCCGCTGCGCCTCTTTTGGCAGCGCAGACACAGCTTCTTCGCATCGCCCCAGAACACCTGCACAGCTATTGGTCTCGGTCGTTGCTGAGCCAGACTGAGACGCCCCGCGCCTCCAAGTGCAGCGCCGTGTAGTTCGTCGCGCCGCTCCAGTCGAAGGCGTGGCTGTCGCCGCGCGCCGCCCAGCGCGGCAGCTGGTTGTACACGAGGTCCAGCGCGTCCTCCGCGTCACTGGCGCCAGCCCCTAGGGTTCCCAGACCCTCCAGGCCCTGGCTTGCGCCGCCCGCGCCCCGCTCGGCGGCCACCGCGGCCAGTATGCTCTCCAC
>JAABUH010003185.1_pt1 | contig 14480 bp, 14 predicted proteins | sample 5559121 | NCBI WGS metagenome assembly JAABUH01 (sample SAMN10711871, study PRJNA513364) | rock metagenome | isolation source: Antarctica rocks | place: Antarctica: Victoria Land, Battleship Promontory nord | collected 2015-12-28
GCGCACTGCCACCACACCCGCCGCCGTGATCCCGCCACCACCTCGGCGGGGTTCAGTTCCCCGTTGCGGCTCGGATGCCAGCTCGCCGCCACCTCCGGGTGCGTCACCGCGAGATTGCGGTCACCGCTGGCCCGGCGGCCCGCGCACATCGGGCACCCGCTGCCCCTGCGGGCCCGACTGGCCACGCGGGTCTGCCACTCGTGCCCCGCCGCGCACCGCCACCACACCCGCCGCCCCGACCCGCCGCGCAGCGTCCCCGGGTCCCAACTCGAGTTCCGGGTCGGATGCCACTGCGCCAGCAAGGCCGGATAATCAGTCAACCAGCCCGGGCCGGGCCGGGCCGACCTACCCCGCGCCGCCGCAGGGTCGACACCACTCACACCACCACCTCCGCTACGTCCACCGCCGCCTCGAGGTGCGCGTACAACGTCGGGCGCGACACCCCGATGGTGCGGGCAATGACCGCCTTGCCTCGGCCCTCGGACAGCATCCGCCGGGCCACCGCGAGCTTCTCCACCCTGACCAGCGAGCGCCAAAGCGCAGCCACACCGGTAACTCGTCACACTCAATCGTAAACAAACGACCCCACGCTGCGACCCTCAGCCGGGGCCTGGCCGGGTTCGTGGGTGGCTGGATCGTGTCACCTGGTGTCATCGGTGCGCCGACGGTGCTTGTTGGTCTTGTCGACCGACCAGGTACAACAGTGCTGCAAGCTGCCGCTACGGCGCCGAAAGCTATGGCGAGCAGCGCTATACGGACCCACCGCGGAACGGTGCGACTGCAAGATGGGCGTGTCATTGCTGGCGCTGTGGCGTGAGGGGTGCGGCGTCGGCCCGTCGTGTGGCCAGCTCTGGCCGACTTGCGCACCGTTCGCAGATCGGGACGCCCCCAAGTACGGGGTGCGGCATGGTCAATGTCGCCCGATTCTCGCAGTACGCGAACTATTCGCACACGGTGGAACGGTCAGACTGTGGAACGGCAGCACGTTTCGACTGCATTACGCTAGCTCCCCTGGGATGAGCTCGCGGATACGTGCAGCGAGTTCGGGGTCACTGACGAGCTGGCCGACGAGTAGGCGAAGGACGGAGGTAGCTGGCACCTTGGTTAGGCCGAGTTCGTAGGCCGTGTCCGAGCACCACACCGTGAGCGCCCGGTGCTGGACGGGTGCCAAGTCGAGAGTGAGACGGGCAGGACGCGAGCGTGGCCCTACAGGTGGCGCGGCGGGTGTCGTGCCGGTATCGGCTGCCAGTTCACCGCTCCCCCGTTTGGCTACCCGCGTTGCGCGCGCTGTGAGTGCGTCCTCTGCCTTGCTCATGCTGTCCACCTTCCTAATTGGGCGATCTGTTCGGCGGCCTGTATGGCCACGTCTCCCGGTTTGAGTTCGACAGGTGCGCCGACCGCTTGCGCGTACCGCTCAGCCAGGGGGATAGCTGCCGTGAGGCATGCCCGACCCGAATCGGCGAGTAGCTGTCGGTAGACCCTCGCCGCGGTGGTGCCCGCACGAACCCGATTCCACAGGACCGAGACGCTGGCCGGTTCGGACCTGAGCACGTCGACCTCATCGAGCGTGTCCCACACGCTCGGTAGCACGTCCCACTCTGCCGAGGTCGGCGCCAGTGTGACCACTACGTCCGTGGCTGCCCGCATGGCCGAGAGCACGATTCCGCGTTGCTGCTCTAACGGCGGGGTGTCAATCACGGCCAGGTCGTAACGCTCAGGGGAGACAATGCCCGGCAAGTCCCGGTGAATCCGCGAGGTGGGCAGGCCGAGGACGGGTATTGACCACTCGCCGCCCTCTGCCCACCTGAGCAGGGTGCCTTGCGGGTCGGCGTCGATGCCAATGACCCGGTGCCCGAGCTGGGCGAACGCATGCAAGAGCAGACCCGACGTGGTGGACTTCCCGCTGCCACCCTTCAGGTTCGTTACCGCGACGACTCGCACCGGCTGCCTCATGGTGCGGAGCGTAGCAGTCTTACCGTTGCGCCGTACTAGCTGCGATACGGTCTAGCGTCGCGCCGTCGCACCGTCGCGCCGTCGTACAGTTGCACCCCACGGGGGAGCGCTTCTGGCGAGATAGCCGAGAGAAGGGCACGACCATTCACTGAACGGCAAGCGGTGGACCTCGACGGCGATATCACCCAGCTGCGGCACCGCCTCGGGAAGCGCGTCGACAAGAGTGTCGTGATCCGGGAGCTTGTTGCCCTGCTGCATGAGAACCCGGCGCTGTTCGAGCAGGTCGTGACGCGGATTGGTTGACGGTGCGACGGGCTGTCGTCATACCGTCAACCGTGGGACTGTGGAGCGGCGGGACTGTTACCGGCGGAGCACCCGGCGGTGGCCCTGATCCGGTTCGCCTTTGGTATCCAAATGATGCAAACGAGGGCCGCCGGATGGGGGACAGATGCGGGGGGAGTGTGGATGCGAAAGCTCAAGGCGCCGTCAACGGTGACTGATGTGCACGGACGTACGGCCTGCGCTCCCAGGGCGACGTGAGTGAGTTGGCCCCACCGCGCCCGCAGGAACTGGGGCTGCGGCAGTGGTGGGTGGTTGATGTGCAGATTCCCGGGGAGCACGTCGTCCTCATTGGGCCACGCACCGATCGCGGGCGCTCCCTGCGGCGGGTGTTGCGGGGAACACCGGCCCGGGTGTTGCCCAGGGCGATCAATGAGGTGCTGCGGAGCGGGGCCGTGTATGAGGAAGTGAGCGAGCCCATTCAGCATGTGCGCCACCAGGTGACGGCGGTGCCCGTGCCCGGCCCGGACGCCAGCGTGCACGCGGTGTTGTGCTGCGTGTGCCCGCTCGGGCAGGATTTGCCCGACCCACCGCTGGTGGGGGGCTGGGAATGGGACATCGCCGCCCGCACGGGGCGCGGCACCGCTGCGCTGTACGACATGTTCGACACACCCCAGGAGATGCGCGGGGGCGCCCACGGCATGGCGCAGTACCTGGGCCGGACCTCGCTGGCGTCGAATCCGCGGGCTCTGCGGTTGTGGGAGCGGGCCGCCGCCGCCACCGATGAGGATTTGCTGTGCGAGACGGTGGAGCGGGAACGAGAGGGCACCACCCGCCAATACGCGGTGTGGGGTCGGCCCCTGTTCGGGGAGAGCGCCGAGCCCGTCATGTTCACCGGGGTCACCATCGACGTCACCGACCAGCCCCTGGAGACGGCGCACAATCCGATCGCCGACCTGTTGGAGGCAGTGCTCGGGGTACTGGACCACGGGGAGCTGGCGCTGGCGGTGGTCGACGTGACCCACCGGCAGATCGTGCGGTGGCTTACCGCGCCCCTGCCCGGGGTGGCGTGGCCACCGGATGCCTACCTGGGCGAGCTGGTACACCCTGAGGACCGGGCCGAACTCGGGAGGGTGTGGGCGGAGGTCGGAGGGTTGTCGGTGGGCGAGGGTGTCCGCACCCGGCTGCGCCTGCCCGGCACCGACGGGGACGGCGACTGGGTTCGGGTGGGCTTCGAGGCCCGCCACTACCGGCACACCGACACCGCACGCCGCCTCCTGCTCGCCGTGCACGTGGACCCCGACTGATCCGGCTCAGCGGGGGCGGCGGGCGCGGGCGATGAGCGCGGCCGTGGCCCCCGCCTCGGCGCGGTTGCCCGCCGCCCGCCGTATCGCACCAGTGGCGGCCCGCTGGGCGAGTGCTTGGCGAACCTGCTGGTGGCCTTCCCCGTCCAGGGCTGCCCGTCCGGCCTGGCGGGCCTGGGCCGCGGCGGCCAGGTGCGCGGGGACCGCAGCAGCCCCGTGCGCGGCCTGGGCGGCCTCGTAGGCGGCGTGCGCGTCGCGCATGACGGTGGGGCGCTCGTTGAGGTCGGCCCGGGACAGCAGGGCAAGCAGGTACTTCACCGGGTTGCGGGGCTGATCATAGATCACCAGACCCTGCCCGGTCAGGTCGTCCAGGTGCTGGAGGACATCGCGGGCGGTCCACCCCGCCTCGGCCCACCGCGTGAGGGCCGCGGCGTAGGCGTGCGGTGAATACCGTCGTACCCACCCGGGACACTCCCGATGGGCCCGCAGCGCCTTACTCAGCCCCAAACCGGCCTCACCAGGGCCCGTCGGACCCATTCGTGCCACCTTCCTTGTCGGTGCGCGGCGCGGAGCGCCGTCCGCTGGTCCCGCAGGGGTGGTTGCACCGGAAGAAACCACAGATCTAGGTGAGGTAGAAGCTTTAAAAGAGTTCCCTGTAGGTGGGCCTCCAGTTCGCTGGATCATGCCTCTGACCTGGGTGGGGTTATCCACAGGCGGGTCGCCGGGGCGGCGACGACGAGGGTGCAGCGCCCACACCGACGTCCACCCCCGGCTGGTGTCGCCCACGAGCCAGGCCTGGATGCGGTCGTCGAAGGATTTGTGCCGCCCGCGCAGCACCTCGGTACCCAACCCGAGGACGGCGAGGTAGCGGCGGCTGCGTTCCACCACGGTGGTGCTGACCCCGGCCCGTACGGCGATGGTGGCCACCGACAGGCGGGCACCCCGCCCGGTGGTGGGCTCGGCCACCCCGGGCGCGGACATCACCTGGCACACCGCCAGGAACCGGTGCAGGCTCAGCTCGTCCCCGGCCCGGCGCACGGTGGGGTAGTGGGCAGCGAACACCGACGCGGCGTGCACCAACCAGCCCCCGCGGCCGTTCCACGCGGGTACCCCGGCGTAGGCACCCTCAGCCGGGTCCAGGTGCACCGTGCACGTCAACCAGCACGGTGCCGCACCCGCGGCCACCGCGGCTTCCCGCCGCCGTGCCTGGCGATCCCGGGCAGTCGGGCGGCCCTGGCCGCACTGGTGCCCCGGACCACGGCCAGGATGCAATCGGGGAGGGGGCCGCAACCGTGTTGACCGGCGGCGATCCCCCCGCACGACGACACGCAGATGATCCGGATATGGACCGGATTCAGGGTAAGAGGTACCCTCAGACAAGGCCAGCAAGCCAAGTCCCTTCGGGGCAGAGCACCAAGCCAACGAGCTGTTAACTCGTCGGCCCTAGTGGTAAAGCCCGAACCCTCCCTGCCCGGGGAGGGTTTCGGCGTTCTAGGGGCTACCTGGTGCGAATGTGCAGTTGTCGGATGCGGCTGAGCAGCCGCTCACCTCACGCCATTTCGGGTAGCACCACCTCCTCCGCATCGGGCCGGGGGATGAGGGGGAGTCCGGCGCGCATGGCCTGCTCCACGACCCACCACAGGTGGACTCCGCGAGCGCCAGCCTCCTGCCGGGCCACCTCCAGCAGCTGGGGGTCGATGTCAGCGAAGAGGGCAGCCCGCGGTCGGCCGCGCAGCCGTTTCGGACTCATAGGTGTACTAAACACCAGGGGGAGGTCAGTAGGGGGACGACACGCTACCGATTTGAAGATCTCGATAGTTTGTATGCGGGTTTAGCGTGACTTGAGGCGAGCGATCCGCGCGTTGCGGGTGCGGATCCACACGGCGACCAGGAAAGCGGGGTCGAGGCCGAGCGCTGCGGCGAGAGCGGTGACCTGCTTGTCGTCCGGTTGCCGGTGGCCCAGTTCGATTGTGCTGAGGATCCCGATTGTGAGCCCGGCCGCGTCGGCCAAGTCCTGCTGGTTGAGTCCAGCCTGAAACCGGAGGTCAGGCATGTGGACGTCAGCTTCCTTGATGGGAGCAAGGTCGGCGACCTGGACGCCGAGCGCATCGGCGACCGCACCGAGCGTGCGGGGTGAGGGCCGTGAGCGGCCCGTCTCCCATGCGTTGATCGTCGTTGCACTCACGCCTGAGAGGGTGGACACCTCCGAGAGGGAGTAGTGCTTCAGGCTGCGGTGGCGGCGCAGTGCTGCGGGGCTGAAACCTCGGATACCTGCTCGGCCCACTGTCACCTCATCCCTTAGATCGTGCTCGGCCTCCAGCATTTTGCCTGCTTTGGGGGACGGGACCGCTGCACGGTATGGTTACTATGGCAGCGTAGAATGGATGTGATCGAGCTTTCACCTAGCGTGGGACTCTGCCCGCACGAGGGCACGGGTGGCCTACCGCGGAGAAGGGGCCGGCCGGCATGTTGGTGAAGAAACTGTTGACCGTCGCGCGTGTGGGGTCGTACAGTGCGTGTGCGCCCAGTCACAGCTCATGGTGGTTGGGTCCCGGGTCCCCTGTAGACGGCGGGGTCTCCGGCCGCGGTAAGAAAAGGTCGCCCTTGTCTTTTGGGGTGCTTCGACGTGGCCGGACGGAGTTCGCATATGTCTTCTGAGTGGACCTTGGATCGGTCTGTTGCGCGCCGGAATCGAGGGCGGTCTGCGGCCGTGGGTGTCCTTGTGGTGTCCACGGCCGCGCCCGCGATGAGGTGCCGGCCAGGACCTCAGTCTGGATGTGGTCCCGCGTCCCCGTCGGCCGGAAACGCGGGCGGGTCGCTGGGTGACGTGGCTGGTGAGGGGATGGAGGGCAGTCGTGACGAGCGATAACACGAATCGGGTGGCTCGTCGGGGGCCGTCGTGGGCTCCGCCCGCGGCGGCAGAGACACAACCACCGAGCCCTCCCGGGGCCCGGCCGCTTGGGCAACCACTGCCGGTGAGTTCGGCGCGGGTTGTGGTGGAGCGGACACCGCTGCGGGTGGCGGATTCCGGAGGCCGATCGCAGCCGGCTCCGGCGGATACCCGGGCCGAGGAGCGGCCGCCAGGCGGCGACAACAGGGTCGCTACCAGCGGAGCGCCTTCTCCGCCGGCTGAATCACCTCGGTCTGCTGAGCAGTCAGCTCGTGAGGTTGCGCCGCTCCAGCCCGGCTACAGCACGGAACCGCCCAGGACACGAGCACCCGCGCCAACGGCGGCCCCGCGCCATCACGGGGAAATCAACCGGGACATGCTGTTCCGGCCGACGAAACGACCACCCGCCTCCGGGTGGCGCCGGATGGTGCACCTGGTGACCGGGGGCGGGGTCAACCCCGGTGAGTCCCCGGCCGATGTGAGCCGGCGTCACCTCGTAGAGCGGGTCAACCAACCCATTCGCGGCGACTACAAGATCGCAGTGCTCAGCCTCAAGGGAGGGGTCGGGAAGACCACGACCACGGTGTCGTTGGGATCGACGTTCGCCTGCCTGCGCGGTGACCACGTGGTGGCGATCGACGCCAACCCGGATCTGGGGACCCTCGGGGGCCGGATCCCGTCGCAGACGGCGGCCACCGTCCGGGACCTGCTCAACGACCAGCAGCGCATCCACCGCTACTCCGACGTGCGGGCCTTCACCTCCCAAGCCCCCTCCCGGCTGGAAGTGCTGGCCAGTGAACGGGACCCGCACAAAGCCGAAGCCTTCTCCGAGGCCGACTACCGGGCCTCGGTCAGCATCCTCGACAACTTCTACAACTTGATCCTCACCGACTGCGGCACCGGCCTGACGCACTCGGCGATGCGCGGAGTCCTGGACACCGCCGACGCCCTGGTCCTCGTGTCCTCCCCCGCCCTGGACGGCGCCCAATCGGCGGACGCCACCCTGAACTGGCTCGACGCGCAGGGCTACGGGCATCTCGTGGAGCGCACCGTCGTCGTCATCTCCTCCTCCCGCCCCGGCTCCTCCGGGGTGAACCTGAACCAGCTCGTCGAGCACTTCGACGCCCAAGTGCGGGCGGTGCACGTCATCCCCTACGACGCGCACCTGGCCGAAGGCTCCGAAGTCGACCTCGACCGGATGGCCTCAGCCACCCGGGATGCGTTCGTCGAACTGGCGGCTCTGGTGGCCGATGACTTCCCCGATGCCGCCGGGCGGCACCACGGCCCGGCCCTCGGCCGACGGTGACCGGCCGCTGATGACACCGATGAGCACCAGCACCCGCCGCGCCGCTGCGGCAGGCTGCGGGCGTCCCCTGCGGGGGGCGGTGCGTCGTCGTGGCTGAGCAGGACACGAGCGGCTCGCCGCTGCTGATCGGCGTGGCGTTGGTGGGTGCCCCGGTGTTCATCGTGGTGTTGTTGCTGATTCTGCTGGGTGGTGGGGCGACACCGCCGCCGTCACCGTGCGGGTCCGGAGCGGGTGGGTCCTCGCCGGGGGTGGGGGCGTTGCGGGTCGCCGGGATTCCGGCGAACTACGTGACTTTGATTCAGAAGGCGGGCACGGTGTGCCCGGAGTTCCCGGCCCCGGTGATCGCCGCGCAGCTGGATCAGGAGTCCGGGTTTTCCGATCCGACGTCCTCGACGGGGGCGCAGGGTCCGGCGCAATTTGAACCTGCCAGTTGGGTGACCTGGGGAAACGGTGGCAATGTGCACGACCCCGTGGCCGCCATCGACGCCCAAGCCCGGTTCGACTGCGCCCTGGCCGGGCAGGTGAAGCAAGCTCAGGCGGCGGGGCAGATTCATTCGTCCGCCTCGGTCACGGAGATGGCGCTGGGTGGGTACAATGCCGGATTCGGTGCGGTCCAGGCTTCGGGTGGGATTCCGCAGAACTCGCAGACGATGGCGTACGTGCCGCGGATCATGACCCTAGCACGGACGACGTTCTCCGACGCCGGGACGATCACCGCACCCGGTGCGACCCCACCGCCACCCGCGGATGGTGGCGGTACCGGGACGCAAGCCTCCGGCGGGTGCGGCGGTGTGGGCGGGCAGGTCGCGGTGCACCAGGTGGACTACCCCGTCCCCGGGGGCGGCACCCAGCCCGCGGACCTGTACGTCCCGGCCGGTGCCGGCCCGGGAACTCCACCCCGGCCGGTCATTGTGATGGCGCATGGAGGTGGCTACGTCGCCGGGGACCGCTCCGAGCTGGGTGACGCGGCGAAGGCCGCCGCCACCCACGGTTTTTTGGTGCTCAATATTTCCTACGACTTGAGTGCCCCGCGGTGGCCGCGGCAGGTACAGCAGGTGGACGCGGCCGTCGACTACGTGCGTGCCCAAGGCACCGCGCAGGGCATCGACCCGGCCCGGGTGGCGTTGCTGGGGGACTCGGCCGGCGCCGGGTTGGTATTGGATGCCGGGCTACTCGGTGATCACCACGGGGTGCAAGCCGTGGTTTCGTGGAGTGGACCCGCCGATTTCACCTCGCTGTTGGCGCAGGCGACCCCCGGGGACACCTATCAGCAGGCGTCGGCCGTGGTAGATCCGAGTTTGTTCCTCGGCTGCCCGATGCTGGTGTGCCCGGATCTGTGGCGCCAAGCATCGCCGGCGTTGTCGGTGACCGCGGGTGCCCCACCGACGATGCTGGTGAACTCCGATCACGAGCTGGTCCCGGTGGCGCAGGTCGGGGAGATGACCGCGGCCCTGGACCGGGTCGGTTCCGCGTCGAAGACCCTGGTGTTCCCGGGTTCGGTGCACGCCAACGGCTATACCGCCCAGGCCAACGGCCCGTCCCTGGACTTCCTCGACGCGTCCCTGCACTTCACCCCACCACCGCCCCCAGCCGCGGCCGGGGGCGGTGGCGGTGGCGGTCCGGCCGCGCAGCTGGCGGTGAGTGCGGCGAAAACCCAACTCGGGCTTCCCTACATCTGGGGAGGCGGAGATCAGAACGGTGCCACCGGCGGCGGCTTCGACTGCTCCGGGCTGGTGTTGTACGCCTACCACCAGGCGGGCTCGGATGCGTTGCACGGTGCCCGCACCGCCCAAGCCCAGTACGCGGCGACTGCTGGTACCCGGTTGCCGGGCGGGTTCGACCCGGCGGCCTATCAGCCCGGGGACCTGATCTTTTACGGCACCGCCGACAACATTCACCACATCGCGATGGCGATCGGTGGAGGTCAGCTGATTCAGGCGTCCACGTTCGGGGAGCCGCTGAACATCAAACCGATTTACAACGGCGATTTCTTCGGCGCCACCCGACCCCTCGGCACACCAGGAGGAGCACCCCAATGACCACCACGATCCACGCTGATGGCCCGCCGTTCGTCGGTGCCGTGTGGACGGATGCATCCTTGCCCGAGTTCTTCACCGTGCTGCACGTGCTGGTGTGGGCGGTGCTCGAGCTGTCGTTGGTGGTCGCGTTCGCCGCCATGGTCGTGGTGGCGTTCTCGAGCCGCCGTGATAGCTGCGGGCCGCCCCGGGCGGCGGTGGCGGTGCCGCCGCTGCTGGTGGTGTCCTTCGTGACGGGTGCCTCGCTGGCCGCGTGGGCGGCAGGCCCGGACGTGGGCCTGCTCACCCTGGGCGCCGTGTCGGGGCTCGTGGTCGCGGTGGGGTGGTACATCGCGCGGCGGGAGCGGCGCACCACGGCGGCGCTTCTTACCGCGGTGTGCGGTCAGAGTGGGGGAGAGCAGTCGTGAGGCGGCTCGGGAACGCGGGTTGGTGGGGTGCGGGTGCCGCCGTGGCGGTGGCCGTGTGCGCCGGGTGCGGTGGACCCGTTGCGACACCCGCACCGCCGGCGGGGACCTCGGTGTCCTCCCCCACCGCCCCGAGTGCTGCACCCTTTTCTGCTGCACCCGGTTCGGTCCCGCCGCGCTCGACGTCGGCGCCGGTGCCGTCGAATCCGCCGGTCCCGGCCGGGAGCCCGGGGCAGCCCCGCGGCCAGGCGGCCGGGGCGGTGGACGGTCAGTCACCGGACGGGGTGGCGTCGGCGTTCGCGGTGGCGACGTTCACCTACGACACCGCCCTGGACCGCTCCCCGTTTGACGCGCAGGTGCGGTCCGCGGTGTACGCCACCCCGGCGTTCGCGGGCGTGCTGACACAGCCACTGGCCCAGGGTGGTGGCGCCCAGTGGAACACCCTGGCCGCCCACCACGGGTACACCACGGTGGCGCTGACCGCGAACCACGACGACGGGCGCCCCCCGGACCAGTTGGGTTCCGCGGCCCGCGCCTACACGGTGGCCACCACGGGGCACGGGGACAACGCCTGGTCGGCGCCGCTGGATTCGCAGACGATGTATGTGTTCCTGACCCGGACCGGCACGGTCACACCGTGGCAGGTGTCCCGTGTTTCCTTCAGCGGTGGGTCATGACCGGCCCGCGTACGGCGCTGCGCCGCGGGGAGACGGGGTTCGTGGCCCCGGACGGTCAGGTGTGGGAGGTGCCGGCCTTCCCCTGCCCGCAGGTCGTGGTGGGTGCGGACTACGCGGAGATCGACGGTGAGCGGGTACCACTCGGTGACGACGAGGCGGACCCGCGGTCCGCGGCGACCGCGGTGCTGGTGGCCCAAGCCCGCCAGCTGCGGCGCGGGCAGGGCGCGATCCGCGCGACGGTCCGTACCGCCGATTCCGATGTGGTGTGGCAGGCGATCGTCACTGCCGACGGTGAGTTGTTCGACGCCACCCCCGCCGCGGGTACCGCCCGGGGCGGGCGGGGTCGGTGGCGCCTCCTCGCGGGTGTGGGTGCCGTGGTGGTGCTGTTGGCGGTGGCCACGGTGGCGGTGGTGGTCTCGAACCGCACTGTCCCCCCGGTGGCGGTCACCGCGGCACCACCGCCGGTGACCGGGACACCGACCCCGTATCCGTCGCTGCCCCCGCCCGGCTACGCCGGGCAAGCGGACTGGTCCGCCCCGATCACCGCGGGCAGCGTCCCCCTGGTTGCCGCAGACGGGGCGATCATCACTGTGACCGGCGACGCCGGTTCCCCCGTCCTGGCGGTGCTCGCCCCGGCCACCGGGGCCCCGGTGTGGTCGGCGGCGTTGCCCCGTGATGCCGCGACGTCCAGCACGGGCAGCGGGTTGCACCTGTCCCAGCTCGACGGACACCAGGTGGTGGCTGCCCGCACCAGTGACGGGCTGGACTGGTGGGGCATGGACGGTGCCCACACCTCGGGGTCGGTGTCCATCCCGGCCGGGGCGACGGTGTCCTTCGCGGGGACCTCCCCGTTGGTCACCGAAGCGGGGCAGCGGGCCGCCACCATCAGCGACGGTCGGCTGGTGGAGCGGGCGGTGCCCGCCGGGGCGGTGGCGCTCGGGGCGACCGGGGACACGGTCGTGGCCGCGAACTCGGTGGGACAGGTGTGGCGCCTGGGCGCAGCCACCGCCGAGACCCCACCGGCGCCGGTGACCGTGCCCACCCCGGCCGGGGCCGGTCCGTTGGCGGCGATCGCCGGTTACGCCGGGCTTCCCAGCACCCCGGCGGTGGCGCACCCGGAAATCCTGGTGGCCTCCTGGTACACCCCCGACCCGGCGACGCAGATCGTCGGCCTGATCGACACCACCACGAACACCGCGGTCGGGGCACCACTGCGGGTGCCGAGCACCGCGATCGCCTCGGGCCGCTGGCAGCCCTCACCCCGCAACTTGCTGGCCACCGCGGGCACCGTGCTCGTCGACGCCCGCGGCGGCGTCCTGCATGCCCTGTCCACGACGTGGGCCACCACGTCGGTGACCGACGCCGCCGCCTACGGCACCCGGAACTCCGACCGGTACATGGTGACCGCCGGCGGGCAGGAATCACCGACCGGTTCCGGGGTGACCCCAATCGGGGTGGCCGGTGGGCGGGCGGTGGTGACCTCGAGTGTCGCCGCCACGGACACCGTGTACGGGCTGCCCGTGGCCTCAGGTCCGGTGCTGCCGACCCCGTCGGTTCCGGTGTCCGCCCCGCCACCGCAACCGTCGGCGGGGCCGGTGCCCAGCCCGGCACCCAGCCCCACCACACACCCCGCACCGGCTCCCCCGCCGGTGCCGCCGCTCGCCGCGCCAGCGCCGGTGCCAGCGGCGCCGGCTCCTGGTCCGGTGCCGCGATGAGCGGGTGGGGCCGCCCCGGTGGCGGCACCGTGCCCGGATCTACTGCTGAGAGGACTTCCGTGTCGAATCCGTTGCTGCCCACCGCACCACCACCACCCCTACCTCCGGAGCAGGTGGAACCCTCCCCCGTTCTCGGCACCGACCTCGCGGCCCGGTTCGGGCCGCAGGAACCGTTGACGAACGTCACCGCACCGACCGGTAGTGGTCTGCCGACCGAGAACGTGACCGCGGACCCGTTGCTGTGGGTCGTCGGGGTGCACGGCGGTTCCGGGGCCTCGACCGTGGCCGCACTGTGCGGTGAGGACACCCTGGAACTCCCCCAACGCCTGCCGATGACCGCACCCGGGGCGCCGGCACCGCGGGTGCTACTGGTCGCCCGGACCCACGCCACCGGCCTGCACTACGCCGGGTGGATGGCCGCCCACTGGGCGACCGGCGACACCGGGGTGGTGCTGCTGGGCCTGGTCGTCCTCGACGACGCACCCCGCCTACCCCCCGTCCTGGTCAACGAAGTCAAGCGGGTCGCTGGCATGGTGCCCGCGTTGTGGCACCTGCCGTGGGTCGAGGCGTGGCGCACCAGCCTCGACCTCGACCTGGCCACCGTCCCCCGCCGGACCCGCCGCTCCATCACCCACATTCGGCGGGCGGCGGAAACCGCCCGCGGTCAAGAACCCGGACCGGTTTCGGCCCGGGACCAGCACCCCCGTGAGTTTCCCCGAGACCGCACCGCGGTCTCCTAATAGAAAGGCACACCCGCAATGAACGCTGTCACCCAAGAACTGGTCCTCGCTGGCGGCTCGGACATCAACATCAACTCCAAGCAACCCCCCGGCACCCAGGGCATCATCACCGTCGTCAACTACGTGGCGTGGGGAGCGTTCGCCGCCTGCCTCGTCGGGTTCGTCATCGCCGCCGCCACGATGGCCTGGAAGCACCACCGCGGCGAGGAAGCCGCCTCCATGAAGGGCCTGGGCATGTCGCTGCTGGGCACCGTCCTCATCGGCGCCGCCGGAGCCATCGTCGGATCAGTCACCTAAATGAACGCCACCACAGCGGCCGTCCTCGCCGATGCTGGCCCGCCACCACCCACGGGTGGCGACGAACCGCCCGCGGCGCCTGCGCCGCTGGGCGTGTTCTTCCTTGGCTACGTGGTCATCGGCACCTTCGGGGCCGTTGTCGGGCTGGTGGTCTGAATGAGTGCAGCCGATACGGCGTGGGCGGTGTGCGGGGCGTGTTGGTGTGCCGCCACCGTCCTGCTGGGTCTGTGTGTGTACGAGCTGCACCGCGGCGAGTGCACGGTGTCCCGCCGCGCGGCGCAGGCGCTGGGCGTCTGTGCGCTCGGCGCCGCGGCGGCCATCACCTCGATCGTCCTGAACCTCACGACCTGATAAGGGGAAAACAAAACCATGCCTTCCAAGCGTCGTCGTGCCCGCCGCGACCGGGAAAACACCGGTGGCCCATCGCCTGCGTGGATCGGGTCGGCGGTACTGCTCGGCCTGGTCGCGATCGCCCTCGTCATCGTCCTGATCCACGCCGCCACCAGCCCCAAACCCGCCACACCGGCCGCCCCGAGTCCACCCGGTGCGACCCCGGGGGCCGCACCACTGCCCGGGACCGCCACCGCACCGGGCGGGGCACCCGCACCGACGAATGCTGGCCAGGAAGGCCGACCCGCGGGATGCACCACCAGCGGGTCGGACCAAACCATCCCCACCTCACCGCTCGCCGGGGTGACCTGGTCTTTGACCGCGGGGTTCGCCGTGCCCTCCTCGGTCGCGGACGGCCCGACGCTGCACGGACCCGGGGGCGTTCGCTATTGCTACTCCCACACCCCCCTTGGCGCGGTCTTGGCCGCTTCGAACCTCGGGCAAGGCACCGGAAGCCCGCAGGAGATTCAAGATGCGTCACTCAAACTG
>JAABUH010003187.1_pt1 | contig 14473 bp, 20 predicted proteins | sample 5559121 | NCBI WGS metagenome assembly JAABUH01 (sample SAMN10711871, study PRJNA513364) | rock metagenome | isolation source: Antarctica rocks | place: Antarctica: Victoria Land, Battleship Promontory nord | collected 2015-12-28
GCACATTTTGTACTGCCGCCAAAGGAGAGACAGGAGGCTGGCAGGCTGGCAGTGGAGCACCTGGGCGAAGCCGCGGACAGCTACATATAGTCCTCCCAGACCACCTGGGCTTTCTGAGTGCGGGGGTTCACAGTGCTGTAAGTGCAGAGATTGGACAATCTCAGTCAATAAAAGCACCTTCAAATATGATGAGCGGACTGCATAGCGCTGGCCAGGTGCGCCTGACAGAAGCTAGCACCCAGTAGGTGCTATCAAGATTGCAAGTGCGCCTGAAGTGCGCTGACTGGGTCGACAGGTCGGCACATTTTCCACCGCACCCAGCAGAGGACGCGCGGCGGTGGGAGTATGCGTGCGTGCCGCAGCGGCGCCTGGCGTGCCCGCGCCCAGCGGGCGGCGCGCGTCCGTGCAAACAGCCGCGGCGGGCGCGGTGAAGGCCGCAGCCGTGGCGGACGCGCCGCCGACTGTGCTCACTGCGTTCACGCCGCGACCGATCACCTCCGTGTTGCCCCTCGAGCGCTTCCAGCTGCCGTCTGGCGCTGCCAGTGCGTCCACTGCTGCTGTTCACACCACAGAAGTTTTATGCGCAGCAGAGGCTTTTCAGCGCAAGCGGACGTGCCAAGCCACTGTTGTTTTGTTTGTACATGAAGGCTGCGAAGCATTCAACCTGTTCTTCACATATCGCTGAGCACTTGGCTCTGAATTAACAGGCCGGTGCCGTGTATTGTGCAGACGCTGCCACCGACTACAGTGAAGCAGAGGCGCGCTTTACGCAGCTGCTGTCAACCGAGGACCTTGACTTGCAGCTCAGGTGCGGGTCAACTGCGCGTGCACCCGGCACGCGAGGATGCTGCTGCACTGGCTCTGGCAGACAAGTCGTTGAAGTGCGGCAGGCTTGTGGATATCTTGGTGAGCTTCTCTGCTTGCGTGCAGGGGAAACGCGGCGCTCAAGGAGGTCGCGGCACAGCTGGAGGCGGCGGTTCAGGCGGCCATCGCCCAGGCGTATTCCGAGAACAGTGCGCGCCTTCTGGAAGCAAGCAAAGCAGCAGCAGCAAGCAAAGCAGCAGCAGCAGTTTGTGCGCCTGCAGACAGCGCTCTTTGTGTGGCTTGTAGAGGATGCAGCAGGCGGCCTCCTCTATCCGTGCTGCATGCCAAGAGCAAGTACAAGCATATTTTGTACTCGTGTAGTTAAAGAGGCTCTGGCGCAGGCGTGGCCAGCGAGGCCAAGCCCGCGCACCTGTTCCTGCAGCGCATCCTGTACAGGATCAACCGCCTGGTGTTGTTCTGGTGCGCAGAGTGCTCTGCGCCGAGAGCTGCGGAAGATTTGCACCATTGTGTTGGCGGGCGCCTTATTCTTGCTTGGAAGATGTTGAGCGAGCTTGTTGAGCAGAACCCTGAAGCTTGACGTGGTTGTTTCTGATCACACAAGGACAGCAGGTGACCATGAAGGCAGAGTCGGGCTGCAGTATGCACGTGTGATGCGAGTGAACTGTAAGTTGATGGGGGAGTGTTGGTTAGGCAGGCGTGACGCTGTGCGTGTGTCGATTCTGTGTCCCGCACACTGGCGAGTGGGTGCACAGTCGTGACTGAGGCGCGCGTGCGGCAGGTACGATGACCTGAAGAACTACAGCAACGAGCGCAGCCTGTACCTCGCGCAGCTGCGCGACAGCATCGAGGGCCCGTGGCAGGCGTGGGAGCTGGCGCAGATCGATGTGGAGGCGCTCAAGGCGCTCAGCAACGAGCAGGTGAGCGGCTGGTCCATGTCGTGTGGTGCGGTGTAGGCTGTCGCCAGGGGTTTGGCTGGGCAGCGCTGCACAGGGTGCGCTCTTGTGCGGCTTACAGAAGTGTGTCGAAGTAGAGAGCGAGGCATTTTTGGTGCTCCGTGCATTGTTTTGTGCTCCATCTCCTGTGTCCTTTGCACGTTGGTGCCGCGTGGGGCGACTGGTAAGCAATGGCGGGGGCGGGCGCACAGATCAAGGAGCGCATCCGCAGCCAGGCGGCGATCGACGTTGACCCGCCGCTGGCAGCGGCGGCGCAGTACATGCGCCAGGACATGACGCGCGAGGGCTACCGCCACCTGCTGGCTGTCGGTGCGCTCGCGCTGCCGCTGCATCATGCCTGCTTTGCCGCGACTGTGTTCTGGACGGGAATGGTCGGTCGTGCTGGAGGGCTGTGTCATGGTTTGTGTCTGCTCGCAACCAAAGCGCTCAGCAGAGGCGCAGGATGGGGCCAGCAGCAGCACCCGCAGCGCGCGCATGCCATGCCGGGCCCCTCTGTCCGCAGGCAGCCTGGACGGCCTGGTGGAGGCGTCGCGGCAGTCGCGCGTGTGCGGCGGCGCGGCCAACGAGGTCGCGTGCGCCGTGTTCCGCGTGCTCATGGAGGAGTACGGCACGGGGCGCTACGCCAAGAAGCACTCCACGTTCTTCGCCAAGATGATGACCGAGCTGGGCCTGGCCGTGGAGCCGGAGAAGTACTTTGACCTGTCGCCCTGGCAGGCGCTGGCGAGCGCCAACCACAACTTCCTGCTCACCGAGCGCCGCCGGCACTACCTGCGCTACCACGGCGGCCTCACCTACTTTGAGGTGCCGCGCGCGGGCCCCGCGCTGTGCCCAACTCGTCCCTCAGCTCTGTGTGGCGTTGCTGGTCAAGCTTGCATGCGCTCTATGCTGTGACTTTTAAGAAAGGGATGTGTGCAGCTTTGTCTTGTAAGCTAGCTCAGCAGCGTTCCAGCATGTGTCAGGCCAGTTGCTGCTTGTGTGCGGCCATGCAGAGTGATGGTGTCAAGCGGCCTTGCTGTCGTGGTGGCAGTTGCGGTGCCGTGGTACTGTGCTTTCAAGGTCTGCCGCATGGCGCCCGGCGTGCCTCACCCGCACCTGGCGCGCCGCGCGCCAGGTCAACGGCCCCAGCGTCTACCGCACGTACCTGGCGGCTGCGCAGCGCCTGGGCCTGAGCGACGACGCGAGCGGCTACTGGGAGCTGCACATTAAGGAGGACGAGCGCCACGGCCGCCAGATGGTGGAGGACGTGGCGGTTAAGCTGGTCGACATGTGCGCAGGCCCTCCCCGCCTGCTAGCCCGTGCTCTGAGCAGCGAGTACGGAGAATTTCATTGGTTGATGCTCGGAGCTGACTGGCTGCATGCGCCGCGTTTGGGGCTTGCATCATCTGCGCGTGGCACGGGCACATGCAGAGTGATGTGATTTTTGTGCTCTTGCTGTTTGTGCAACTGAATGGCGGGCGCTCTAGTGGGCAAGGTGAGGTGCCTGGAAGCGCCGGTTTGGACGACGCCTGCCTCGCGCGCACTGAGGCGCGCGCGTCGCGCAGGTACCCCAACGACGCATGGGAGGTCCTGCTGGGGTACGACCAGGAGAAGATGATGGGCGACCGCGCCGGCGCGGGCTTGCTGCCCGACATCCAGGCGGTGGACAAGGCCCAGCGCACGCCCGCCGACGCAATGTGAGCAGCGCCACTGCATGGGCCTGCGCTGACGAGCTGCGGGCAGTGGGCTGAGCACCCTACGGGCGCTGCGCACGGCCGGCGGCTGGGCGAGCGGCGTGTTTGGGCAGATGGGTGGTGGGCAGTGCGCTCTGGCAGTGCAAGCGAGTTCTCGCAACCCCACAACAGGTGCCGTTGGTATGCACTAGCTTTGCATCAGTGCTGCGCAAGCGCTCGTGTTACAGCTGCGCTGCTTGCTGGTGCTTGTGCTGTGTCAGTATCGCTTCTTGCTGGTGCAATCTGGTCAGGTTTTCAGGGGCAGGGAGCATCTTATTCAGCAACATTCATTAGTGGTGCTCGTCCTGGAAGTTGGGCAGCTGCCGTGGCCATGTCTGTGTCAGCAGGTTTGCGACAAATTTAACACAGTTTGAACAATATTGCAAGCTCAGGTTATATACATTCTTGTAGCAGCTTGAGGGCGCATGAACAGGCAGTGGATGCCAGGCTTTCCTTAGGGACAGTATGTGTGGTGCGGTACATGTGGTGCTAAAGGGATTCTTTCCAGGCACAATTGCTAGAGCTGCCTGGCAGAGGGTGAAGTGGCATTGTTGTACGCGTGCTTGCTGGTTACATCACTGCAAGCGTACTCACTGTTCACAGACTCAGTATGGCAGTCCTGACGCATCATACTAGCTCACAACCAAGTCTTCTGCAAAAGCACATAGCTGACAGTCGTGCCTGGATGCCACAACAAGTCGTGCTTCACAGTCGTGCTTGGATGCCGCAACTAGTCGTGGAAAGATGCAGATATGTTGCCAGGTTGTGTGGTACGCAGATCTGCTGTACATGGCGCCTGCCCAAGCATGTGTCATACACTGCCAGGGCAGGGCGCCAGGCGAGCGGCCAGCTTGTCAATGTGTTGCGCATATGCGTACTTGCAGTCAAACGCCATATCATACCAGGCATTGACGGCGATGACGGCCTCGCCAGGAGCGCTGGCTTCCTGCCGCACATGGTGCTGCCACAGTGACGGCAGGTACAGCACCTCCCCGGGGCGCAGCCAGACCTCCAGCGGCGGCGGCATTCCGGCGTCAAAGTAGCGCGGGAAGCTGCGCGCGGCCTCCGTGCGCCGACCCGCGGGAGGCCGCGGGTCGACGGGTGACCAGGGGACCGCCTCGGCGGGCACCTGGGGCTGCAGCGCCAGGCCGTCGCGCCCGTCCGGCGCCCAGCGGTGCACGGGGAAGCGGCGTGCGTGCAGGCGGAAGGCCTCGGCGGGCGGCAGCAGCAGGAAGACCTTGACGCCGCGCACCTGCGCGTACAGGTTCTCGTAGTGGTCCTTGTGCCAGCTGGTCGTGCTGCGCGCGTCGCCTGCGCGCGAGTGCGTCGTTCATGCCGCCTCTCCAGCCACCTCCCAAGCCACGGCACCGCGCGAGGGGCACATGGCTGAGAGCGCATGCGCGCTTTGGGTCGAACACTTAGCAGTAGTAGCACGACGTACACACCCCAGCTGTTGGGTTGCAGCTGTGAATGCCCGCACGCGACCTCGGCGCGACTGCCCGCACACCAGGACGCGCTTCAGAACAGCTTAGGCCCTGGGTGCGCACCCACCCACAGGTTGAGCGCCTCTGCCTGGCAGCCAAACGCCTCTGCAACGGCGGGCATGGGGCCCACATCAGGCAGGAGCCCAGCAAACTCCTCGACTAGGCTGTTCGACTGCCGCTGGGCGTACAGCACGTGCGCGCCGTGCTGCATGCCCTGCAGCAGCTCTCGCACCTGCGCGGCCACCTCCTGAGCGCCACAGGAAGCCAGGTCGCCTGGTGCGGGGGCGCACGGGAGCAGCTCTCAACCCACCGACATGCGCTGCTCGTGAGGCAGCGCAAACACTTGCCGGCCTTGAGCAGTGGTCACCGCGTCTGCGCGGCCGTCGGGCGTTGCGGCCACTGTCACCTGCACAGCAGCACGTGAGGGGCGGCCCTGGACACTTGCTACATAATGGTTGCAAAAGCCAAGCGCGCCTGCACGTCACCAACTCTGGAAAGGAGGTGCTCGTTGCTCCAGCACTGAAGCGCGGGCCAGTCCGCGATAGCGTCTGTCAGCACCAGCGGTTTGTTGCGCGACACGAAGCGCTGGTGAAACTGCAGAGGCGTCATGCCGCGCGCGCTGAGGCGCGGGACAGCGGTTCCAACATCCAGCTCTGCCCCCAGCGCTGAATCTATGACATCCGATGCTCTCACTGGAGTATGGACCACCTTCTTGACTCAACATAGACACGGGCTGAGTGTGCTACGCGGCAGGCACGACTTACAACAGCATGACCAGGGCTGGCACGCACCTCGCAGCTCAAGCGCAGTCTCCTTCAGGAGCTGCAGGTCGCGCTGCTGTTCTGGGGTCATTGGAGTGTGAAAGAGGAGAGCATAATTATTGGGAGGCAAACAAGCTATTTCCTACATGCTACCGGCGCGCCGTCCACCGGCTCTGCAAAGCACCCGCGCCGGACATAAGCACAGAGGCACATTCACTGGCTTTCACAATGTGTTGTTAGCCAGTACTTCGTTGGTCAAACTCTAACTCAGCGGCTTGACTCGATTGGATGCATCAGAGAAACCCCTACACCCTAGACCTCAGAGACCGGCCTGCAGCTGCCTGCCTCGGCCCTGCAGGCCTGGCTCCACACACCTCCGCCCCACAGACTGGACAATTAGGGACAAGAGGCATCTAAGGCCAAATTCAACCTGACGAAGACCTCCGTTTGCAGGGACAGCCCTTTTGAGTGCAGCGGATCACCGGCTCCTCCGTCGTTCGGGCCTGCAGGCGAGGAGGCCGCGCGGGCAGTGTTCCTCACGCGCCAGTCTTTCGTGGTCGATTGTGAGGGGACGCAGGCATTCGGCTCCGACACATTCGAGAGGAGTCCTCCTGCTGTACCCGAGACACCTTCAATCGCCAACAAGTGCGGGCGTCTGCTGAAGGTTGTGCAAGCAGACTGCCAGGTAGGCAGTTGCAGTTGACTGGCACTGCGTTCAGAGGCGCGTGCACGCCCGGCCACGCGCTTTGTTGGGTTTGCCTCGAGTGCACCAGCAGGAGCGCGGCAGAGCTGCTGCCAGCTGCGCAGCGCAGGGTGGCCGCCTTCCTGGCGGGCGTTCCTGGTTCACTCGTCCAAAGTGTGCATCTGGCAGCTTCGCCTGGCCTGCAGGCGGGCACAGCAGGCACAAGTGCGGAGGCTAGCGCGTGCGTAGGGGCCACTGGCACAGTGCGCAGGCCGACGCAGATGCGGCAGGACCTCCAATGTCAGCAGCTGGCCGCCTACAGCCCTCTCGGTGTGGTGCTCGCGAGCAATCCTGGGCCAGCCAAGGCTGATACAACTTCACGAGCGCGCTGTAGTAGCCCAGCTGGCGCGCCTGACTGGCTGATTGCCTCGCTCTGCAGGCTTGCAGCTCACCCGTTTTTTTGTCAACCTCGCTTGTTGGGGAGTGCCAAGGAGGGGGGTGTGCAGAGCTTGGTCGATCAGGTCACCGTTGCAACGCCAGCTCGCCGGGCGCGCGCGCGTGCCTGCGGCCTCTGGCGGTGGCGGCCAGCGCTGCAGGACTTCTGAACGTCTGAGGCGCGAGCTGCAGCAAATGGCGGCTCGCTTACCTGGCCTCGAGGGTGCGATACGTCGGCGCGCTGTGGTGTGCCTAGGCCTGGTGTCATTTGTTCTGGCACCGTGGGCGGAGGCAGCGTTGCGGAGGCAGCTTTGCCAGCTGTCCCTCACGTCCCGGACTGCACCGGTGCGCCTGCGCTGTCCGCACTTCGAGTTTACTGGCGTTTTGGCAGATTTTGCAGGTTGCAGAGCTAGCTGGCAGCTTATGACGCATACGCTCGTATATCGTATGTCTTTTGTGGTAGTCACAAGGGACCCGCAGGCACAGGCAGACGTCGCGAGCGCGTCTGGCAAGTGTGCCCGTCACCACCCGCAGCAACCTTTCTTGGCTGCCACCTCGTTCGGCAAGCAGCGGTGCAAGTTAGGCAAGAGGTGACGTCTACGAGGCAGGAGCTGGTGGCAGCAGGCGGCGCAGCTGCAGGCAGTGAGCACTCTTGCAGGTGCACTGCCGTTACTGACGTTGGCAATTTATGCATAATGTGCATATCGTGCAGAGATGTGCTTGATTTGTGCCAAAGGACTTTGCCCTGTCAGTGCGCAACGTGTCGCCAAGCTTAAGCTCACTTTTATGCCCTTTGGCTGTGGAGCAAGACGCCTCTGCGAGCATTGCTGCGGCTGCTGGGGCGCCACAGTGCGGGCAGGCAGGCATGGCAGCAGTCGACCATTTCTCGGTCCGCACTGGAGCATCGCCTGGCAGAAGCGCGAGCTTGCAGAGTACGTTTGTTTGGTGGCATGTTTTTGGTATGCGACCGCTTGCGCAATTATTTGCAGTCTAGATCCTTTCGGTGGCATTTTGTCCACAGGTTTCTGGGGTGCGCAACTGCCAAAGGACTTTTCGTGCGTGTCTTGTGTCGCGAGCGCTGTGCAGGGACTGGCGCCAGTCAGATTTGTGGGGCACAGTTTGCGCGTACAGTTTTTGGGGCGCGACTGCCACAGGATTCTGGTGCGTGTCTTGTGCAGCGCGCAAACCGCAGGCACGACGGCGCCGCCGGCGGATTCTGCCAGGAGCCTGCAGCGGCTCTGCAGCGTCTGCAGCGTCTGCAGCGTGGACAGTGTTTGCAAGGCGCGGTCCTCAACCCAGACGTCGAGTGGGGCAGGCTTTTCCAAGCCCCTTTTATAGTGCCTTGCATGCTCATGCATGCAGGGAAGTAAACGACATTATAAATCAATATTGTGCGGCAAGCGTTGGGAGGCAGGAATGCGCAGCGCGCTGTGCAGCATTCAACAGGCGCATGGACAGGCAGATCTAGAAGGCGCCCCGCGGCGCTCTTGCCGTACAGATGCGTGCCCGCTCGAGAGCAGAGGTATGTCAGCACGCGGAGTTTTGTTGAGGTGTGCGCGTTGCATGCATTGAAATTTAAAGAATGCAGGAGTGGGCCGCTCGGTGGTTGCAGGCATGAATCTGACGACCTGTTTCTGTGCATGCGGTGTTTTGGTCGAGCGTGCTATGTAGCTTGCATATTTGCTGGCCTGTTTACCACACAAGCATAGGCTGCCGCGAAAAGCTTGGACAGGGCAGCGGGAGTCTGCATTCAACTTCAGCATTTTTTGGGGCGCGCAATTGCTGGGTAGCCAGCAGGTGCGGTCGGGGCTCTGCACGCATGGGAGTGTGCTGTTGATGGGTTGCTACGGCGCATTTGCGGCGGTGGGTGGTGAGCGCAGACTGCAGCGGATTGCATTGTGGCGCACGGCGTGGGGCGCGTGGCTGGCGGGCGTGCGCGAGACGTACGGCGGCCTTGACGGCTGCTCAGCTTGGCGAGGCGATGAGAGGCGCGCCCATTTCCTTTCGCGGGTTTATATGCGCAGGGCTTGGCATGTAGCGTTCGCAGGACGTCGCGGCAGCAAGGCGGCGTCTGCTGGGAGGCGCCAATCGACACATCGACGCCTACTCGGCCCTGACCACTGCATCGTGTCCAGCGGCTGCCGCGTCATCGGCAAGCAGCGGCGCTTTGGCGGCGGCGGTACTCAGACAGGCCGCAATTAGCTTGCAGACTACCAGCGCTGGCAGGCGGTGTCGCGGCGACAGCGGCGGCAGGGTTGCTTGCAGCGCTTGCAGTTTTTAAGTCACGCATATGCTCTCACAGCGCTTGCAGGCTTCAAGGGCAAGGGTGCGACGAACGGCACCAGGCGTAGGCCAGCGCAGCAACACCAAGGCGAGCGTGCCCCAGCCGCGCTGGCAATCGCAGCCTAGCGTGCAGCAGCGGGCCGGCCATGGCGGCCACCAGGCGGGCTGGACGGAGCGGTGCGGGGCACCTGCAGCCGCAGGCTCTGCGCAGGCACGACGGCAGCAGGGGTGGCGCTTTGGCGGCGCGTGCAGGCGCGTGGACAAGGATGAGGCCGCTGCCAGGAGGCATAGCCAGCCGGCGAGTCGTGACCACTCTCGGCGACGGGTCTGCGGGTGCCACACTGCCGGCACGCTGCGGCTCCTGGCAGCAGCGGCTGCCAAGCAGGCTGAACGGGGGCAAGGTGGTCAACAAGCGCTGTGCAGGCTCTATGGAGGCGACAAAGGCGGTGGTCGTGACGCCTGAAGCCTGGACGTCTGCACAGGCGTGCCATTGCGATTGCCGGTGCTCTGCGGCTGCCACGCTCGCGCGCCTGGGATGCAGGCAGTCTCTAGGTTTCTCGCGACAGCAGCATATGAACAAGACGCATGCGACAAGGCTGGCGCCACGATTCGTGAGGGTGTGCTCGATCACCGCGTGTTGAGCGCCTCTCGTGCCCTGCTCTGCTCGCTCAATAGCACGATGCAGTGCATTGGCAAGCTCAATCTGGCGAGCGACGTTTGTCCGTGCGAGTGGGTCGTCAGGCTGCGTCAGGGGGCGAGTCGCATGGAGGCCTTGGGCAAGCCAATATGCGCATTTAGCAAAAGGCATGTACCTGGTTGCTGGCGGCACAGGTTGCAAAGTAGGTGACTGCGTTGCCACGCTTCTTAGCAGCTTTTTCGGTGTTAGATTCGCGCTGGAAGTATCGAGCGCAGGAGGCACAGAAGCCAGCTGCTGCGAGCACACAGGAGCCGTCTACACAGTTGCACTGTTGGGTGACCCATTTCTTTCCTTTGGACCAAGCTACATGGATAGTGCCAAGCAACATTTATCCATGCATTATGATGTTGCTATCATTTTATGCTTTTAGGAGTGTGCTGTAGTGCATTGCATTGCATGTGTGCATGGACATAGTCCTATGGCTGCAGGGGAAAGGAGGACTGCTTCCAAGCATGTGGTGCGATGACGTGTATTGACAAAGTATTCTGTAATTTAGCCATCTGACACATGTTTGATGGAGGTGTGCAAGTGTTGTTAGCATGTCTGGTGGTAGCTGGGTGGCTTGCAGCTCCGGCAGCGGCAGGTCTGTGCCTGTGGTGGCTGCGTGCGTCGCGTAGCTGGCGTCCCAAGGTAAGGGCCTGTAGACTCTTATGCTGTGCTTGCCTTGATTTGTAGCTGATGCAGTCTTCTTTTCCTGAAGACGTCTTGCTGCTAAAAGTGCTGCGGCATGCAGTATCTGTGATGAGGTGTTTTGTTCTACAGTGCCTTCTCACCTTAGTACGCAATCTAGCCTGGCTTGATGAGCACAGTGTCTGTGGAGTTTTTCAGCATCGTTTAAACACGCGTATGCCTGGTGCAGGTCCTTGCACGGCAGTGCGGTGGCCAAGCCTGTGACGGACTGCGGATGCTGCATAGACCATGCCGTGCTGCGTTTGATGCATGGAGGATGACGTGGGCGGCCATGTATGATGTAATGTGGTTCGCATAACATGGCATGCAACAGTCTCACTGTGACTGACGGCGACAGGCTGCTCATCTGCGCTTTGTCAAGGGCTTAGTAGACAGTACGCAGGAGACATCTTGAAAAATCCAGCAAGGCAAAGGTTCTCAGAGTTATATTGTGAGTTGACACAGTGCATACCCTCGATGCACGGCGCGCACCGCAACGCGTAGCTAAGAGATGCGCTTGAAGTACAGCCATGAATGTCACCAACTGCTCTTCAGAGGGTTATGCAGCCGCTGCGGCATCAAGCTTCATGTGCTTGCAGTCTGGTACAGTTTATAGGCGTGTGCGCTGATAATAGAAGCAGAATCCATGCCCAAACTAGTAGACAGAGGGTAGGGAGGGTGCTGACTCGGCTGAGGCGAGTCGTGTTTTTTTGCCCCAGCACTTGCTGCACAAACAAGTTCTGAGTTGACTTGCCGTTGCTGTTGGTTGCAATGGCACAGGAGCGCGTGGCGGTGCTTACCCGGCACCTGGTGAGCGCGCCGTTCGCGTCAGAGCTGCCAGAGTTCGACCCGGGCGAGGTCTACCTGTTCCTGACACGCGACAACGTGGAGCTGCGCGCGCGCATGCTGGATCACCTAAAGGTGCGGCAGAGGGACGTTTATGACCTGGTGCGCGTGAGTGCAGCACGCTGCAAGCCAAGCACCTGTAGCCATGGACGCTACACGGTGTTGTGCGTAGCAGGTGGTCCCAGAGTCCCACAGCGTGACCGCAACATTGTTTTCATAGGCAAGCAGGCGCACCTGGGTGTTGAGCATAGCTGCGCGTGTGCACAGGACGAGCTGTACAAGCCGGACTACCACTTGAGCATGTACGAGTTCCGCGACCTCACCCTGCGGCGCCTGCAGCTCTTCGTGGCGCAGCGCTTCTTCTCCGTGTTCGACTACCTCAAGGGTGCGCGGCCATCGCCGCTGAAACAGGCCTTGAGCTGCCAACCGTGTACACAGAGAGTACCTGAGCGCTCTTGCTTCGCACGGGATGTGGCGAGCGCGCCAGCGAACAGCGAGTCACGCGCGCGGGTGGTCGTGCAGACCCGCTGCGCTTCATGGCGGGCCTGGAGACGCTCGCGTCCGTGGACTACAGCCTGTGCATCAAGGCCGGCGTGCACTTCACGCTGTGCGGCGGCACCATCGCCAAGCTGGGCACCGCGAAGCACCACGCCGCCTTCCTGCCTCGCCTGGACACGCTGGACCTGCCGGGCTGCTTCGGCATGACCGAGCTCGGCCACGGCTCCAATGTCATGGGCATCGAGACCACGGCGCGGCCCTGCTCGCTGCAGTGTCAGCGCGCCTGCACCCACGTGGCACCCGCCACACTGCTGCGTTTGCGCAGCCGCGCTCACAGCGCACCCCACACGCTGGGCGGACGGGCGCGCAGCGCAGCACAGAGGAAGGCAGCGCATGTGTTCCACCGCACGATGGCTGGTCCTGAGCAGGGGTAGCAGCAGCAGGACAGGAAGGCCCGTGCCACCAGGCTGAGGCATGCCCCGCCCGGTGTGACGGGCGCGCGCGCGGCCGCAGGCGGAGTACGACGAGGCGGCCGGCGAGTTCGTCATCCACACGCCCACCAACACCGCCAGCAAGTTCTGGATCGGCGGCGCGGCGCAGCACGGCAAGGTGCGCCGCCCGCGCCCTCGCCGCAGCGCCGCCCGCCGCCGCCCTGCCAGGATCGCGGGCGCCGCTGCAGCGCGAGCCTGGCGGCGCTCTTGGCGGGCGCTTAAGGAACATGTCAGCCGCCTGCGCATGAGGGGCGGCCGGCCGCGCGCGCGCAGGTGTGCACGGTGTTTGCTCAGCTGACCGTGCAAGGGCAGTGCCAGGGCCCGCACGTGTTTGTGGTGCGCATCCGCGGCGACGCCGGCGAGCCGGTGCCCGGCGTGCGCATCCTCGACAACGGGCCCAAGGCCGGCCTGCAGGGTGAGCATTTCTCACTGCTGCCCTGCTGACCCAGGCTGCATGCCTGCAACGCGCTTTTGCCAGCAGGCCTGTCAGTGTAGCCAGGCAGGCAGATGTCCCGTGTGGCCCTCGGGTGCATGGAGGTCGGCTGCAGGCCGGTGCCGCCCTGTGCTCATTGAGGGGAGACACAGCGGTCCAAGAGGACAGGTGTGGCCGGCGTGAAGGCGCAGGACTGACGTGAAGGCGCATGACTGACAAGCAAGGAAGCACGGAGCGCATGCAGGGCCATGGCAAATTCAGTGAGCGGGGTTGCTGGCAGCAGGCATGCTGCGCGTTACGACAGGTGGGCGCCCGCGCGCGCAGGCGTCGACAATGGCCAGCTGTGGTTCGACCACGTGCGCGTGCCGCGCGACGCGCTGCTGGACGCGTTCGCGTCGGTGGGCGCGGACGGCGCGTACAGCAGCGCCATCCCCTCCGTCTCGCAGCGCTTCGGCACCATGGTCGGCGGCCTGACCACCGGCGCGCCCCGGCCCCGCGGGCGCGCGGCGGCATGCCTGTGGTGAGAGTCGGGAGCACGCCCCTGGACGGTCACCCCTTGTAAGAGTTACGTATGAGCTGGCCACTTTGGAGAGGCATAACGAGTACAACATGCGCTTCCAGAGCTGGCTTGCTGCAGTGCTATATAATCAGAGCCTGCTAGGCGATTGTAGATGATGCCAAGGCAGCCTCGGGCCTGAAGCTTGTGCTGGCGGGGGCGCCAGGGCGCATGCTGATCGCGCAGGGCGCGATCGACGCGTGCAAGATCGGCGTGACGATCGCCGTGCGCTACGGCTGCATGCGCCCGCAGTTCAACGGCAAGGTCGTGATGACCTATCTCACGCACCAGCGCCGCCTGCTGCCCGCGCTGGCGACCACCTACGCGATGCACCTGCTGGGCCTGCGGCTCAAGGCGCGCGGGCGCCGGGCCGGGGGCGCGCGGGCGGGGTGTTTTTGCCGCTGGGGCCGCCAGGACGTCATGTGGCTGGAAGCAAGAGCGGTTTAATAAGCTGCCGGGGTGGCCAGGATGTCATGTGGCTGGAAGCCAGAGCGGTAGTCCATGCTGACCGACTGCGGTGTGCACCCTGAGTACATGCAGTTGGCTCGGGCGCGTGCGGCTACCATCCACGGGCTCGCCCTTGCTGGCGGCGAGGTGTGCGACAGAGGCTGTGCTTCTCCCCGAGCAGCGGGGCGTGCAGCCAACATGTCTGCGGGCAGCCCGGACCTGTGACCGGCGGGGCGCCCCCGCTCTCGACCGCCGGGCCGACACCCCGGCTGCGCGCAGGGGTGCCTCTGGCTCCCGCCGCCGCGCTGACGCCTGCTTCTGCGCGCGCGCGCAGGCGCTGTACATGCGCAAGCGGCCGCAGGACGGCAAGGCGATCCACGTGATGAGCTCCGGCCTGAAGGCGGGCGCGACCTGGTCCCGCGTCGAGATCCTGCAGGTCTGCTCCCCGCGCCGCCCTGCGCCGCGCCGCCCCTGCTCGCCCTGCCGCCGCGCGCTGCCGGGCATGCTGTGTGCGCGGCGCTGTCCGGCGCACACCAGGGCGCTGCGTCGGAGCGGCGCAGGCTGGCGCGGCGTGCCTCGGCCCGCGACGCGCCTGCCTGGCGTGCGACACGCATGCAGCACATGGGCAAGGCGTGCTCGTGAGGCGGCGTGTGGAAGGTGGGCGCTGGTGCGGCAGGCGTGCCGCGAGGCGTGCGGCGGGCAGG
>JAABUH010003189.1_pt1 | contig 14470 bp, 14 predicted proteins | sample 5559121 | NCBI WGS metagenome assembly JAABUH01 (sample SAMN10711871, study PRJNA513364) | rock metagenome | isolation source: Antarctica rocks | place: Antarctica: Victoria Land, Battleship Promontory nord | collected 2015-12-28
TCCGCACGATCGGCTCAGCGGCTTCCATCCGTCCCCCTCGAAGGAACGGCTCACGCCACTCCTCCATAGAGAATGCCTAAGGGGAAACTCGCCGTCGAGACGGTACTCCCATGACGCTTACCGCCGACCTGCAGCCAGGTCCGCTTCTGCCGCTTGGAACAGAGGGCGATAAAGATCGAAGTCTTGGCACTTAACGCGGTCAGCAACGTATTCTGCAGCTTCGCGCCTTGCTTCCACCGACTGCACATGAACCAGCGTGCCGATATCTCCGGGCTCATCCTGTCCAAGAGCCTCTAACAGCTCCTCAGGACTCAGCGTTTCCGCGGCTCTCGCTGCACGGGCGTTTGGAACCGCCAGCAGGCCAAAGCGATCCAGCAGTCGAAGCAGAGCCAGATCCTCCTCGGGCTGCTTGCGCAGCTGATCGAGCCGCACGGCATAGATGCGCTCGAAGATGTCGCAATTTACCCCATGTTCCGGTGCGGTACCGTGTGTTTCACGAAACCGAACCACGTCCTCGAAGCCTGCGATGAGCCTCTCCTGCCGCGGCGTGTAGCTACCGGTCTCCGGCTCCTCGACTTCGACTCCAAGCGCATCGAGGAGATCGTCGCCTTCTAGCTCATGAGCGATCTTCATGCCACACCTCCGGCGGCCTTGGCCTTCTTCCGTGCCATGTACTGGGTGTATGCCGCAACGCCTTCCGCCAAGCGGCGTTCCCAAGGGTCGGCAGCAGTGATCTGGGCAGCCCGTCCCCTCTCCTGCTTCCACTCCAGCGCGCGCCGAGCCAACGCCAAGGCCTCATCCTCTGGTATGTTCACCTTCTTCGCCGCAATCTTCTCTTGCATTTGGCGCAGTGTGTCTGCGTTCAAAGTTCGGGCGAGTACAGCGTAGGCTTCACCGAAAGGGTTGATGGCGTCGATCAGGTCTACACTCAGTTCGCGAACGTGCAAGACGAACTTGCGCACACCCTGGAGAAGACCCAGGTTCGCGTTCACCTTCTCCTCGGTCTTCACGGGCGTCTGCACCAAGGTCAGCGCCGCAACTGCTCGTTGACGAACGGCCTCGACGTCGGCTTCAGTCAGTTCCGGATAGCGGTCGCGGATGATCTTAGGAATCCGCATCTGCGTCGTCTCCTGCGGCACGGTGTTCTCGGTGTCGAAGAGCGCCCGGGTCAACGTTTCCTTATCCTGGACCACGGCAGCGATGACGTCGTTCAAGTCCTCGCGGCAAATACGAGCCGCCTCAGGACCCATCTCTTTCAGACCCTTGATCTCTACAGAGACCGTCCCGGTCTCCTCATTTATGCCAACGTTTGTCTGCCCTTCTACATAGCCGTCCGGGCCGTAATCGAAGCCGGCCTTCGGTCCCGAGTCTTTCGGCGTGAAGTCGAATCGGGGTGCAATCACCTGCTCCATCAACAGGCTGGCAGCAATGGCCTTGAGGGTATCGTTCACCGCTTCGACAACGTCACTCTGCTCTGCCTTAGGCTCGGCAATCAGATTGGTGAACCGAGCGCGCGGCTTGTTTGGTGCATCCCTCGTCACCCGACCGATGATCTGCACGATCTCCGTCAGGCTACTGCGGTAACCAACCGTTAGTGCGTGCTCGCACCAGATCCAATCGAAGCCTTCTTTAGCCATGCCAAGAGCAATGATGACGTCTACGTGGTCCCGATTGTTACGATGCGCAGGATCGCGCAACGCGCCAAGCACCTTGCTGCGGCGATTAAAGTCCGAGTCGTCTACCAAATCAGCAACCTTCAAGACGCGGCCGGTTTCCTTCTCCCTAATCAGGTGGAAGTCTGTCGCGGGATCTCGTTCAATCCACTCGCCCAGCGAGCCCATGATGTCGTTAACTTCCGAGTACTTATCCGTAGAGCTGGCGCTGGAGTTCACATTCGGAATGTGAACGATGGTCTTGAGCGACGGGTCCAGCACCTCGTGGATCGCCTCCAGGTAACTTCCGGAGTAGAACCAGTAGCCAATATCCAGAGACTTCAAATACTGGTAGCCATTCAGCTGCTCATAGTAGGTGTAAGTGACGGTGGCAAAACGGGCCTCGTCCTCCGGGCTCAGAACCGCCGCCGCATCGCCGCGAAAGTATGACCCGGTCATCGCCACAACGTGTACCTTCCCGCGGGCCAAGAGGTCTTTGAGCTGTTTTCCGAGCACGTTGGTCTCATCGATAGAGACATGGTGGAACTCATCAATCGCGATCAGGCGGTTGTCGAAAGCCTCGATGCCCAGAGCCTCCACAGCATAGCGAAACGTTGCGTGCGTGCAGACCAGCGTCGTGTCGTCGCTGGCCAGAAACTCGCCTACCGCCTTTACCTTGCCCTTGCTGGCCTTCTCGTCTTCGCCTCCCGGCATAGCGCATAGGTTCCAACGCGGCTTTACGGTCCAATCGGCCTCGAAGCCGCTCTCGCTTAGGGGTTCATCGCTGAAGCTCGCGCCGATCGAACGCTCCGGCACTACGATTAACGCCTGTTTAATGCCCTGATGACGCAGTTTGTCCAATGCAACGTACATCAGGGCGCGGCTTTTGCCGCTGGCCGGGGGGGACTTGAGCAGCAAGAACTGCTCGCCGCGATGCTGGTAAACCTGCTCTTGCATAGGCCGCATGCCCATCTCGTTCACATGCGTCGACCGCCCAGTATGCCCGGTTGCGATTGAAACCGACGGAATCTTGGCACCGGTCACTTTCCCACCTCCGCCGTCTTCCGGCTCACTTTTGTCTTCTTCACTAGAGCTTGGCCCTTGGACTCTGACCCCTGCATCTTGGCGTACATCTCGACAAGCTTGTCCAGACGCTCGGTATCGTTGCGGAAGCGGCGACCGATGTAAATGCGTTCTAGGGTTTCGTCGTTGGTGTCATGCGCGGCGCGAAGGTTAGCAGGCATGGTCTCAGGGTCATAGAGGTCGGCAATGGTGGCGGGGAAATGTACCTCGCGTGCCAACAGGATGTCTTCGGCGCAGCGGGTCAGGTCGGCCCTGTTCTGTTCCGTGAGTGTGGGAACCGGGAAGGTGTTCCACCCAAGTGTGTTCGAGTATGAGAAATCGGTTCGCATGCGTCCGCAAACTGAAGAAATCCAGACCAAGTGAATAGCAGATAACAATATTGCTAGCTGCCAAAGGGGCGCATCATAGAGCGCGTAGATCTTATTGCTCACAATGGTTCGATATGGCAGCAAACCACACGGTAGGTACTCCCGATTCTCAGAACTGATGGCAGGCACAGAGATCGTTTGGAGCTTGGCGACATGCATTTCCCGGAATTGATGAGGACGTTTAGCTAGCTCTCGAGCAGATGCATCTCTGCTGTCGAGCCGGGCGAGCCGCACTGCTTCGAAGCGCACTCGTAGCTCAGGAAGCTCGTAAGCTTCCTTCACAAACTCGTCCTCTACCCAGAGACAAAAACGTTGAGTGCCGCGAACAAACTCCGCAGAGCCAACGAAAGGCCTGACGAAACGATCTCTCTGATCGGGGGTAAGGCCAAGGGTATTAACCTCCGCTGGCGTCAGGAGCAGAGGTCCTCCGTTATTTGGCATATTCCCAAAGCTCATATCTGAAAGTGCAGAAAGGGGCAGCGAGCGCGGTGACACAATCACGTTTGGGCCCGCGACGAGGTAAGCACTGATATTGTCAACCGCTCGCGCAACGCTCTGCCCGTTGTCATCCAACGAAATCAAAGTGCGCTCCCTTGATGGAGCGTGTTCGATTCCTACTATCACAACAGTGACGCCGGCCTTGTTAGCCGCGAGATTAGCCCATTTAAACGCCGTGTGGGCGAAGAAGATCTCGATACCGTGCGATTGAAGCGGTTTCCAAAGAGCATCAACTTGTCTGCCTTGACAAATCGATTTTGTGGCCACGAATGCTGACCTAGATTTGCACTTAAGGCCGTACGCTGCTGCCTTTGTGAACCACCCGGAGACAAAATCAACTATCCGCCAGTTGGATGTCCACTCGTCCATCGCGACTCCTAGATCATCCTTCTGCTCTGGGGTTTGCCATTGAGCGCCTTTATAAGGCGGATTGCCGCAGATGTACGTTTCTCCACCTCGTTCTCAAAGTCAATCTCTGGCTGCTCGAGTGGCGTCTGGAAGAGGTCTTCGGACAGTAGCCTCACGGAAGTGCCCTCAGGAGGACACACCTGTAACCAATCCAGCCGTAGTGCATTGCCGCAGGTAATCCAATTCATCTCATCAAGCGGCAGGAACTCCGCCTTGGCCGCAAGCGGCCCGCGGTGCAGCACGTCGCATTGGTACTCCGCTATGACCAGGGACAACCGGGCGATTTCCGCCGCGAAGTCTCGTATCTCGATGCCGCGAAAGTTCTTCTTACTGATCTCGGCGGCCCGCAAATGCTCGCCACGGCGTGCATTGATCTCGGCCTCGATCTTACGCATTTCCTTGTAGGCGATGACCAAAAAGTTGCCGGAGCCACAGGCGGGATCGAAGACGCGAATACGACTGAGACGGCGGCGTAGGTTCAACAGCATGCGCGGATTCTCGCCCGCACTATCCAGTGCAGCTCGCAGTTCGTCGAGGAAAAGCGGGTTGAGCACCTTCAGAATATTGGGGACGCTGGTGTAGTGCATGCCGAGGGCGCCGCGCTCTTCATCGTCAGCCACAGCCTGGATCATGGAGCCGAAAATGTCAGGGTTGATGTATTGCCAATCCAGGCTGCCCGCCTGCAGCAGGTAGCTGCGGGCGATCCGCGTGAACTGCGGCACCTCGGTCGTTCCCGCAAACAAACCGCCGTTCACGTAGGGAAAGGTGACCGCATAAGCGGGGGTATTGTCCAACTTCCGCAACTCTTGCTTAAGGTTCATCGCAGCAAAGCAAGCCTCAGCAACTGTGTGCGTGTTTGAACCGTCAGACTCGCTAAATTGTTCGATGGTGCCGGTGAAAAGGCTCCGATTAATGAAAATGTCGGTGTCTTCAGCGAAGAAGCAGAAGATTAGCCGCGCCATGAAATGGTTCATATCGTGGCGACGCGCCTCGGTGCCCCACTCTGGATTTTGGCGCAGAAGCTCAACGTAAAGCTTGTTCAGCCGCCCCGTCGCGCGGACGTCGATCGGATTGTCTTTGATCTCGCGGACGGTGGAGATGCCCGCGAGGGGGAGGAAGAAGCCGATGTGCTCGGCAAAGCGGGGGTAGTCCGACGCGATTGCCTCTCCGGTCGAGATATCTTCGGCTTCGAGCACGATGCCGTCGGTGGCGAGAACGAATTTCGCCTTAGCCGCTGCGGTCTTTGGACTGGCCTTCAGGCGCTCGAGCGTTTGTCGCGTCTGACCTGACGGGCAGGTGGCGAGGTGGATGTTGGACTGCAGCAGCACGCCGCCTGCTACATCACTCTTGTTGGAGTCACCCTTGCGCAGTCGCTTAAGCGTGGTCTCCTTCTTATCAAAGGCAGCTAGAAACTGGAAAGGAAACTCCGCGGCGTCGTACGGCTCTGCTGCAAGATCTGATACCGACGCCTCAATCTCAACTGCGTTCATAGGGCTAAGTATCGCAGAGCCATACCCGAGATAGATAACTCTGCTGATGGCGCATTAAGTGCTGCGATTCGAGGATGTTAGCCAGCGTGCACTCTCGGCAATTCTTCCCAACGCGTAGTCCATCGCGGCGACCGGTATTCCGCTCGGAGCTTCCAAGCCGCCTCCCTAGGTCCGGCGCTAAGGATGCGAAGCGTGCCCCGCCCAAGTGTGGCGTTGAGCTTGTCCACGGTCTTCCAGGCCCGTTCCCGCTGTTCGCGGTCCAGCTCGCTCCACAAATCCGGTTGATGGACCGCCTCGGGTAGCAGCTCCGCGATCATCACGCCGCATTTTGCATAGCGGAACCCATCGCGCCAGAGCCGTTCCCCCAGACGGACGGCCAGCCCGACCACCTCTCCGGTGTCGTTTGTCGTGGCCGCGAACCGGGCCGAGGCCCCGTTTGAGTAAAACGGATCTTTGTTGAAGGTGTTCGTGTGCATGAAGACGAAAAGGTTGTCGGCAGCCACCTTGTAGCGCCGCATCTTCTCCGCAGCACGCATCGCGTAGCTGGCGATGGCCTCCCGCATCTCCGTCCAACAGGTGACCGGCGCTCCAAAGCTCCGGGTAACGGCGATTCCCTTCCGCTGTACTCGGCTCATCAGTTCATTCGCCTCTGTAGTCACGATCGCGAAAGACTGGAGCCAATGCCCTTCCCTGTCCTTCCAGGCGTCCCCAAGGCCCGCAAACGCGAAGGTGCTACCACTGCTCAGCTCAAAGGCATAAGGCTGCTTCGGCGCCTTCCCTTCTTTCGGCCATTCATAAAAACATGACACTGGCACGAGGCAGCGCCGCTTTTTGAACGGCTCACGCCAGGTTGGAGCTCTGGTGATCGTCTCCGAACGTGCGTTGATGGTGGACAGGCCCTTGATGTCTTTCAGGTCTTTTGTGAAAAACGGAACGAGGCCCCAGCGGGCCAGGATCAACTCTCGCTCACCCGTTTCCCGACTCTGCCGAATGATGGGCTGATGTGTCGTCGGTGCCACGTTGTAATCCGCATCAGGCATCGGCAGCTCTGTCGGGTTCGGTTGCGCCCGGAAATGTTCCGCGAGCTTCTGTTTGTCACCCTTCCGAACGTAGCGTCCACACATCAGCTTGCCCTCACATCTAGGGTAAAACGCTTGAAGAGTGGGCTTCCGCGTATGCAGCCATTTAGCAATCTGGACCACTAGGGGTCACTACACCAAACGTAAAAATCGTATGCCCGCAAACGTCGTCGACACCCTCAGATAGTTCTTACATAAAGCGGTTCCGTGGCCGGCCGAGGTACATGACAGAGAAGTGCTCATTGCCAGCCAACCCCTCTATTTCGCAACGTGCCAATCGTGCAATAGGCGATTGCACACTTCTCGCGCCACCGGTGCAACCTGGAGCACAAACATCAATCATGACTCCTCCACATCGGTGTCTTGTGCCTGGCGGGCTTCGTTGAGCTCCTTGCGTAGCTTTTCAACGACCTCTTGCAGATCTTCGATGGATGGAATCTCAGCCTGCAGCGGTTCGGGGAGTTCCCGGGTGACACGGTAGGTTGAGACGCCGATGGGCTGGGCGATGTTCTGCAACGTGTATTCAACGATGGGACCGCTCCGGCTTTCGCAGAGCAGGATGCCGATGCTTGGACCATCGACCGGCGTCCGCATCGTGTCATCCACGGCGGACAGGTAAAAACTCAGTTTGCCAGCGTACTCCGGTTTGAAGGCGCCATTTTTTAGCTCGATTACGAAGTAGCAGTGCAACCGTAGGTGGTAAAAGAGCAGGTCGATGTAAAAGGGATGCCCGTCGACTTCGAGTTGCACCTGGCTTCCCACGAAGGCGAAGCCGCGGCCCAGCTCCAACAAAAGGTCACGAAGATGCTTGAGCAGCCCGCGCTCCAGCTCCCGTTCCCTGGCGCTCGAGCTCAGAGTCAGAAACTCGAACGAATAAGGATCCTTGAGTATCTGTTGCGTCAGGTCTGAATCTTCTGCCGGCAGCGTTCGAGCAAAATTGGTGAGGGCCTTCCCTTCCCGTTCACGCAACTTAGTGGAGATGTGATGGGTCAGAACGTTGCGGCTCCAGCCGTGCTCGATGGACGCCCGCAGATACCATTCCCGGCTCGGGCCGTCTTTGAGCCGGTCGAGCAAGACCATGTGATGTCCCCAGGGGAATTTTGCAGCAAGCTGCAAAATTTGGGGGTCAGGCCACGCCTCGGCGAAGGATCGCATATATCGAAGATTCCTAAGACTAAAGCCCTCCACACCGGGAAACTCGGTTCCTAGATCCCTAGCCAGCCGATCCACCACCTTTGTTCCCCACCCTTCAGCCGCAAATCGGGAGGACAGATCCTGCCCGATGGACCAATAGAGCAGGATGGTCTCCTGATTGAGCGTCAGGGCTGCCCGCAGCTGGGCGGCCCGAATCCGGGCCTTCAACTCTTCGAGCAGTGCTGGGTAGTCCGGGGGGAGAGTGGTTAGTTCAGCCACGACACCGCCTTCCTCGCATAAGCGTCTTCCCTGCCCTGGTTACGCCACAGAAGGTCGCGGCTTGTGGGTTTGTACTCCCATCTTGCATCTCTTCCACCACTATTAGGGTAGCAGCGCCCGATTTTTGCAGCAGTTGCTGCAAAATTTGCGCGTACCTCGGATTACCCCTGACAACTGGCCTTGTCGTGGGTAATCGGGAGCTGCCCGGAATCTCATTAGTGCGCGATCGCGCACTAATTCGGTTCCCTTCGGGAGGCTCGCAGACTAGTCTGTTTGCTGGCCTTTCGAGCGGAGGAACCCCTGGCTCGCCCACCATCCTGGCTCCCGCGTCTCCCTGAGATCCGCCGCTCGGTCGCGAACTCCGTTCGCTCCCACTACGACCGCCACGACCTCCAACGGCTCTTTGAGCTGCAGCCCCGCGCTGCCCAGAAGCTCATCGAGATGCTTCCCGCTGTCACCCTTGGCACCTCCCGCCTGGTCGAGCGCGAGGCGTTGGCCAGCTTTCTTGAGCGCGTGCAGGGGGCGGAAGACACTTCGAGTCTGATCGAGCAGATCCGCCAGGAAAAGGCCACTCCCTCCCGCCGCAGCCTGCGCACCCTGGTTCGCCGCGACGCCGAGCCCGTCAGCCTCGCCGTCATCCCCGAGGGGATGAGCCTCGAACGGGGCCGCCTGGAGATCAGCTTCCGCAACCTTGAACAGCTCGCCGAGAGCCTCGTCTACCTCGCCCGCCTGCTCGACGGCGACCTCGACGGCTTCGCCCAGGCCTACGAGCCGGAGGTGCCGCCAGCCGAGACCGACAACGCCGCCGGAGAGGTCCAAGCCATGTTCGCGGAGCTGGAGCAGATGGAAGCCGAGCACGCGGCCATACGGTAGCCTCTACGCGGTAGCCGGCGCCGCGGCCTCAGGCGTGGTTTGCGATCGCGTCGCCACTTTCTTCGAAGCGGCCTGGGCAGGCTTCGGCCGAGCGGCTCTCTTGACCGGAACCGGCATCGGGCGCTTCCCTGCCCCGGCTGTTTCGGTGCCCTTCTTCGCGGGGAGCTTCTTCGCCGATGGCTTCTTCGGGGCCGCCGTCTGCTTTTGCTTGGCCCAGCGCAGCCGTTGTGCGGTGGAGATGCGCTCCCGCGCTGCCCTGCTGAGCTTGGGTCGGGGTTTTCCCGCAAAGTCCGAGGGGTTGAAGCTGGTTTGCTTATTGGTGGAGCCCTTTGGCCGTCCGCGTCGCCGTGCGACCGGCTCCGCTTCGGTCAGAAGAGCCTTGGCCCGCTCCAGAAGCTTGATCTCCTCATCCAGCGCCGCCACAATCTCGCTTATGTTCATCCCTGTCGTCCTCAGCTTCCCATCGTATCCGGCAACTAATGCTGAATCAGCGGAATCGGAACGGCTGCCGGCGGCTCCGCTCCGAAATCGAGGGCTGGCTGCTCATGGCCGTGCGGGTGCTGCTCCCGCCACAGTTCAAGCAGCAGCGGCGCCATCATGGATCGTCCCACGTGGGTCCGGTGCACCTTGGCATGGCACCCAGGGCAGAGCGAGATCATCAGCCGGAGGACCGACCGGCCCGGCACCCGGTGGTGCACCGTGATTAAGCGCTTCCCTCGCCCGGAAGCTCCGCAGACACGGCAGCAATAGCCGTCCCGCGCCAGGACCGCCTCACGCAAGCCCCCGAAGTACGCCTCATCCTGCCGGCGAAGCGTGTAGCAGACCGCGCACAGACCCCGCGCCAGGACGCGGGCGCGTCCGCAGGGGCAGTGGAGGGACTTTTGAGCCTTGCGTGGCTGGGTCGAGATCGAGTTTGGTGGACTCATTAAGATTCAGAATATGGCGAAATGCGCCAGGGTTTAAAGCAAAAGCCCCGCCTTTCGGCGGGGCGACGTTAGACTATCCCGATTTACCGGGTGACATTCTAAGAATACACCCTTATGTCAAGCCTAAATGCCAATTGCGTGGCCAACTGCGACTTTGATGCGCTTGAAGTCATCGAGATTCAGTTCAGCATGTGAGTAGCGCCCCTCAATCAAAACTCTATCGAGGCGGGCAAAAGATACGTGCGTTATCAGGTTTGCCTTCGCCCACACCTCTTTATCGAGATGGAAGAAGGGATAAACACCTCTTCCTATTAAGACATGATAGGACTCCACGTGCACTGGAGGCTGGGTGCTAAATGGGACTACGAGACAGGTCCCATTCTGGAGGTTGGTTCTTCGAGATCTGGGCGAAATCACGACCACATGCCGAACTTTCGTCATCTCCGGAGGAACAAAACCGGAGAAATCACACATCAGAACGGTTCCCGCATTCGGGACGAAGGGTATGCTCATTGCACTCCAGTGCACTAACGTACGACCAGTATAGCGTTATACTGAAATACCAGTATAATGTGTGAGCGGAGGAAAGATGATCGTAACCGTCTCAAGTTACAAAGGCGGCGTCGGCAAGACCACAACCGCCGTCCATATAGCCGCTTTCCTCCAAACTCTTGGTCCTACCCTGTTACTAGACGGAGACGATACCCGGAATGCGACGGCATGGTGTCAGCGCGGACCCGGCTTCCCCTTCAAAGTCGCAGATGAGATCCAAGCCGCACGACTAGCCAGGGATTACGAACATACGGTTATCGACACCGGACAGCGGCCTAGCAAAGTCGATTTGAAGGCACTCTCCGAGGGATGCGATTTGCTCATCATTCCCGCAGTCCCCGCCAGCCTTGATACTGATGGCTTAGTTCTGACTCTGGATGCGTTACACAAAATAGGAGCCGATCGCTACCGCGTGCTCCTGACGAAAGTTCCACCTTTACCAGAGCAGGAAGGGCCACAGCTGCGTGCCGAATTGATTGCGCAGGGAGTTCCCTTGTTCGAACGTGACATTCCTCGATTGAAAGCGTTTGAAAAGGCCGTGTCCGCCGGTTTGACCGTCAACCAGGTGGACGACAGGAATGCGCCCAGAGCATGGGACGCTTACGCCGCAGCAGGAAGGGAGCTAGTTGATGGCTGAGACGAGTAAATTTGCCGGAGCTTTAAGCCGTCTGAACCGGTTACCAAGCCCAGAAACAAATGAGCCAGAGGAAATTGAACATCGTCATTTAATTGCCATTCGAGTTCCCGCCGGCAAGGTGGGAAGACCGGCAGGCAAGAGGAGCGATCCCGATTTCGAGAGGCTGACCGTGTTGGTTCGCAAAGATACTCGGAAGGCCGCTGCGAGGCGATGGGAAGATCTTGAGCCCAGTAAAGATCTTTCTGATCTTGTACAAAAGCTATTGGATGAATGGAATAACAGACACACGTAATAACGAGCAGCTGTAATTCCAGTAGACTGGAAGACCAAATGTGGTACGCCGAACACGAAGGTCAGGAATGAAAACAAGCTCCTCCCAAGAGCCGGCTGGCTCACTAAAGGAACCCAAGAAGTCGGCGCCTTCATCTGCCAAACCAGCTCGCGATCATGCGATCGAGAAACATGTCGCATTAGGCCGAAGAGCGGCAAAGATGGCAAGCATCCGCGCCGATCGAGATACTGGCGTACTAGCGGCTGAGCTGTTTCAGGTCGCACAAGCTCTCGTCCTTTGCGGCCTTCCATACCAGCCGACCTCCGTCCGGCACTTTACCCGTAAAGCAAGGCTCGCAGACGGAAGTGAGGTATCGGTTACTTTCAGCACCGGTCTTGAGGATGGAATGCCTTATGGCAGCGATCGGAGTCTCCTTCACTTTCTCCTAGATCGTGCAATCAAAGCGCAATCACGTTTTGTGAGCTGGGAAACAGCCACAGAGTTTCTCAACACCATGCATCTCGCTCTAGGCGGAAAAAATCGTCGAGATCTTCGGCAACGATTCGAGCGCATCCGTGGATTGACTATCGGCGTGAAGCGCAAGGCACCAACTGGAACTAGCACTAAGCTCATGCCGATCATTCGGCAGTCTCACCTTCCAACCAGCGTGGATGTCAATGCGGAACAGGGAGGGCAGGGAAGCCTTTCCTTAACAACAGACCTTGTTTACGGTGTTGAGATTGATGAGCTCTTCTATGCTGACCTGCTGGCTCATCATGTTCCCATCCCCGCCCAGATTATCCGGGCGACCCGCAAGCAATCGCAGCTCCAGGACCTCGTAATCTTTCTTTACTGGCGTTGTTACGCCGCTCAGAGCACGTCCCTGATCCCCTGGCCTTACCTGAAGCAGCAGCTCTGGCAAGAAGACAAACAATCATGGCGTATCCGCGAGCGGTTCGCCCAAGCGATTGTCACGCTCAAGATCCTCTGGCCGGAGTTGGAAGCCGAGGCGTTGAAGACCGGTCTAATGGTCGGTCCGCCCCGAAACGGGCACTATCTCCTGCCCGAAGCCACCAACACACGGCAGCTCTCTTGAATAGAGAGGGGGACTTCCGGGATGGTTTGAGGGGGACTTCCGGGATGGTCGAGCCCAAAAGAAGCTAAGCAAAATAAAGGGGACTTCCGGGATGGTTCTTGGCCCTCAGCACAAGGGGACTTCCGGGATGGTTTTATCCTCAGACCCTCTGTGGAGGATGCCTTGAGAGAGGGGACTTCCGGGATGGTCTGAGGGGACTTCCGGGATGGTTTGAGGGGACTTCCGGGATGATGAAGGGGGACCTCCGGGATGGTTTCTGCGTTGCTTAAAGGAAGTCAAGTAGTACAAGAAGAGCAAGAAGAATAGCAGGACGTAAGCCGGGTGAAATCAGTAGATCTGTTGAAAAACGTTTCGATGGATTCATCATCCCCAAAAACAGGCCAAAGCAAAAGCTAAAGTTTTCCTATGAGGGAAGTGGTTGGTTTGGCGGCTTTGACTAACGATGTAGACCTGCTCTGAATCGAACGGAAAGGGTAGTACAAAAGCTTGGCGATGGAGCGGGTAGGAGAAGGTAGACAAAAACGGAGAAGAGGCCCAAGTGTCCCACCTGTTATTCCGACTATTTCATCAACATCAGTTGTCCGACGAACCTGAGTGAATGAGGGAGGAGGACCTTCCTCCCTGTCTCCGGCCCGTGCGGTCCTCCGCGACCCACCTCTGCGGGCCTGTTCCTGCCCGCAACGCCGCCCCTAAAAGCAATTCATGCGCTTTCGCGCCCGGCAAGGAAACCAGACCGTGCTGAGGAGCTCTGCTCCTGCCGCGCGCAAGGCGATGGAAAAAGCTCCGTGCAGCTCCAGGTGTTCGCTTCCTCCGGCCTTCGGCTGTCCCAGGGGCCACTTTTCCCACACCGTTGCACTTGCCGCCCGGAACTTGCATCGAAGGTGAGCGGCAATGTGGGCGACTACCGCGAAAGGTTGTTCGACTTTGCCATCGCCCAGGGCATCCAGATCGAGTTTAAGGAGTCGATCGCACCCGCACTCGGCATGAGCTACGGCGGAAGAATCACTTTGCTCCCAGGGCAGGGAACCGCCGAGGAGTTCAGCACCTTGGTTCACGAACTCGCGCACGAAATGTTGCACAAAGCCGAACGCCGGACCGCCACGACCAAGACCGTTCGCGAGACCGAAGCCGAAGCGATTGCGTTCGTGATCGGAACCGCCATCGGTTTACAAACCGGAAGAGCCTCCGCCGACTACATCCACCTGTGTCACGGCAACGCCGCGCTTCTGGCCGAGAGCTTGGAGGTCGTCCAGCGTACCGCCGCCGTCATCCTCTCCGCACTCGAAACCCCAGCGGCCGAGATCGCAGCCGAGACGGAAAGCGACACCGGCCCGGCACTGGCGAAAGCCAGCTAAGCCGCTCGACAGGGATGGCGTCATGGATCACAGCCGGACGCCATCTTCCCAGCTTTGTAGATGCACTGAGCGGAGACGCTCGGCGGCATCCGTGCGTAAAAAATCGCCGCCCGGCCACGAGGTCCGGATCGGCGATCGAACGACAAAACAGGGGCGGCTTATGCGAGGGTAGATGAAGGTTTGCGTCTCAACTCCAGTGCCCGGCACTCCTCCAGATCGACAGCGCGCCCGTGCGGAACGGATGCTTGCCCGCGCCGAAAAACGGCACCGCCAAGCGGCCAAGCTGGTAGAGAAGTGGAAGCTGCGGCTCGCGAATTTGGATCGCGCCGGCGTTGCTGCCAGGCAAGCCAAGCTGTGGGCCGACGAGCATCCGGATTGGCAATCTGCGACTGATACCCTCTGACTGTGAACGCGAGATCGAGGCCCGTTGCCGCTATTTCCACCATGGTTGAGATCGAGGTGGCCGGCATTCTGTTTGACATGGACGGTGTCCTGGTAAGGTCCACTTCCGGCGACGAACGATGCTGGACCCGGTGGGCAGAACGGCACCAGCTCGCGGATGGTTTCGATCTTCGGAGAACTCACGGCCGCCGCGCCGCCGACACCATCCGGGAACATCTTCCCGCACATCACCGACGCCGAGCTCAGGCAGCACCTTTCCGATCTCGATTCGTTGGCCGAGGAAGAGCAGTCTGGGGTCACGGCTTTCCCCGGAGCAGGCGAGCTTCTAAGTTCCATCCCATCGCACCGCTGGACCATCGTCACATCG
>JAABUH010003190.1_pt1 | contig 14465 bp, 19 predicted proteins | sample 5559121 | NCBI WGS metagenome assembly JAABUH01 (sample SAMN10711871, study PRJNA513364) | rock metagenome | isolation source: Antarctica rocks | place: Antarctica: Victoria Land, Battleship Promontory nord | collected 2015-12-28
TCACTCGGCACCGACGCCGCACGCGCACGCGGCTGCAGGCGGCCGCGGCGGGCCGAGGCCGCACCGGTGGGGCGCCATGAGCGCGTCGAAGCGCGACAGCCAGGCGGCGGCGGCCAGGTTGAGCGCGCCCACGTCGGCCGGCAGCGCCTCGCGCAGCCGCTCCAGTTGCGCCGGCCGCAGCGCCGCCGCCTGCGCGCGGGCGCCGCCATGGAGTTGTTATTGTGCCAGGCGTGACATGAGTGCGGATGTGCGCTGCACATTGACGGGGTCGGCGACTCCTAGCCAGCAAAAGGCACAGCGCCTATGAAAAGAAGTGGAAGGAAGTAGGGTTGCCATCCACAAGGGTCATATATAGTAGACGAGCTTCTGCGTACGAAATTCCCATCTTCGCATGCGTGCCCGCACATCAGCCGGCCTGCCTGTCACCCGCAGCACGGCCCCTCCAGCCGACCCGAGGGCAAGCGGCGGGCGCGCCTGCCGCGTGAAGGTGGGCGGCACCAGCGCGTCCAGCGTGGGCGGCAGGTGCAGGCTCAGGAACGCGGCCGGCTGCAGCGACACGCCCTGGTAGACCTCCAGCACGGGCACCTGCGCAGCTTGGCAAGTAAGTTGTTACTGACCCTGGAGTCAATGAGGTCTTTGGGAGTAACTGATTTACTACACATAAATATTCTTTATAGCCGCGCCCCGCCGGCCCCATGAGAAAGAAGGCATGGCTGTGCGCCCACAGGCCTCCCTGCCCCAGCTCGGGCCGCAGGGGCTCGCTCAGCCGCTCGGCCCACTCGAGCAGCCCCTGTCCCCTGACTGCGCCAAGGCCGGGTGTTCTGGTGACACTGCGCTTCGATATCGCCCGCGCCGCGCCTGCTCGTGCAGCTCGAGCAGCTGGCGGACGAGGCGGCGGTCGGGCGGGGCCTCGTCGGTGGTGAGCCGCGCGTACACGGCGCCCAGCGCCAGCAGGCCGACCAGGCCGCCGCGGTCGCCCGCGCGCTCGCCGCCGGCCGCCAGGCGCGCCTGCCGCTCCGCCAGCTCCTGCCTGCGCGCGGCGCGGGCGCCTCGGTGGTGCACACGCCTTGTGTCCCTCCGTACCCTCCCCAACCCTGCCACTCCGCCGCCTCCTCCCTGCGCGCGCGGCGGGCGCCCCGGCGGGCTGCCTGGGCAGGCGCGGCGGCGGCCCCGGAGTCGACGATGCCCGGGAGACCGTCCTGTCAGGACAAGAGCGCCTGTCAATCCTGTGCGATCAGAAGGCCGCACATCCTAGTTACACGACGACCCGAAGAGAGCCAGGGCGGCGACAGGCCGGCGCGGCGCGCGCGGCGCCGCGGGCCGCAGCACCTGAGCACGCCGCCCGCGGCCGCCAGGAAGCCCGCGGACGCGCAGGCCTCGTAGTGCTCCGACCCGCGCGCAACGTGCGCCTCCAGGAAGCGCCGAAACACGCCGCGCCCCAGCAGCCGCTCCTGCAGCGCGGCCGCGGGGCCCGCCGCGGCGGACGCGCCCGCGGCGGCCTCCTCGCCGAAGCGGCCCGGCTCTGCCTGCGCGGCCGCGAGCGCCCTGCGCGCACCGCCGCACGGGTGTCTGCCCAGGGGGGGCACGTCGAGGTGGTGCGCAGCGGCCGGGGATGCAGCAGGTCTGGCGGCTGTGCGGAGCGCGCGAGGCGCATGGTGCATGATGCCGAGCCCGTGGCAGTAACCAAGTTGGCGGACACGCGCTGGTCCTGCTGCGCGGGCCAGTCACTGCGCGGGTAGATCTCAGAATGGCTTGCTTGCATGCGCACTCCAACACAAGAGATGCTGCATGCGCCCCTCCCCCAGCCGCGCATCAGCCACAGCGGCGATGTCATCCGGCCGCGTCACGCGCACGCCGCGGCCCGTGCGGGTGGGGGAATTAGCGAGACGCGGCGGCGTGCGCCTGCGCAGCGCGGCGAACGCGGCGTGCAGGTGGCGATTGTGGCCGGCGAGCGCCTCCATGCGCGCCAGCACGCCCAGCGCCTCCGCCAGCGCGCGGAACGCCGCGCCCGCGTGCGCGCCTGCGGCGAGGGTGAAATTAGAGTTGGCCAGGGCAGGGTCGTCAGGTCCCTGATGCAGCCAGGCGGTCTGTCGGGCAGCGCCATGTCGGCGCTCATAGCTGCATGCGCGTCTGCTGGCACAGCGAGCGCGGGCCGCCCCGGCGCTGGTTTGCGATGAGCGCGGCGCGCAGGGCGCGCCCTGTAGGATGGTCGCCTTGCGCGTCTGTGCGCAGCACAGCGCGCCCAGCTGGCCGAGTAGGCTGGCCGCAGCCGCCTCCAGGTGGCCCAGCAGGCGGCCCAGCGCGCGCAGCGCCGGCAGCGCGGCCGCCAGCGCCGCCTGCGCCTCGCCGTCCCCGCGCGCCCCGCCCGGCGCCTCGCCGAACAGCAGCAGCACGGGGTAGAAATCCGCCTCAGCCTGCCGCGCCGCCGCGGTGCGCTCGTCGCGGGGCGCCGGTCGTGTGTCAGCACAAGGGCGGCCCGCGCTGAAAAGCTGTCTCCATGCCGCGTCATGCCGCGCGCTCAGGTCGGACAGCGCGCGAGCGGCTGCCTGCTTGCCTCGCGGATGGCCGGCAGCAGCAGCATGGGGTGGTGTCCAGGGGTGGGGATGCATGCCAGCCGCCCCGCAAGCAGCGGGCTGCAGCTTGATGCGAAACTTCGCATCCTGGGGAGCGCACAGCCACAGGCATGCAGTGCCAGCTTCGCGGAGCGCTGCGGAGCGCTGTCGGGGTGTCGTATGATGCTGGTCGGGCCGGCGCCTTCGCTCTGCGGATGCCATGCGTGCCAGAGGTGAGCATGCACGACGCGCCTGGCGCTGCAGGCCCTCGAGCTCGGTGGCCAGGTAGGTCAGCAGCGAGCCCAGCTTGCTGAAGGCGGCGTTCCCGCACTCCAGCAGGCCCTGCGGGCTGGGCCACTCGCAGGGCACCGCGGCCACCTGCGCGGGCCACGCGTGGCTCAGCCGGTGGTCGCCTGCAGAGCTGCTGTGGCTGCGCGCTGCGCCCTGCACTGGATACCAAGCGTTACAGCTGAACACTTGCTGCCAAGCCAGGACGCCTCGCGCTGCATCCTAGTATCCAGCATGAAGCAACATGTATGTGTGCAGCAGCCCCTGTCACCAAAGTAGGGCTGCCCAGACATCCAACCCTCACAGGGAACCGCCTGCAGTCCTGAGGGCTTATGCTAGAAACTTGAGCACGCCAGTGCTGAGCAGGCAGCGCCAGGAAAAGGCAGACTTCCTCCACGCGCACTCGCTTCAAGGCAACCTATGTAGTCGTGCTCCCGAGCAGGTGCCGCTTGCTGCTCGACACCAGAGCTGAGGGGAGGTCCGTCACCAGGCACGGCGCCCAGTCCTCCGGGCGCAGGTTGACGGGGCCGGGCGCGAGCAGCTCGTCCTCCAGCGCCGCGCCGCGGTCGCGCAGCTGCAGCAGCCACTCGTCCACGAAGCGCCGCGCGGCCTCGAACTGGCCCTCCATCGCGGCCAGCGGGTCCTCCGGGCCGGCCGCGGTGCGCCCGCTGGCCATCGATGCCGCCGCCGCCATCATGCAGCGGGCGTCAATGTTGCAAGGTCGAGAGCCAGCAAGACAGAGGAGCAGGTTGCATGCATTGGCATTGCACGTTGCGGCAGCATCTTGTCCGAAACAGCGTCACACTCTGTGAGGAATATTGGAGCGCAATGCGTCTCCTTCTGCTTGCAAAGTATGCTCACCAGTTGCAGTGTGCAAACATACGTCCCCAAGGTTTTTTTTCTTGGACAGCTAGGTCCTGTGGGAGTTTGCACCTGTGGGAGTCTGCTGAGTAAGGCTTGCTCCTTCTTGCACTACCCTTGGTGTCTTGGTGATAGCGTGTGGAGCTGGAGAGACTGATGATGTCAATGTTGTTGGGCGGGCAGTGGTGCAGTGGCCAGTACAGGCAAGGCGTGCCTTTGAGAGTGCGTGCGCCTCTTGTGGTGCTTGGTGTAGGCCCGGCAGCGCCGCTTGTGGAGGCAGGCCCGCAGCAGAGGCCAGCGGTGCACGCCGCGGCAGGCTTCCGCCCATGCATCGACATCCACAAGGTACCCGTCCAGGCCGCAAGACTGGTCTCCCGCGAGCGCACGCAGGAAGTGCTGAGGAAAGATACGTTTGGAGCGCACAATGCACTCAACATGAACCTGCTGGCGTCAGACTGAAGAGCGCGCTGCTGCGCTCGCAGGGCAAGGTGAAGCAGATAGTGGGCTCCACCTTGCAGGACCTGGGCGAGAAAGCCAGGCGCGCCTGCCATGACTGGGATGGGTGCTCTTTGCATGCACCTTGCCCGAGCAATGCTGGACTCCTTGAGCAGGACCATGGGTGGAGTGGCACGCAGAGCTGTTCGGCCAGCTCCACAGCACACAGCGAGGGCACACAGATGGAATGTAAGTGCAGGAGTACAGGACAAGTGCTATCCTTGAAGCATGTTAACAGTGCGTCTGCAGCCTGTTTGGCCTGTTCGGCGTAGTAAGGGCTCCGCAGTGGGCTGCCAGACAAGGACCAAGCAAAGCCACGTTAAGAATAGATGTGGCACCTGTGCGCTCGGCAGTGCGGCTGGGCAAGCAGCGGCTCACCTGCGCTTGCAGTGCGGCCCAGCCAGCTTGTCTGTGCACACGCGAGCCAAGGGGCATGCCTTATCACATGCGTACTTGAAGCACCATGTAATCCGCTAGGCAACACCTCGCAGGGAGGGCGCGGCGGCGGGCCTCGTGACCAACTTTGAGTCGGACCTGCCGAGCGCGTTCTACGCGCACCTGTACAGGCACAGCGGCTTACCCGGCGGCCACATCGTCATGCTGGGCGACGATGCGGCCAGCAGGTGCTGAGCCTCACCGGCGCGCCGTGTGACGGTGGTTGCTTGAGCGGCAGAGCCTGCCGGCGCCGTATGCGGGGACAGAAGCAAGTCCATGCAAAGCAAACACGGCATCAAACCCCTACGAAGCCACAAGCAATTTTCAGGAATGGTTTGGGCTTGGTTGTCTCGCGCCCGTCTCTGCGCTTGATGCGCGTCTTCACGTGTGCGCGGCACGCTTGCGGACGCAGGGCGGCCGCATTCGAGGCGCTCATGGCCTACCCGGGCGGCATGCAGCTGGGCGGCGGCGTGAATGCTGACAACGCGGCAATGTACCTGGGCGCGGGCGCGTCGCACGTCGTCGTCACATCCTGGGTCTTCCGGGAGGGCCGCCTGGACCGCCAGCGGCTAGCGGAACTGGTGCGGCCTGCGCGATGGGGGCTAGCCGCGGTGGAGCGCCGCCGCATGTGTCGCGCTGGAGCGCCGGGCCGCGTGCCCGAAAGCGGTCTGGTGCCCGGCAGTGCAAGGGGCGAGCGGTCGAGGCGGAGGGTGCACCAGGTCTCTGGGGAGGCCAACCCGGGATGCCGCGCGCATGGCAGCGCTGGTACGTCTGCATTGACGCACGTGAGCGGCTGTGTGGGGCCTGGCGCATCCTGCCCGGGTGCGGGGCGCTACGGTCATCACGGAGCGCATGGCAAAACCCTTGAGGTGCGGCAGGTGGAGGCGGCGGACCGCGAGCGGCTGGTGCTGGACCTGAGCTGCAGGAGAAAGGACGACGGGCGCTACTACGTCGTCACGGACCGCTGGCAGCGCTTCAGCGATCTGGTCGTCGACGCGGCCACGCTCGCAGACCTGGGCGCGCCCCCCGCCCGCGCCCGAGCGGCGGCGTCGTCGGCTGTGCGGAGCAGGGTGCTGTGCACTGGGCTGCACTGGGACGTTGCAGCGCAGCAAGGCAGAGCTGCTTCCCGCGGGTCTGCCAGACGCCGCCCGTGTGCAGCTGTCCAGCCTGAGCAGCTGCGTGAAAGGAACGCTTCCCATCATGCACCTGTCTGGGCTGCTTGCATGCTCGCTGCGCAAGCACGCAAGCAGCTCGCTGGTGCAGGGCGACTCTGGAAAGACCGCGCTCAGACACAGGCTTGTGAGCCGACCATGCAAGCTGCCGAAAGCCAGCCATTGTTACACCGTGCCTGATGGGCGGCCTGTTGCGCACAGGGGCAGTGCGCATAGACGCCCATGGTGATTTTCATGCTGCGCGAACCTTGATGCGTTTGGTTTTCATACCAGGTGGACTCTGCTGGCACAGCGACGCCACTACGGAAGCCAAGAATGATATGTGACTTGTGGGGATAGCATAGACATGTGGAGCTGCAGTACAGGGGCCGTGCGAGGCGCCCGCGCGCAGGCGGCAGCGTCGCGGCCCCACGCGCACAGCCGCGGATATGGGGGGCGGCCGGGCACGGACCGCGCGCGCGCGCCGGGCGCAGGCGGCAGCTGCGCGGAGTTCCTGGTGCACGGCGTGGACGTCGAGGGCATGCGGCTGGGCGTGGACGAGGAGCTCGTGCGCCTGCTCGGCGCGTCCTCGCCGCTGCCGGTCACCTACGCCGGCGGCGTGCGCACGCTGGCGCGCGCCTGGGCCCAGGGGGCAGGCAGGGTGTTGCTAGGGTTGAGTTGCGAACGGCCTGCTGTACATGGCGTGCCCGAGCATGGGGCCAAAGACGGAGACCCATCCAGTGTTCGCTCGTGTACCGTCCACTGCTTGAGCTTCCCACCCTTGCCTGCGAGCTGGGCCACAGTGCTGATACGGTAGCCGGGGAGTGGGGTGCCGCGCCAGACGTACGCCATAGCCCAGTGCAGCACAGAGCCGAAAACTTGCTATGGGCGGCTGCAACGGCGTACTCCGCCGGGCTCTGGCGTACGTCTGGCGCGACACCCCAGTCCCCGGCGACCGTATCAGCACTACCGCCGAGGTCGCAGGCCCGGGCGGAACGCTGAAGCAGTGGAGGAACCCGAGTGAATACTGGATGGTCGCCGCCTTTGGCCCCGCGCTCAGGCTCATGATTATCAGGTTCCCCATTTGCTGTAACCCCTGCATGGCCATGACGGGGCTCGGAGGCGCATGCGCTCGCTGTGGGCCGACCCGGCATGTGCAAAGCTGGCAGGCGGCGAGCTTGCCGTGCCCGGCCGCGTGGCCGAGCAGAGCCTGGGCGCCCGGCCGCTCCCACGCGACCGGCCTGAGGCTGGAGCGGCAGCCGGCGCCGCGCCTGGCTCTGCTCGTGTCCACGACCCTCCACCCTCGGGAACCGCAGCCGCTCAGGTCGGCGCCTGCGCGGCGGGCCTGCAGGAGGACCTGGAGCTGGTGCAGGAGGCCGGCGGCGGCCGCGTGGCTATCACCGTCGGCAGCGCGCTGGACATCTTCGGCGGCAACCTGGCCTTTGACGCCGTACTCAAGTGGCACCGCGGGCTTCAGCAGGCTGATACGTGATGCAGCGCCGTCTTTGGTCACCTTTAGAGGTTGCGATCTGCTTGTTGCTGTAGTGCCTGTCATTGCCCGTATGCCTGGTTGATGTCGCCCCGCTTGGAGAGGGACCACTGTCTTGAGCTGGATGTTTACAGCAAACATGTCGCAGTCCACTAGCAGAATGTTGAGGCGCAAACTGAGAGTAGTACCTACGGGGCGGATACATTGCAGAGCGAGCCGCTCCTGTCCTAGCCAAGTGCAAGCAGCCCGGGGCACACCGGGAGCGAAAGCATGCGTCGCAGCACTTCCAGGGGACCTCACTTCCAAGTACCCAGCTTCGCGTCACCAGTACATGGCATGCGTTTCGCGGGGCATGCATCGCCGCCTCCCTAAGCGGCGGCCCCACCTCTGTGGGACAAGCATGCGCAGAGACCGCTCTGCCCCGGCCAGCACGTCCCTGCGGGTGAACACACCCCGCAGGCGCGGCCGCAGCGCGCGGGCGGCAGTCGCTGGCGCCGCCGGCGCCGACGGCGCAGCGCGTCCCCCGCGCACGCGCGCACCCTGTCACGCCTTTGTGGCCAGCGGCCCCAGGCCCAGATCGCCCGGACGGAACACGGGGGCCTCAGTGGCGGCAGACGGGTGCGCTGGCGCTGACTCGGCCGCCGGCGCGGGGTGGTCTACGGGTGCGGCGGCAGAGGTGCGGCAGAAGCTGGCGATGTAGTTGACGCCCGTGTCGCCGCTGAGCCGCCAGCGGCCGGTCAGCGGGTTGTACGACATGCCCGCCGCGCGCTCCAGGCCCAGGCCCGCCTCCTCGCCCAGCAGCGCCAGCTCCTCTGCGCGCGCGCCGCTGGCACAGCGCCCAGCTCGCATGCGCCCACGCTCTATGCTCCGACAATGCTGCGACAGTGACACTGCTGTGACAGTGAGAGCGGCACACTGACAGTCGGACTCTGTCAGACAGCGCCGCCGGCGCGTGAGCGCAGCGGGGCGCGTGCCCAGGTTGATGAAGCGCGTCCAGTCGTGCGTGCCGCGCGGCACCAGGTTGATTATGTACTCCGCACCGACCACGGCCAGCGCGAACGCGCGCGGCGTGCGCGCGAGCGTGGACACCACGACCGCGCCGCCGGGCCGCGCGAGCGCGCCCAGCGCGCGCATAAACTCGCGCGGCTGCGCCACATGCTCGATCACCTCGGAGGCCACCACCGCGTCGAACTGTGCGCCTGCGCGGCGAGTGAGGGCCCTCGTCAGCCGGCTGCCGGGCGATCGCGGCGCGGGAACGGTACTGCGTGGCAGTGGCAGGGCACCGACGGCGCTGCAGGCCCAACCACTCTGTCTGTGATGCAACTCTGCTCGGATCCCGCCTGGTCACATGCAAGCGCTGGCTGATGCGCGCAGTGCCTCGGCAGTCGGAGCTGGCAACGTCCCTGCCTGCGCACGAGCGGCATCCAGCAGGCAGGCGCTGGCCAGGACAGCGCGAGTCCGCCCAAGCGCGAGTCCGCCCAAAGTCCGACAGCGCGAGTCCGCCCAAAGTCCGCGCAGTGCAGGACGGGCCGCTCCGAGCGCGCGCACCCTCGGCCACCAGCTGCTCGGCGGTGGCGGCGCGGTACGCCACGGCGAGCGCCGGATCGGCCGCCGCGTGCGCGCGCGCGACGCCGATCGACTCGGCGCTGGCGTCCGCGCCGGTCACGTCCGCGCCCAGGCGCGCGAGCGCCTCCGCCAGCAGCCCGCCGCCGCAGCCCACGTCCAGCACCGCCAGGCCCGCCAGCGGCGCCGGCTGCGACGCGTTGCGCCTGCGCGGACCGCGCGGTGTGACGCGGCTGCGCCAGCGCGCTGCCTGCCTGCGCTGGGCCTGGCGCCTCGGGGCAACGGAGCTGTGAGACGTACGAAGTGCTGAAGTGGTGGGCAGAGCGCGCACGCGACAGAGCCAGCGCAAGGCACGACGGCGTGCAGGGAGCGCGCCTCAGGGTGTCACAGATGGCGTCCCGCATGAAGGCCACGCGGACAGGGTTGAGCTCGTGCAGCGGCCTGAAGCTGCCCTTGGGGTCCCACCACTCCGCAGCCACCTTGCCGAACTTGTGCACCTCGGCCTCGACAATCGAAGGCCCTGCAGCTCCGCCAGACCTGCGCAGCACAGGGCCGCACCACGCCTGTCGTCACACCAGAGCAGATGTACCCGCCATAATAAACTTCTCACCAGAGCACTCGTGGCGCAGTGATGGTCAAGGAAACAGCGTTAGACACCGTCGCTTACCCCTGCTCTGGCCGCTGTAAGCATGCGACGCGCGCCGCGCTGGCCGGATCACTGCCTGGTGGGCTGTGCTGGGAGGCTGCAAAAGATGCAGCGGCGTGGCGCTGCACGGCGTTGAACGCGGGCTGGTGGCTGCGCGACGCTGCTGCGCCTGACAGTGATGCATGCAGGCACTGCCCAGACAAGCACGTGCGCCACAGGCTCAGCAGCGCGACACACCTCGAAAACATCGCAGCCTTTGCGCTAGTTAGCTTACAAGCTACCTTGTTTTGTCAGGCGCTCTGCACAAGGTGCACGCTTTCTGGACGCGCATGCTTGGCGCTCGTGTTCTATGGCAGTGAGAGAAACTTTTCAGAGACTAACTTGGTTGGCAGGTCCTCGGCCCTCCGAATTTGGCCTTTCGAAAAATACACCTAGGTCGGCTACAGGCCCGCAAGTCCACCCGTTGCAAAGGTTGTGCTGCACTTGGAGTTCAGCTCGATTGCGCATGCGCGCAGCGGGATACAGACGGCAGAATGCAATCAATGTAGGAGGCCGCACTCCCAGGTAAAGCGGTGCTTGACGTCGACAGCATGGAAAGCAGCAAGCGGGCCAAGACAAATGCACTGTCATGGGTGTCTGGCGGCCAGCTTGGCTTCAGTGAGAACATCCAGGTGGCAGGGACGATAATGCTGAAGCGCACTGTCATAGAAATCTTGCAGGACGGCGAGAGCGTGACCAGGCAAGAGCTCCCACCCACTGTGCTGTCCTAGCAACGTTATCATGGCTGTCACCTTGTGACACAAGGAGCGCCTACAACTGCAGGGCCCTCAAGCGCCTGCGGCCAGCGCCAAAGGGGCCAGCAGGCCGACGGGCAGGCGGGAAACGGTGAGCGCGTGCTGCTTGACCGGTGCTTTTGAGGGCGTGTCGCAGTGCCTGTTGCTGGGTGGTGAGCAGTGTGGTGTGGGGCACCAGCGCGCGGGAGCTGGAGGAGAACAGGAGGGCTGCCGAGAAGTTGCAGCGGGAGATGGAGGGTGCGGGCCCTGCTCACAGCTTCCGACCTGCCTTGCCCCGCTGCTTTCCCTGACGGGGCCTCAGCGAGGACGTGTACGCCACGCTCCTCGCTCCCAGCCGCCAGGCTCGTTTCGTGACACGCGGGTATAGCGCACTGCAGGCGGAGACGCGGACGCGGAGCGCGCGGCAGCCGACGCGCGCCGGCTGTTCGACCGCCTCACGGAGGCCGCGAGCGAGCTCATGGACCTGGGCTTTGAGGACATATACCAGCAGAGCCGCGCGGACGTGGAGGCCAGCATCGGCCAGTGCGCTGCCCACCCCACCTGGGCCTGCCATGCTCTCACCCCTGTGCCTCACGCGCCAGGCGCATACCTGCCGGGCCATGCACACCGAGGGGGTGCGTGCCGCGCATGCAGGGGCCTGCGGGAGGTGCGCAAGCGCTCGCAGTTCGTGTGGCATGACGACGGGCGCGAGCGCACCGGCGACGACGCCTGCGAGCGCCGCCGCGACGGCGGCGCCTCGTTCCGCGATCTGGCCGCCGCTGACTCCGCCGCCGCGCCCGTCGCCCCGGAACCCTCCGAAGCAGGCAGCGCCGGTGCGCAAGCAGCCGCGGGCGCGGTGCCGGTGCGTGCGCACGTCGCGCGCGATGCTGCCGCCGGCGCGGCCGCCCCACACGCTGACAGCCGCGCGGCCGGGGGCGAGCATGCTGGCACATCCATGCCGGCGGCCGTGGGTGGCGAGCATGGCAGCGGCGAACGCGACTGCGCACAGCAGCACGCCGACAGGCCCGCCTGGCCAGCAGGCGGCTCGTCGGCGGCCGCGGGCGCCCCGCCGCAGCCGCCGCACGGCGACCAGGCGTGGCCGCCGGCGGCCCCAGCAGGGCAGCCGAGCTTGGCGGCCGCGTCTGCGCAGGCGAGTCAGCAGGCATGGCCGCCCGGCGGCGCGGCCGGGCAGCAGAGCGCGGCGCCCTCCCCCGCGCAGCCGCAGGCCGGCCACCAGGCGTGGCCGCCGGCTGGTCCGGCCGGGCAGCAGGGCGCGGCGGTCGCACCTGGTGCCTACCCGCCCGGCCCTTTGGCATACCCTGTAGGCTACCCGGCGACTGCTGGGCCCCACGACCACACGGCGCCGCCGCTGCAGTATGCTGCGCCGCCCCCGGCATGGCACTGGCAGCATGCGGCGCCGCCGGGCGCATGGCCTGGCGCCTGGCAGCAGCCCGCTCCAGGCTACCCGCCGCACCCCACGCACGCCTGGCCGGCGCAGGCGTGGGGCGGCTACCCGCCGCCACAACAGTAGCTCTGGCTGGGGCATGTGAACGAGAATATGTAAAATCGGGCTGGAACTCTGTTGCCCGAGCAGGTCTGAGTTGGCCCCTAACCTACCAGGGTCTAAGACAGAGCAATGCGCAGAACAGCGAGCCTGTTGAAGCTCCAGCCAAAACGGGCTCGAAACACAAACCGAGCTGCCGGCGAGCGCCTTCCCGCGCGCGCTCTCAGCTGCTGGGGAGCTGGAACGGGTGTGATGGAAGAGGCCGCTGGCGACGCGCCTGCCAGCAAGCGGGCCAGGGAGACTCCTGTTGCAGAGGCATGGCCCTGCTTCATGGCACAGCCTCAAGCGCCTGCCACGGCTGCTGGTTGGTTTTTGTTACTGCGAGGTTCCAGGAATCCACACATGATAACGCTCTGCGCTGCTGGCCAAGCATGCTGCAGCCAACGTGTCGCTCCGCGCGACCACCCCTCTGAGGTTGTGAAACGCAGCCTGCACTGCTCGCCCCTTGTCATTCAAAGGGCGCCACTTTCAACCTTTGCTGCATCACAGCCAGGCTAATGCCTGGTACGGGCAGGGCGGCGACCCCGCCGTGCTGCTGGCCATCCCGGGCGTGGCGCAGGCGCTGCTGGCGCACGCGACGGCCGCGGGGTACCCGCAGCTCACGCCGGAGCAGCAGCAGGCGCTGGAGGCGGGCCAGGGCGCAGGTGGGGCCCTCGCAGCGCCACACATGCAGACCGCGCAGCACGTGTCCTGTTGCTGCGAGCGCCCTGCTCGACCTGGGTGCGCCGCCGAGGGCTTGCACACCGAGTCTGCCAGCGGTGTGCGCCCCTGGGCGGCGGGCGCGGGTGCGCGCCGACTAGTACGCTGCTGCGCGCAGGGGCGGGCGATGCGGAGCAGCACGTGCAGATGCACCAGCAGATGCTCCACCAGCACCTGCTGCAGCAGCAGCTCTTCGCTGCGGCGCAGCAGGGCGCGCAGGCCGGCGAGGCGCCGCAGAACGGCGGCCGCGAGACCACGTACCGCAACAAGGCGCGGCGCAAGGCGACGGAGAAGCCCACGGTGCGCCGCCGGCCGCCCGCCCCAGACCGCTGCGCGAGCCAGGCAGCGCGCGCGGCGCCGCGCGCTGAGCGCCGGCCGCGGCGGCGCAGGGCACCGCGCAGATCCGGCAGTCGTTCGCCAAGCGCAAGCGCGGCCTGACGCAGAAGGCGTACCAGCTGCACAAGATCGCGGACGCCAAGGCGCGCCCCCGCCTGCCGCCCAGGGCGCGGGGCTCCCGCTGGGGCGGCCCGGGCGAGGCCGTCCCCCTGCAGCGCCCCCACCGCCCCGAGCGCAGGGCTGGGCGCAATCCTACTCCACCTATCGCGCAGGTGTTCATGTTCTGCATCAACGACAAGGGCGAGTCGTGGGCGTACGCGACGCCGGCGTTTGCGGAGGCGCTGGTGCCGGCGCACCTGCGCGCGCTGCGCCGCATGGCCGCCGGCGCGGGCGACGCGTCCCAGGCGCGCGGCCTCCGACACGCACCAAGCGCGGACGCAGCACGCAGCCCTGCAACACAGCCCACGTCGTGGCATTAGGACAGGACCCTGCGCATGGCTGCCCCCCCGTCGCATGCAGGCCCGCGGTGTCCAGGCTCAGGATATGGGCGCAAGTGTTTGCGCCGGGCGCTGCCCCGCCCGACCCTCTGCAGTCCCGCCTGCTGTTGCTGCGAGGCGGCCGGCGCCAGCGGCCTCGCGGCCCATGGGGCTGCGCGCCGCGCGGGGCAGGCCGCGACCGAGGTCATGCCGCACCCGCCGGGCGCCGAGGCAGACGCCGACAACCGCGTGCTCTTCGTGCCGCCGCACGGCCCGGTGCGCCTGCGGCCTCCGCAGCGCCTCCGCAGCGCCTGCGGCCTCCTGGCGCACTAGTTGTGGCAGGGGCGCCAGGCGCGCGCTGCGAGGCCGAGCGCTTGTCGAGCGCGCGCCCGCTGTCGTCCTCGCGCGAACTGTCATGGGGCGACGCACCGCACGTGCGCGGGCAGCGGCCTGATGCACGGCGCGCGCTCGGCGCCAGGCGGAGGCGGAGGGCGACGCGCGGGCGTCCGACGCGGTCGCCATGGCGCCCTGGGGCGCGCGCGACGCCGCGCTGCAGGCACGCGCCCCCCGCGCGGACGCTCCCTGCCCATGTCGGCCCGCCTGCACGGCCGGGGCGGAGCAGTGCTGTGCTGCGTCACCTTGTGTGGGGGCCCGTCCGTCTTCTGAGCTCCTGGGGCAGGTCCTCTCTTAGCAGCAGAGACAGGCGTGAGCGTGCTGGAAACAGAGACAGGCGTTAGCGTGCTGCAATGAGTGCACGGCTTCGCCGCACCAAGCGATCCCTTTCTCCCTGTGTCCCAGTGTCAGCCACCCGCTGTCCAAGGCGTGGCCTGGGGTGGCGGCGCCGCGGCTCAGCGAGGGTGCGGCCGCAGGTGACGGGCCAGCCGGAGCTGGACCCGGCCGCGGAACAGTTTGGTTACGTGCCCGCGCAGCCGCCGGCAGGCGGTGCGGGCACGCGCACCCAGCGCGCTCCTTGCGCCCGCCCCGCGCTTCCGTCACTGCTTGCATGCACGTCTGCACTGCACGCTGGGGTCCAGTGCGCATGCGGGAAGGCAAGCACGTTGCTTGCACGCACGGGTGGACGCCATGGCCCACCCACTCGCTGGTCAGAGGCGGGGCATGCGGCTGTGTCATGGGTAA
>JAABUH010003192.1_pt1 | contig 14461 bp, 28 predicted proteins | sample 5559121 | NCBI WGS metagenome assembly JAABUH01 (sample SAMN10711871, study PRJNA513364) | rock metagenome | isolation source: Antarctica rocks | place: Antarctica: Victoria Land, Battleship Promontory nord | collected 2015-12-28
GCCGGCGCGGCCGGCCTGGCGCCGCGCGGCCGCGGGCAGCTCGCTGTCATAGTCGGAGTCCGAGCTGGACTCCGAGGTGGAGGCCCCGACGCGCACATCCGCGCCCGCGCCTGCGCGAGAGGCCGGCGCCCGCCTCGTGCGCCGCCGCTGCTTGGCAAGGCGCATCACAGCACTGCCAGACAGCACCACATTGGCAGCAGCGCTGGCACGCTGGCAGCGGCGGGCCAGCGCCGCCGGAAATGCTGAGGTTGGAGCCGCGGCGCACCATCAGCGGCGTCTGCCGCGTGCCCCGCAAGGCTGCTGGGCGCTGCGTGGCCGGCCGGCTCACCCTCCCAGACGTCTGCCTCCTCCAGCTCCTGGCCGCGCCGCACGCGCAGCTCAGGGGTGCAGCATGAACGTTTTGCAGAATTCGCGGCGTGTATGCCCACATGCCGTTGGCGAGCGCACAACGTGCGGGCTGCGGCCGCACCATGACAGGCTCCTACAGCACGCCCGCTGCAGGCCGGCAGGCGGCGCCCGCCGCGGCGGCCCGCGGCAGCCGGCTGCTGACGCGCAAGAGAGCTTGCACGCGGCCGCGCGTCCGTCAGACTGCACAGATGCGTACGCCACCCGCTGTGCGCAGCAGCGCAGCGCTGCGCCACGCTCCCGCCCGTGCCCAGGTGCCGCTCGGCAGCCGGCCGCGGCGGGGCTATGCTCGACCAGCCGATGGGCAACCCCCCTTTCTGCGTGGACGGCTGCTTGTGCGCTGATGGCGGCCGCAAGGCCTTCAAGTACTGATGCTAGGAGCTGGGCGCATGCCGCGGAGCTGTGTGGGCGTGCCCGCCGGTCAGGCACCGCGCTCAGAGAGCACCTGCGCACGGGGGGGTATGTCACCAGCGTTAGCTATCAGGGCCAGGCGATCTGTTGAGGGCAGGCTTCTCCCGGCGGAAAAAGGAGTGGCTGGACCGCAGGGGTAGGCCCTTGGCCTGGGACCAGGGACCCTTCAGTGGTCACCCAGTACACAAGGGGTTCTCCATGTGTCTCCATCACTTGGCCCCTGGGGCAGGTGCCCCAACTTGAGGAGCTCCTTACGCTCTGTAATTTGATGTTACACCCACACCCACACCCACACCCACACCCACACTGGGCAGCGATGTCCCAAACCCCCCAAAACGCAAAGCCAGACAACAGGCCGCAAACCGGCCTCGTTCCTTGCTGTGACTGAAAACTTCGGGCACATGCGGGCGCAATACCCCGTACTGTCCAAGACCCAGGAGAGGGTGCGGCCCCTAGCAGAAACCACTGCGGACTGGGCCGAATGCATGCAAAACCAGTTCATGCGGGGCTCCACTTTCTTGCCTGGCTCAAGCCGGCCTGCGCATGTGCTGATCACGGTGGCGTCACGCACGTGTCGTCATGCAATAAGTACCCATGCAGCGCGCGTCTTCTCTGCAGCAGAGCCCTCCCTTTGTGCGCAAAAGCTGCGGAACAGGTCATGTGGCGGTGCGCGGGAGGCGACGCGTCGCGAGCGACGCGCGCCGCCAGTGACGCCAGGGCAGGGGCCCCAATGCGCCCGGGCGACGCGCCTCAGGTCCTCGCGGTCCTGCCGCGGCCGCGGGCCGCGATCGGCGTCTAGGTCCAGCAGCGCAGGGTTGGCGGGGTGGCCGCTCGGCGCGGGCCCCCCTGCAGGGCCCGCGCAGCCTGCCTGGGCAGCGCCGTTTGCCGCGCCCAGGGGGTGCGCGCGCCCCGCCGCAGCCGCCCCCTCGGGCGCCGCCGCGGCGGGCGCGCTTTCCCTGGCACCGGCAGCGTCAGTCGCCTGCGCCAGGCCGGCCAGCAGGTCGCCGCCTAAGCAGGCGTCCTGCTCCGCGACGCCCTCCATCGATATGCCCGACTCATTGCGCAGCAGGCTCCGGCCGCCCGGGGCTGAGCGCTGCCTGCACAAGCAGGCAGTAGGTCATAGGCTGCATGTGGCAGAGCCTAGCAGGTATTACTACGAAGCAGGCCATGCCGTGGCTTCACTCCGCCATGTGACAAGCACTAGCCAGGCTATTGAACGGGCCACGCTTCAGTCTTAAGTGGATAAAACAGGGCGCAACCAGAGTGTCAGGCGCTCAGGGACTGCAGCGGGCCTTCGCATGACCAGGCCATGACAGCCTGCACTTGCAGAGCAATGGGGCCCCTCTTGGAGGGTTCTGCATGCAGGGCACCAGTTAAGTGCAGCCTCCCGTCACCTAGCAGACGTCATCATCGAGTTATTGCCATGGGCCGCACAGACGAGCACTGCTGCTGGCAAACCAGCCGGGCAGGAGCAGGCAGGCGTAGGGTCAGGGTAGGCACCGCTTGTTGCCCGTGGCCAGCGCCAGGTTCTTCACGTCGGCGCTCATGCCCGTGCGCCGCGGCTCGCCGCCGCTCGCCGCAGGCTCAGAGTCCAGCGAGACCTGTGGCGCCAGCGGCGCCGGCGCCAATGGCGCCGCCTGCAGCGCCGAGCCGCCCTGCGCCGCGCGCGCGCTGGCCTCTGAGCCGCGCGGCGCCGCCTGGGGCGGCTGGCGGCGTCGGCGGCAGGCGCGCGGCGCCTTGCAGGAGGGAGCCGCGCCGGGCCGGGCAGCGGCCGGGCCGCGCCTTGGTGGGCAGCGCGAGCGGGTTGCGCGCGCGCACGGGCGGCCGCGGCAGGCGGCCCGGCGGCGTTGGCGCGGGCGCGGCGCGGAAGAAGCGGTGCGCCAGCGCGTCGCCAGCGCTCGGGCGGCGTGCCGGGTCGAATGCGATCAGCCGCGCCAGCAGGTCCAGCGCGTCCTCGCTCGCCTGCGCAGGGCCGGCATCAGCGAGGCGGGTGCTGGTGCGCGAGCAAGGCTTGGGCTACAGCGCCACCCGGGGCCGGCCGGCCGCGCGCGGAGGTCCGGCGCGCACGCGCGGGCCGGCCGCCGACCGGCTGAAGGCAGCGCGGCATCTGCAGCGGGAAGCTGCACGAGCAGCGGTCTCGGCCGCAGGCCGGCCTGAGGCCGCGCGCCTGCCGGAAGGTTGCGCGCAGCGGCGGCGCGGGCGTGGGCTGGAAGGCGACGAAGTGCGGCAGCGCATCGGCGCCGGGCCACGCGCCCGGCCCAGGCGTGCCCAGCGCCTGGAAGATCTTGCCGAGCTGGTCGAGGTCGGACGCGCCCGGCAGCCAGGGGCGCCGCAGCAGCAGCTCTGCGCGCCGCGCGCGCGCGAGCGCGCTCAGGGCCGCTGCGCCGTGCCCGAACGGGCAGCCGGCGTGGGGGTCGGGACGGGGCCACGGACGCGCCACCCCGTGATCCTGGCTGCGCGTGCGCTGTGCTGTGGAGCACCTGCCTGAGCGTCCGTGCCTCCCGCCCAAGATCGCCCCTGTCAGCATCACGATGGGTGGTGACACACACACGGTGGCCAAGCGTGTCGGGGTCCCCTGAGCGCCCCTCAGGTAGCGCGCGCTGCAGCACAAACAGGTCTGACATGTGAGCCGGATGCGCCAGATGAGAGGGGGCGCCTGCAAAGACGCAGCCGGCGGCCCACATGTCCACGGCCGGGCCGTAGGCTGTGCTGCCGTACAGCAGCTCCGGCGGCCGGTACCAGCGCGCAAACACCTGCGTCAAGAAGCCATCTGGCAACGTCCCAGCGGGCTTCCCTACATGCGGCGGGCTGAAAAGCGTTGGGCGCCGCACATGGGCTCCCAGGCTACAGCAGCACAGCATGCACAGGCCGCGCATGCATGTGCTGGACCGAGCAAGCGAGCAGCGCCCGCGCCGCACCTGGTCCGTGTACCGGCCGGCCTCCGGGCTGCCAAACACGCGCGCCAGGCCGAAGTCGGCCAGCTTCATCTCGCCTGCGCTCTCCAGCCAGGCCACAGTCATGCCAGCTGCCTCTCCTGCAAGGCCCTCGTCGGGCCGTGAGCATGCCGCGCGGCAAGCGACCACAGCCAGCAATAACTGCCCGTGTGAGCAGCGATTTGCAGGCGGGTGAGCCGCGCGCCTGTGGAGGCGATGAGGAAGTTGTTGGGCTTCACGTCGCGGTGCAGCACCCAGTGCGCGTGGCAGACCTCCAGGCCGCGCAGCAGCATCTGCAGGTAGCTCTTCACGTCCGCCTCGGACAGGATGAGCGCGCGGTCCTTGATGAGCGCCTCCAGGTCGCTCTCCATGAACTCGAACACCTGCGAGGCCCGCGGCGCAGGCTCATGCCATGCATGGCAGTTGACGGGCTGCGAGAGCCACCCCGCTGACTGTCTGCCAGGACCTGTGCTGACGCCCGTGTCGTGTGAGCACCCCGCAGGTGGGTGGGTGCTGCAAGCCCCAGGCACACTCTCATTCCTTGTTAAGGCTCTCGCGTGCGACCCTGTCAGGCTTGTCATTATGCCCGCCGCGCAAGTGGCTCTTCACATTGGGAGCCTGCACGGCCAGGGCAGGCGTGTGCCGGCAAAGAGGTGCACGTCGTTGTGCAGAGTGGGGTGGAAGCATTGCCAGCTTGAGCCGCTTTGGTGTCAGACCAGCTGGCTACGTGCAGCAACACGAGCAGCCAGCGCTGCCATAGCCTGCCACAGGATACAGGTCACACCCCTCCGCTCGTTCCCTCAGGTCGCTCTCTACCACAAAGCACGCGTGTGCTGTGCTGAAGTCCTGGGAGCACGGCTCCGCACCAAGCTCAAGTTGCGCTTGTGTGGGAAGATGTCCAGCAGGCGCACTATGTATGGACTATGCAGCTCCCTGAGCAGCTTAATCTCGCGCAGCGCGGTCATGTTTACGCCCTGACGCAAGGCACATGCAGAGTCTAGTGCACGTGCAAACGTATGCACATCGAGAGCAAGCTCCGGCAGCTATGCCTACCTCCTTGGCCTTGCCCAAGCGGATCTTCTTGATGGCCACCACTTGTCCTGTCTGCGTGTGCAGCACGGGGCAAGCGTCAAACCAGACAGGAGTCAATGATGTGATCAATTCATATATGCACCAGCTCCTGCACCTCTTTGTGGATGGCCTTGAACACCACGCCAAAGGTTCCCTCGCCAAGCGTCTCATGCTTCTCGTATGCATCCATCGCTTGCGACTCAGCCTCCAAGACGCACACGTCCTGCACTTGTGCAGGCTGTCGCGGACGCTGAAGGATGTTCGCTTGCAGTTCCCACACATTGGCTGAGTGATCTGCTCCAGAACAAAGCATCCATCTGCAGCTTGATGTAACAGACTAGCCTGTGACACATTTCTGTTACACCCTGTATCAACCTCTGCTCGCCTGTGTCCACTTGAGGACCCCGGGCAAGGCCCGCAAGAGCAGCTCAGCACCTTCATGGCACACACCCCGCAGCACGCCCCTCATATACACATGCACACACACGCTGGCTGACGCTCGCATGGCAACCCCGCGTGTGGCTACTTCCGGCTGCCGCCAAAGCCGCCAAAGCCCATGAGCGCCAGCGCGTCGGGGTCCTCCTCCACTTCCTCCTCCGCGTCCCGACCGCCCTTCTGCGAGGCCCCGCGCGTCCGCACTCTCACCCACCACCTCATGCACCATGCAGCCTTCACGCGCGGCCACGCACCCAGGCGACAGGCTGACTTTCACGTTGCACGCAAGGCAGTACTGCTCACGCAGCGCCCACCGAGACTCGCACGGTCACGCGCATGCAGGCTTGCGCTTGCTAAGCAGTGGGGTGCACGCAGGAGCCTGGATGAGCCGGGTCGTAAGGCTACGCACCCTGCGCTCGCGCTTGCGCTCGCGCCGCTCTTCCCGCTGCCGCTCCTCCTCCTCCTGCCGCTCCAGCACGCGCCGGTCGAAGCCTGCGCCCGCAGCAGCAAGGGTTTCAGCGCTACGGCAGCCCACGCTTGTCACTTGCATGTCCACACATAGCCTAGCAAGCGCTCCCTTCCGCTCATGCTCCCGCCCACGCTGATTGGCGTCTGCGCCACGGCACAGCTGCCCTCCGTGCTACACCGCCGCGTCCCGTCCGCCCCAATGCAGAAAGCTAACGACAGGCATGCCCTGCACCACATTGGGTGGCAGGGTGAGTGGCAGGGTCCAGCGCGACCCCAAGCTAGCAATGGAAGCAGGCCTTGCCTTGACCCGCACGTGCCCACCACAGCAATGTATGCTCGGCAGCATCGCGGCATTACAAGGGCCTGTTATGCCGCGACGCGGGTGGGAACAGGTGGGTGCTGCATGTGCAGCAAAGTGGGCCAAGCTGGGCCCTGAACACACCGTCTGCCACAGTGTCGAGCGGCTCCGCCTGGTACTTCTTGTCCTTGAGCGCGTCAAAGCGCTTTCGCACCTGCCGCAAGCGCATCACCATTTGAAGGATGTCCGCATAAGCACTGCACACGCCGAGCTTGCACGCTTGTGTCAGTGGCCCGAGACACCATGTCAAGCTCCCTTGGTGTGCTAACTGAGACAGTGTGAGGCATTCAGGACTGTTCAGGACGGTGGGCGGCTGTGTGCAGGCCATGCGCCACCCAACGACACACAGCAGGAACCACACCCCGAGCTGCCTCACGGGAGCCAGCACTGGCCAGGGAGGCAGGGCCAGCGCACATCGTCTGCGGTGGACCGCTCCACACGCATGGACATACCCAGCGCGCGGTTGTGGTACTTGCCGTTGATGTGGTCCAGGTATGACGCAGAGTCGCGCAAGATACAGTCGCACACGCTGCAATAGTACCCAGCCTGGGCGCACGCAAGAGCAAGCTCACTGCAGTGAGGGCTATACAGCCCCTCCTGTACCCGACGTCTTCTGAGCGCTGACCTTGAGTAGAGGCAAAAAAGCTTTGTGCCACCACGCAGATGCAAAAGAAAGTTCATGGCTTTTGAAGGCACAAGCTGCCCAGTGTCCGACGAGGCTGTAGAGCAGGTATGCGCAGCCCCAGTCCGCACCTGCTGGTTCAGCGGCGTGCTGTTGGTGACGACCTGCGACTTGCCTAGCCGGCCGGTCAGGTTGAGCGAGAAGTCGCGCTGCTTGAGCGTGGCGCGCTCGACGATGATGCCCTGGTGCAGCGGGTCGCGCTCTGCGCAGGGGCGCTCAGGACGTCACACTGGCTCACCAGCAGCCTTCCAGCACACAAGATAACCAGCCACGTGGGCTCGCACCGAGCCGCTTCCTGCGTTTCACATCAAGCGCGCTCTCCTCTTCGGCCTTGGCGACCTGCGCGCTCGCGCACACCGCTCAGTTGCTGGTATAGGTCACCAATCAGTAGCCTGCACTGGCCTTGCCCATACAGTGGCGCCTCCTGCAGACTGCAGCAACCCGCCTTCTCGCGGTCGGCAGCCTTCTCCTCAAACTCGTCCTTGTCCCAGGTGCGCCGGAAAGTGTTGTCCACTGCCGCGGCCTTGCGCCGGTCGCTCCGGTTGCCCTCCTTTTTCCCCTCCTTGTGCTTGTGCTTCACGACGGCCTTGCCATCCTCCGCGTCGCGCCCCATCCCTTGCACCCACCGTCTTCAACAGTGCCTTCACCCAGCAGGTACGTACAGGAATCAGGCTGCAGCAGGGCGCTCCTCGGCCAGAGGTTCCCAAACACAGGCTGTTGTGGGAGAACAAGAGAAAGTAGGCCGTGTAGTCAGCCTGCCGTTCACGGGAGTGCAGTGATTACAGACGTCTGTCGAGACAGGGCTCTCAAGGGGAGAAGAGCCTTGGAGGGCAGTCAGTCCCGGGGCAAGGGTTTAAGAGCCGTTGGGGGCACGGGCAAGATGAGGCCAGTCAGTCAGTGCAAGCCTCATCGTGAGCAGCACAGCGCGTGCTCAGGATGGCGTCCAACACGCCAACGGCGGCAGCCACCCTCGGCGCAGCTGATGGCGAGGACGGGACCGCAGCGCGCGGAGCGCGCAAGCGCAAGACAGTCGACTTTTTTGACCCCGTCGCCAACAACGAGTCTGGCAAGAAGGTTGCCGGCACTCCAGCTGCCAAGGAGGTGAGCTTCTCTCTGGCACGCGGCCTTAACAGGTGTATGCCATCCTGTTGCTATCTATATGCAGCTAAGTCGCACTTGCGCGCGTATATGGGGCTGTTTGTCCTGCTGTGGAAGACGTCTTCTAAGCGTTGCGCTCTGGAGGTCTTGCATTCCAACCACGGAACGCTTCCTCCTGTGGCAATCACGTCGTGCATTGAAGCGCAGGGCATGGGCATCAAGCTTGGAGACATCCCAAACGGTATGCCCGCGCTCTGCTACTGTTGCTGCGTTCAACATTATACCTTTCCTGGTTAGTGTGCTCTTTGTGCAAGTTGCTCAGGTTGCGCGCTTCATCAGTGTGCTCACGGCGCTCAGTGGCTGCACCCTGCACGCAGTCGCGCACCGCCTGACCAAGATCCCCGGCAGCGACGAGTTCCTGGAGCAGCTGCACCTGGTGCTGTACAAGCGGCGCGGCACCGCGAGCTCGCGCAAGAAGGACACCCGCGCCTTCTCCGGCTGGACGTTTGCGGGTGACAGCAAGGTGCCTGCCTGTGGCCCACCCCTTGCCTGAGCAACCGCGCTGGCAGCTGGCTGGCTCGAAGATGTAGGCTGCCTACGTCTGCCGCTAGGGCTGCTCAGCCCAGGCCGCACCTGCGGCGCGTTACAGGCCTTTGCCGCAGCTCGGATCTGAAGCAGGCGGCGGCGCCGCCAACGCAGCGCAGCAGCCGCTCACGCGGAGGCGCGCGCGTGGGGGCAGGAGGAGCTGGGCAGGATCGAGGAGCGGCTGGGCAAGTGGAAGCTGCCGGACGTGCACCGCGCGATGGACCTGGTGGACCTGCCGCGCGGCTCGGGCGACAAGGTGCAGAGCTGTGTCACCCCGCCTGCCCTCTGTACCTGTTGAACTGGTCATGTATGTGTGCCTCTGGACGAGCAGCTGCATCCACTGACGGCCATTCATTTGCAGAATGCACATGCAGCCGACACTTTGGAATGCTTGTGGTCAGCAGCAAGCAGCCTACTGCCAGCCTTGCCCTATATGAGCTTCTTACAAAGTCTGACACAGCGGAGATGACAGCTGACCCGTTGCCTGCAGCTGCCCTAGACCTAGACGCCGCTTGTAGCTCTCGGTTTCTGCTCACCCAGCAGACATAGATCCGCGACGCTGCTGGCAGGCGGCCAAAGTGCGCGCGCTGGTGGAGTTCCTGGAGAAGCCAAAGCAGCTGTCGAGCCGTGACGTGGCAGCCACGGTGCGCGGGGCCACTCTGATGCCCACCACACGTACGACAGTGTGAGTGACATGTTTAGAATAGACCAGGTGTGATGTTCATTGTATGGGGTACCCCACAGCGCATGCCGGCTCGTGCCAAGCTTGAGCTTCTGACTGGCCGCCCTACGTTCAGTTCACTGAGCCAGTGCATGCACTGCACAGGAGGCAAAGAAGAAAGGTAGCAAGGCGGCAGGCAAGGCAGAGGGCAGCTCTGCCAAGAAGCGTGCAGCCGTCAGGAAGGTGCCGGTGCGTCCAGCCAGAGCGGCACTCCATCACGATTGCCTGCGCACACTCGTAGTTGCTCCGTTCACGCTTCTGGGTGCACCAGCAGCACATGCTGCCCTTGCCGCCCAGGCTTGTCTGTGTTTGAACACATACAAGGGCGGATACACCCTGGAAAAACCCGCCTGCACACTTGTAGAAGCTGGTCATTGCGGTGGGTGTTACCCCCTGCTATGGCGTACGCCTTGCAACACAGCAGGCACTGCTGCGCCAGGCAAGGACAAAGGCGGAGGCGGAGGAGGAGGAGGACGAGGAGGACGAGGACGAGGAGGAGGAGGGGCCTGAGGCGGCCGCGCCAAAGACCAGCAAGCGCAAGGCGCCCGCCGCGAAGCCGAAGGCAGCGGTGCGCTGCGAACGCAAGGGGCTGGCACGCCTGCTTGGGTGGTGGGATGGCGCATCTTGCCTGCTGTGCTTGATAACAGGGCGCTGTGCACGAGTGTCTGCGGTATGCTTGCCGTCCCCTGTCTAGGAAGTACCAGCAGGGAAAGAGCAGCGCGGTGGTACGCAGAACAGCTCCGATGTGTGCCAGGCTGCAAAGAAGGCAAAGACGGCCAAGCCGGACAATGGCGAGGAAGATCTGGCATCCCTGCACGCCGCCGCGGAGCTGCTTGACGACATGCTGAAGGCGCGGCGGCTGCGACCAGCAGCTGATACCATTGCACACGCGGTCTGTGTGCTGCACAACTGCTGTAGTGTCAGTGTCAGCGGAGGGCGAGGTTCCCAGCACAGCGCTTGCCTGTCAAGCTTCGACGTGTCCCTCAGCATCTCAGCTCGTGTGGCTGGCATGCCTCTGCGTTCTAACTCTTCTGTGTCAAAAATCTATAACATGAGGGCTCACATGATGGCCCCTCCCTTGCTGACACAGTGGCCTGAACATGCTGTCCACTGGGCGGTCAGGCGGCCGTGCGGCGCATCCTGTCCGGCGTGGACGTGCAGAACTTCAACATAGCTATGCTCATGGCGCAGCTGGGTGCGCAGATTGCGCATCAAGTGCTGCATGCTCATGCTGCTGGCGGCCTCGCTGTGACCTGCTGACCTGCTGCTGAGAGCCAGGGGCAGATCCTGCTGGTAGACCGGCTGCAGTGGCTGCCTCGTCACTGCAGGTCAACCCAAAAGTGCTGCCCGTATGGCGTGGAGCGCACAGTGCGCGTGTGTCTTGCGTGCGCAGAGAAGGAGTTTGGTGTGGATGTGAGCGCGCGCAAGCCGGTGATCAAGGCGATTGCGCTGGCATACTGCCAGGAGCAGGGGGAGGCGACGGCTGCAGCTGGTGCGCATCTGGCTTTATATGCCGCCAACACCAAGCTGGTGTTTTTTCTGTAGGCTTGCAGGCAGCGGTGCTGACTTGTTTGTGCCAAGCCTTAGGCTGCGACCTGGCCTGCATGGTGCAAAATGCTCTGAATTCTGCACTGTATATGCAGGCGAGGCAGGTGCTGCAGAGGCAGACGACGGCACCGCCAATGCCGCGTCCAAGGCGGAGCCCGCCGACGCCGCTGCCGCTGCCGAGGACGGCAGCGGCGCGGCGGCTGCGGAGCCCGCCGCGCCGCCCGCGGCGGTCGACGCGGCGGCGGCAGCCGCAGAGCCCGCCGCGCCGCCTGCGGCGGCCGATGCGGCAGCGGCGGCCGCGGACGGGGATGCTGCGCCCGGGGGCGGCCCTGCCGACTCAGCCGTGCCGGCTGGCGGGCCTGCGGAGGAGCCCGCGAAAGACCCCACGCTGCCGAGCAGCGGCCCGCCCGTGCCGGAGGGCACCGCTGCAGACCCTGCGCAGGCCGCCGAGCCAACTGCGGCGCCCGCGGCGGCGGCCGCAGCCGAGCGCGCCGAGGCGCTCGGCGGGGCCGCGCCCGGCCCGGCGGCCGAGGCTGATGCAGCGCCTGGCTCGGAGGCTGGGCCGCATGCCGCGGCCTGAGGTGAGCCCTTGGGAGTGAAGCCCACCATGCATGCGGCCAACGTCCGTCACAAGTCCATGCAGGCGCGCTGTCATTCGGCGGCACACGGTGGCAGCATGGTGCACAAAGCAACAAGGCGCTCAACGCCTGGCCCACTTTCTGGGACGGCACAGGGCGTCACGCGCGGAGTAGTCGCGTGCACTGGCATGTCTACCAGGAGCTGCTCCCCATGCATACCAAGGGGGTGGGCTACTGCCACGAGGGGCTTGTCATATCATCTAAGCGAGATAGGTATCTAGCGCCTTGTCACCAGCTGAGCTTGATGATGTCTCACCTGCATATTGCAGACTCTTGATTTTGGCAGAGACAGCTTAGCAACTAGTTCAAGAAATTTTGCACTGATATCAAGCTATGCATGGCTTAGACTTTGCTATGTCTATGAGCGGGGGTTCTAAGTGGAGCTGGCAACAGCTGTGGGTCTGAAAGTTTATCAACGGACTGCACCAAGGCATGCGTGTGCGGACAAGTCATGTGCTGTACTGTTCCGGATGTAAAATGCGCCCTGGAGCCCAACAAGATGCCGAGATAGGGATGCATGCGAGCACACAGAAAGCGCAGGGATACAAAGACTCAATATGACTGAACAGCACCGCCTCAGGTGCGTCACAAATATGCAGCTCCTGTCTCCTTTCACATCAGACCACGTAGCAGCTGCTCGCACGCACAGGCAGAGGCTCTCAGCGCACAATCCAGGGCTTGCTTCAACTCTTAGCCCTCAGCAGCGCCAAGGATGTCTCGCTTGAACGCGCCGCGCCGGGTGCCCTTGGTCCTCCGCTTGTGGAACTCCTCGTTCAGCACCGAGCGGACCTTCTTGGCCGCCTTGACCTTGAAGCCCTTGCCCTTCCGCGCTGCCAGCCGCGCATGCTTCCTGCCGGACCAGGCCCCGGCGTAAATTGCAGGCTGTCTGGGCACAGAGGTCACAGACCCACACCTCACTCGTCACCGAGCTGCGGGGCGCTGCAAGGTACTTGATACGCATCTTCAAGTAGAGCCACAGAGCGTAGCGAGTGCCACAGCACGCACGGCACGCACAGAGCCAGCGACCAAAGCACCCTGCCAAGTGTGAGGCACCTGGCGTCCGCCCGCGCGTCCACCTCCATCTTCTCCGCCGCGCCAGCCTGAGACGGAGGCTCACTTGTCCCCAAGCCAGAGGCCCCGTCAGCGCCGAGGCGCCCCGAGCGCCCCCGCTCCTCCGCAACGTCCGTGGCCATGTCGACCGGCCGCTCAGCCGCGGCCTGCGGAGCGCACCGCCACTCCTCAAGCTCCTCGCCTTACCACGCCACGTACCCTTGACAAGCGCCAAGGAACACGCAGAGCAGGCATGTCTGAGAACGAGCAGCCACACCTGCTTCCTGCGCTCGTCCGCCTGAGCCAGCGTCTGCGCCATCTTGGCAAAGCGTGCCTCCTCACCAGCCTGAAACGGCTCTGTGGCTTTGACGATAGCCCTGTGCAGGTCACAGCCTGCTCAGCTCTTGGGGCAACTGTACTACTGCTGTGCCGGCCGCCGCAAGGGGCGGCTCGACCCCTTGCAACACACCATGTGCACAGTGATAAGCTGCAGACCGGCGTGCTGCTCACCTGCGTGCGTGTCTGAGTGCTTTCTGATTGTTCGAGCGCAGCCCCTTTGCCATTGCACTGCGCTTCTTTTCTCTGCTGGCAGCCGGCGCCTGACCGCTGTGGAGGAAAGCTGGTACAAGCTGGAGCTAGCGGGTGAGCTGTAGAGCCCTGGCGAGTGCACTCTTTTGCCTCAAGACTTCCGTCAGAAGTGTCTTCCGTATGTATACGGTGCGTTGGACTCCCAACCTTCTGTGCTGGCTGGGCCGTGTACCATCAGCCAGTATGCCTAGCTGACTTGGCATGCGGTCTATCACCGGTGGCTGAGGCCCATGATGAGAGGGCATGCGCTTACTTCCCACACACGACGCTTCCTCCGGTGATAGACCTCGTATCAGTCGCACCTGCCGTGACAACCGCACCTGCCGCAAACTACCCAGGATACTGCAGGACTGGCATGTATCAGGCATGTAACATACCTGCCGTTTATAGCACCTCAAGGTGCCTCTCGCCAGCAGATGCTTTGGTAGCAGCCACAGGCCGCATGCATGCAAGCCAGACAGACTGGATACTGACGTACCGTGCCGACAAACACCTCCAGTGCTAGTGCCTACCTGCGCTACTGGTGCCTTGCACAGGTTTCCACCAAAGTCTCTACCTACCCAGTCTGCGGCGGCCCTGCCCCACAAGTCTCCACCTTGATGGCTCCCAGCAGGCACGGACGCGCACTAGCGCCCAAGGTGAATGCTGGGACTTTGGCAGGACAACGTACGAGCCAGCCGGGCACGCATCAACATAGTGTCAAGAGCCAACAGCCCAAAGCTGCACTGGTCTGACGAACGTAGGCAGCACCTCACGCCCGCACCTCGAGCCCGCAGCGCCGCAGCCGCCGCACAGCGCCGCAGGCTGCCTGCGCTGCCTGACAGCACGGCAGCCCAGCAACCCGTGGCGCGGCAGACAGGCCGCGACGCTGCCGGCAGAGCACCGCACGGTAGGGGCGGCGCTCATCAGGGCGGCGCCCAGGCGCTGATGCGCTCGATGTCCGCGCGGCAGATGGGGCAGCCGCTGCCCTTCGTCCTGACGGTCGGCGCGCAGACGGCGCAGGTCACGTGGTGCCCGCACGGCTCGAACTTCGTCGCCACCGCGCGCTCCATGCACACGCAGCAGTCCTCGCCCTCGTCGTCGCCGCCGTGCCAGCCGGCGGCGGCGGCGAACGCGGCAGCGCGCGCTTGCGCGCGCGCCTGCACGTTCGGCCTCGGCGGCGGCTGCGCCTGCGGGCGATGACGCGAAAGTTGCAGGTCGCGCAGTGCCAGAAGCCCAGCCCAGCGCATGGCAGCGCGGTCTCTGTCGCGCACTGGTGCGGTCGCTGCACTGATTTGCTGGCTGTGCTAAGGCGTTTGGGCAGGCCTGCACAATGACAAGTCCGGGAGAAGCACCGTCTCCTCTGCGCAGTCTTGCCCTTCAGGCAGCAGGAAAGCCGACGGGCCCCAATTACGCAAAAGCCTGGGAGCAACCGGGAGGGAGCAACCGGGAGGGAGCAGCCAGCAGCGCACCCGCTGAGCAGCATGGTCC